>Ga0114949_10002948_pt1 | contig 10702 bp, 15 predicted proteins | sample N074metaG_FD_83505 | JGI IMG/M metagenome (GOLD analysis project Ga0114949, IMG submission 83505) | Deep subsurface microbial communities from Kermadec Trench to uncover new lineages of life (NeLLi) - N074 metaG | ecosystem: Environmental > Aquatic > Marine > Ocean trench > Sediment | place... | reverse complement strand
CGATCGACGCAAAATCCATTGCCCTGTATGAAACAAGATTGACCACGCGCAAAATAGACGGTGTGCAACTGATCGATCACGCAACGATCCTGGGAAAGCGTCAGCCAATCGCCGGCGTTGAAAAATCTCTCTACGGAATGAAAGCCGGCGGCTCGCGTGAGGTTCTTGTGAGCCCGCATCTGGCTTACGGTAAAAAGGGTCTGGTAGATCTCATACCTGCCGATGCAATGTTACGCATTCAACTGTGGGTGCATGATGTGCGCTGAGACTGTGAATCCACAAGACGGTATCACGATTCGCACCGAACTCACGCGAGACACGGCAGCGATCGCCACGATTGTCACCGCCGCGTTCGGCGGTGAGGCCGAAAGCCGGCTGGTGTCGCTGCTGCGCGCTCGAGAAGAAGCGACTCTTTCTCTCGTCGCAGAGCAACACGGGCGCATCATCGGCCATGTGATTGCGTCGCCGATCCGGATTGATCCCGCGCCCGATGGCAGCTACCTCGGCATTGCACCCTTATCGGTGCAACCGGAGCAGCAAAGCCAGGGTGTTGGCTCGCAGCTCATGAAGGCGGCAATTGCAGCAGCCAGGACGCTCGGCGTCGATGCGCTTTTTTTGCTCGGCGACCCGAGCTACTATTCGAGATTCGGCTTCACGGCTTCTCATCTGCACAACGAGTACGGCGCGACAGACGCATTCATGCATCTCGAACTGCAACCCGACAGCCTCACCGGCACTACCGGCACCGTGCGCTATGCAGCCGCGTTCCGCGATGCTGGCACCTGACACGATCTGCTACCGGCAAGCGGCGGCGGACGACGCCTCGCAGATTTCCGCTCTCATTCTGGATTCGCAGCATGAATTCACGTTCCACGAGTACACGCCCGCAGGCCAGGAATTGATGCAGAAACTCTGTTCCGACCGCGCGATCCGAGAGTACATCGAACGCGGCGACATCTATTTCGTCGCTGAAATTGACGGCGCGATCATCGGTGTCATTGGAATCAGGCAGACGAGTCATGTTGCACACAACTTCGTGGCCACAAGCTGGCACAGAAAAGGTATTTCCGGCCAATTGTGGAAGTTGGGTCGGGCGGCGTGTCTGGCGGCCGGTAATCGAGGTGAGTTCGACCTGAGAGCCTCGACCTTTGCGATCCCCGTCTATGAAAAATGGGGGTTTACCAGAACTGGAGAGGCCGAGGATACCGGCGGTATCATATCCACCCCGATGCGATTAGAAAATCGCGATTCGTGAGAATTCTCAACGGATCGCGCCAGCACAGGAGGCTACTCAATGGCTGAACTCATACCAGTGGATGCGGCGAATCATTCCTTTGATATCTGGCTGGACAAGACGATTTCACCCAGAGAAAGGACGCCCGGACCGCCTCAGCGAATCGATGGCATGACCGTTGGCATCGTCACGATGGAACACAACGCACCACACGGCGGCGAAGTTCATCCCGACGGGGATGAATTGCTCTACGTCATCTCCGGGAGGCTGCGCGTGGTCGGCGATTCTTCGCCGCAGGAACCGCTGGAGCTCGGCCCCGGTGCGGCCTGCATCGTCCGGAAAGGCGAATGGCATCGAGTCGATGTATTGGAACCCACGCAGTTGCTGCACATTACGCCTGGGCCAAATGGCGATCACCGGCCGGAAGCGTAGCCGGGATGCCGCAGGCGGCAATGGCGCCGAGGGACATGCGGCCGCGCTGATCCCGTCGGAGGCTCCCTGGCTGGGTAACCGCATCGATCGGTGTCACCGCAATCGAAGCATTTATCGAACCGGCTAACGTGGCGTCCATCCGGCTGATCGACAGGCTCGGATTCACGGCAACAGGCGAATCGAAAGACGGCGCCGATCGCTACCTGCTGACTACAGCCGTCGCAGTCCCGGGTGGGCCGCACTCTTCCCGTCCCATAACCTGCTCTTCTATGCGGTCTGTGTGGCATCGGTGTTTTATCTCTTCGTGCTCATTTACGAAGAGCCGCATCTGCGATGCAGTTTCGGTGCGGACTATGAAAAATATTGCTCAAAGGTCGCGCGCTGGCTACCTTCTGTCAGGCGCTAACATGCGGGCCGGAACAACGGCCCCATGAATGCGAGAAATATGGTGCGAGGAATGTTTTGCCGGCTGAAAGGAGTCGCAAGCGGTGTACACGGGTCAATGTCTGTGCGGAACGGTGGCCTTCGAGGTCGACGAAATCGTCGGCCCATTTGAGCTGTGCCACTGCACGCGATGCAGGAAGAGCACAGGATCCGCATTTGCGGCTACGGTCGGCGCCAGGGCAAGCGGTTTCCGCATCACCTGCGGCCGCGACCACATCAAAACATTCGAGTTGCCCGTCGCGGAACAGCCGCCCGCCTACACTACCTGTTTCTGTTCCCGCTGCGGCAGCGCCATCCCGTATGCAGATCCGGCGGCCGATTGGCTCGAGATACCGGCTGGACTGTTCGATACAGAATTGCCACTCAGTCCTGAACGGCACATCTATATTGAGTACAAAGCCACCTGGGAATCGATTCATGACGATCTCCCCACCTTCACCAAAGACCAGATTGCCCGGCACAGAAGGCACGATGATCGCTGATCGAACGCCACTTGAAGCGAACCGCGCTGTGCGGGATGACGGGGGCTGCCCGGCGCGATGAACGCGACTTTTCTCCTCCTCACCGTACTCTTCGGCTCAATCGGCCTCGGCTACTTCATCTACGGCCGCAAGCAGAAGTCTCCGCTTCACTTCATCGCCGGGCTCGCGTTGTTCGGCTTTCCCTATCTGGTCGACGGCACCATCGCGCTGGTACTGGTGGGGGCAGCCCTCGTCGTGCTGCCGCTTACGATCAAACGTTGAGGGAACAGCGATCGACTATCAGCCCGTTGAAAAAGGCGCGCAGCGTGTTTTTCAACACGCTGCTAGTATGAGTTGGCGAAGCGCCCAGAGGAGTTAGCCAATGTCCGAACACGTTTCCAAAAACACGGCCCTCCTGGTGATCGACATGCAGCAGGCTCTGCTCACCGGAGCGTATCGCGAGACCGAAGTAGTGGATGTGGTGAATGCGCTCAGCCACAGAGTCCGCGCGGCAGGCGCGCCCGTCTTCTTCATTCAGCACAACCATTCGAGTTTTGCACCTATGATGCAGGGTGCTGCCGGCTGGCAGATTCACGCATCCATGGACCGGCAACCCACAGACCAACTCCTCGAGAAGACAGCGTCGGATTCATTCTATCGAACCGATCTCGAGGAGCGTCTCCGAGCGCTGTCCGTGCGCGAACTCATCGTTACTGGCCTGCAGACCGAGTTTTGCGTCGACGCCACCTGCAGAGCAGCGCTGAGCAGAGATTTTGACGTTGTGCTCGTGGCAGACGGCCACACCACGGGAAATTCACACCTCCCTGCACAGACCATCATCGAACATCACAACAACACGCTGGCAAACATCGCGCATCCATCCGCGCGTCTTCGGGTGCTGCGAGCAGACGAAATCTCGGTAGAGAAATGCTGAGGCAGCACAGACGCCGTAGTGTGACCCGTCTCAGAAAAACCCAGGGTTCCTGTCATTGCGGCCGAGTCAAATTCGAGATCGAGGCAGACGTCGATCACGTGCGTGTGTGTGATTGTTCGATCTGCAGCAGGCGCGGCGCGCTCATACATCGCGTAGCGGAAGAGAGCTTCAACCTGCTGACCCCAATCGAAGAACTCACCGTCTACCAGTGGGGCAGCCGGACCGCAAAGGACTATTTCTGCCCGAACTGTGGCATTTTGCCATTCCGCCGACCCGGCGCGCTGACCGATGGCGAACGCGCCGCCGGCAAAGCGGCCTTTTCCGGGTGGGCGGTGAACACCAGTTGCATCGATGGACTCGATTTATCGGTAATTGAGCGACGGCGCATCCACGGTAGTCGTTTGTGAATCTGCCCGCGGCGCCGACCGCGAATTCAGCGTAACCAGGCCACCTGCGGCCGATTTTTCCTCGGCCAGATGGCAGCAAAGCCGTTGCGTGGCGAGCTTGCAAGAACACAGCATCCATGCCACCTTCCCCGGCGCCGAGCGGCAACCCACCAGGAGTAACTGTGCCTGATACTCACCCGCCACAAAGAGCCAAGCATGCGTGACGCGTCCTGCTGGCACTACCGGGCGTTACGAGTCGGCTTGTTCAGCCTGATCGCGCTGGCCGCGACCGCCCATGCGCAACAGATGGCGGCCAGCTACATACTCGTCGATAAATCCGATCGCGAGCTCACGCTCTACCGCCACGGCCAGGAGTTGCGCAAGTTCGCAATTTCGCTCGGCGCAAATCCCATAGGCCATAAGCGCTACGAGGGAGACCGGCGGACACCGGAGGGGATTTACACGATTGACGCGCGAAATCCGAACAGCGACTTTCACCTGTCCCTGCGGATTTCCTATCCGAATCGTCGCGACGCCGACCACGCGCGCGCGCTGGGCTTGAATCCTGGTGGTCAGATCATGATCCACGGCATGCCGAACAAGCAGCGCTCGTCGACACCTGCAAAATTCACCTTCGATTGGACAGATGGTTGTATCGCGGTAGCGGACAACGAAATGGAGGAGATCTGGAACCTGGTCGAAGTTGGCACTCTAATCGAAATCAAACCCTGATCTGCGCGCGCGAGGCGCATTCGACGACGGAAAAAATTCATCAGAAACAGTTGCTTCCCGAATTTATCCGGGCAATATGCGTACTGTAGACAGAGAGGACTAGTTTAGGTGTCAGAGCAAGTAACCGGTACGGTGAAGTGGTTTAACGACGAAAAGGGATTCGGCTTCATCGAACGAGAAGGTGGCAAGGATGTATTCGTACATTTTTCCGCCATACAGGGAGAGGGACGCAGATCGCTGCACGAAGGTCAGCAAGTCACGATGGAAGTCACCCAAGGGCAGAAAGGCCCGCAGGCTGAGAACGTCACCCCGCTGTAAACAGGCAACCGGGCATCTCGCAGGATCTACCACGCGGGACGTCCAACCAGACCGACTCAAGATGAGCGTCACACGCGGCGATCCTCTTGGGGGTTCCAATGCCTGTTGTTCGAGTGTTAAAAGCGACCATCGGTCATAGCAGATGGGCGCGTTTGCTTACGACGATCCGCTCAATACCGCTCGCGGGTATTGATGCCATCGAGCGGAAAAATCGGCCGGCGGACCGCTTCGAAATCTATTTGAGAATAATCGGAAGTACACACGCCGACGCCGGCACATTCCACGGTCTCCCGCACGAGGGCTTTGAAGCCAACCCGGTAGTGGATTCTGCTTTTCAACATCAGAAACCTGCGGCTGGCGGGTTCGATGCCGACCGCACGAAAACAACCCGGGCCGAACGGTGCGATGTGGCGGGAGACAACCACGATGTCGACCGAGCCAACGCGCAACACCCCGGCAAGCCCCATGTTCATCGTCAGTCCCCGCGACATCGCAACGGTAGCGGGAAATCGACCGTCCGACAGAAGCTTTACGCGACCACGTAATTGCAGCGGCGCGCTCTGGTGTTCGAGCGCGGGCATGGGCAACTTACCGCCGAGCGAGACGCTAACCTCGTTGCCAACGCCGGCCGCCGTCATCTGCTGGACCACCTCGGGATCATAAAAGCCGAACACGGCCACATCATCGAGGCCCTGGCGCAGAATCTCGGCAAGCACCTCGGTCGTGTCCATCGTGCCGCCCGATGCCGTGTTGTCGTAGTGATCCAGCAGCAACACCGGGCCCTCGTCGCTTTCGAGCGATTTGGCGCGCGCAACCGAATCCTCGAGAGGTTCGGGTGCATACACGAAGGCTTCGCGGTCCGCCCACGCCTGATCGAGCAATTCGTCACGCCATTGTTCAGCCAGGGCCGGGTCATCATCCGTCACAACGACGACCGACAATCCTGCGTTGTGAATGTCTGCATGAGGAAAGCCGGTGAACAGGCTCACCGCGAGCGCGCCTGAAGCTTCCATCTGCACAACACGTTCCTGCAGTTCACGGTTCGGAAAATCATCGGTGCCCTGCCGCATGATGTGCGGCAGCATCGGCGCATTGCCCCACACCATCGTCGGCTTGGTCTCACCGGCAATCGCTTGGAGCAGCAATCGACCACCGCGCAACGCCGTAGAATCCATGTCGATGTGCGGGTAGGTGTGATAGCCACAGACGACGGTGGCCAGTTCGACGATGGCCGGGTACAGATTGGCGTGCATGTCGAGGGCCACCGCAATGGGAATATCCGGCGCAACCGCCCGGATACGCCGCAGCAGTTCCCCTTCGCCATCTTCATGCGAGCGGGTCACCATGGCGCCATGCAGGTCGAGCATCATCGCATCGCAGCCTTTCTGCGCCGCGGCAACGATCTTACCGGTGATGTACTCAAACGCAGCGTCTTCCACTGGCCCGGAAGGCTGCGCGCCGGCGACAACAGGGATGCTCACGTCGACGCCGAACTCCGCCGCCGCCTGCAGATACCCACCCATACAACTTGCGGTACCCGCGTAGACTCGCTCAGCCGCCGGTCCTGCCAGAGGCCTGTCCCTGCCACCGGAAAACCGGGCAAGGTCCGTGACCACGGGGGAAAACGTATTCGTTTCGTGGCTCATCTGAGCGATAACGACGTGCATGTATGAATGCCTCCCTGCCGGTCTGTGATCGGGTCTGCGGTCAAGCCCGTTTCAGGGCTCGTAAGCCCAGACGAAGTTATCTCGATTCGGCATCACGACTGCGGGCAGGGCGCGGGCATCCATAACGGCCTCGTCGTCGACCACGCCATTGATGTAGAGCAGGTAGGCGGTAAGCGAATAGATCTCATCACTGCTGAGCGATCCGGGCTCGGTGTAAGGCATCGCGCGGCGGATATAGTCGAACACGGTAGTGGCGTAGGGCCAGAAGCTGCCAATCGTTTTCACCGGTGCACGAGTGGCGAGCGAGCCGTGGCCACCCGCAAGCCTGTCGTTGAGACCGCCCTCGCCCGCATCACCGTGGCAGGCAAGGCACTGCTGAGCGTAGAGTTGCATGCCTTCGGCCACGCTGCCCGAACCGGCGGGCAGCCCCGTACCATCAGGCATCACCGTCAGATCGTAGGCAGCGATTTCCGCAGCGCTTGCGGGCCTGCCTAGATTGGGTGACTCAGCAGCATGGGCGAGCGTAGCGAACGCGATCGCGAGCAAACCGCCGAGGGTTTTAGACGTAGACATTGTTGACCTCACCAGCCTCGCTTACACGCCAGGCCTGGATCGCGTTGTAGTGATAAAAGGCACCGGCAGCCCGCTGTCTCATCAGTGATTCACGCGTGGGCTGAACCGCGCCCGTCTCATCGACCGCCCGACTCAGAAGAACACCCGCTGAGCCATCCCAGCGCCAGGCCGTTGTGAACCGGGTAAGCGATTTCGGCAACACCGGGTCATCCAGGGCTGCCGGCGCCCACGACGTGCCACCATCGGCGGATACATCAACCCGACGGATTCGACCGTTACCCGACCAGGCGATACCCGAGATCTGATAGAGGCCGGGACCCTGCATACCGAGACCCGGCGAGGGACTGGTGATGACTGATTTAACGGCCATCGGGAAGGTAAACAGCAACGAGGATCCGTCGGGCTGCAGATCCGAGTATTTAGAAGTTTCATCCTTCGTCATCGCCGGTTGGGCGGTGACGTTGATGCGGCGCAGCCATTTCACGCTCATGTTGCCTTCCCAGCCCGGCAGAAACAGCCGCGCGGGGTAACCGTTTTCAGGCCGCAATCGCTCGCCGTTCTGGTAGAGCGCGATGATTGCATCATCCATGCCCTTGGCCAGCGGTACGCTCCTGCTCATCACCGCGGCGTCCGCACCCTCAGCGACGAGCCAACGCGCAGCCGGCAGCACGCCGGCTTCATCGAGCAACAGCGCTAAGGGCACTCCACCCCATTCACTGCCGGATACGAGGCCGTGCAGTTCGCCGCAGCTGAGTTGAGGCGGTTCGGCGGCGAGCAACGTACCACTGTTGCCCGAACACTCCAGAAACTGCAATCGAGAGACCGTGGGATAGCGCGCCAACGCCTCCATACTGAAAAGTAGCGGTCGCTTCACCAGGCCGTGGATCAAAATGTTGTGCCGATCCGGATCAATCTCGGGAACACCGGCGTGGTGGCGTTCGAAATGCAACCCACTGGGGGTCACAATGCCGTGGAGGTGCTCCAGCGGCGAGCGCGAAGCACCACTGCCGGTGGTCCCGCGCTGTGAGCCTATGCCGATTCGCTTTACGTTTGCTTCGGCAGGCGCCGGAGAGCCATATTCACTCATCCCTGGCCCCGGTGAGCGCATGTGTCCGGGGCGCTCCGCGGACGCCGGCACCGCTTGCATGAGCGCAATGCCACCTGCAGCACCGAGCCCGGCTCTGAGAAAGCTGCGCCTGCCCAGCAACCCGTTACCGGCATCGGGTAGCAACTCTCCAGGTTCAACGAGCCTAGCGCATAGTTTGCCGCGGCCGCGTTCCGGCGTGGCAGTTGCATCGTAATCGGACACTGGACCCTCCCTTCCCGACGATCGCTGCTCAATGGTAGTCGCTTTTGCAACCGCGTGACATTCACCGGTAATGCAGGCAAAAGTTGTGCAGATACAAGGCAATGCGCGCACAGACAGTGCAAACAAAAGGGGTGACAAGCAAAGGGATTGACGTGCTGCAGGGGTAGTGGCTTGCTGCGTTGACTTGCCCGGCTATCCACACAATCGTAACCTTGCGGGCTAACCGCAGCGGAACGACGAATGGCCTGGTGAAGATCGAAGCAGTACTGTTTGATGCCGACGGCGTCGTCCAGACTCCATCGGCGGACTGGCAACCGGCACTGGCAGAGCTTGCAGGTCATCCCGAGCGGGTCGCTGCGTTTCTTGGTGAAATCTTCACCGCCGAAAAACCCTGTCTGACGGGGCAGGCTGAATTTTCCACTGCGCTTTCGGAAGTTCTCGCACGCTGGAGCATTGATGCACCGGTGGCCGAGATTCTGCAAATCTGGACGATGATCGAACCGAACGCCGAGATCATATCGGTGATCGAATCGTTGGACATTCGTTGCTGCCTGGCGACCAATCAGCAGCGACACCGCGCGCAATACATGTCGCGTGAATTGCGCTACGCCAATCTCTTCGACGATTCTTTCTATTCCTGTCACCTTGGTGTCATGAAGCCATCGGCACGGTACTTCCTCGAGGTCGCCAGGAGGCTCGAGATTCTGCCGGTTAATCTGCTGTTTCTGGACGACAACAGGACCAACGTAGAGGCCGCGCAGTCCATTGGCCTGAACGCAGTCGTTTTCGAGGCGCAGCGTGGCGCAAATCAACTGCGCGAAATATTGCAGTCGTTCGGCATAGACTGTTAGATATTCCGGCAGGCCTCGTCCGTGCGTGGGGTCGCCGTGAACGAAACGCCAACAAATACACTAATAACAACAGCTGCGAGGAATCATGTACGAGATCAGAAACTATCATTTCGCGCCCGAGCGTTTCGCGGATTACCGGGCATGGGCGAAGGACCACGCGCTGCCGTATCTGAGTAGGGAACTCGATCTGGTCGGATTCTGGGTCAACACGGATACTGACCCTGAGGTGCTTGGCGTCCCGACCGACGAGCTTGGCACAGCCAACATCACCTGGATTATCCGCTGGGAGAACGCTGCCGAGCGCGAGCGGCGCATGGCCGAAGTTTTCTCGACCGACGAATGGCAGGCGATATTTGACAAGGTTCCCGGTGGTCTCGACAGCTATCTGCGGCGCGAATCGAAACTGACCGAGTCGCTGGTCTAGCCACGCGGGAATTCGCATTCGCGAACTCGTGGCACAGGCACAAATCAATCACGTAACCGCGCGGTGGGTAGTGTGATCTGTCGTGCTCGACGATGGCCAGGGATGGCCTGAGGTGGTTGAAAAACGATTGTAAATCGTTTTTCAACAAGCCGCTAAGCACGCGGCAACTGCGATTTACGACGCGCAGAGCTGGACGGAGATTATTGACCGTGAATAGTGGAGCGAAGGCCGTATGACAACGCTTCAGTCGTTTCGCATCTGGGTGGACGCGGATGCCTGCCCGAACGCTGTCAAAGAGATCATATTCCGCGCCGCCCAGCGCCGCGAGATAGCAACAACTCTCGTGGCCAATCAGTTCATTCGCGTACCGAAATCCAAATTCATCAAGTCGATCCAGGTTCCCAGTGGTTTTGATGTCGCAGACGACACCATCGTTGCCAACATGCAGGCGGGCGATCTCGTCATCACAGCGGATATCCCGCTGGCCAGCGAGGTCATCGCCACAGGCGGAACCGCTTTGAATCCGCGGGGTACTTTTTACGACCGCGACAACATCGCCCGCCATCTCGCTCGCCGCAACCGGCTGGAGGAACTTCGTTCGACCGGTACGGTTACCGACGGTCCGCCGCCGCTGGGCAAGGCCGAAATTCAAACTTTTGCGAATCAACTGGATCGGTTCCTGACGCGGTTGGCGCAGCAAACCTAGCAGCCTGTTGAAAAAAGCCCGGTCGCGAGGCTGGCAGCGTGTTTTCCAACACGCTGCAAGATCGTAATCCAGTGCCGTTCACTCTGCGTCCGCTAAGATTCATCGGCAGCAGCGCCACCGCTGCTTGCAGACCGGCAGCCCATAGGCGTATACAGACCTTCTCACCAGAAGGAAGAAGAAAAATGCCACGATACGTAATCGAACGCGACATCCCTGAAATCGGCTCGGCGG
>Ga0114949_10002947_pt1 | contig 10705 bp, 8 predicted proteins | sample N074metaG_FD_83505 | JGI IMG/M metagenome (GOLD analysis project Ga0114949, IMG submission 83505) | Deep subsurface microbial communities from Kermadec Trench to uncover new lineages of life (NeLLi) - N074 metaG | ecosystem: Environmental > Aquatic > Marine > Ocean trench > Sediment | place... | reverse complement strand
GGCTGGGCCTACTGTTCCGCCGGAATCGTAGATCTGGTTCAGCGTATTCGCACGCCCTTCAATACCAATGGTGTGGCTATGGCCGTTGCTACCGCCGCCGTGAGGGATACCGTCTATATCGAGGAGATTCGTCAGCACAATGCACGCTGGCTTGAACGCATTGCAGCCGTTTTGAGCGAGTTGGGGATTGAAGTGATTCCCAGCCAGGCCAATTTCTACCTGTTGCGTTTTGCCCAGGACGGAGGCAAGAGCGGCAGTGGCGCGGCGGCTTTTTTACAGTCCCGGGGAATCATTCCGCGCCCCGCGGGCGGCTCGGATCAGTTTCTGCGCATTACCGTGGGCCTGGATTCCGAAAACGAGGCGGTATTGAGTGCATTAACCGATTATATGGGTGCAACCTGATGGCGCACAGCTACACAATGTCTCCCGCAGTTGCCGAACGCCTGGCAAGGTCGCAGCCCTTGCTGATAGATGGCCAGTGGATGGCCGCGGAAGACGGCAGCGTTTCAGATGTCTACAACCCTTCTTCCGGGGAAGTCATTTCCACTGCAGCGATGGCCTCCCGCGGCGACACAGAACGAGCCGTGGCAGCGGCGCGAGCTTCTTTTGATGGCGGCGCCTGGACCGGGTTAACCCCGTCGGAGCGAGGCAAGATTCTGTGGCGAACCGCGGACCTGCTGGAGCAATACGCCGACGAGGTGGCTGAGCTGGAGATGTTGGACGCGGGCAAACCTTTTGCCGGCGCCCGCCACGGTGAAATTCCTTTCGCGGCGGATTGCTTCCGCTATTATGCTGGCTGGTGCACCAAAATAGAGGGCAGTACCAAGCAGTTGTCTACGGTGCCCAATCAGGACTTTCATATTTATACCCGGCGAGAGCCCATGGGCGTGGCGGCTCTCATTGTTCCCTGGAACGGGCCACTGGTACAAACAGCCTGGAAAGTGGCACCTGCACTCGCCGCGGGCTGTAGTTGTATTTTGAAGCCTGCGACCGAAACACCGTTGTCCGCTGTACGCCTGGGCGAAATTCTCCAGGAGGCAGGGCTGCCGGATGGTGTTTTTAATATTCTGTTAGGGGGCGGCTCCACGGTTGGACAGTTACTGGCTGAACACCCCGATGTCGATAAGGTCTCATTTACCGGCTCTACGCAAGTGGGTAAAAGTATTATTGATGCCGCCAAGGGCAACCTGAAAAAAGTCTCACTGGAGCTGGGCGGGAAGTCCCCGGTCATCATCTTTGAGGACGCGGACCTGGAAGCGGCAATCACCGGTACTGCCGAGGGCATTTTTTCCAATGCAGGGCAGGTCTGTGTGGCAGGTTCCCGCCTGTACGTGCACGAATCGGTGTACCAGCAGGTGGTAGAGGGCATTGCCGATATTGCCCGGAATATGAAAGTGGGCCCGGCCACGGTAGAAGGTTTGGATATGGGGCCGCTAATTTCGAAGAAACACCTGAACTCGGTTTACCAGATGGTGAAATCCGGTCGTGCCTCGGGTGCACGCCTGGTGGCGGGTGGTGAACTGGTAGAGGGTGGCGGTGGCTATTTTATACAGCCGACGGTCTTTGCCGATGCCGACCACAGCATGGAGATTGTCAACGAGGAGATATTTGGCCCGGTACTGGTGGCGATGCCCTTCAGCAGTACCGATGATATCATCGCCATCGCCAACGACAACCAGTATGGCCTGGCCGCCAGCATCTGGACCCGCGATATAAGCAAAGCCCACAAAACCGCGGCGGAGATCAAGGCGGGCATTCTATGGATTAACTGCCACGGTATCCCGGACATGGCCATACCCTTTGGTGGCTACAAACAGTCTGGCTGGGGCCGGGAAAATGGCTACGAAGCCCTGTTACAGTACACTGAACTTAAATCGGTAGTCGTCAGGTTGTAGTGCCAGGGCTGGTGTAAGCTGACGGAGCAGGGCAAACTCATCGCAGATGCCGGAATACGAAAAGTGATAAAAAGGGTAAGAATTTGCTGCGCTGGCGAGGTGATGGTGGAGCTGGCCAAGGTCAATGGCTCCGACCTGTATCGCCAGGGCCTGGCCGGTGACAGTTTCAACACCGCCGTCTACCTGGCCCGTACCGGTATGCAGGTAGAATATCTCACCCGCCTGGGAAACGATGCGTTTTCGGATACCATAGTGGATCTGTTGCGCCAGGAAGGGATCGGAAGCGAGGGTATCAGGCGGGTGGCGGGAGCCAATCCCGGCCTTTATATCATTCGCAACGACGACGATGGCGAGCGACATTTCAGCTACTGGCGCGAGCACAGCCCTGCCCGGCAGTTGTTTGACCGACCCACGTCTCTGGCAGACATCGATGCCTTTTACTTTACCGGTATTACCCTGGCGGTGACTCGCAGCGGCCTGGTCAATTTACAGGCGCTGTTGGTGGCGTTGCGGGAGCGGGGAGTGCGGGTGATTTTCGACCCCAATTACCGCGCCCGTCTGTGGGATAGCCGGGAGCAGGCACAGCGGAACTACGAGGCGGTGCTACCTTTGTGCGACATGGTGTTGCCCACCTTGGAGGACGAAACGGCTCTATGGGGAATCGACCGTGTCGAGGATTGCAATCGATTTTATCAAGGCTATGGTGTGAGTGAACTGGTGGTAAAAGGGCCGCAACTGGTGGCGCATGTCTTTACCGAGGGTGAACACTTCAGCCGGCAGGCCTCGGCGGTAGCCGCCGTAGATGCCACCGGCGCGGGAGACTCTTTCAATGCCGGCTACCTGGCAGTGCGCCTGCGGGGCGGACCACCCGGCGCGGCGCTGGACTCTGCGCAGCAGCTGGCGGCTGCGGTAGTGCAACACCGCGGGGCGATTATTCCCCGCGAGATAACAGAATCAAACGGGGACTAGTATTATGCAAGAGACATGGCGCTGGTTCGGCCCCGAGGACACAGTCAGCCTGGACAATATTGTGCAGGCGGGAGCCAGTGGGGTGGTGACGGCATTACATCATATCGCCACCGGTGAGCTCTGGCCTGCGGCGGATATCGCAGCGCGGAAAACTGAAATCGAGGCGAGCGGGCTTGAGTGGTCGGTGGTGGAGAGCATTCCCGTCCACAATGATATCAAGACACGCAGCGGCGACTATCGTCGCCATATCGAAAACTACAAACAATCCCTGCGCCACGTCGGCGCGGCGGGCATCGAGGTGGTGTGTTACAACTTTATGCCGGTAGTGGATTGGACTCGCACCAACCTGTTGTATCGCTTACCCAACGCTTCCCACGCACTGCGTTTCGAAATGACCGACTTTGCGGCTTACGATGTGTTCATACTGCGGCGAGAGCAGGCGGAGGCGGACTACGATCCCGAATTGTTGGCCAGGGCCAGTGCGCGCTTCGAAGGGATGGACGAAGCCGAACGGGAGCTACTGGAAAAGAACATCATCGCCGGCCTGCCCGGTGGCGAGGGCTCTTACCGGCGTGACGAAATTCGCGCCGCCATAGCCGAGTTTATCGCGCTGGGCACCGAGGGGCTCAGACGCAACCTGTTCGAATTTCTGAAAGAAGTGGTCCCGGCAGCCCAGGAGGCTGGTGTGCGCCTGTGCATTCATCCCGATGATCCACCCTTCACGCTGTTTGGCCTGCCGCGGGTGGTATCCACCGCAGAAGACGTTCGCTCTCTGCTGGATGCGGTTCCCAGCCTGAACAACGGACTCACACTTTGTGCGGGGTCCTTTGGTGCACGGGGCGACAACGATCTGGTGGCCATGGTGCGGGAGTTTGGTGAGCGGATCCACTTCGTCCACCTGCGCAATGTCAAGCGAGAACCGGATGGATCCTTCTTCGAAGCGGAGCACCTGGATGGCGACAATGACATGGTCGGCCTGATCAGTGCCCTGCTGGATGAGGAGCAACGCAGGGCAGAGGCCGGCCGCTCGGACCGAATTCCCATGCGACCGGACCACGGCCACCTGCTCGGTGATGAAATTGGCAAAGAGGGGGTTAACCCCGGTTACTCCTATGGCGGCCGGCTCAAGGGGCTGGCGGAGCTGCGCGGGGTAATGTACGCCCTGAAGCGGGTTCGGTGTGGACGTTAGACCAGCCGGGTTGCGGCCCGGGCATTTATCCTGAAGGTGGCCGTTCAAACCATGAGGCAGCTCGACTGCTTGTGGAGCATTTTTCTGTCGTGACCGAAACCAATTCTATGATCGTTCTCTCCCCATTGATCTGATCCACTGCCGGCGGTACCTATAAACTCGAGTCTTGCCTGCAACGTGTTTTTATTGTAGTATGTCCTATTGTTGGATATCCACCATTAATTCCCGAAGAGAAGTCAGAAGCTTTATGGCAAAAGACGATGTGGATCTCGGCGAACTGGTCAACATGATTGGAGTCGAACTTCGGATCGCCCAGATTCTTGCTGACAAAGCGTTTAGTGCAAGCCAGGACGCGAAGATACCCCCCGGGCATTTTACCGTTCTCACCCTGATCGACCTCAATCCGGGAATTAACCAGAGCATGCTCGCAAGGTGCATGTATCTGGACCGGTCCACCATGGTGCCGGTTCTCGACCAACTGGAGTCCAAAGCCTGGATGGAGAGGCGCAAAAAACCGGGAGACCGACGCTCGTATGCTCTCTATCTGACCCGGCTGGGAGAGAAAGTGCTTAAAGAGGCCAGTGCCCGAGTAGGAGCGCTGGAGGCCAACGTGGCAGAAAAGATGGGGCCGCAAAAACGAGACAAGTTACTCGCCCTAACAAAGGAGCTTCAGCGCGCATTATTGGCACTGATAGAAAAAGAGAATTAAGTCAGGAGAAATAGCATGACCGCAAATGCTGAAAGGTTCGACGAATGGATCAGGGGTAGATTCGCCCAGATCAATACTGAACTGGAAGAGATCTATTTTTCCAGCGAAAACCCCGAGGATGTCGAAGGCAAGGGAGACGAGCTGAAGACACAGTTGGTCGATGAGGGAACGCCGTTTATTGTCGACCTGCTAAACGAGGGCAATACCGACGAGGGCTTTGATGCCGGATACGATGTGTTGGGTAATGTGGGTTTTTACATGGCGGCCTGTAGACGCCACGAAATCACAGAGCCATCGCGTGAAACCAAGTCGCCTCTGGAAGAAGCCTCGGCCCTGGCGATGCAGCTTGGCGCATCATTGGGCGTAACGCCCAGATTTGCATCGGCACACCTGGAAACTCACAATTTCGCCAAAAACGGCGAGTACAAGAAATTTACAAACCTAGCCGATGAGAAGCTCTTTCTCGTTCATAACACCAGAGCAGCCTTTGCCTATATGCGTGCTTCGGATGCTCTGTTGCGCTGTCTGCCCCTGGGTGTCTCGCATCCCATAACCGCTGACCACTTAAAGGTGGCGAAACAGGCCCTGCAAGACGTTATTAGCTCGAATTCGGAACTGTTTGAGAAACTTGATACCGACAGGTTCTTCTATTGTGTACGCCCTTATTACAAGCCGCACCGCGTTGGATTACATGAGTATAGAGGAGCCAATGCTGGTGACTTTGCCGGTATCAACGTCATCGATCTACTGCTGGGCCTGTGCCGGGCGGACAGCTCATCCTACTCCCAACTCCTGGTAGACAAGTTCCTGTTCATGCGACCCGAGGAGCAACTGGTTCTCCGCGACACCATGCGCCAAACCAGTCTTCTGGATGAATTGCTAAAAGTTGTGGATAGTCATTCAGAGCAACCCTGGTTCCAGCAGAACACCAGGCTATTTCTGGAAGTGTGTGAGGCTCACGGTGAAACAGCCATTCAACATCACGAGAAGCTGGTCTCAAAGTTCATTGAAGGACCAGCGCAAACCGCAGGCATGGTTAACCGCCCAGGCCTCACGGCCAGCGGGCCACCACTGCCCGTTCTTCTCAAGTCGCTGCGAAAGCTTGCCGACCTTCGTGCTGCGGTCGACAGGGACGACATTCCCAGTCGCTACGCCGATATCCAGAAATTACGTACAGCGCTGGTTTAATCGGCGCTTTTGCTATAGAGCCTGATTTCACTATGAGCACCGATCACAAAGACCTTTTTGTACCCACCAGCGAGATTTATCTACTTAACCATTCGGTAGGTCGCCCGCCAGTAACAACACAGCAGGCATGGGCCAATGGCTTTTTATCCCCCTGGGAGCATGAGGGCGAATCCGTATGGCCAAAATGGCTTGAGTCCATCTGGGCCTTCCGCGGCGCCCTGGCTCACCTGTTGAATGGACAAGCGGCTGAATTTTGCCCGCAGACCAATTTATCGAGCGCGCTGACGAAGGTCATCTATAGTCTTCCCAAGGCCGACAACAGATCCACAATCCTCTGTAGCGAGCAGGACTTCCCTTCCATCGCCTACGTCTTACAGAAAGCTGAAAGCCTGGGTTATACATTAAAAGCAGTGTCAGGCGACTTTGACCTCGCAGGCATCGAAGCGTGGAAGTCGGCCCTCAGCAAAGACGTCGCTATCGCGCTGTTCACACATGTGCAATCCAACACGGGCAGGCAGGCACCTATTGCTGAGCTGACTCGCATAGCTAGAGAACAGGGCGTTATCTCCATCGTAGACATAGCCCAATCGGTAGGCTGTGTGCCGATAGATCTCAGCCAGTGGTCCGCCGACTTCGTTATCGGTTCCTGTGTGAAATGGCTATGTGGCGGACCGGGGGCAGGCTTCCTCTGGTGTTCCAGCGACATCATTGAGCACTGCAAACCCGTTGATGTTGGGTGGTTCTCCCATGAAGACCCCTTCGAGTTCGACATAAACAGCTTCCGCTACGCGAAAGACGCCTTGAGATTCTGGGGCGGCACTCCCTCGGTACAGCCCTTTAGCGTGGCTACCAATAGTATTACTACAATCCACACGATTGGCGTTGACACCATTCGGCGTCACAACCTGGCGTTAACCCAGAGTATCATCGACCGCATTCCCCGGGAGTACATCGTCACCCCAACTGAGAAAGCGCAGCGCGGTGGCACGCTGGTGATTCGGCTCCCCATGGAACAACAGAATCAATTCGAGCATAATCTGAGGGAGAGCTCGGTATTGTTCGATACAAGGCCCACCGGCATCCGGGTTTCACCGCATATTTATAACGATGCCGCAGATATTGGAGTGGTTCTTGATTGTTTTGAATAGGCATTTCACTGGAACCGGAGTTCGTTTTGCGGCTATTCGCCAGCGGTCCCTCCGTTTTCCCACACTGACGGGAGCTTTCGGCAAGGCTTGAACTATGACTGACACTGCCAATCCGCATCGGCGGAAAATAGATGAACTGACGGGTTTCGACGTGGGACCCGATTTCGAACGATTTGATCAGCGAAACGACGTGTACTGCCGATCAGAATGGGATGACGCTGTACGATCAGCAAAATCCGATGCTTTCTACCAGGGTTACTCGATGCCTAACGCAAGGGCGAGACGCACAGATGGTTTCAGCCAGCGCGATTACGCCCTTCGAAACGCCGCCTGGCACGTCACCAACGTCCTGCGAGACATCAAACGAGACGAAACAGGCAGAAAAGAGGGTTTTCTCAATACCTTCACCGTCTTTGAAGACGGCTGGCCAGAACCCTACGAGTTCAGCAGTAAAGAGGAGGCAACCGCTGACCTTCGCAAAGTCGCCAAACTCGCTGGCGCTGACCTGCTGGGCGTCTGCGGCCATGACGAGCGATGGATGTACAGCGCCATCTATGACGAACGCTCCCAGGAAAGCCGTCCTCCCGAAATTCCGGACGATATACCCAATGTAATCGTCGTTGGGGAATCCATGGATCAGGACCTGACCTGTACCGTACCTTCCGCCCTCTCCGGCAGCGCTACCGGCCTGGGCTATTCGTATGATGCACTGACGCTGCTGACACTTGCCCAGTATATTCGTAACCTCGGATATCGCGCCTATGCCTCCATGAACGACTCCTCTCTGGCCATTCCGCTCGCGGTTCAGGCTGGCCTGGGCGAGGTTGGCCGGCACAGCCTGCTCATCACAAAAGAGTTCGGGCCGCGACTTCGCCTGGGCCGGATTTTCACCGATATGCCTCTTAATCATGACACACCTCAGAAATTCGGGGTGCAGGAATTCTGTGAGATCTGTGACCGTTGCGCGAGTACCTGCCCACCAAAGGCGATTCCCTTTGATCCACCCAGCCCAAAAACATACAACCGCTCAAATCTCATTGGGGTCAGTAAGTGGAGCGTGGACGCCGAGAAATGTTTCAAATTCTGGACCAACCAGAATACAGACTGCTCTATCTGTATAAGAACTTGCCCTTTCAACCGGGACTTCAGTCGCTGGTACAACCGCGCCTGGCGGAAGCTTGCGGCTGGTCGATTTCGCCGCCTGGCTTTATGGCTGGACGACCGTTATCACAATCGGGGACGCAATAAATCCGGTTTGTGGTGGGGAAGAACTAATTAGGCGCCCTCGTCTCAAGGGTGTGCTCCAGAGGAAGTAGCGGGTTTTATTTTCCGTAGACAGGCAGCCAGCCAAGCAACGCAAGAATGTGACATGATGCGACTATAACCGAGTATAAAATAACCAGATAAACCAGCTTATTACCACCCCATACACGGTACTGTGATTTCTTAAAACGACTACGGCTTTTTTTCACCATCAGTGCCGGAATGATACCGCCCAGGAGTGTTGCCGCCAGCCCCGCGAAACCAATGGCGTAGAGAAATCCGTCGGGAAAAAATACGCCCCCCAGCGTAGGGGGAGCAAAGGTAACAAGCGCTGTTTTTGTCCGCCCTGCAGGACTATCGTCAAACTTGAATAAATCAGCTAGGTAGTCAAATAACCCCAGGGTGACTCCCAGGAATGAGGAAATAATGGCGAAATTGGCGAAGAGATTGAGTAGGGTCCCCATCGACTTGCCACTGGACACACTACTTAGCGCCGCAACCAGCACCCCAATATTTCCACCATCGGCCACGACCTGTTTGAAGTCTGGCCGGGCGATATTACCCAGGGTACTGGCTTGCCATAGCAGGAAAATGACCAGGGACAGAAGCGAACCGTATAACAAGCAGCTCCTGATTTTCAGCGGTTCCTTGCCATAGTACTTTACCAGGCTTGGCACGTTGCCATGGAAGCCAAAGGAGGTCATAAAAAACGGCAGCGCGGCAAACACAAAGGGAAAATACTGCGCGTTTTTTCCCTCTGTGTTAAACAAAACCGCAGGCGTAATGCTCACGGCCAGGTCAGCTATAGCGATGAAAAAGGTAAGCACCATCGCCACGAGTAACAGCGTGACAATCCGGCTCACCGCCGTGGTATTGAGCGACACAATGAAAGCCAGGGGAATTGCGAACAGTAAGCTGGAAATCGCCGGAGTTGGTGCCGCGCCAAACAGGGACTCCAGGGTGTGAATCACAATCGAACTACCACCACTGATATAGGCATAAGTGACGATATAGAGCACGAACGCAATGGATATGCCATTAACGAGATTCCAACCTCGTCCCAGAATACCCCTGACAAAGGTATCGAAGCTCGACCCCACCGGGTAGTGAAGGTTTGCTTCCAGGATCATCAGGCTGGAATGAAACATACAAAACCAGGTGATAAGCATAAAAAGCGATGACCAAGCAAACCACATGCCTGACGATACGACGGGTAGCGAAAACATCCCTGCACCCACTGCGGTACCGGCAATGATCATCGCGCCACCTAGTACCGATGGTGATTTTAGGTCAGGACTCTTGGATTGCTGTCGAGACATTTTTTTCCTTATCAGAGTGTCGCGGGGATTTACATCAGGGCAAGAGTGTAAACTCAGATGCCGAATATATGACCGCAACTTAGATCTATAACATGATCCTAAAACCGGCTTGCAAAAAGGGGATGGTTCATAGTTGTCGCATATTCTGATTCCGGCAAATTGGCTGTATCCATCACGCGTTTGTTCTCGCCAATGCGTGCCAGTTCGTTTCTGGTTTTTACGACAGGCTTTCTCGATACGATGCTGGCCACGCCGTACTCCAGGATTAAAAAACCCAGCCAGGGCCGGGTTTTAGGGTCAAACTACGTGGCCGCGATGGGCCAGTTTAGAAGCTGTAGCTTATGCTACCGCCAATGATCCTGGGGTGCGGCCGCAGCCGGAACCCGGAAGTACCGAAGTTCTCCTGGGTGCCGGAGTAGTACTCCTCTTCACTGAGGTTCTGCACATAAGCCGTAAAGTTCCAGTGTTCCATTACAAAACCACCACGCAGGTTCCAGACATCGTAGTCCGGTGTCTTGAACGGGAAATCGCCATGCGTGGCGATGGAGTTCCGAGCGAGCCCGGAATTCGGCGCAGGCCCGTCGGTTTGCCGGTAGGTCAACGCTTCGATATCGGCGAACTGGCCATCACGGTGGACAAACTCCAACTGTATCCAGGCTTCATTCTGGCCAATGGGGATGCGATATTCACCGCTGATATTGAAAGTCAGCTCCGGCGATTTGGGCACTTCGAGACCTTTCAGATCAACCTCGAAGCCGCCGGTGATTTCCGCGCTAGTATCGCTGGTTATTTCAGTATCGATGTAGCCCAGAGAACTGACCACGGTAAACTGATCAGTGATGGCGGCTAACAGCTCCAATTCAAGGCCCCAGGCCTCGGATTCCCCAACATTAATGGTCCGCTCAAAGTTGGAGGACAGGTCCCCTGGCGTCAGGAAGCGAAAAGATTCCATTTGCAGATCGCTCCACTCCAGGTAATAAAGAGCGCCGTTAAGCCGCACGCGGTTGTTCCACAGTTCGCTCTTG
>Ga0114949_10002946_pt1 | contig 10707 bp, 8 predicted proteins | sample N074metaG_FD_83505 | JGI IMG/M metagenome (GOLD analysis project Ga0114949, IMG submission 83505) | Deep subsurface microbial communities from Kermadec Trench to uncover new lineages of life (NeLLi) - N074 metaG | ecosystem: Environmental > Aquatic > Marine > Ocean trench > Sediment | place... | reverse complement strand
ATGGTGCGCGGCGCCCGGGAATGCGTCGAATTTCTAAAGGGCGTTTCGGCCGAAGCACCGCTGAATTATGCAGGCGAATTATTCCGGGTACAGAATTACCAACCGGCCTGGGCGATCGACACGCCGCCGCTGATCTATGTCGGCGCCACCAAACCGCAAATGCTGCGCATGGCCGCGAAGGTCGCCGATGGCGTCATGTTCAGTGACCTGACGCTCGGCCGGCTCGATGAGACGATGACGATTTTGAACAACGCCCTATCGACCAATCAGCGATCGGAGGCGGGTTTTCGAATCAATAATCTGTTTGCGTGGCATATCAAGAAAGACCGGCAGGACGCGATGAATGAGGCACGCCGCAAACTCTGGGTCCGGGGCATGATCGAGGACTGGTATATCTCTCCGGTCCTCGACGAAAAGGACTGCAAATTTGTCGCCGACCACATGTCATCCTTCCGCAAGGCCTATGCGGCCAACTCCCCGGTGTTCGAGGATGTGCCGGATGCACTCGTCGAAACGATCGTCGACGAACTGACGTTTACCGGCGATCTCGGTGACGTCGACCGGATGATCGAACGCTTCTGGACGTTCAAGAATGCCGGCGTCAACGAGATGGGGCTGAGACTCTATGACGATCCGGCGGATTCAATTCGGCTGATCGCTGAAACCATCGGACCGGAACTCCACTAGGTTCGAAGGCTTTTCGTGCTATTCAGCCGAGGTTGCGACGCCTGAATCGGCGCTGAAGGTTTTCAGATCATAGAATCGCATGAATGACGCCGCTGCGATCGCCAGCAGACAGGGCACGACTGATACACACATTCGAATTGCAAATATGACACCCGGCGGCTGCTCGGGCATCACACCGTCCCGGCCCGAAATGAAACCGGTCAGACCCAGTGCAAAACCAACGATGACTGGCCCAATGGTGTTGGCAATTTTTTCGACGACGCTGAATGCCGCGGCATATAAACCTTCCTGATTAATTCCGGTCTTCCGGCGGTCATCCTCCATGATATCCGGCAACATCGCAGAGGCTGAAACGATGCCACCCGCCGAAAATATGCCCAGCAGAAAAAATCGCGCGTACAAGCCGATCATCGGTTCACCGTGACCTGCTCCAAGCCAGCTCAGGAAAATCGCTGCGAGCCCCAGGGCCGAGATCATGAATGCGTTCCGCTTGCCCAGCACTCCGGAAATCAAGCGATTCCAGACCGGCAACGACAATAAACTGCCGACCGTATACCCCACACCAAATGCGGCCAGGATCTGCTCATCACTTCCGATAACGTAAAAGGCGAAAAAGAGTAACGACCCCTGCACCGCCGACTGCGCCATGAACAGGCAGATTTTTGCCAGCATATAAAAGCGAAACGGGCGATTGCGCAAGAGCAATCGCCATTGTTTGTACAAGCCGTAATTTTCGCGTCGTGATGGCGGCAAGGATCGCGTATTTTTCGTCAACCAGAATGTCAGGCTCATCGCGATCAGCACCGTCCCGGCCATCACCCAGCTCATCCTGATGTATCCGTCGGAGCCGCCACCGAACCGGAAAATAAGTTGTGGTCCGACCGTACTGATCATCAAGACCCCAAGCGTCGAAAAGAAAATCCGCTGAGTCATGATCAATGTCCGTTCGTCGGGGTGACCGGTCATTTCGGCGGGCATCGCAAGATACGGTACATTGAAGAACGTAAAAGCCGTCGCATACAACAGCAGCATCACGGCGACATAGCTGGCCGTAATCGCCTCACTTTGAAAGTCCGGAACCAGGAACAGCAAGACCAGGGCCAGCGGGCAGGAAATCGCACCTACGATCAGATAAGGACGCCGCCGTCCCCAGCGAGAATGGGTGCGATCACTGAACTGCCCCATGATGGGGTCGGTCAACAGATCAAAAAACTTGGAAAAGCCAATCAGTTGCCCGGCCAATAGCATGCCTATGCCGAGATACGTGGTCATATAAAACAACCCGTAGCTGGTCAAAACGCCGAGCATGACGGCGGTGCCAAGAGAACCGGCGGCCCATCCCAACTGCTGAGCCCGTTGCATGTCATGCTGATCTGCCATGACCCCGCATTCTAACCATGCCGCACCGGATGACGTATCGGCGGACGTTGCGTGACCTCAAGACGGTTTGCAGCGCCCCTCATCTTGGGTCGATGGCGGTCGTTGGTTATAGTGGGCGCGTCATGGTTCCACTCTACACAGCCGCGGCAGTCCAGACAGATGTCTGGCCTGTATTCGCGAGTCAGTCCGGTGTCCCGGATCCCGGAAATATCACGAAGAATCTCGATCGTGCGATAGAACTCATCAAGCGATCGGCCGGATGGAATCCCTCGAAGATCTACCTGTTACCGGAATTCTTTTTGACCGGCGCCGCAGGGATTGGCCACTCGGAAAAAGCGACGGAATTGATGAGTGTGCGTATTCCAGGCCCCGAAATTGACCGCTTCTGCGAACTTGCAAAAGAGGTCAACGCGTACATCGCGGGCATGGTCTGGGAAATTATGGACGACTGGCCGGGCCGCTATTGGAATACCGCATTCATCTGCAGCCCTGATGCCCAGGTCATCCTCAAATACCACAAACACTACGATCCGACCGCAAAGACCAAGCCCGGTGATGTCTTCGACGAGTATATCGACCGTTACGGCGAACAAGCGTTGTTTCCGGTCGTCGATACGCCGATCGGGCGCCTGGGATGCCTGACCTGTTACGACATCAATTTCCCCGAAATGGCCCGCTGCCTTGCGCTGAATGGGGCGGAGATCCTGTTGCATCCGACATCCGAAGGACGAGCACCGTTCCTGCTCGAGGATCAGGGCGGCTGGGAAATTGGCAAACGCAGCCGTGCCTACGAAAATCTGGCCTACGTGATCTCGGCGAACCAGGGCCGGTTTCTGGGCAGTGATTTCCCGACCCATCGAATGCGCGGCCGATCGCAGATCATCGACTTTCACGGCCGGGTCGTGACGATCGCTGAAACATCCGGTGAAACCATTCTGCAGGCAGACATCGAAATCGAACGCTTGCGGCAAAAACGGGGTCAGATGCAAATGAATTTTCTCGCTCAGTTACAAACGCATATTCACGCGCCCGTTTACGAGCGACATCAGTGCTGGCCAGCCAATCTTTGGGCGGAAACACCACCGCCCGATAATATGGCGAATATCAAAGCCGGGCTCGAGATTGTCGAGAAGCTGCAAAGGGAAGATACTTTCGTAGCACCGACGGGCAGCGCATTGGCAAAGAAGAGCTTCGTCTGATGTCGCAGCGGTATTTCGCCCTTGCCTGCCAGACCATTGTTCGGCCGATTACCGAAGACATCCGAACCCGTGCAGAAGGTCTCGCGATCATCCAGGACAACCTGGATGCGGCGCTGAACCTGATGTGGAAAGGGCTCGGAAATAATCTTGGCGCCGTCAAACTGGTCACCTTCCCGGAAATGTTTCTGACCCTGGCGCCGGTCGGCTGGCGAAACAGGCCCTCTTCGGACTGGCTCGATATCGGCTGTCTTGAGATTCCCGGACCGGAACTACAGCCGCTGACACAAGCCGCGAAAGAAGCGGGCGTGTTCATCGGCGCAAACGCCTATGAATTTGATCCGAAATGGCCGCACCGGTATTTCAATTGCTCTTTTCTGATCGACCCCCACGGTGATGTAATCCTCAAGTACCGTCGTTTGCATAGTCCCGTCACGCCGTCCCCGCATGACTTCCTCGACGAGTATGTCGCGGCAATGGGCTGGGACGCACTTTTCCCGGTCGCGGACACCGAACTCGGGAAAATTGCGATGTTCCCCTGCATGGAAGTCGTGTTCCCGGAAGTCGCACGCATGTATGCACTGCAGGGCGCGGAGGTCCTGCTGAATCCGACCAATGACTCTCCTGACGTGCCGGGCTGGGTCGCCTGCAAGCAGGCCCGGGCATTTGAGAACAACTGCTATCTGATTTCCACCAATGCCGGTGGCTGGGTCACCCGGCGCGGCCTGCTCGAATCAACGAACGCGGGTGGAACGATGCTGATCGATTATCGCGGTACGATTTTCGAACAACACCGGCCGGCAGGAGAAAGCATCAAGGCGCGCGGACTAATAGACATCGAACAACTCCGGGCATACCGGCATTCGACAAATGCGATGAATTTCATACCTCAGCTGCGTACGGAACTCTACACCGGTTATCAGAAAACGATGACGCCGCCCAACCGATTTAAAAATCCTATGACAGATCATTCGGAGCTCAGAAAGCTTTACTCGGAAGTTATGGAACGTTTGACTAACGAAGGCACATTTCCCCCGCCCGAAAATCCGGCGCTCTGACTGATCTCACTAATGCGCTGCTCGTGCCGCCGATGCCTTGTTCAATCGCATCACGAGTGGCACGAAGATCACCACCGCAACCAGACAACCGATGATCCCGACCACGTTGGCTGGATACAGATTCCCCTCGGTCACCCACAAGGTTGCGATCGCCGGCCCCAGGAAAAAGCCGCCAGTCTGGGCGGCAGGAATCAGGACGGCAGCTCGGCCGGAGGCATCACTGCTGGCAATCATTCCCATCAGATACGGTCCCGTCAAATTCCAGAACACCTGGAATATCGCGGCAGTCGCAGCAAAACGCATAAACGACATCTCGCCCGTCAGCAGGGAAATCATGACCATTTGAATAATCAGCGCGATCGAGACGGGGGCCAGCCGCCCATACTTGTCTCCCATGGCCGAGGCGGCCAGCGCGCCAGAAATCGCGATGGTAGAACTGATCGCCAGTGCGAAACTCGCTGATGCTGGCTCGAGTCCGCCGGCAACGCCTATGCCCACGATGAATGCCCAGACTGCCCCCAGTCCCGTACACCAGATCAGCAGCACAGCCAAGCCGACCAGAGGAGCCGCCATCGATGACGGCTGCGCAATTTGTGCATCCTGCGCGGCAGCGTCGCCCCCGTCAGGGATAAACTTCACCGCAATCAAGGCCAATGCGGCGAACGCGGCAAGCGGAATATAGATTCCGCCGATGCTGCCTGACATCTCGCTGATCCTGATCAAAGTCAGCAGCGTAATGACACCAAATGCCACCTGCGCTGCAATGATAAACGCGAAATTACGATCGGTCTCCTTCGTGCGGGCAATGATGGCCAAACCGAGCGCGAACGCGGTCCCCTCACCGAGGAATCCGGTCAGAAAACGAATTGCTGTAATAGTCGTCGCGTCGGTTTGAAAAGTCGTCAGCACGTTTCCAACCAGCACCGCGACAACCGCGATGATGGCTGCAGTGCGCCAGTTGATGCGTTGAATCCAGAACATCGCGAGGATGGAGGCCAGGCCCACGCCGGCCACTTCAACGAACCCGACCGCGGTTGCTTCCTGAATCGTAAGTCCGAGCTGCGCCTGCAGCACAGGCCCAACCATTGGCAACGTGAATATCGGAAACCCGCCAATCACACTCACGAGGATCGCAGCAACGATAGTTGCCGGTTTGTCAGCCATTCTTTTCTCCCCACGTTCCCAAGGACGCGCGCCTACGGTCCCTGCGACCGTCGCTCCGCTACTAGTCTAGCCCACGGCGCCGGTCATTACATTACCCGCCCTGCTCAGCGCCCACCGTTGTCCTGCACTCCGATGACAGCTCCAATGCCCGGAGTGCTGACAACAATGACTCGCCCTTATTAATCTGGTGACCGGATTGGGGAGCGTTGGGGTACGGTTGCCGAAGGCGACGCGACGGGCCACATCGCGGTACTCATTCCGGTCGCCCAAACGGGGGATTCGCGATGCGCCCGGCAGCGGTATCGGAAGGCTCCAGCCGCATGAATCCCTGGGCATACCGGCATAAAAAAAGCGCCGGGTCGACAGGGAATTTCCCGGCTAAGGGGTACCGGGATGTCGACCGGCGCGGCAGGCAGACCTTCGCGACCAAGCCCGTAGCCTGATGCCATCAAGATAGGCCCAGACTCGCGATTTTCCTATCACCTAAATGGATGATTTTCACCATAAATGGATTAAGATACAGGTTGGTTGGAACCGCCAATTTGGGCCGTAGTTACATAACTAATTGATTGTTAAGTTATTTATCTATCATCCAATTGGATGAATAAATGTCGTTCGTCGCCGACTACAACGAAAATAGGACTGTCGAACTGAAATGACCGCGATTGGACTGCCTGACCTCGTTGCCCAAGCTTTCGAAGCGGCTTGCGATCTCGACGGATTGGATAACTGGCTCAAGAACCTGGCCGATTATTTCGGCGTTTCGGGATCGGCGCTGGTCATATGGCCAAATAACGAAGCGATGGAGATAAAAATTATTTCGCACGGCGTATCGCCGGATCATCTTCGGGAGCGATTCGAACACCGGCACGAGCCCAACAATCTTTTCGGCCACGCTGCCAAGGTACCGGAAGGCCAAATCTGCATCATCGAAGAGGCCGACGGTGCGACCAGTCTCCCACCGGATGATCGACCCGCGCGCACTAAACGACCCGTAATCATCGGCGTCGTACTCGTCGATGACATCCATCGCTGTTTTCTGGCACTGTTTCGCGACGCGGATCACGATGAATTCAGCCCATTGGAAATTGACACACTACGAACGTTAATGGGCTATTTTCAGCGCGCTGTCCGTCTGAACAGGCGATTTATTGATATCGTCTCTATGAATAAAACGCTGCTCGTCATGTTAAATAACGCGCCCCGAGGAATCGTGAGCCTGGGTCAAAACGGACAAGTCACGTTTATGAATGCCGAAGCACAGAGAATATTCTCGCAGGCAGATGGCTTGAGTCTCACGGGTAACCTGATCAATTTCAACGATGGACAAATACGGACCAAATTCTCGGATTTTATCGCGACGGCGCGTCAGCGTGACGCAGGTCCGACTGAACAATCCGTTATGATGAATATCAGCATCAAGAGAAAATTGGCAACGACGCCCTACCAGATTATGGCCTACACGCTGCCATTCGATAAGGGGCAAGCTGCGCTAAATCCGGACGAGGCGCTCGCGTTTTTAATGATTCAGGACCCATCTACTCATCTCCAGTTGAGACTCGAGCTGTTACAAACTTTCTATAATTTGTCGTCGGCCGAGGCGCGTCTGGCCGCGGCCTTGTGGAAAGGGCACAGCCTCCCGGAAGCGGCGGACTCGTTGCACGTTAGTGTCAATACGGCCCGCTCCCAGCTCAGGGGAATTTTCAAAAAGGTCGGGGTGAGCACGCAGGCCACCTTGTTGCAGGAACTGGCGGCTGGCCTAAAGGATGTCGCACAGGATGTGGAGACCTCCCGGGCAAATTAACGAATCCGGTCAATCAGCCAGCATTGCCAACGGGAATATTTGTCGCGCAGGTATGTCCCGGCATCCGTCGCGTCGATGCGACTCGTCTCCGGATCAGCGAACGGATTAAGCCCGGCCGCAAGACGTGCGGCACCCAGCAACGTCGTTTCCGGTGCGTCCAGCCGCTCGACAGGGCATTGCAATAACTGCGCCAGGCCCAGTCCGATCGCCGGATCGTGAACCAGCCCACCCGAAATCAGCACGCGGTCAGGCAGCGTTCCGCTACCCAGATCCAGAAGAATCTTGAATACGCGAAACAAGAGTCCCTCCAGGACGATCCTGCGCTGCCCCGATGGCGAGCGGCGCCTGGCTGCATCGGACAATACGAGCCCCAGGTCAGGTCGCCAATGCGGAGAGCCGAGACCCGTTTGATCGGGAATCGCAAAACCATCGGCGCAAGGGTCGGCCCGCGGTAACTCGGTGGGCCCGGGCGCAAACCGATCCAGCGCCGGACCGGCGCCGTTAATCGTGCCCTCGAGTACGAACCGCGTTGCGCCAGTCGCACCGGCAAAAATCGGGGCCGTCAGATAACCCTGCCGTCTGACCCGGGGGCCCGGCGTCGGGTAAAGCACGAAGGCGCCGGTGCCAAAATTAACCAACGCGACGTTCTCATTCGGATCAAGCACTGACAGTGCGCCCGATGCCTGATCAGCGATACTTGTGGTCAAACGCAAACCCTGTGCAACGGCGACATTCCGTCCGCTGGTCGACGTCAATTCGGGTAATGCCGCGCGCGGCACGTGATAAAGCTCCAGCAATTCGTCAGACCAGTCACCCTCGGTAATATCGGCCATGGCCGTGCGCCCAGCCATCGTCAGGTCAGTCTGATAGATGGCGGCGTGGCTCCAGTGCCAGGTCAACCATGCGTCGAGCGTGCCGATCAACGCCTTCCCATTTCGAACCGCATCCGACAAAACCGGATTCCCCATCTGCAGCGCCGCGATTTTGGGGCCGACATAATGCGGAGATAGCGGAAGTCCGGTACGTTTGATGACGCGAGCCTCGTCGGCGATATGTTCCGCACACCAGTCCGCCGCCCCGCGATCCTGCCAGGAGATCATTGGCACCAGGGGTTTGCCGGTCGTTTTGTCCCAGATGGTGAACGTGGAGCGCTGACAGACCAGGCCCAGGGGCAGGCCAGGCGAGCCGCCCGGCCGTCGATCAGCCACTGTATCGAGCAGTCGGCTGGCTGCATCGAGAAAATCTTCAGGAACCCCGTGACGTATAAGTCCGGTCCCGGTCAGCTGCGGCGCAGGGACAGTATCCATGACCTCCAACCGCCCGCCGGCGCCAAGCATGCCCAGCTTAAACCGGGTACTGCCAAGGTCCAGTGCAATGGCCGTCGGGCGGTTAACCGTTTCCGATTTCGTCGTCATATACTGAACATCATGATACCTGCAGCCACGGGCGAAAAATTGCGCCAGGTTCGAAATACGTCAGGCCACCTTCTGGCTGCTGCGCTTGCTGTTGTTCTGGCCGGATTTGGCGCTGGTGCGCCCGTTTCAGCGCTGAGCGCAGCAGATGCGCCCACGGCGGGCAGCTTTTTGATCGCGACCCGGGACTTGCAGGAATCCTGGTTTTCGCAAACCGTCATCCTGCTCGTTCAACATGACGAATCGGGCACAATGGGGCTGGTCATTAACCAGCCCTCCGAAATTCAATTAACGGAGATGTTGCCGGAAGTCAGCCATCTGCCTGAATCCGATCGAAAGCTCTATATCGGCGGTCCGGTAGCCACCTACGGTATAACCATTTTAATTCAGAGTCACCGTGAGTTGAAAGACGCTGAGCACGTATTTGGGAACGTGTACGCCAGCGGTAGCCGCGAGTTGTTAATCGAGATGCTTTATAACGATGAGTCCGCACACCACGTCCATCTTTATGCGGGACATTCGGGATGGAGCCCCGGCCAACTGGACCGTGAAATTGCCCGCGGCAGCTGGGCCGTGATACCGGCCAACGAAGGCATGATCTTTTCCGCCGATCCCGCACAAATCTGGCGGAAGCTGGCGCCCCCGGAACGGCGGATGATAGTGCGGCTCGATCGGTCGCCGTCGCCTACCCGCGCGCGGCACTAATACGGCTTTGCCGGTACCGCGGGTTACTCAGGGACCGTCAGTCTTCGTCCCGACGCCAGATCTGGCGGGGTGCAAACCCATCTTCGCGCAGGTAATGTTCGGTATAAACGATTCGTTCGGGATCCAGCTTCATCAACAGGCCCTGTGGCGGCTTGTCCAGGCCCGAACCGATTTCAAAGGATGACGCGGGCCATTTAAAAATTTCCATTCCATGCTCCCACGCTGGCGACCCGACCTCCAGCAATTCGGCTTTGCCGAATAACTGGGCGCCCATCGTACAGGCCCAGCCCGCCATAGGGTTAGCTACAGCACAGGAAATTCTCGGATCCCGCTGCATGGCCTTTAATTTCGGGCTACCGGGCTGCGGAAAAACATAGATCGACAATTCATCGGCGTAATGCTCGACCGGACTGACAATGGGTCCGTTTTTTCCGAGCGTCGCCAGATAACAAATATTGGTCATCGTCAAAACACGCTTGATTCGCCGGGCCAACTGGTCCTTCGGCATCTTTTTCGTCGGCCAGTTTTCTGGTTCGAGCCACGGATGTGCAGCACTCATTTGAAACCCCTGTTTATTTTTGTGGTGGCGCTAACCAAAGTATCTCATGGTACCAGCGGACCGGCCAGAGGTGCGGGTCGGATTTACCGGGCCTACCACAGGTAATCGGTGGCCATCGCCGAACCTTCGACCAATGAACGTAATTTTGCCCATGCGATCTCCGGATACACCGTCGGGTAATCTCGGAATGTCGAAAAGCCACAATCCGAGCCGGCCATCACACGCTCCCGCCCGACAATATTCGCATACCGGCAAATGCGCTGAGCGATAAGCTCCGGATGCTCTATATAATTCGATGTCGAGTCCACGACCCCAGGGACCAGCACCTTGTCATCGGGCAAACTGACATCGTTGAACACATTCCACTCGTGCTCATGCCTGGGATTCGCGCCTTCCAGCAATAAATACGCCGGCCTGGCCTTCAGAACGACGTCGATGATTCGTTTCAGCGGAATGTCGCGATGATGAGGGCCTGCATAATTACCCCAACACAGGTGCATACGCATTTTATCGGCCGGAATATTCGCCACGGCCAGGTTCAGTGCTTCGATATTGCGTTCGGCGATTTTCAGAAACTCATCATCGGAGAGATCTGCGAATGCAAGGTGTCGGCCCATGGCCAGATCCGGGCTGTCGATCTGTAACAAAAATCCGGCCTCAACAATCGCTTCGTACTCGACACGCATCGAGATCGCAACCGCTTCAATGTATTCTGCCTCGCTCGGATAGTACTCATTTTTCT
>Ga0114949_10002945_pt1 | contig 10707 bp, 10 predicted proteins | sample N074metaG_FD_83505 | JGI IMG/M metagenome (GOLD analysis project Ga0114949, IMG submission 83505) | Deep subsurface microbial communities from Kermadec Trench to uncover new lineages of life (NeLLi) - N074 metaG | ecosystem: Environmental > Aquatic > Marine > Ocean trench > Sediment | place... | reverse complement strand
CGGCAATCAACAGATAGTTGTACACATAGTCGTACAGCTTCTGTTGACCACCATCGGTCAAAGTGAACCAGAAGCCACCCATACGATAGGGTTTGCTGTCGCGCCCCGCTGCGGCCCAGGCCCCATCCGCCAATGCAAAAGTATTTTCAAGTTCTGCTTGTTCGCCGTTACCCGACCAGGCAAACACGCCATCGGCCCACTGGGCACTGCGGGCCATGCCCTTGGGTCCCATAGCACCGGTGTAGAGTTTTGGACCGCCAACCTGAACTGGCACCGGACCCACCGGGTCTACCCCCTCAAAAGGGGGTTTCTGCGCCCAGATATCTTTCATGATGGCTACCTGTTCATCCATACGCGCATGTCGGCCTTTGTACTGGGCACCTACTGCTTTGTAATCCAGCTCGCGACCCCCATAACCGCAGGTCACCACCAGGCGCCCACCAGACATCACATCCAGGGTGGCAATTTCCTTGGCCGCGCGTACGGCATTGTGCATGGGCAGCACGTATAAGGTGGTGTTGATTTCTACCCGCTCGGTGGCCATGGCCGCCGCCGCGAGTACCACGCGCATATCGTAGCTAGGGCCGAGAATGCGCTCTCCACAGGACAAACTGTGAAACGGCCCCTGGTCGATGTGACGAAACCAGGCCAGGTAGTCAGCGCGGGTCAGGCCCGCCTTCATATAGGGTAAACACAAGCCAATCTTCATAGGTGGTAATCCCTCAACCCTGCTATGGGCTTAAATAGTAAGGCAGATCTTGCCGAAATGCTGCTGGGATTCCTGCAGTCGAAAGGCATCAGCTATCTCAGCCAACTGAAAGGTATGACTTATAACAGGTTCAATACCATTCACTTCTATCGCCGCCACCATGTCGCGCTGGCTGGCGCGACTGCCGACGGTAATGCCGTGTATCTTGGCATTCTTCTGAAACAGCTCAGCCGTGGGCACCTCGCCGCTGATGCCGGTTAGCACACCAATCATGGAGATATGACCAGCAAAGGCAATGGCGCGCACCGACTGGGCGACGGTACCGGAACCACCCACCTCAACAATGACATCTACACCTTGGCCAGCGGTGAGTTCCTGGGCCGCCTGGCCCCAGTCAGGGGTTTTCTTGTAGTTGATAAGCTCATCAGCGCCCAGTTGTTCCAGCTTTGCCAACTTCTCATCCGACGAGGAGGTTGCAATCACTTTACAACCGGCCACCTTGGCGAACTGCAGGGCAAACACAGACACACCACCACTGCCCTGTACCAGCACGGTATCTCCCGGTTTGACCCTGGCCTCTACCATCAAGGCACGCCAGGCAGTGAGCGCGGCACAGGGCAAGGTCGCCGCCTGTTCAAAACTATAGGAGGCTGGCATATGGGTAAACGCATTACTGGCCATGGTCACCGATTGCGCTGCAAATCCGTCCACCCTATCGCCGGGCACACCGAGAATTTTTGAAAACTCCGGTGCACCGTCTTCCCAGTTGGGAAAAAAGGCGCTCATCACCCGGTCACCCACTGCGAACTCCGTGACGCCCTCGCCCACTGCTTCGACCACACCCGCACCATCCGACATGGGGATACGATCCTGGTCCACAGCAATCAGGCCTACCGCCACAGCATAATCGTGAAAATTCAGGGAACTGGCATGAATGCGGACCCGAACCTCTCCCGCTACCGGGTCGGTGGCCTCGATATCCGCCAGGGTCAGCTTGTCCAGTCCGCCCGGTTGTTTCAGATGAATCGCTTGCATAATCAACTCCTAGCTGTCGCTAACTGGCTGTCGACACATAATCAACTGGGGAAAAGAAAGCCCCGTTACTTTCAGCATACCCAACACGTAGGTCAGACCGATCACGCCGTCAAAGGCTACCAGGCTGTATTCCCAGCTTTCTGACAGCCCATGGGGCACCGCATACAAGACTGCGCTAACCGCGGTCAGCCGCACCAGTCCCTGCCAAAAAATCACCGGCGCCCGGTTGACCATATCCTTCGATGCCCACATCAGGCAGGCAGCCGCCATCATCAGAAACATGCCCAGCGTCATCAACGCTACAAATTGCCCTGGTTGTGGGTTCATTAAAGCTCCAGCCCAGGTGCCTGCTCCAACCAGGAAATCCAAAAAACCGGTCCAATACACAAATTTTTGTAACATCGCCTGACTCCTAGTTGAATTGATAACGCACTGGCATTGATTTAAGACCGCCGACAAAATTGGCGTGCACCCAGGTCGGCTCGCTGGTCATTTCGATACTTTTTAATCGCGGCAGCAACTCACGGAAAAACCGCGCCACTTCCATTGTAGCCAGGTGTTGCCCCAGGCACATATGCGAGCCGTAGCCGAAGGCCAAGTGCAGCTTGGGGTCCCGGGTAATGTCGATTTGATTCGGATTGGTGTAAACCTCGGGATCACGATTGGCCGCCGGAAACCACAGCGCGAGGTTGTCGCCAGCCTTGATTTGCTTGCCTTGCAGCTCTAGATCTTCCGTCGCGGTACGCACCATGTGGCGCACTGGCGACACCCAGCGCATTAATTCCTTGGACGCTCCATCATCCAGATCAGGATTGTCACGCCACAGCGCCAGTTGTTCGGGTTGCTCTATTAACGACTTCATGCCCGCACCCAGCACCCCCGAGGTTGTGTCATGGCCGGCACTGGCGGCAATAATGAAATAGCTCATCTGGTCCAGTTCGTTCATGGGCTCGCCGTCTACCTCGGCATTGGCCAACACGGTGGCCAGGTCATCAGAGGGGTTCTTCTTGCGATCTTCAATAACCTCTTTGAAATAGGCGCCGAACTCCAGCAGGGTGCCCATGTTCTCCGCCTGCACTTCATCTCGCTGCAGGTCGGGGTCCTCCGAGCCAAAAATCTCCTGAGTCAATTTCAGCATGGTCGCTTCGGACTCACGTGGCAGGCCCAGTATCGACATGATAATGCGCAAAGGGTAAAGCAGTGCCACATCCTTGACGAAGTCACACTCCCCACCCATGTCCTGCATCTTGTCGACATATTCCTTGCACAGCGCTTTCACTTCCTCATCCAGTTTGGCAACAGATCTCGGCAAGAACCATTCACGGGTCACACGCCGCAGTTTGAGGTGCTTGGGCTTGTCCATATGGATCAGGGTTTCCAGGCCATTGGGCGTACCAAATTGTTCCTCCAGCGCCTGCTCTACTTCTGTGGGTATCAAAACCGTGCGCGGCGCACTGAGAAATTTATCGTTATTGCTGCCCACAAACTTGATGTCGTCATAGCGGGTCAGGTTCCAGAAAGGGCGGTAGTCCGGGTGCTCTACCCAGGACACGGGATCGTTTTCCCGCAAGTGGTCGAACAGGGCATACATGCTGGCCTCATTGCCCATTAGTTCTGCATTCAAAACATCAGCCGGCTTCATAGTAATTTCTCCAATACGCCCTGTACGTCATTTTCAGTCATCATGTAGGGAACCGGGTAGCCATCGGCCTCAGTCAGCGCGCGCTGAATAATAGTCGGGAAGTCCGCCCTGTCCATTTTTTCAATACGGCTGCCTATACCCACTGTTTCATTGAGCTTGCGAATGGCGGCAATAAATTCTTCCGCTGTATTGAGACCGATCAGCCCTGCCAGTTGACCGAGGCGCTGGCGCACAGGCTCCAGGCTCAGGTCCAGTACGTGCGGCATAACCATGGCGTTAGCGAGGCCGTGTGGCACGCCATAAAACGCCCCCAACTGGTGGGCAATGGCATGCACATTGCCCACGTTAACCTGGTTGATAGCCTGGCCTGCCATATAGGCTGCCTGGGCCATGGCATCGCGGGCGGCCAGGTCTGCACCGTTGCTATACGCCGTGGGCAGCTTATCGAAAATGAGCGTTACCGCCGCCGCTGATTTCTCCATGCAATCGCCGCGGTCCCATACGCTGATATAGGCCTCCACGGCATGGGTTAAGGCATCGATACCGGTCGCAGCCGTAATATGTGGTGGTAATCCTGTTATCAATTCGGCATCCAGGCAGGCCGCCAACGGCAGCATTGAGCCGCCTGAAATAATGTCTTTCTCATGAGTGACATCGTCGGAGATAACGGCTCCCATGGTCGCCTCGGAGCCAGTGCCCGATGTGGTTGGAATGGCGTAAAAGGGGGGTATCGCCCCGGTGACCTTGCCAAAGCCAACGAAGTCCTGCGGCTCTCCCGCATGGCTTATGGTCACGCCCATAACTTTAGCGGCATCAATCGATGAGCCGCCACCGATGGCCAGAATTCCATCGCAGCCCTCTTGTTGGTACAGCGCCTTACCTGCTGCAACAATACTGTAGGTGGGGTCGGGGAGAACTGCATCGAAGACGACCGCCTCCACCCCCGCCTCTGCCAATCCGGCCATGGCTTGCTGGGCAATACCAAGTTCCATCAGGGGTTTGTCGGTAACAACCAGTACCTTTTTCAGGCCCTTGTAGCCGATGTGCTTGCACAGCTGTCGGCTACTGCCTTCGCCGGCAAACAGCAGATAGGTCGTGCCGGGAACAAATTTCATCATAAATGCAACGAACTTTATAAACGCGTTGTGCTTGAGTCTTCGTAAGAACATGCTAGCTATGCCTGTGTAAATTATTGTGGCGCTATTATGTGGCTAAGCGGTGATTCAGCTCACCTGAAAAATATAGTCATTTGTGGCCACACATCATACGCATAAGAACAGGCTGACAAACTAAACCAGCTGAGGGCTTGTACACCCGTTCCTCGCATATTTAATACGTTTGTATTATTTTATAGGCTGACAATATCATTGGAATCACAAGCCATGGCACATGACATTCGCGAACAACTGAACCTGCCACCCATAGATCAGGTAGGCTTTGTGGTTAAAGATATGGACGCGGCATTAAAATTGTACGAACCCCTGTTTGGTCCCTTCTCAACCATGGACTCCGGTGAGTTCGAATACGACTACCGCGGTGAGAAAGATATCTCTTCGTTAAAACTCGCTTTCGGTCGCAGCGGCGATTTAGAGATAGAACTTATCCAGTGGGTCTCTGGTCGCACGCCGCACAAAGAATTTATTGATGCTGGCCGGGAAGGCATGCACCATCTGCGCTTTCGCGTAGACAACCTGGATGAGAAAATCGCTGAGGCCGCAGCCTTTGGCTACCAATCCATCTGGCAAACGCGCTATGGTGAAGGTCTTGCGGTGGCTTACCTGGAACGGGAAGGTGATCCCCTGCTACTGGAATTTTTCGAAAACCTGCACGAATAGAGCACTATGCACGGCTACGATTTTTTACAATGCTATGGTCCCACCGCACTGGTTACCGGTGCTTCCTCGGGCATTGGTGAAGCCTTTGCCGTGTTGTTGGCGCGAGGGGGGTTTGACCTGGTACTGGCAGCGCGCCGCACCGACCGGCTCGACAACCTGGCGCAGCGTCTACGCGATCACGAAGGTATTAATGTCAGGGTCTGCCAGGTAGACCTGAGTCGGGCAGAAGCGATAGAGGCCATTGCCGAGGCCTGTGCAGACCAGGACATCGGTTTGCTGATCAGCAATGCCGGCTTCGGCATGAAAGGCGCACACCACCGCAATGACCCCGTTACCTTGCGCAATATGGTTAACGTCAATTGCGTTGCCCCCATGCTACTGACCCAGCACTTTATTCCAAAACTGCTGAGCCGTGGCAAAGGAGGCATTATTATCACCTCCTCAGTCGAGTCTGTGATGGGCTTCCCCTATTCAGCGCCCTACGCGGCCACCAAAGCCTTCGCCAGCAGCCTCAGCGAAGGGCTGTGGGGTGAGTTGCAGCCACTGGGCATCGACGTACTGGCGCTATGCCCCGGCAGCACCGACACCGAAACACATGCTCTACAGGGCATCGATACCTCCAAACTGGAAGGCATGATGTCACCGGCAGCGGTCGCTCAGGAAGCCATAGACAATATCCGCAACGGCCCGGTATTTATCAGCGGCGCTGCCAACCGCGAGATGTTTGCAGCAATCACTGCCCTGCCCAGGCGCGATGCACTGTTGATGATGGGCGAAACCATGAAACAACTGTCAGACACAACATCCAGGGAACCCCACGACCATGATTAGCGCGCTATCATTTTCGGGCGGATTCTTTTCTGTGCAGCACTTCAATACCAGCGAGTTGAGGTAGACTGCACACACCGTGCGGTAATCAACCGGGAGATACACAGGGAACGAGTACCAGGCATCCATGAGTCTGAGCGTAAAAAACCGCGTATTTTTCGGACTGGGTGGCGCGGTATATGCGGTAAAGGAAGCCGCCTACATTGTTTTTGTGCTTATTTTCTACAACCAGGTATTGGGCCTGAGTGGCACCGCCACTGGCTTTGTCTTGTTTCTGGGCGTGCTGTGGGATGCCATCTCCGACCCTTTGGTGGGCACCTGGTCTGACCGGTTTCGCAGCCGCTGGGGCCGCCGTCACCCGTTCATGGTGGCCGGTGCAATTCCACTGGGCATTGGATTCGTGGCCATGTTCGCGCCACCGCAGTTGGTGATAGATCATGCCGGCTTACTGGCCGCCTGGCTGCTTTTCTGGTCGCTGTGGATTCGCACGGCCGTTACCCTGTTCGCCCTGCCACACCTGGCACTCACCACAGAGTTTACCAACGACTACCACGAGCGCAGTCAGTTACTGGGCACACGCATGGGGTTTTTGTTTCTTACCACGGTGGGCTTGCCCGCCTTTGGCCTGTTTTTTATTTTTGGCATCAGCGACGGTGAAGACGGCCGCTTTATTGCCGCTAATTATGCGACCTACGGCTGGCTGTCCTGCATTCTCATATGGCTACTGGCCGCCATCACTATCTGGGGCACCCGGGAGCAGATACATAGCAGCGAAGAACTCATCGTCGAGGATGAAGGCCTGCAAGGTTTGCTCGCCGATTTCCTGAAGATTTTGCACAATCTTAATTTTCGCCAGATCCTCTATTACGACCTTGCCGCATCAGCCTCTTACGGTATCTCGATTACCCTGCTTACCCTTTCTTCCCTGTATTACTGGGAGCTTAGCGCCATCCAGACCGCTATCTTGCTGGCCGGACCTGCGCTGCTGGCAGTGCCACTGGCGCTGCTATCCATCAAGCCGCTGGGCAAGAAGTATCCGAAGCACAAGATTCTCAATATTGCCATCGCCATGATGCTGCTGGATGCCGTGTGGATGTATCCCCTGCGCATGCACGACCTGATTCCCGCCAATGGTCACTGGTTGATATTTGCGATGCTTTTACTGCAGATGTTTTTCTGGCTGTATTTATTTGTGCTGCGAGTCGTCGCCGCCATGTCCATCGTCGCCGACCTGACCGACGCCCACGAACTGGAGTACGGTACCCGCCAGGAAGCAGGCCTGTATTCCGCCCTGTCATTTACCAGCAAATTGGCTGCCGCTGCCGGGCCCTTATTTGGCGGCATTGTGCTCGATGTCATAGGCTTGAGCGAAGGTACCCTGCCCGGCACGGTCGGCTCCGGCGCCCTGGATGGGCTGGCTGTAGCCACAGCATTTGGAACTGTCGTGCCGCTATTGCTGGCCTGGTACTTCACCACCAAAATTTTCATGAGCGAAGAGCAACTGCAAGACATTCAGGCGCAAATTGCGGCGCGCAAAGTAGCTGCCTGAAAGCAGCTGCCAGCCTGGACTATTTTGTCTCAATAATCAGGTAGCTGACGGTGGTGTCACCGATATTGAGCACCTCGTGCCAGGGCGTGCCATCACTGGTAAAACTGGTACCGGTACGCAAACGGGCTTCGCGCACGCCATTGGCATCGGTAAGTCGCATGACGCCGCCGGACAAGGCATAACCAAAATGGGGTTTATGGTAGTGACGCTCATGGCCCACACCGGCCGGAAAAGTACAGCGTAAAATACGCTGTTTATCGTCTTCAAACAGGCGTTCACATACAGCTTTGCCATTCCAGCCTGCGGCCAGTGGGTCGGGCAGATCCTCAGCCGCCAGCGGCGTGCTAAAAATTAGCGCGGCAGGTAGAACTGCTCGTACCAGCGCCGCAACTTGGTGATAGGGCCATCGCCATCGCATAGAATAGGATCCGCCTGGTAAATTTTGTCTTTCCATATCTCCACATCCTGACCAAATGCCGCATGTGCAGTTTGGGGATACATGGTAACAAAGTCCTCTGGCAAGGGGTCATCGGTGAGGCTATTGAAGATTACCCCGCTACACAGATCCACCTCTTCATCATTGACAGGGATATGACAGTTTATCCACCAACTCTGGTAACTCAACTCGGCACTGCGTGACTCAGTGTAGTAGTACATGGTAGTGGGACCGTGATAGGTGGCATCACCCCAGGCGTCCGAATCAGTGGCCGCGCCCTCTCGCCGCAGTTGTTCAAAATCGAAAGGGAGACCCGGCGGCACCACCATTTTTGCCGAGGCATCCATTTTGACTTTGCTGATCTGGGTTACGGTACGGTCACCAAAGCTGTTCTCGAAAGATTGTACAACTCCACCGTGAATGTGCGGAAAATGCGCGATATCCACGATGTTCTCGATAATGTCACAGGGCCTGGCCCGTATACGTGAGCGGTAGAACGTCCAATCTCCCCAGCCGCCTTCTTCATTGCCCCACGGGGGAATGTCGGGCATATAGTCTTCCGGTTCGCCCTGCTGCGGGTCATACCAGATAGCGATGAATCCATTTTTCTCTAGCACTGGATAGCCGCGCAATGCGTTGACGGCCCTGTCAGGAATTTTGTTGGCGTAGGGAATATCAACACACTGGCCTGTGGCATCGAAAGTCCAGCCATGAAAGGGGCAGGCAATGGTGTCACCAATCAACCTGCCACCGGCACTACCCAGGTTGGCACCCAGGTGAGGACAGTGCGCATCCAGTATCGCCACCTTGCCAGACTCACCTCGATAGATAACATAATCCTGATCGAAGTAGTGCAGTTGCTTAACGTCACCAATTGCAAGTTCCTGGGAAAATAATACAACATGCCAACCCCTGGCATAGTTACCCGGCTGCAAAAAAGCGTAGCTGGTTTCCGTCATACCTGTTCTCCCTGTTTTTTCAAATCTTGTGGAAAGGCAAACCTGGCGGCGAGGTAGGCAAAAGTCATCGCCGAGCCGATAGTCGCACCGGCACCGGGATAGGTGTCACCCATGGCCGCAGCGCTGGTATTACCGGCGGCGAATAACCCTTGAATTACCGTGCCAGACTCGTCCAGCACCTGGCCGTATTCATTGCACTGCAAACCGCCCTTGGTATCGAGATCACCCGCCTCGCAGCGCAGCGCATAAAAAGGGCCTTGCTCAAGCGGCCCCAGGCTGGGGTTGGGCGTGGCATTTTTATCAGCGTAGTAGCGATCATGCTCCGACTCCCCGCGCCCAAAATCCGGGTCTTCACCCTTGCGAGCGTAGTCGTTGAACCGCTCTACAGTCTGCTCTAACTGCGTGGCATCAATAGCCAATTTTTGCGCCAGCTCCGCCAGCGTATCAGCGCGAGTCAACAGCCCGGATTCAAATACACTGCTGGCGAGCATGGCGTCTTTCTCAAGCTTGCCGGGGCGTATATGGCCGACCGGGTATTTGCTTCTAAAAACAGCATCAAACACCAGGTAACAGGGTACCGCGCCTTCACCGCGCCGTTCGCTGGCATACTGGTCTTTTACCACGTCCTCGTAGGGCTGCGCCTCATTGGTAAAGCGCCTGCCCTGTTTATTGACCATGATCGAGCGCGGGTAGCCCTTGCCCGCTATCAGGGCAAGCGTCCGATTATCTGGCAGTCTATAGGTGGGCGACCACCAGGCACTGCCCATAAAATCCAATGCCGCACCAATTGACTTGCCCATGCGAATACCATCACCGGTGGCACCCGGCGCCGCACCGGACCAATCCGCGCTGACCGGCCCCTGGTGATATTGGCGGCGCATTTCAACATTGCGCGCAAAACCACCAGTGGCCAGTAACACCCCGCGACGGGCGCGGATTTTTACCAGCTCGCCCTCGCGTTCAATCAGGGCACCAACCACCCTGCCATCTTCCACTATCAACTCGCGCATGGGCGAGTCCAGCCACAGAGGTATATCCCTATCCATCAAGGATCGACGCAGGCGCGCGACTACCGCGGGACCCAGCGTAACGCGCTGGTCGCTCTTGCCTTGCAGGCGAGAAGGAATATCCAGCCAAAATCTCAGCAACAATTTGATGCCCAGCAAGTAAGACTTGAAGTTCATCTCTCCCAGTTGCCGCCCTTCAACTACCGTGATGTTAAAAGGCATCAAGCCGTAGTGATCATCACGAATGTGTTTGGCTTCTTCTTGCAGCCGCTTGAGGTTGAAGGCGCTGGGATCCATTGAACGCCCCCCATCCTTGTAACCCGGCACATGCTCGTAATAATCCATGTAGGTAGGCAGCGGCGTGTACTCGATATGGCTGTGCTGCGTCATGAACTGCAACATTTCACGGGCTCGCTCCGCGTAGGCGCGAATACGTGCATCACCGACCGTATCGCCAATCAAGCCCTTGAGATAATCGTAGGCTTCTTCCGTCGAATCACTGATGCCCAGTGCTGCCAGGCCATCATTAGCGGGAATCCAGGCCACGCCACCCGATTTGGAGGTGGTGCCGCCATACATAGGCTCTTTTTCGACTACCAGCACGGAACCACCCAGCTCATGTGCAACCACCGCAGCTGTCATTCCACCCGCACCACTGCCAGCCACTAACCAATCAACTTCCATATTCATAACATGCTAATCCAAGG
>Ga0114949_10002943_pt1 | contig 10710 bp, 7 predicted proteins | sample N074metaG_FD_83505 | JGI IMG/M metagenome (GOLD analysis project Ga0114949, IMG submission 83505) | Deep subsurface microbial communities from Kermadec Trench to uncover new lineages of life (NeLLi) - N074 metaG | ecosystem: Environmental > Aquatic > Marine > Ocean trench > Sediment | place... | reverse complement strand
GCCTCCGCGGGTTTGGTGCGATAGCCATCGTCGAGCCTTACGCCGTTTCGGAGCGCATCGAGCTCCTCGACATCGAGATTCCCCTGGAACTTCACGGCGTAGACCTTCGGAACCCCGGAGACCGGCCGCAGCAGCGCGTCGATCATGTCGCCGTCGTTGGTAACCAACAGGGCGCCGCTGGTGTGGTAGTCGAGGCGTCCCACCGGAACGACGCGCTCGGGAATCTGGCGCAATACGTCCGCGATGGTCGCCCGTCCCTCCGGATCATCGAGTGTGGTCACCATCTCACGCGGCTTGTGCATGAGGTAGTACACGGGCTTCTCCGCCACGAGCCGCCTACCATCGACCTCGACGCGATCCTTATGCGCATCGACCTTCGTCCCGAGCTCGGTGACAATCCGCCCGTTAACGCGCACCCGCCCAGCCGTGATCAGTTCCTCCGAAGCACGCCGCGAAGCGACACCAGCACGGGCAAGGACTTTCTGAAGCCGTTCCACCGCGGGACCCTACGTTTTCGCGGTGTGGGTCGCAAGTGCGCGAAGGAGGTGCATGTCCCCCTACTGGGTGGCCTCGGTTGATTGTTGGGTGGCTAGAGCTGAGCTGCGGAGGCGTTCCTCGTCTCGGTCCCAGCGGTCGACTTTGCCGTCGCCGTTGATGTCGGTACCGATGCGGACCGTACGGCCGTCGGCGTAGTACTCCCAGCGGTCGGGTCGCCACTCGGAGGCGGAGCTGCGGCTCGCCATGTCGCGCTCGGCGCGCTCGGGTTGGCCGTTTTCGTAGAAGATCTTGGTGTCGATCATCCCGTTGCCACTGGTGTCGATCTCCTGGAGACTGACTCTGCCGTTGGTGAAGTGGGTAACCTCATCGATTCGGCCGTCAAAATCGCGGTCGGCCTCCTCGCGCATCGGCCTGCCCTCGTCGGTGTAGAGCCGCACGATGTCTTTGCGGCCATCACCATTGAGGTCGGCCTCCCGGCACACCAAAACCAGGCGCGCCAGGCTCCCCTCGCCCATGGTCCTGAAGAGTTTTCGCACGTCCGGCGTGTCGTCGCCCGAGGTGTCGTATTCGGTGACTTCGTAGCCCGCGCCGTTCGGCACGCAGCGCCCACCGTCGGCGACTTCGCCGCCACTGGTCGATTCGCCCTCTCCCGCTCCCGGACTCGTCACGGGCTTCGGATCCTTCGAACCGCAAGCCACCAAGGCGAAGCTCATTAGACAAAGCAATAAGTATTTCATAGTTGGCCTCTCTCACATCGAAGCGCGTCGTCAGCGGGGCTCATGCTCTGCAGCGGCATGTCACGGCTACGATCCGGTTCACCATCCCCGTCGTCGTCATATTGCGTCAGGACGAGCTTGCCGTCCCGAAACGAATCCCATTTTTCTACGCGCCCATCGTTGTCGTCGTCGTACCGCGCCTCGGTAATCAACCCCTGCACATACACTTCCCAAACGTCCACCTTGCCGTCGCGCGTCCGGTCCCGCTCGGAGCGAACCACCCAGCCATTCCCGCACCACAGCCACATATCAATCTTGTCGTCGAAGTTGGTGTCGAGCTCTTTGCGGACGAGCTGACCCTCCTCATAGAAGGACAGTTGGTCGATACGCCCATCGAAGTCGAAGTCGTGCCGCTCCTGCGCGACATGCTCCCCATCCGCTTCGTAAAAGCGTTCCACATCGACTTTGCCGTCAAAGTTCATGTCTGCCCTGGTGCAGTAGCGACGGCCGTTGCGTTCGACGTGTTCAATATCGACACGTCCGTCTTCGTTAACATCGGTTGCAATGACCTGATTCCCTTTGCACTCGACTGCCTCAGCCGTCGAGCCTCGCGGCAGCCTGCTGGAGGGGCTCTGGTGGCAACCTACCGCCGGTAGACACGCCAAGACGGCAAGCCCAGCCACCGCATGCGCGAAATTGCTCATGTTTGTGGTCAATCTTCGGATCCCCCTAGAACCGGATCTCCACAAATATAGAGGCGATCCACCGCCGCGCGCAAGTCCACGGCAGGCCCGATTGACAATATATATGGTGCCATGTAGTTTCATGCCACTTCTGAGGTCCGAATGGCGCGAAAAAAGATCTCGACGACGGTCTACATCACACCCGAGCAGAACGAGCGACTCAAGCTCTTGCACGAGCGCACGAAAGTGCCCGTGGCGGTGTACATCCGCGAGGGCATCGACCTCGTTTTGGACCAGCATCAGGACGAGCGTCCGTGCTAGTTGACATTGACCGCGACCCCCGAGAAAAGGGGTTAACGACGGCGTGTTGCTGTAGGCCTGGTGCGAGGCTAGAGAGGTCGCACTTTGGCGCAAGATCTCCAGCACATCCGGAACTTCTGCATCATCGCGCACATCGATCACGGCAAGAGCACACTTGCCGATCGATTCCTCGAGGTGACGGGCGCGGTTTCGGCCCGCGAGCAAAAGGCGCAGCTGCTCGACCGGATGGACCTCGAGCGGGAGCGCGGGATCACCATCAAGGCGCAGGGCGTTCGGCTTCCCTTCACGGCTGCCAATGGGGAGACGTATCAATTGAACCTCATCGACACCCCTGGACACGTGGACTTCAGCTACGAGGTCTCGCGGTCGCTCGCGGCGTGCGAGGGCGCCCTCTTGGTCGTCGATGCCACACAGGGCGTCGAGGCGCAGACCCTGGCAAACGTGTACCTCGCTGTAGAGAACGACCTGGAAATCATCCCCGTGTTCAATAAGGTCGACCTTCCGAGCTCGGACGTCGATCGGGTGCGCAAGGAGGTCGAGGATGTGATCGGGCTCGATTGCTCGCACTTGCTGGCGTGCAGCGCCAAGACGGGCGAAGGCGTGTCTGCGATCCTTGAAGCGGTCGTGCAAACCATCCCTCCCCCCGAGACCGAGGACAACGGCTTCCTGCGGGCCCTGATCTTCGACAGTTGGTACGACAGCTACCGTGGCGCGGTCTGCATGGTCCGCATGAAGGACGGGGCCGTTCACAAAGGCGACAAGATCCGCCTCATGGCGACCGGCGCCGAATACGAAGTCACCGAGCTCGGGGTGTACGCCCCGTTTCAACGACAGCTCGACCACCTGAGCGCCGGAGAGGTCGGCTACCTCGCCGCAAGCATCAAGTCGCTCCATGACGCAAGGGTCGGCGACACGATCACCTTGGCGAAGAATCCGGCCGAGAAACCGCTCGCTGGGTTCAAAGAGGTCAAGCCAATGGTGTTCTGTGGGATCTTCCCGACGGACAGCGACCAATACACCGAGCTGCGAGACGCGCTCGAGAAGCTGAACTTGAATGACGCCGCGTTCATGTACGAACCGGAGACTTCGGACGCACTAGGGTTCGGGTTCCGATGTGGGTTCCTTGGGCTCTTGCACATGGAAATCATCCAGGAGCGGCTCGAGCGCGAGTACCACGTCGGGCTGATCACTACGGCGCCAAGCGTGGTGTATCGGGTGACGACCGACGAGGAAACGATCGAGGTCGACAACCCGTCACAGATTCCCGACGGGCGCATCCGAATCGAAGAACCCTACTTCACGGTGTCGATCCACGTGCCCGCGGAGTTCGTCGGTGCGGTGATCAAGCTCTGCCAAGACCGTCGCGGCGAACAACAAGGCATCCAATATGCTTCGACCGAGCGCGTGATAGTCACCTATCTCATGCCGCTCGCCGAAGTGCTGTTCGACTTCTTCGACAAGCTCAAGAGCGCCACGAAGGGCTATGCGTCGATGGACTACGAGTTGGCCGGCTATCGCGAAAACCCCCTCGTACGCCTCGACATATTGCTCAATAACCAGAAGGTCGACGCACTCAGCGCGGTCGTCCACAAAGACAAGGCTTATTATCTCGGGCGCGCGCTCGCGGCGAAGCTGAAGAAGATCGTGCCACGCCAGCAATACGAGGTGATCATCCAGGCGGCGATCGGCTCCAAGGTGATCTCGCGCGAAACCGTCCGCGCACTCCGCAAGGACGTCACCGCCAAGTGCTACGGCGGCGACATCTCGCGAAAGCGCAAGCTCCTCGAGAAACAAAAAGAGGGCAAAAAGCGCATGAAGGCGGTCGGCAGCGTAGAAATCCCCCAGGACGCCTTCCACGCCATCCTAAAAATCGACGACTAGAGGGGTTTCGAGTGGACCTGATTCGATGATCGCGGTTCCAGAGAGTCGAGCCGGCCGCCGCGTTTTCAGGCCTCCGCGTCGAGAGCCGCGAGAAAAGTGCTCGGCTCGGGCCGGACCCGATAATTGTCCGTCAAATCGGCGAAAATGATCCTGCGATTCGGGTCGGTGATGACAACAGTGGGCAAGACACTGTCCGCGTCGTACCCGAGCGGCTCCATGAGAAATGGGAGGCTGCCTATGTGCTCGATGCCCAACCGCTGAGCCAGCTGCCCATCCTCGTCGACGCAGAACTGAATCGGCGCGTCGAAACGTCTCGCGAGCGAACGTGTGTTCGCCGCCGGCTGGCGTGAAATCAGAAAAACTTCTACCCCCCGCGTCTCCAGCTCCCGGTACTGCGATGCGATTTCCTTCACCTGCGCCATGCACAAAGGGCACCAGTTGCCACGAATGAACATGTAGAGGCGGTGCTTGCCTTCGGTCGGGACGACTGCGTTCCCGTCGCCATCCCGCAGCTCGAACTCGGGCAAGGTGGCGCCTACTTCGAGGACCGTCGGCACCGAACGGTCGAGCACCGAATACCAAAACACGTAGAAGAACGTTGGGATCAACCCGAGGAACAGCGCGTACCAACTCGCGGGGGACTCGAAGCCGATGAACGACATCACCGTGCCGAGCACCGCAGCCGCGAGCATCAGATACTGATTGCGAAACGTCCGGGCGCGCTGGATGAGCACGAGCGACGACATGAACGAGACGAGAGGAGCAGTCGCAATCAACGCTCCGACCCAAGCAAGCCCCGCGCTCTCGGCGCGAACCAGATGGGCCACGATGTGCCCAATGGCCGCCATCCCGACGATCAGATAGGGGATGGGAAAGTATCGTTTGAATCGAGTCATTCGCCCCGACAGAACGCCCAGCCCGCCACAACGTTACGTCTGATCGCCGCCGACTTTTCGCGGTGTGCGCTGTAAGTGTAGGAAACTAGCGCGTTCCTGTAGGCCGAGCGGTTGTCCCCCGGTCTTTAATAAGGGTCGCCCGGTCGTTTTGGAGGGGGAGATACGACCGGGCGGGGGGGGCCGGCGGATATTGGGGGGGGTCCACCGGCGAAGTTTTTTGTTTTTTGCTACGAGAACGCCTGCGTCCTCCTGGCTTAAAAACTAAATACTAAGACTGGAAACGTCAATGCTGCCTCACCCGATGAGGTGAATTTTACGGTGCATTAGGTCACAGTTCGGTTTGAAAAAAAATGTCGGCCAGCAGCGCCTACAGTACTGCCGCAAAGATCCGCGACGACATCGCTGAGCTCGCTAAATCGGCCAGGAACAAACGCTTGATGAATCTCGTCGGAAAGACCCCAAAGCGCGGAGACAAAAACCGCGAAGGCGGTGGTCCGCCACGCCGGAGCGGAGGGCCAGGTGCGTGACGAAGCCGCGGCGCAGAGCCAGCCAAGCGCCGCGTACTCGACCAAGTGAATCCCTTTGTCGCCCAGCGGGAAGTAGCGAACGCCGGGCACGTCGACCTCGAATGACGAGATCACGAAGATGAGGGCCATATACGCCAGCGCGAAACGCCACGGGTGCACTCGCTCCCACCACACGCCAGTTCTCAGCTCGCGCCTCCCGCATCGAGCACCGACAAGCGCGTACGTCGACCACGCTCGTGCACCGCGCCCGCACCGCTCATATACCCTGAAAGGCTGTGGCGGTAGGGCTTGTCGATCGTAACGGTCACCAGCTGGCCCGTTGGGTCGACCCCTTCCGGTGCGACGAGGTGCACGATTTCGTTGCGCTGACTGCGCCCCGAGAATCGCCCCGTATCCCCAGGCGATGGCCCCTCGACCAGAACCTGCAGCTCCTGACCGACCAACGACTGCAAGTGCGCTTGTTGGTGCCTGTCTACCACCGCGAACAAACGAGCCAAACGATCGTCCTTCACCTCTTCGGAAACTTCGTCACCGAGCTTGAGCGCCGGGGTGTACGGCCGCGGCGAATACTTGAAGGCAAAGGCGGCCACGAACCCGACTCGCCGCACGAGATCGAGGGTTTGCTCGAAGTCCTCTTCCGTCTCGCCCGGGAAGCCGACGATGAAGTCCGTGGAAAGCGTGAGGCACGGCTTCGCCTGCTTCAACGCATCGGTGCGCGCGATGTACTCCTCGGCGGTGTAGCGTCGCGCCATACGACGCAGTACGCGATCGGACCCCGACTGCACCGGCAGGTGAACGTGCGCCGGAAGCACCTCGAGCTCGGCATGCGCCGCGAGCAGCTCGGGCGTGATGTGACGTGGGTGCGGTGAGGTGTAGCGAAGTCGCTCGAGGCCAGGAACCTCCTTCGCGATCCGCCGGAGCAGCCCTGCAAATCGAGACGTTGAGGCAGCCGTCCGGGACTCAGCCTTGCTGGCCTCCGCGTCCGCGCCCGGCTCGTGCCAGGAGTTGACCGTCTGCCCAAGCAGGGTGATCTCACACACTCCCCCGCCGACCAGGTCCCGAATCTCCCCCACGATCTCGTCCGCAGGGCGGTACCGCTCGCTCCCGCGTGTATAGGGAACGATACAAAATGTGCAGCGCTCGTCGCAGCCCTTCATCACCGTGACGTAGGCGGTGACCTCTCGGCGATCTGCGTGTGGCTTGGCCCGAAGGAATTGCGGGTCGTCCAAATCGAACACCGTCCGCGTGATCGGCGGGGCGCCCTGCTCGGCTTCCCGGACCAGAGCGGGCAGCTCGGGAATGTTGTCCGGCCCGAGAACGATATCGACAAAAGGCGCTTTTCGGAGCAGCCGGTCACCCTCTTGCTGGGCGACGCACCCCGCGACGACCAGCACGGTGCCTCGCCGGGCCTCTTTGAAGGGCCGGAACGTGCCGAGAAGGCTCATCAACTTGTGCTCTGCCTTCTCGCGCACGCTGCAGGTGTTGACCACGAGAAGATCGGCCAACGCGGGCTCGCTCGCCTCGCGGAAGCCGCTCGCCCGTAGGACCTCCTCGATCCGACGGGAGTCGTGCACGTTCATCTGGCAGCCGAAGGTCTGGACGAAGTACTGCTTCATGGCGAATCCGGCGATAGCTTTAGCAGGAGGCAGGCTGGCCGCCAAACGGCCGAAATTACGCCGTTCGCTGGCGGAATTAGGGCTCCCCGCGCTACAAGCCCTAGGTAGATGGCTCGCCGGCGATGCATCTGCCTCCTGCTCGTTCTGGCGGGCGGCTGCAAGACGATCCCAGAGGATGCATACGGCATCGATCGGATCCGTTTCAGCGGCATGGAGCAGTTCGATCACGAGGCGCTGAGGGCCTGTCTGGCCAGTCAGGAACGGGACCGAGTCACCCTCTCCTTCGGGACCAGCGCGGACCGCGACTGCGGCGTGCCGCCCTTCGATGGGAAGCGCGTCTCGTTCGACCTGTGGAAGAAGCTCCGCAAGGGCTGGCCGACCCTGGACTCGGCGGTGTTCGACCGCGACGTGCAGCGAATCGAGCGCTGGTACCAGGCGCGCGGCTACTACGATGCGGCGGTCGTCAGCACCGAATTCGATCCGGCCTCCGCCGCCGGCAACGACCGCATCATCGTCACGGCGGGAGGCGAGGTCCCATGCACGCGAGAAGCCGACGATGAGGGGTGCAAGTTGAGCATCGCCATCGAGGTCGAGGAAGGCGAGCCCGTCGTGATGCGCTCGATCCAGGTGAAGGGGCACGAAGGTTGGGACTCGGGGAAGCGCGACAGGATCGAGAAGGCCGTGGATCTCAAAGTAGGAAAGCCGTTTGACGAATCGGTGTACGAACGCACCAAGCGCGAGATCCGACGCGTGCTCCGAGAGGCGAGTTACGCATGTGGTTCGGTGTCCGGACGCGTCGAAATCGATCGTGAAGCCCGAGAAGCATTCGTCGAGCTCTACGTCCACGGAGGGCCGACGTGCACATTCGGCGACATCAGCGTCACCGGCAACGGCCAGCTGCCGGCCGACACCATCCTCGACGTCGCAAACCTCAAAACGGGTCAAACCTACAGCTCGCTCACTCTTGCGGACGCCCAGCGCGCCGTGTACGCACTCGGTGCACTGGCATCGGTGAACGTGACCTCGACGCCCCGGCTGAACGAAGAGGAAGAGTGCACGGGCATCGTCGACATCAACATCGCGGTCGAGCCCGGCCGGGAGATCCGCTGGGGCATCGGCGCGGGCCTGCAGAGCGGCACAATCGCCACCCTGACGCTCCAGCAGGACACTCGGATCTCGGACATTCACTTGTTCGGCCTGTTCGAGCACCGCAATTTCATTGGTGGTTTTCGCCGCTTGCGCATCGAGGATCGCCCGAAGATCGTGGCTCGTGACCCGTTCTTTCGCTTTGGCCGGGGCTTCATCTTCGGCAATGAGATCCGGGTCGAATACCGGCGGCCTGCGTTCCTAGAACCCCGGACGACGTCTGCGATTCAGTTCCGCCACGACTGGGGCCCGGATCCCTACGAGCTCTTTCGCCGCCACGACCTTCAGATTCGTGGGAGCCTCTCGAGACCGTTCTACGATGGCCGCCTTCTGTTGGTCGGTGCTCTCAACTACGACACCTACCTGACCATCGACCAGGACCCTCGGTTTCCGACGAGCTACCAGGTCGTGTTTCTCGATGAGCGCGTCATAGTCGACCTCCGCGACGACTCTCGCTCTCCGCGAAAGGGGTTCTTCTTTCAGCTAGGCGCCCAACAGTCGCCCGCCAAGCTCAAACGCTCCTGGCAGTACATTCGCATCACGCCCGAGGTTCGCGGCTATGCGCCTTTGCCGCTCTCTTCGACACTCGCGTTTCGGTTTGGCATGGGAGCGATGTTCTTGTTCGCGCGCGACCGCAACCGATTGGACCTCGTCGGCCAGATGCTGGGTCCGCAGAACTACCGCTTGCGTTCTGGCGGGCCGACGAGCCATCGCGGCTTCTTCGGTGGCTTCCTAGGCGACCCAGGCAGCATCGACTCCCTCAACCGAGAGGGCTTCGATGCGCGCAACGACGGTGGTCTTCGCCGATGGGAAGCAGGCGTCGAGTGGCGCGTACCGGTGACCCAGGCCTTCGCGACCGCGCTGTTCATGGACTTCGGCGACGTGAACCGCGGCCAAGTATTCCGGTTCAAGCACATCCACGCCGCGGCCGGCTTTGGCTTTCGATACCAAACACCCGTCGGACCGATCCGGCTCGACTTCGGCTTTCTGATACCCAATTGGCAGGTCATCGGTGGGAACCCGCCGCCCAACGCGTTCAACATCTTCCGCTTCATCAAGGGGGGCGTGCCAGGCGCCATCCATTTCACCATCGGTGAGGCGTTCTGATGCGTTGGCTTTCTCGCCTCGCCAGTTGGTTTTTGGGCTGGCCGCTCATCGCCCTGGTGTCGGTGATTGCGAGTGTGCTGTTTCATTTGGACACCGGGCTCGGACGCAAGCTCGGCAGGGACATGCTCAACGAGTTCGTATCCGATCAAATGGTGGGCACTTTGCACGCCGGCTACATCACGCAGCTCCGGCTTTGGCACACGATCGTCAAAGATACGTTCGTCTATGATCCTGACGGCAACGCGATCATCTACGCCGAGACCGTGGAGCTTGGCATCGATCCAATCGCTGCCCTTCGTGGCCGCCTTCGCTTCTACTACGGCGACCTCACCAATGGCTGGATAGACTTGATCGACGACGGCGAAGGCGCGCCGACCTTCCTCGCTGCGTTCGAGGCGGCCGATCAAACACCGACCGAAGGGGAGCCGTTCCACGCCATCGTCGACAACATGGACCTGCGCAACCTCGAGGTGACTGGCGAGTTGCTTGGCCTGAAGGGCCTCCGCGTCCTCGACCTCGACGCGAAGGGCCGAATGGAGTTCTACTGGATCACCGACATCGAAGTTTGGTCGGCGGACGGGCGCATCGTGAGCCCGTTTCCATTCGAAGCCAGCCTCGACAACGTCGTGGGTAGCGTCCACACCGACGCGCGAGGCGCACAGGTCACCGCCGAGGCGAGCCGCGAGGACGAGCAAATGACCGCCGAGGTGGTGTACCGCCCCCGCGAAAACAGTGCCCCCGAGGACCCATGGGACCTCGACCTCTTCGTCCGCGTGGAACCGATCAGCGCTGAGACGCTGTATGATGTTGGTTTCGACTGGGCCGAGTCGCTCAAGGGGGAAACGACTGGCTGGGTGCGTCTATGGGGTCCGGCGGACGACTATCGTGTGCAGGCCGATCTGAACACCGCAGGTGGGCGCGCTCGAATCAAAGGAGAGCTGCCGAACGAGGGGGTCACCCGAATCGAGATTTCCAGCCCGCGGGCGAAGTTGGCGAAGGTGATGAGCGGCGTGCCCGACGTCGAGGTCAACGGCCGAATCGAGCTGAGCAGCGACCCGAAAGACGAGGACGTTCTGGGCGTCGAAATTGAAACCGAGGGCTTCGTCTACGAGAACCTCCACGTCCCAGCTTTCATCGCGAAGATCCGGATGCGCGAAGACGGCATCGACATCGACTCGGTGCAAACGCAATACGCCGGCGGTGACCTGTACCTGGACGGGCACGTGGAGTACGAAGGCGTCACCGAGATTCACGCGCGCGGAAACGTTCCTGAGGTGAGCGACGACCCCAATTTTCAGAAGTACGCGCCGGGGATCGAG
>Ga0114949_10002941_pt1 | contig 10711 bp, 8 predicted proteins | sample N074metaG_FD_83505 | JGI IMG/M metagenome (GOLD analysis project Ga0114949, IMG submission 83505) | Deep subsurface microbial communities from Kermadec Trench to uncover new lineages of life (NeLLi) - N074 metaG | ecosystem: Environmental > Aquatic > Marine > Ocean trench > Sediment | place... | reverse complement strand
TCAGGTTTGGCATGAATCGGAGCCAGGCAGTTTTGAAGGCATCCCCGGGATAAGCGAGGAAGGTAATTGAGCTGATTGACGTGCCCACCAGGCTGATGCCAATCACCCAGCCTTTGAATCGACGTCCACCAAGAAAATACTCTTCAGTGGTGGTGTTCTTCCTGGAGAAATAGAAGCCCATGGCGAACAGGCCACCGAGGTAGAGAAATAGAACACCGGCATCCAGTGCCGAAAGTTGACCCATCTAGTCGGCTATTAATTTTGAAATGGATGCCAACTCCAGGCATACCACAAATACATCCATCGCACTTCCAAGATCCGCCAGTGAGGGGAAACTCGGCGATATGCGAATATTCCTGTCTTGCGGATCAAGACCATAAGGGTAGGTAGCACCTGCCGGGGTTAGTTTAACCCCGACTTCTGCTGCGAGTTCCACAACCTGAGCGGCAATTCCGGGGAGTGTATCCAGAGAAACAAAATACCCACCGTGGGGCATGGACCACTTGGCAATCTCCGCATCACCGACAGCTTCCGTCAGAGATTTCTCTACCAGATCGAATTTAGGTTTGAGCAGCGCCTTGTGTTTGTCCATGTGAATTGCAAGGTTTGTCGAGTCTTTCAGGAAACGAACGTGACGTAACTGGTTTACCTTATCGAAGCCAATCATCTGGGGACTGAGAAATTTTTCGAAAACTGCGAGGTTTTTCTCGGACGTTGCCAGGAAGGATATACCGGCACCGGCAAATGTGATCTTTGAAGTAGAAGCGAATATGGCCAGGCTATCTTCATTGCCTTCTTTAAGAACAAGTGGCATCAAATTCTCGAGTTCATCGTGTGTATCAGACAGATGATGTGCAGTGTAAGCGTTATCCCACATGATGCGGAAGTTGCTACCGGCAATGCTGGCCAGTTTCGCAAATCGTTGTACGGTGGCGGCATCATAGGTATGACCCGTGGGATTGCTATATTTCGGCACGCACCAGATTCCCTTGATCATTGGGTCTCTTGCCAGCAGTTCCTCAATTGTGTCCATGTCAGGTCCGCTGGACGATAGCTCAATGTTGATCATCTCGATATCGAAATGTTCACATATCGTAAAGTGTCGATCGTAACCAGGCACAGGGCACAGGAATTTTATTTTGCTGTTTGCTTCAGCCGCTTCCCGCTCCCAGAGAGGTACCATTTGTGAGATGAAATGATACATCAGCGTAAGGCTGCTATTTCCCCCGACCATCACTTGTGCCGGGTCAATGGACAGGATGTCAGCACCTAGCGCACGGGCCTCGGGAATGCCTAGAATTCCGCCATAGTTACGTATATCGGTACCGTCCTGAAGCAGGAAGAACCCGTCAAGAATGCCATCGAGTTCGTTGGACAGATCTAACTGTGAAGTAGAAGGCTTTCCTCTCGTTAGATCCAGGCTCAACCTGGCGTCCTTGAATTGATCATAAGTTGTTTGCAGTTCCGTCTGGCGAGAAAGCAGGTTTTCTTCTGACAATTGTCTGAGTTTCATATGATTGCCCCTTATACCAATCGTTACTTTTAACCGGGTACCACGACTCGCCTGGCTACAGACATAGCCCTTCGAGTTCTGGAGTTCCCAGCATCAGGTTCAGGTTTTGTACGGCCGCACCGGCTGCACCCTTGCCAAGATTATCGAGCCTTGAGACGAGTAAAATCTGCTCGTCATGCCCGTAAACAAATATATCAAGCCGATTAGTGCCGTTGTTTGATTGTGGCTCGAGAAAACCACTGCTCAGTACCGCCTCATCATTTGGACCATAAACGGTAATGCAGGGCTCGTCCCTGAATGTGGAATCAAGTAGCTCGTAAATTTGGGTCGGGCTCACTTTCCTGGTGAAATAATCTTTAAACAAACCAACACTGACCAGCATGCCCTGTGCGAAATGGCCCACGTAGGGTATGAAAAGGGGGGCGTTATCAATGTTTGCGTAGTGTTTCATTTCAGGCACGTGCTTGTGAGCCAACTGCAAGGAGTAGGGTCGTGCAGGCCAAAGATCATCAGGGTGATCAACGGCACGTTGCTGATATTGCTCCATCATTTGTCTGCCACCACCGCTGTAACCTGATAAGGCGCTAACAGTGATGGGTGAATCTGCCTTCAGGAACCCTTCCTCCACCAGAGGTGCAATCGCGAGAAGGAATCCTGTCGGATAACAGCCAGGGTTAGAGACGAGTCTTGCGGACTTGATTTGTGACCTTTGGGTCTTATTCAATTCCGGAAGACCGTAAACCCAATTTGCATTTATTCGGTGTGCACTGCTGGCATCAATAAACCGGGATTTGTTAGATGAGGGGGTTAACTGGACTGTCTCCCTGGCCGCATCGTCAGGCAGGCAGAGGATGACAACATCCGCCGCTTCGATGAACTGTTTTTTGACATCCTTATCTTTCCTTTCTGCATCCGGAATTGTCAGGATTTCGATATCTTCCCGATCCTGAAGACGCTCATGGATTTGTAAGCCAGTGGTACCAACCTGGCCATCGATGAAAATCTTGTACATGATGATGATTGCTAGTCGCGAACAGACATGATTTTATCATGTTCTTCACTTCCATGTGGTGCCCGACCTGGCGAATAGCCCGTGCATCAGGTGATCTTTCAGTGCAGGCAGATCTTCAAGAAGATTTGAATCAACGAACGGGGCTTGACCAAGTCTGCTAAGGGGAACGGATGGCAGGTAGTTGAACCTGATGAAGTGAATAAACTTCAGGGTTTTAAATGCGTCAAACCAGTCAACAACGAACTTGCTGAACACGACTTCCTGGTTGATTCCTGACCTTTGTCGGGAGAATAGTTCGCCAATATTATTTTCATCCCAGAAATGACGAATCTCTTTACTTGCATTGTTGATATCACCCGATGAATCCCAGTAATGTGCAAGTAAGCTCAAGAACTCTTTGAGCAGCACGAAAGTCCCCGGGTGATAAAACGTATAGTCTTGTAAGGGACACTCCAGAGCCGAAATTTTCCTGATACCTGGACCTGTTCCCAGTGGAACCCGTTCCGAGACTCGGCCAGAAAGTAAAATGGGAGCCGAATCACTTCTAACGATACTGCCGGTCTTGGCGAGCTTGTTCAGCAGGTAGAAATCTTCTGCTGCTGCTCTCTTTGGGAAGCCGCGGACCTGGGCATAGTGCCCCGGGCTGATCGCCATGCACGACCCAAGCGTGGTAAAGCCATAGTGAGATCCGGCCCAGGTGAGACCTGCCGCATAATAGACAATGGATGCCTCAAAAAGTGAAACGGACAATTGAGTGTTGTCATCGGTCTTCTCATCCAGGCTGCTTCCCGGAATATGGTGAAAGGGAAAGACACAAGCTGCCTCTCCCTCATCCAGCTCACAGTCAAAATAGTCGGCAGGCAGCACCGCATCGGCATCAGTGACTGAAATTCTTCCCTGCTTGAGCCTGCCATCCGTAAGCAGTTGCAGGGCGATATCAGCGCCGATCTTACGTGCCAGCCCAACCCCCTGACGGCTGTTGATGGTATTGCCTGCAGTGCAACGATCTACGATGAGAATATCGGGAGAGCCAGGTAGGAAACAACATCGGTTGGTTTGAGTTTTCTGTGTGGCAGGGACATTGTCTTGAATTTCTCGCAACAGATTTAATGTGGCTTCATGTGGTTCCGGCGCATTGATCACCAGAATGACCAGAAAATCACCGGTAAGATGTTGCCATACCTGTTGCAGATCAACCCAACGCTCGTCGAAGGCCGGAATGACCAGGCAATAATCGAAGGTCCGCGTTACGGGTATTGATTCGACTTCCGGTTCTGCGTATTTCTTCAGGTACTGCCTGGTCGCTTTGGATTCAGTGTAGTCGGGCATGGACGGGCAGGTCCTCAAGAACCTGTTTTTCGATATCTGCCCACTCTTCGAACCGCGTCGTGACCTCGTTGCTATCGAAATAAACTTCGGCGAGTTCTACAAACAAGTGATGGTGACTGGCTTCTGACCTGGCCAGTGCAGCGTAAAACGACTGCAGGTCAGTGTCCTCAACCTTGTCAGCGATAAGCGCGAACCTCTCGGCTCCCCTGGCTTCAATGACGGAGGCGGAAAGTAGCCGATCAAGAAAATACTTATCAGATCCGTCTCGCATGTGACTTCTCAGGTGATTAACGTACGCGTCTTTTCTGTCCGGCACGAGAACGAGTGCTCGTTTATTCATGACCCTTACCACCTGCCTGAAATGGTTCAGCTCTTCGAGAGCCAGGTCAATCATGGCGTTGATAAGCTGTGGTCTGTCTGGATAGTGTGCTACCAGTGACAGGGCCATGGACGAGGCCTTGCGTTCATTGGCTGCATGGTCCACCAGGAATTCATCAAAATTATCCAATACCGTTGTAAGCCAGGCAAGGGATGACGCTGACTTCAGGGAGTAGTCCCCGGTCATAATATTTCCTGGAAGAATCGTGATACCTCTTCTATCTCTTCAAGGCACACCTGGTGACCCATTGGATAGTTGAACCAGCGTACGTCATATCCCAGGCGGATAAGATTCTCCCGGGAAGTTGCAGCCCGCATAATGGGGATCATGGGGTCCTGTGTGCCGTGAGCCATCATGATGGGAATGGCGAGGTTCGCATCGGTAAGTTCTGCTTCCGTGGCAGTATAGTCATGCAGATAGGTAGATAACGCCAGGATACCCGCAAGGCGGTGTTCACACCTGAGGCCGGTCTGGAGGGCAATGACGCCACCCTGGGAAAATCCAGCCAGGACGATTTTCGAGGCAGGGATACCCTTTTCAATCTCGCGTTCCAGGAAGGCATTTATCTGGGACGCAGACTCGGCGATGTCATTCGACCCTGCTGTCTCCGAATGTGGGACGAAGTCGTACCAGGCTCGCATTTCCGCGCCATCATTAATGGTCACGGGCCGGATGGGCGCATGGGGAAAGATGAACCTGATTGGCAGCGACTCTGGCAACTTCAGTTCAGGAACGATGGGTTCAAAATCGTGACCATCTGCACCGAGCCCGTGAAGCCAGATGACCGAGGCTATGGCCGTGGAATCCGGTTCGAGTTCAATATGGTCTAGAAGATCGGTCATCTCTGCATTTCCTGAAAAAGGGTCTTAAAAAACTTCCTGGTAGGTTCAGTTAACTTACCTAAAAGTACGCTGAATACAGTCTCCGAATGATAACCCGCTTTGGCAGGCTGGCATATGTTGCCCTGCTATTTTGATTGTGACTAAATAGGGGGTCATTTAGTTATCAGGAGTTATCAGGTGGGACCACTTACAGGATTAAAAATTATTGAACTCGCGGGCATCGGGCCAGGCCCCTTCTGCGGCATGATGCTGTCAGATATGGGCGCAGAGGTGATACGGGTAGATCGGACTGGTGGTCATGGTGGCCGTTCAAAAGATGTACTGACACGTGGTCGCAAATCTATTGCGGTGGACCTGAAGAGTGATGCCGGAAAAGAAGTCATCCTGAAATTGTGCGAAGGCGCCGATGCAATCTTCGAGGGGTTCAGGCCAGGGGTCACCGAACGCCTGGGGCTCGGACCTGGAGAATGTATGGCTCGCAATCCCAGACTTGTCTATGGTCGAATGACTGGCTGGGGACAAGATGGACCAATGGCTCAGGCAGCGGGACATGATATTAATTACATATCATTAGCAGGTGCGCTGCACGCTATTGGTGCGAAAGGTGAAAAGCCCGTGCCACCGCTTAACCTGGTTGGTGATTTTGGTGGCGGCGGGATGGTTCTGGCTTTTGGTCTGGTGTGTGCGATTCTCGAGGCTCAGAAGTCCGGGTCTGGTCAGGTCGTTGATACGGCGATGGTCGATGGCGCCGCCATTTTAATGTCTATGTTCTATAGCATGAAGGCAGCCGGAGTATGGACTGATGAGCGTGGTGACAACATGCTTGATGGTGGAGCACATTTCTATGACAGCTATGAAACGAGTGATGGCAAATACATCTCAATTGGTTCAATTGAACCCCAGTTTTATGCTCTTTTGCTGGAAAAGGCGGGACTTGATAAAGAACAGTTTGCTCCGCAGATGGATCGGAAACAGTGGCCTGCTCTGAAATCTAAAATTACCGAGGCGTTCAAAGGCAAGACCCGGGATGAGTGGTGCGAAATTATGGAAGGAAGCGATGTGTGTTTTGCTCCCGTCTTGTCTTTAAGTGAGGTTCCGGATCATCCCCACAACAAAGCCAGAAATGCATACGTGGAGATTGATGATGTTGTGCAGCCCGCACCGGCGCCCAGGTTTAGCCGCACGGAAGTAGGGATAACCCATGGCTCCAGAATTGCCGGGGAAGATACCGTAGAAGTACTGGAGGGTGCAGGGTTCACGGAAGGCGAAATAGAATCGTTAGTAGACAGTGGCGCGGTGTCGTCTGCTACCGGCTAACGAGGCCTGTCTGTGAATCGCTGAAATGTGGGAAAGTGCTGGAATTCAAGCACTTTCCCCCTATTTTTAACACTTCGCTTGAGATGGATCAGCTAACCAACTTAGCGCAGCCTCTTTTTCAATTATTCTACAAATTAACATTCACTTTAATGCCAATTAATGTAAAATTGCGCCTCTCTTGGAAATTACTTAATTCACGAATAGATTAACAGGATATCAGGAGTGTTCCTGAATCACTGACTCTTTCAATAGCACCATTAACATCAATATAGGGAACTAACATGAGTGTAGAACTACTTGATACTACTCGCTTCCATGGTTTTCGAGTTAGGCGTCAAATCGCAGGAAAGACTTACCAGGAATATTTTTCACTCAAACAAAATGGCAAGCGTATTCGTGGAGCTGCACGGGCAACGGTCAAACAAGTCGCAGAAGATCGTGATGCCGTATTGGAGAAGCAGCAAACCAGAGCCAAGGCGCAAGCTGCAAAAACTGCCTTGTTCGATAAAGATGGCAAGGTGCGCGGAATTCTATTCAGGATGAAGACGGAGAAAAGTGGCACACGGACTCCAGTGTTTCAGATCGGAATCATGTCAGCAAAAGTTGGCAAGATTGTTAACACCACGGTATCAATCAATCTGCATGGCCTGAAAGGAGCGTGGCAGAAGGCAGTGGATTTCTATGTTGATCACAAGAAGATTTCCAAGCGGGCTCAAATTTACAAGAAATTGCTGATAGCCCAGCCTTCCAAGGCGCAGCTTGAAACGATGAAGCGTAGGCGCAAGAAGCGTCGATAAGGTCAGCATCTGGCTAGTTTAAAAAGGGATCATTTGATCCCTTTTTTTGTGGTGCATGCAAAGCGACGCCTTGTCCACTATTCCGCGGTTGATCGACTCTCCTGAAACTGCAGTACAAGGCTGTATATTACCGGCAGAACCAGCAAATTCAGGATCAGGACGGTGAGCATGCCGCCAAGCATCGGTGCGGCAATTCTGTGAGTGACATCCGAACCGGTTGCAGTACTAATCATGATAGGGATAAGACCTGCCATGGTTGAAACTGAGGTCATCACGACTGGACGAACTCGTCTGCAAGTGGCTGTTAAAACTGCGTCCTTAACTTCATCGCCGGACAGTCTGGTTGTGCTGGATGAGCGTCTTTTACTGATCTCCTGATCGATAAAGCTGAGTACGAGAACCCCGATTTCTGCCGCAATACCCGCAAGTGCGATAAAGCCCACGGCAACAGCAACTGACATATTATATCCGTTGAGATAGATCAGCCAGATTCCACCAATCAGGCCAAAAGGGATTGATATCATCACGATGACAGGCTCAACAATATTCCCGAAATTGAAAAACAGCAGGAAAAAGATCATAAGCAATGTCAGTGGTACGACGATTCGTAGTCGCTCTGCTGCTCGCTCCATATACTCAAATTGTCCCGACCATATAACCGTGTAGCCGGGCGGAATCGAGACTTGTTCTGCTACGACCTTTTTCGCGCGAGTGACAAATCCGCCAATGTCAGAGGTTGAAATATCAACGTAGACCCAGGCATTGGGTCTTGCACCCTCACTTTTAATCACTGGCGGGCCGCGTGTCAGTTCAATATCAGCCAGCATCGCAAGCGGTATTTGATTTCCCAGTGGGGTTGGAACCAGGACGCGTTTCAGTGATTCGAGGTCTGTGCGCCGGGCCCTGGGATAACGTAAATTGACAGGGTATCGTTCAAGACCTTCAATTGTCTCGGTGATATTCATGCCACCGATTGCACTTTGGATAACACTCTGCACATCCCCAACTGTGAGCCCATATCTTGCAGCACTTTCCCTGTTGATATTGAAATCCATATAATAGCCACCGACAGCCCGGTCTCCAAACGCTGACAGCGTTTCTGGCAGCGATTTCATCGCCTGCTCGATATCCTGTGAGATATCTTGAAGTACGGACAGGTCTGGCCCGGAAATTTTCACTCCCACGGGTGTTTTAATACCCGTCGACAACATGTCCAGCCGGGTCTTAATGGGCATTGTCCAGGTATTGGCAAGTCCAGGGAAATTGATGGCCTTATCCATTTCGTTCATCAGTGCCCAGGTGGATTTCTCAGGATCCGGCCACTGGTCTTTTGGTTTCAACCTGACGGTGGTTTCGATCATGGCAAGCGGTGCGGGATCAGTCGCCGTTTCTGCACGACCAACCTTGCCAAAAACACTCCGGACTTCAGGGAAGGTCGCCAGGATCTTGTCGGTCTGCTGCAGTATTTCTTTCGCCTTGGTGATTGAAATACCAGGGAAGGTGGTTGGCATGTAGAGAATGTCGCCCTCATCCAGAGGTGGCATGAATTCACTGCCTAGCCTGGAGTAAGGATAGTAGGTGGCAGCAAGTAACGCGGCTGCAAAAATTAATGTTATCGGCCGCCACTTCATGGCGGCACTAAGCAGGGGCGTATGAACGGCGTGGATCACCTGATTGATCGGGTTGTCTTTCTCGGCAATGATCTTGCCCCGAAGCAGGTACCCCATCATGACCGGGACAAGTGTGACTGCAAGGATGGCAGCTGATGCCATAGCATAGGTTGCGGTAAAGGCGAGAGGACTGAACAGCCTTCCTTCCTGGGCCTGCATGGTAAATATTGGCAGGAATGATACTGTAATCACCAGCAGGGAGAAAAACAGGGCTGGACCGACCTCCCTGCAGGAATCGCTAATAGTGGCCCAGTGTTCTGTGGCATTGAGCCTGCCACCTTTTTTCTCAATTGCCTCGTTGAGCTTACTGTGGGCGTTCTCCACCATGACAATCGCACCATCAACCATGGTCCCGATGGTGATCGCAATACCGCCCAGGGACATGATGTTGGCGCTCAGCCCTTGAAATTGCATGACGATGAAGGCCATCAGGATACCTAGTGGCAGGGTGATTATTGCCACAAGGGCTGAGCGGGCATGCAGCAGGAAGATAAGGACAACGATACTGACAATAGCCAGTTCCTGTAGCAAAGAAGTATTAAGGCTCTCAACTGCACGCTCGATAAGATCTCCCCGATCATATACCGGTACTATTTCTACGCCCTCTGGTAACCCTGATTGCAGATCATCAAGCTTTTTTCTTACGGCCTGGATGGTTGTCAGCGCGTTCTCACCAAATCGCATGATGACGATACCACCGACTACTTCACCTTCGCCGTTAAGGTCGACCAGACCGCGCCTTATCTCAGGACCAAAGTGGATGTGGGCGACATCGGCCAGGCGAATGGGTGTCCCGTTCTCGTCGATGCCAACGGGAATGCTTTTCAGATCGTCTAACGATTTAATGTAACCGAGGCCGCGAACCATATATTCCGTTTCAGCCATTTCGATGAGTCGCCCCCCGACGTCATTGTTGGAATTCTTCACGGCTTGCCTGATTTTGCTTAGCGAGATGTTGTAGCGATACAGCGCATTTGGGTCGACTTCGATCTGGTACTGCTTGACATAACCCCCGACAGAAGCCACTTCTGCAACGCCCTGGACGGTTTGCAGGGGATAGCGAAGATACCAGTCCTGAATCGAGCGAAGCTGGGACAGGTCGTGGTTTCCGGTTCTGTCCACCAGCGCATATTGGTAGATCCAGCCGACGCCAGTGGCATCAGGTCCAAGAGTTGGCGTAACATCCGGGGGCAGCCGGGAACCGACGTAATTCAGGGCTTCCAAAACCCTGGAACGGGCCCAGTACATGTCGGTCTTGTCTTCAAAAATGACATAGACGAACGATAGTCCGAAAAAGGAGTAACCACGGACGACCTTTGTGTTTGGCACCGAAAGCATGGAAGTGGTCAGTGGGTAAGTCACCTGGTCTTCGACCACCTGGGGAGATTGACCGGGAAATTCAGTGAGAATAATGACCTGCACATCCGACAGATCGGGAATAGCATCCAGCGGCGTGTTTCTATAGGCGAATACCCCGGCGAGTGCGATGAGAGCCGCGACGATCAATACGATGAAACGGTTTTGCAGCGCACTTTGTATGACCCAGTTAATCATGGAGTTGCCCGTCGTCAGTTGAACCCGGTGTTGAGTGGTCCATACCTTCATGATTCATTTTCACGGCACTATGTTCGTTGTGATCCATCTCCATGTTTTCATGATTCATATTCATTGAACTATGTTCGTTTTGATCCGTGTCCATGTTTTCCTGCTTCATACTCATGGCACTATGTTCGTCGTGGTCCATGTTTAGGTGATCCGCCTTCCCGTCTCCGTCCACCATTGTTTCCAGCATCTTGGCCGTGGCTTCTTTTAGTTTCGATTCTGAATCAACCAGGAACTGGGCCGATGTCAC
>Ga0114949_10002938_pt1 | contig 10720 bp, 7 predicted proteins | sample N074metaG_FD_83505 | JGI IMG/M metagenome (GOLD analysis project Ga0114949, IMG submission 83505) | Deep subsurface microbial communities from Kermadec Trench to uncover new lineages of life (NeLLi) - N074 metaG | ecosystem: Environmental > Aquatic > Marine > Ocean trench > Sediment | place... | reverse complement strand
GAAAACGAGCAAGTTCAAAATTAAGAGCTTGCTCTTGTATTTTGAAAGAAGTGAAGTTTTTTAAGGTTGAAAAGTAAAAATGTGTCTAACAAAAAATAAACGCCATTTAAACAGGCGTTTATTAAAACCGTTGTAAGCAATTATGAAATTAAATTATAAAGACAAAATTGTTGCCTTTATCGACGTACTAGGCTTCAAAAATTTAGTTTACTCTGCCAATAATAGCACATTGATCAAATACTATGAATTTATTTTTAAAATTTTAAGAAGTGTAAGTTACAAAAAAAGCCTCTCGTATTAAGAGAAGCCTTTTTAGGTTTTTTTAAATATGATAATGATTGTTATGAATCCTCCATTATAACCACCTGATAAAGATCCTTACCATTTTGTGAAAAAGGCATGTAGTATGTTTTATTATAAACAACATACATGTTGCCTCCAATTTCTACTTCTTCACCACCTTCTGGAATATTGGTAATTACCGCTCCGTCAGGTGCTTCAATTACTCTATATTTACCATTTTCTTTAACATAGAATGCCCCACCAAAATAATAATAGGAATCATCATTTAATTGGATGGTTTCCATTCCTTCAGGCAAAGTGACTACTACAATATTTGTGGGTGCATATACAACAGTATATCCTCCAGATGATTGGACATAATACACACCTTGATCATAATGATAATGTGTATTATTTATGGAAACTATAATTGCAGTGACAGCAAGAGTGGTTACAAAAAAACCAAAAGGGTGCCAGTGCCGACCATAGTGAAATCCTCGATAACTATGATGGTGAAAAGAGTGATACCCTCGACGACCATTATAATAATGACGGTTATTATTGACTCTCGTATTTTTGTTCACATTTACATTTACGTTTCTACTGTTGTCAATATTTATATTATTTCCACTTCTATTATTGGAATTTCTTGTGTTATTGTTACTGTTTCTTTTATTGGAAGCATTGCTTTTATTTCCTGAAGCCTTATTTGACTTATTTTTATTGGAATTGTAAGAAGATTTATTTCGACTACCAGAGCTATTATTACTACCTGAAGGGCGAGTTGATTTATTATACTGACTAGTGCTTGGACGGGAGCTAGATTTTCTTGAACCCCCGTTAATTGAGCTACCACTTCTACTTCCTCCACTATAGCTACTTCTAGCACCGCCTCTACTGCCTCCACCACCTCTCACTCGCTGTGCCAATAAATCTGTTGCTGATGAGCCTAGGAATATCATTATTACTAATACTATATACTTATATTTTTTCATATCAATTTGATTTTTTATTTTTTTGCCATTAACTCTTTTCTTTCTGAACCTTCTGGGGGTAAGAATTCAAACATTATATCTGGCAATTTTGGGTTCAATCTCCAATTTAAATAGATTGCTTCATAATATTTGTTTTCATTTGTTTTTGAACTAATTACCAATTTATAAGGAAGATTGGTTTCTTTTTCTATCCATATTTGTACAATATTATCTTCATTGGTTGCTTCCAATGAGATGCACATAACATTATCTACTTTTTCCTCACCAAAATATAATAGTTGATCATAATTATCTAAAATGTCATCTGTTAAAGTAGGATATAGAAAATCTGCTGCTGGAAAATTGATCCCAAATTTATTATGAATACTGTCTATAACTTTTAAGGTGTTATCCGGAGCATCAAGGATGTCATATTCGTTCTCATTATATAAGAAATAGGCAAATTTTTCACCATTATACCAAAAGTTTTTATTTCCTTTACTTCCTTTATTTTCTACAAACATTTTATGGGAGCCTTTTAGGTAGACATCACTCATTTTATCATTTTCTTTGCCTTCTTCATCTATAGAATAACTATCTACTGAATAACTAAGAGAAGTTAACTTTCCAATTGTTTCAGTTAACTTATCTAAACTTTCTACAGCTCTTGTATCATATTCATCACCTCCTGAAGAATTACATGAAATAAAGATTAATGCAGAAAGTATCGAATAAAGGAACACTTTTTTTATCATTTGATTTTTTTTAAAATTAGTTCTGGCAAGATAATAAAAAAAAAGGGATCACATTACTGAGATTCCTTATAAATATAACTAAATGAAAAAAAAACTAGTCTACCAATACCCAATCTCCTTTATCGATTAAAGGGATTGCCTGTTTGTATTTAAGTGTTTTATTTTCTCCACTCATTACATGTTTAATTGTAACTCTCTCATTACGACCTATTTTAGGACGTTCTCTAACAATGGTTTCGGTGATCTGTTGTTGAGGTTGAGTTTTTCCGGCAGCTTGAGACTGTGCAGTACGTTCCTCCATATTTGGTATCTCGTCTTTTTGAGTTTGCAGATTCTCTTTGGGTCTTACCGAACGTGCCTCTTGAATTTGTTGTTGATTCTCTTGAGGTAATTCTCCCTTAAATAAGAATGAAATAACATCTTTATTAACCATTTCTATCATGGCTTTAAACATTTCAAAGGCTTCAAACTTATAGATTAGTAATGGGTCCTTTTGTTCGTGTACAGCAAGTTGAACAGATTGTTTTAATTCATCCATTTTTCTTAAATGCGTTTTCCAGGCTTCGTCAATAATGGCAAGGGTAATATTCTTTTCAAAATCTTGTATGAGTTGTTTTCCTTTGGTTTCGTAAGCTTTTTCAAGATCTGTAGAAACATTCAGTGTTTTTACTCCGTCTGTAAAAGGCACTAGAATTCTTTTGTATTGATCTTTTTGATTTTCGTAAACATTTTTAATGACTGGAAAAGCAATCTCTGCGTTACGTGTCATTTTTTCTTGATAATGGTTATAAGCTGTTTTATAAACAATTCCAGAAATTTTTTGAAATTCCAAATTCTCGAATTCAGATTTAGAAATTGGGGAACTTATAGAAAAATAGCGAATTAACTCAAACTCAAAGTTTTTATAATCTTGAGCAGCCTTGTTCGTTTCAGCAATTACTTCGGCGGTATCATAAATCATATTTGCAATATCAACACGTAATCGTTCACCATACAAAGCGTGATAACGTCTCTTGTAAACTACTTCTCTTTGGGAATTCATTACATCATCGTATTCCAATAATCGCTTACGTACCCCAAAATTATTTTCTTCTACTTTTTTCTGGGCACGTTCAATAGATTTCGTTATCATAGAATGTTGGATAACTTCTCCTTCTTTTAACCCCATTCTATCCATCATTTTTGCGATACGTTCACTTCCAAACAATCGCATTAAGTTATCTTCTAAAGAAACATAAAATTGTGAACTTCCAGGGTCTCCTTGACGGCCACTTCGTCCACGTAACTGTCTGTCTACGCGTCTTGAATCATGACGCTCAGTACCCACAATAGCAAGCCCTCCAGCTTTTTTAACTTCATCGCTTAGTTTAATATCTGTTCCTCGACCTGCCATATTAGTGGCAATTGTAACAATACCTGAGTTTCCCGCTTCTTCTACAATGAAGGCTTCTTTTTTATGAAGTTTTGCGTTTAGAACGTTATGCGGTACGTTTCTAATACCTAGCATTTTACTTAATAATTCTGATATCTCTACCGAAGTTGTACCAATTAATACCGGTCTTCCTTCCTTTGAAAGATTAGTAACTTCTTCAATTACAGCATTATATTTTTCGCGCTTCGTTTTATAAATTTTATCTTCACGATCATCGCGCACAACAACTCTATTGGTAGGAATCTCAATTACATCCAGTTTATAAATTTCCCATAATTCCCCAGCTTCAGTTATAGCTGTACCTGTCATACCAGAAAGTTTACGGTACATTCTAAAATAGTTTTGCAAAGTAATGGTTGCAAAAGTTTGGGTTGCCGCTTCAATTTTCACATTTTCTTTAGCTTCGATTGCCTGGTGAAGACCATCACTATATCTGCGACCGTCCATGATACGCCCGGTTTGCTCGTCAACGATCAATACTTTGTTGTCCATCACTACGTATTGCGTGTCTTTTTCAAACAACGAATATGCCTTGAGCAACTGACTCATAGTGTGGATACGTTCACTTTTTATTCCAAAATCTCGAAAGAGTTCTTCTTTTAGATCGGCTTCTTTTTCTATCGAAAGACCTTTTTCTTCAATCTTGGCAATTTCGAGACCTATTTCGGGCATAACAAAGAAATCCGGGTCGTCTTCTCCCGAGAGGTGATCTATCCCTTTATCGGTTAATTCAATCTGATTATTTTTTTCATCAATCACAAAATACAACTCGGTATCTACCTTAGGCATTTCCCTGTTGTTGTCTTGCATATAAAAGTTTTCAGTTTTCTGAAGAATATGTCGTATACCTTCTTCAGATAAATACTTAATTAATGTTTTGTTTTTTGGAACCCCTCTAAATACTCTTAATAATTGGAATCCCCCTTCTTTGTTGTCTCCTTCTTTAATAAGACGTTTTGCTTCAGCTAAAACACCTGTTAAGTTCTTTTTTTGAAGTGATACAATATCTGCAATTTTTGGTTTTAGCTCGTTAAATTCATGCCGATCTCCTTGAGGTACAGGACCAGAAATAATAAGAGGTGTACGAGCATCATCAATTAATACCGAGTCAACCTCATCTACAATTGCGAAATAATGTGGACGTTGTACTAAATCTTGCGGGGTATTAGACATATTATCTCGTAAGTAATCGAATCCAAATTCATTATTAGTTCCGTAGGTTATATCCGCATTATATGCTTTTCTACGAGATTCAGAATTTGGTTTGTGATAATCTATACAATCCACTCTTAAACCATGAAACTCAAACAATGGTCCCATCCATGCACTATCACGTTTTGCCAGATAATCATTTACAGTTACCAGGTGTACTCCGTTTCCTGCTAATGCATTAAGATACATTGGAAGTGTAGCAACAAGAGTTTTACCCTCCCCAGTATGCATTTCTGCAACTTTTCCCTGATGTAGCGCTACACCACCAACGAGTTGCATATCGTAATGAATCATATCCCATTTCACTTCTTTCCCTGCAGCATTCCATGAATTGCTCCAAATTGCTTTATCACCATCTAATGTTACATACTCTTTCTCTGCCGAAATTTCCCTGTCGAATTGAGTAGCAGAAACAGTAAGTGTATCGTTATTTTTAAATCGAGTTGCGGTTTCTTTCATTACCGCAAAAGCTTCGGGCAGAAGTTTTTCTAGCGTTTCTATTTCTACTTTATATCTATCGTCTTTAAGAATATCTATTTTATTGTAGAGGTCTTCTTTATGATTTATATCCTGAGTTTCTTCCGATTCTATTATTAGGTCTTCAATTTGCTGGTGAATCTCTTTTTGATCTTCTTTTATTTGTGCACGAAATTCATCAGATTTTGCCCTTAGTTCATCTAATGAAAGTTTAGCTATAGGGACTTCGTGTTTTTTAATTTCATCCACAATAGGCTGTATTTCACCTATATCTTTTTTGGATTTATCTCCTACAAATATATTTATTACACTATTTAAAATCCCCATTTTTCTTATTCTATTTATTACTCAAAATGTAAAATCGATTTATACATTATTTGATTTTACAAAAAAACTGTAAATAAACTACATTGCCAAAGGGTTTTGGTGTTTTTATGAGCTTAATTTTAAGCAAAAAAAAAGTCTCAAAAAGAGACCCTTATATGTTTTAATTTTATTGTTTAATATTCATCATCATTCCACAGATAATCTTCGTCTGTGGGGTAATCGGGCCAAATTTCATTTATTGAATCATATGAATCACCTTCGTCTTCAATTGCTTGTAGGTTTTCAACTACTTCTAGTGGGGATCCGGTTCTAATGGCATAATCGATTAATTCATCTTTTGTTGCCGGCCAAGGTGCATCACTTAAATAGGATGCTAATTCTAATGTCCAGTACATAGTTCAATAAGTATATAATTTTCTGCAAAAATAATTTTTTAGATTAAAAAGTCAAGGAAAATCTTGATTATTTATGCATTAATTTTAAGAACGTTTGTAAAAAACTGTAAAACAGCAGTTTACAATTTATTTTTTTGAAAGAAATTATAATTTTTTTGGAACCCATTTAATTTCTTTAGCATGTAAATCCTGTGTCAACTTTCGTGCCAGTACAAATAGGTAATCAGATAAGCGGTTTAAATACATCAACACAAGTATATCTATGGGTTCTTTCTCATTTAAAAAGGTAGCTAATCGTTCAGTACGCCGACAAACACAACGTGTTATATGACAATATGACACAGTTTGATGCCCTCCTGGTAGAATAAAGTGTGTCATAGGGGGAAGGGTGTCATTCATTCGATCTATTTCAGATTCAAGTGTAGCAATGTCTTTTTCTTCTATTTTTTCTATTTTTAGGCGATCCTTTCCGCTTTTAAGAGTTGCTTTTTTTGGGTCGGTGGCCAAAATAGCACCAAGTGTAAACAACCTATCTTGGATATGAATTAGAATTCCCTTGGTATGAGTGTCAATATCTTGATCTCGAATTAACCCTATATATGAGTTTAATTCATCGACGGTACCATAACATTCTATACGTATATGATGTTTTGGGACCCGTGTACCACCAAATAGTGCTGTGGTTCCCTTATCTCCTGTTTTGGTGTATATTTTCATTTTTGTTTAATTAATTTGAAATTTTATCACTGAAAAAATTGCCTATTCCCTTTTCTCTTTCTTTTCGTAATACATTTTGCGAAAACTCCTTCTTTTACGTTGTTTATGTTTTTTCGTATTGTAGGTATTCCAAAAGTAGAGTAATGCTAGTAGCATGAATCCGCCTATAACTAAAAGAATTGGATTGGAGAGGTCAATGAAAGCCATTTTTTTAATTAACAAGTTTCAAAATACAAAATACAATTAAAACATAATAAAAAAGCATCAAATATTCAAATAGAAATCATTATACTTTTTTATAATTCTAGAAGATTGAAGAAATTAATTTGGTATTTGTTCCCGAGTACTCGGGATTGAAATTAGAATAAAATTAATTATTATTTAGCTTTTTTTTCTCATCACTTGTGACTATACCGTCAATTAGTCGAATAATACGATCTGCATGTTTCGCAACATCCGCTTCATGGGTCACTACAATTACCGTATTTCCCTGAGCATGAATTTCATCAAATAAATTCATAATTTCCAAAGAAGTCTTTGAATCAAGGTTACCTGTTGGTTCGTCTGCAAGAATAATTGAAGGCTTGTTTACCAAAGCCCTCCCAATTGCTACACGTTGTCTTTGCCCTCCAGAAAGCTGACTAGGTTTGTGGTCCATACGGTCTGCTAGTCCAACGTCTTTTAATACTTCTTCAGCTCGAGTAATACGTTCGCTTTTGGATGCTCCAGCATAAATCATTGGTAATGCTACATTATCTAAAGCTGTGGTTCTAGGTAATAAGTTGAATGTTTGAAATACAAATCCAATTTCTTTGTTCCGTATTTCGGCAAGTTCATCTTGAGTCATATTACTCACATTTTTGCCATTTAATTCGTAAGAGCCAGCTGTTGCTGTATCTAAACATCCTAAGAGATTCATTAAAGTAGATTTGCCAGAACCCGAAGGGCCCATTAAGGCAACATATTCGCCACGTTCTATATCTAGATCTATACCTTTTAAAACTTTCACAATTTCTTGACCTAATGGAAAGTTCCTGATTATTCCTCTTATTTTAATAACTGGAATCATTGCTTGAATAGCTGTTTTTTTATCTTTTGCAAGATAATAGATTTTACCATAAGACGTAGAGAGGAACAGCTTGTTACAATCTTATAGTAAAATGTTGTTTTTTTTGTTCTTTTCTAAAAAACACCAAACCCCAATAAAAGATATCGATACTTACACTAACTGAAGGATGTTGAATGATTTGTTGCCAGGCATCTGTCATTGAAGGGCTCCAATAGATATCATCAAAGATCAGAACTGAATTATTTTTGATTTTGTGTATAAGAATTTCAAAATACTGAAGTGTTTTTTCTTTGTTATGGTTACCGTCTATATAAACTAAATCATACTTATCTGAAGTATGTTCAGAAAGGAAATTTTCAAAAGTTGTGGTGTGGAGTTTGATGTTTTTTAGATTATTATAATCGAAATATTCTTGCGCTTTCTTTGCGGTATTTGGGCAACCCTCAATAGTTACTACATTAGCTAAGGGGTTTGCTAATGCCATGGCTGTTGTAGCTAAACCTAATGATGTTCCAAGTTCTAAATTAGTTGCAGCTTTAAAATATCGCATAAGCCTAAAAAGTAATTTCTGTCTTTTGTAGGTGATTCCTGTATTCTTTGCAATTTCTGAAATCTTTCTTTGTTCGGATTTAAAAACCCGGGATCCTTCGCCAAAATCGGTTATCTCTAATATCTCCTGATTTTGAAACAATTTATTTCTGAACTTCTCAAAGAAACCATACTCCGGATAGAAATTTTTATCATTAAAACATTTAGTAACAAGATCGTAAACAAATGGGGAATGTATTCCGTGTTGATTTTTAGATTTTAACAGGAAGCCTAAATATGATCTTATTTGATACCACATGGTGGAAAATAGTTCATTTTTGATGTTTCAAAAGTAACTAAAAAAAGAGCCAACATTTGATTGACTCTTTTTACAACATTAAATATAATTACAATTGTAATGATTATTCTTTATTTACTTTTATTTCTAACAAATTTTCAAGTGACCAAGTGTCTTGTTGTGTTCCTTTTACCAGTAAGCTTACTTTAAGGGATGGCTAAAGGGTATTAATCTATTCGACAATCATTTTTTAATACAGTTAGCAATTTATATTCTAAATTTATTATTGTTTACGAAAAATACAGCATTCACAAAAAACAATTTTCCATTTTCCCAAAATGAACGAAAGAGCACATTATCTACCAAATAAATGATACTACCTTTTCCTATACGATATTCTCCAAAAACTAAAGAGTTTTTAAGTCCCTCCTTTGCATCTTTTCCTGAGAACCCAGAAACACTTATGGCATCGTCTTTTATATAGCCCACGTTGTAACCTTTGTCTAAAAACTGATACGAATTTTTATTTAGTTTTAAACTATAGTAAGTGTCACCATATCCAAAAGCCAATGGGTGGGATGGGTCGAGGGTAACTTTATACACACTTCCTTTGATAAAGTTTTTTATGTTATTTCGTTCCCGCTGGTCATATGGGATGAGCTTGTCATATATATTATCATCTTCCTTTTTTTCATCTTGTGTCTCTGAATTTGAGGTAGAATCGTCATCTTTATTTTTAACAAGAGCAAAACCATCTTTATCACTAAAAAAGTTGACCGCTTTACCTAGGGCTATCATTTTCCCGCCTTTACGTATCCAATCTTTTACCTTTTCTAAAATATTTTCATCCAGGGTATTTTTATAAGAGCCTTCTGGTAAAATAATAACATCATAATTGTTAAGAGATATTTTATTGAAATAATCGGTGTCTATAGAAGTAATAGGGTAGTGTAATTGAGATTCAAAAAAGTGCCAGATAGCACCATAGCTAAGTGAAGAAACTCCTTTTCCTTTTAACAAAGCTATTCTTTGGTTGTTCACTAGTTTCACATCTGGTGATCCAAAATCGGTTCGATTGTCTGAAAAACTAGTTATTGTAGCATACAATTCTCTTTTATGTTGATTGGCAAGACGATTGACAATTTCATCAAAAATCGGATTGTCGATATTATCACTTCTGGTGATAATCAGACTGCCTCGTCCAAAAGTATTTCCATTGAAACTAAGTTCCTTTTCAGAAAAGCGTACTTTAATATTGTAATTAAGTAAATCGGTTAAAAATCTGGCATCATAAATACTATTCCATTTTGCAATATATCCGGCACTTAAAGGCATAATTGTATTTTGATAATTCAATAATGGTTTTTTTCCATTTGTTGAAACAAGAGAAGTGCTAGCAATGGTTTCTAATCCATAGGCATAAGATACACTCCAAGCAGTGATATCGTAAGTAATAGGCTCACTTAGTTTTGTTTCTTGTTCGAATAGTACTTTTACCATTTTTCCTTTTGGTTGATTTGTACTTACTACCAAAGCACCTGCAGAATTAATGGTAGTATTTTTACCCTCGGAAAAACTATATCCGCTTACATTTCCACTTTCAGAAAATCCATATTTTATTTCGTGTTTATCCAGCAGTTTTGTCAATGCATCTATCTTATCTTCGTTTCCTTTTAGCACATAACTTTTATACTTAAGATTATCGTTTTGAAAGAATTTTTTAAACTCACTATTAAGTTTAATTGCATTTTTTGAAGAAATTTCTACAGTAGATAGGCCAGTTATGGTATGATGAGCAACTCGATCAATAAGGGTAAGGACAAAACCTTCATCGGTATTAATACCCAATCCAGCACGACCATGTCCTGCCTGTTCGTAGGTCATGCCAATCGCACCCATAAAGGTAGGGTAGGTGTCGCCATAACTTGGATACAACAGATCGAATCGTTCACGTGTAAAGAACAACCATCCTTCTTTATCGAAATATCTTGCATGATTTTTGCCAATATCGGTTTGAAATTGTCGTTGCCATGGAGTAATAATTTCATGAAAGGGCTCTGCTGCTGGAGCAAAATAATAAGGCTCGTTTATACCCTGCTCATGATAATCTACATGCACATGAGGCATCCATTTATTATAAATTTTAAGTCGTTGAGAACTTTCTACTTGAGTTGCCCAAGCCCAATCTCTGTTAAGGTCAAACAAGTAGTGATTGGTTCTTCCACCTGGCCAGGGTTCGTTATGTTCGGTTGCT
>Ga0114949_10002937_pt1 | contig 10723 bp, 10 predicted proteins | sample N074metaG_FD_83505 | JGI IMG/M metagenome (GOLD analysis project Ga0114949, IMG submission 83505) | Deep subsurface microbial communities from Kermadec Trench to uncover new lineages of life (NeLLi) - N074 metaG | ecosystem: Environmental > Aquatic > Marine > Ocean trench > Sediment | place... | reverse complement strand
TGTTCGGCGGCGTGATGGCCCTGCTCGTCGGTCTCGTGATCGTGGGTGGCATCAAGCGGATCGGCGAAGTCGCGTCGACCATCGTGCCCGTCATGTGCACGGTCTACGTCCTCTGCGGCTTTGCCATCCTGCTGACCCACGCGGAACAAATTCCGACAGGCCTGGCAACCATCGTAGGCGAGGCCTTCAGCATGCAGGCCGGCATGGGCGGATTCGTCGGCGTTCTGATCCAGGGCTTCCGCCGGGCGGCCTTCAGCAACGAAGCGGGTTGCGGCTCGGCGCCGATCGCGCACTCGGCGGCGCGGACCCACGAGCCCGTGCGCGAGGGCATGGTGTCGCTGCTCGAGCCCTTCGTGGACACCATCATCGTCTGCACCATGACGGGACTCGTCATCGTCGTGACCGGCGCCTGGTCGGACCCAGACGCGGGCAAGGGCATCGAGATGACGTCCACCGCGTTCGCCACCGTCTTCCCGTGGTTCCCGGTGGTACTCTCGATCACGGCGGCCCTCTTCGCCTTCAGCACCATGATCTCGTGGAGCTACTACGGCGAGCAGTGCTGGGTCCGGCTCTTCGGGGTTTCCTCGATCCTGGGCTTCAAGGTCGTCTTCTTGACCTGCACCTGGCTCGGCGCGATCTTCGCCGCCGAGGCCGTGGTGAACTTCGGCGACATGATGATCCTGGGCATGGCGTTCCCGAACCTGGTCGGCGTCATGCTGCTGTCGGGCAAGATCAAGGCCGACCTCGACACGTACATGCGCAAGCTCAACGCCGGCGAATTTCCCCGGATGGACTAGGGAAGCGTCGCCCGAGAGCCGGCATCGCGAGCGGCTTCCCGCGCGGGAGTGAGGGGCGCCGGACGGGTCGGCGCTGCAGCCGCTGCCTGGATCACCTCGACGTCGCTCACTTTCGTGAAGAGAACGCGTCCCGAACCTCCACCGAGGCCACCGCGCACTTCCTTCCATCCGATTGAATTGGTCGTATATCCGAGCACGGTCGACTTTTCGGTTCCGTAGAGATAGACGGCGGCCAGCGGATAGGTCCCCGGCGTCTGCGGCGCCTTCAACGTGAACGTGACACTCGCATGGGCCCAGTCCCCGGTGGCCGAGTCCGACGAGATGCCGGTGATGTTGACGTACGAGAGGTTTCGACCGGCGGCTTCGGGCCGCTTCGCAAGCCATTCGGTCTGGAGTTGACCGTCCTGACCGACGATCTGGGGCGGTTCGGCGACGCTCCAGCCCGCCGACGCGGCCGGGCGCGCGTACCAACGGTGGGCGCGGTCCACCAGCGCGATGCCCACTACGGGGCCCGCTCCGCCCGTCACCCGGACGGTGACGGAAAATGTCGAGCCGGCGACCACGTGGCTGGGAACCTCCAGACTCACCGTGGACGCCTCGTCCAGGGCGCGAATCTGCGAGGCCAGGGTCAGACGATCGGGCTCCGTCAGCTTCGCATAGCCCTTTTGTCCGGCCAGGATCAAGGCGATGTGCTTGCGCTCGGCCACTTCCTTCGGCGCGCGCTCTCCCCCGCCCTCGAGCATCTCCGCGTTCCGGGACGAGTGGCAGGCAGCGCAGAACGGCGCCGCATCCGTCTGGTAGCTCGGGGTGCCTCCCGGGTAGCCGGTGGCATCCATGCAGATACCGATCCCGGCAGCGACGACGACCCAGTTGCGAAGCTTCATCACAAGCCCTCCTCGAATTCGAGGTGACAGCGGGAACATTGCGACCTCACATGGGCCGCCACGAGGAAGTGCGCGTCGGCTGCACCTTGCCGATCGTGAACCTGATGACATTCGACGCAGTCTACACCGAGCTCGGCGTTGTGGACCGCGAGCTGGTGGAATCTCGGGTTCTCCCAGGCCTCCGGCTCAGTTTCGCCGAAGCTGGCGTGACACTGCATACAGTCCCCGTCCCAGAGGGGCCAGCGCATGTGCGTGGGCTCCTCGAAACGGCCCACGGCATACCAGAACAAGTCTTTCGCGGCCAGCACCTTGACGCGAGCGCGTCCAACCCAATCCGACCCGCCGTGGCAATCGATACAACGGAAATCGCGAACCTCCCGGTGACTCTCGACGTGGCGCACCGAATCGGCATGGGCGGCTGAAAGGCTTCTGGCCGGCATGGCATCGAAGTCGCGACGGATGTCGATATGCAGGGGAAGCTCCGCGCTCAGGTGGCAGGCGTTGCAGAAGTCGTTGTCCTCTTCGAGCCGATCCGTGATCCACCAGGCCGCCGGTGCCGTCGCGATTCCCACGACTGCCAGAACCCCCGCAATCGGACCCCCTCGCCAGCGCATTCGCTCGATCAGGTAGAGTACTCCGATGCCCCCCGCAACCACAGCACCCGATGGCGGTGGGGTCGGAGGAGCAGACATGAAACCCGGTCGCGTGGGGGTGTGGAGCTGGCTCGATTCCCTCGGAGCACGCGACGCTGTCGACTTCGCTCGACGCGTCGAAGCCTGGGGCTATTCGACCCTCTGGGTCCCGGAAGCCGTGGGGCGGGATCCCTTCACTCTGCTGGCACACCTTGCAGCCAATACGGAACGGCTTCAGCTCGCCACCGGCATCGCCAGCATCTATGCGCGCGATGCCATGACGATGAACGCCAGTCAACAGACGCTGGCGGAGCTTTCGGGCGGTCGTTTCCTGCTGGGCCTCGGCGTCTCACACGCCCCCATGGTGACGGGAGTCCGGGGCCACGACTACGGCAAGCCGGTCGCGACCATGCGCAACTATCTCGACACGATGGAAAAGGCAACCTATCTGGGACCGCGCAACGAAATCGCGCCACCGATCGTTCTCGCCGCGCTGCGACCCCGGATGCTGGCCCTCGCCGCGGAACGCACCCAGGGAGCCCATCCATACTTCGTGCCTCCGGAACACACCGCACGTGCACGCGAGATCCTGGGACCGGACCGTTGGTTGTGCCCGGAGCAGAAGGTGTTGCTGGAGACCGACGCGTCGAATGCGCGCGCCGTGGCCCGGAAGTCGATGGCCATCTACCTGAATCTTCCGAACTACCTGAACAGCCTGAAGTGGCTGGGCTTCGACGACGCGGACTTCCAGGCCGGCGGCTCGGACCGGCTGATCGACGGCATCGTCGCGTGGGGCGACGAGAAGGCCATCGAGAAGCGGATCCAGCAGCACCTCGACGCCGGCGCCGACCACGTCTGCATCCAACCCTTGCGGCCGGATGGAGAGATGGGCCCGGACGAACGCATTCTGGAGGTCCTCGCACCCGGGAAGGCATAGATGAAACGCCGAAAGTTCTGGGGATGGGGAAACGAGGGCGAAGGTCCCAACGACGAGCAGGCCCGTGGCATCGGCCGGGTGCTGGCCGAGCGCTTCGGCATGGACGATGTCCATCTGGATCCCGAGCCCCGCATCGAAGCTGTGGTGCTGCCGAAGCCGCGCATCTCTCCACCTGCCGCACTGGCCGGAATCTGCAGCCAGCAGCCGTTCGATCGGGCCGGACACACCTACGGCAAGTCGTTCCGTGACATCGTTCGCGGTGTCCGCGGAGACTTCGACTGCGCACCGGACTTCGTCGCGTTTCCGACCGGCGAAGAGGAAATCGCGGCGCTCCTCGACTGGTGCAACGAGGCGGGCGTCGCCGCAATTCCGTACGGTGGCGGCTCGAGCGTCTGCGGAGGCGTCGAAGCACAGGTCGGGGACGGCTTCGCAGCAGCGATCTCGATCGATCTCGGTCGGCTCGACCGGGTTCTCGAAATCGACCGAACCTCGCGGGCCGCGCGTATCCAGGCCGGCATCTTCGGGCCCGCGCTGGAGAACGAGTTGCGCCCCCTCGGCCTCACCCTGCGGCACTTCCCCCAATCGTTCGAGTTCTCGACCCTGGGTGGCTGGATCGCCACGCGTTCGGGCGGTCACTACGCCACGCTCTACACCCACATCGACGACTTCGTCGAATCGCTGCGCACCCTCACGCCCACCGGCGTGATCGAGAGCCGCCGGCTGCCGGGCTCCGGCGCGGGCCCGAGCCCTGACCGCATGCTGATCGGCTCCGAGGGCATCCTGGGGATCATCACCGAGGCCTGGATGCGTCTGCAAGACCGACCGAGCTTCCGGGCTTCCGCGTCTGTGCGCTTCGAAGGCAAGGACGGCTTCCTGCGCGGAGCACGGGTGGTTCGCACGCTCTCGCAGACAGGACTGTTTCCCACGAACTGCCGGCTTCTCGATGCGGGGGAGGCACTCACCTCGGGTGCGGCGACGGGCGATGCATCGATCCTCGTGATCGGTTTCGAGTCGGCCGACCATCCGCTCGACGACTGGATGAAGCGGGCGCTGGAATGCTGCCGCGACGGCGGCGGCGTCGTGCCGGAGGGCGCCGGAAAGACGCGAACCGACGAGGGGGCAACCCGGGAAGGTGCCGCCGGCGCGTGGCGCAAGTCGTTCCTCAATGCCCCCTACCTGCGCGACGTGCTGGTACGGGCCGGTTTTATCACCGAAACTTTCGAGACCTCCATCACCTGGGATCGTTTCGAGGAGTTCCACGCCGCCGTTACGGCGGCCACGAGCGATGCACTCGCGCGCATCGCCGGGGCGGGCAGCGTGTCCTGTCGCTTCACCCACGTCTACCCCGACGGACCGGCGCCGTACTTCACCGTCATCGGACCCGGCCGACGCGACGGCCTCCTCGACCAGTGGGCAGAGATCAAGATCGCGGCCAGCGAAGCCCTGCAACGCGAGGGCGGCTCCATCACCCACCATCACTCGATCGGTCGCGACCACCGCCCCTGGTACGATAAGCAGCGCCCCGACGGCTTCGCGCGCGCGCTGAAGGCAGTCAAGGCGGAACTCGATCCTTCAGGGGTGCTCAATCCCGGCGTCCTGATCGGCCCCTAGGGCGTCCTTCGGCCGGGCCGAGACGCTATCTTCCTGCGCCATGGCACACATCAACGAGAACTTCCGGAAGCTGCAGGCCGGCTACCTCTTTCCCGAGATCGGGCGGCGGGTCAGGGAGTTCAGCGAGGCGAATCCCGACGCGCCGATCATCCGGCTCGGGATCGGGGACGTGACGCTTCCGTTGGCTCCTGCCGTGGTCGAAGCGATGCACCGGGCCGTCGATGAAATGGGAACCGGCGCCGGCTTCCACGGCTACGGTCCGGAGAACGGCTACGACTTCCTGCTGGAACCGATTGTTGAGCACGACTTTCGGGCTCGCGGCATCGAACTCTCGACCGACGAGGTTTTTGTCTCCGACGGAAGCAAGCAGGACAGTGCCAACATCCAGGAGATTTTCGGCCAGGATTGCCGCATCGCGGTAACCGACCCGACGTATCCCGTCTACGTCGACACCAACGTGATGGCGGGACGCACGGGCGAAGCCAGCGAGCAGGGACGCTTCGAAGGCATCCTCTACCTTCCGGCCAGCGCCGAGAACGGCTTCATGCCAGGCCCGCCCGACCAGGCGGTCGAGATCGTCTATCTCTGCTCGCCGAACAATCCAACCGGGGCCGTCGCCTCTCGCGAGAACCTCGAAGCCTGGGTGAGCTGGGCGCGCAAGAACGACAGCACCATCATTTTCGACGCCGCCTACGACGCCTTCATCCAGGACCCCGCCCTGCCCCACTCGATCTATGAGATCGAAGGCGCGCTCGAGTGCGCCATCGAGATGCGAAGCTTCTCGAAACGAGCCGGCTTCACGGGCGTACGCTGTGCGTACACGGTGGTTCCCAAGGAGTTGACCGGCTCGACCTCGAGTGGCGAGCGCGTTGCGCTTCGCGATCTCTGGTCTCGTCGCCATGCAACCAAGTTCAACAGCGTCGCCTATGTGGTGCAGCGAGCGGCCGCTGCCGTGTACTCGCCCGAGGGCCGCAAACAGACGGCCGAGCAGGTTGCGTACTACATGGCCAACGCCACATATCTGCGGGAAGGCCTCGGCGCCGCGGGCTTCACGCTGTTCGGAGGCGAGCACGCGCCCTACATCTGGATGCAGACACCCGAAGGACTTTCATCGTGGGACTGCTTCGACCGGCTGTTGAACGACGCCAACGTCGTCGGAACGCCGGGCGCTGGCTTCGGTGCATCCGGCGAGGGCTACATCCGCATCTCCGCCTTCAATTCGCGCGAGAACGTCGAAGAAGCCGTGGTGCGCATTCGCAACACGTTCGGAGCCTAGTAGCTCGATCCCGAAGCGGCCATGCGGCTCTGACGCGGCAGCGCGGACTACCGGTCGCCATCGACCGTGCAGCGGTCGTGGGCGGCAAACGGGGACGTTGTTGAATATTCAACTCCTCGACCCTGGGAAACGATCATGAACAGGACGGAGTTGAATATTCAACAACGTCCCCGTTTGCCGCGGCCGCTCGATTAACGGACGCGGCGACTGCCGCGATCCATGCGTCGGTTGGCGCGGTCACCCCTGCGGTCGAGCCTACGATCGATGCGGTCGCCCTTGCGGTCCAAGCGCGCGTTGATGCGGTCCCCCTTGGCATCCAGCCGATTCTCGATGCGATCGCCCTTGCGATCGAGACGTTCGGCCCGGCCTTCCTTGCCATTTTCGGCCGCTCTCTCGGCGCGCCGATCGAGGCGCTCGTTGATCCGCTCACCCTTGACGTCGAGCCGTTGGTCGATCCGATCGCCCTTCGCGTCCAGTCGCGCAGCAATGCGATCACCGCGGCGATCCAGTCGCTCGTCGATCCGGTCACCCTGGTGGTCGCGCCGCGCCTCGACGCGATCCCCCACGGCATCCAGATCCGCGCCATCTGCGGCGCTTGCCACTGCGGCCAGCGCCAGAGCGACGCTGACTACCATGCCTACCAGTACCATGCTCTTCATCTTCATCTCCTGGTCCCACCCTGGAATTCGTTCGTTCAGCAGGTCAAACACGTGCCACGCGAGAAGGTTTCGCTGGGAATCGAGACTCGGCAATTCGGGCTGCAGTCCCGCGGGTTCCGGGTCTCCCGAGCGCGTGCGAAGCGCCCGGGGAATGGGCTATTCAGCCCCCATGGCCATGCCCAAGGACATTCCCATCATCGATCTTCTGATGGGCAATCCGGGCCCGGACGCGATTCCGGGCTATGGCTTCCTGGCCCCCCTGATCCGTGATCCGGAGAGCCTCGGGACGTTCGACTTCCCGGTCGAGTACATCTTCAAGGACGCGCCCAAGCGGGGCGGACGCCCGGACACCCTGCGTTATGTGCTCGAAGAAATGGACAAGTACGGTGTCGAGCGCGGCATGATCGCCCTCTACCCGGACCAGCCCGGCTCCCTCGAGGCAACGAAGCAACACCCGGATCGCTTCATCGCGTCGTGCGAAGTCGATCCCAACCAGGGGGTCGATGCAGTCCGCCACATCCAGCGGATGCACGACGAGTTCGACATCAAATCGGTGACAGTCTTCCCGGCGGGCTGCGTGCCCCAGGTTCCCATCAATGACAAGCGGATGTATCCGATCTACACCAAGTGCGTCGAGCTGGACCTGCCCATCTGCGTCTGCGTTGGCGTGCCGGGGCCTCGGATCCCGATGCTGTGCCAGCACGTCGAGCTGATCGATGAGGTCTGCTGGTTCTTCCCTGAGCTGAAGTTCGTGATGCGCCACGGAGCCGAGCCGTGGACCGACTTGGCGGTGAAGCTGATGTTGAAGTGGCCCAATCTCTACTACTCGACCAGCGCCTTCGCCCCCAAGCACTACCCTCCGGCCATCATCGACTACGCCAACACCCGGGGTGCCGACAAGATCCTGTTCGCCGGCTACTTCCCGCTGGGTCTCAGCTACGAACGCATCTTTTGCGACCTTCGCGGCGTTCCGTTCAACGACGACGTGTGGCCGAGGTTCCTGCGAGAGAACGCGCTGCGCGTATTCGGGTTCGACGGCTGAGGCGGCCAGCCGCAGACCTATTCTCCTTTCGACAGTGCGCGACGCGATCGATCCACAAGCGACTTGGGCAACGCACTACCGTTCACGAGGCAAAAGACGGTGAGCACTCCTTCCACGTACCGAAGCGCAGCGCTCGCCGTGATGGGTGCCGTCTGCTTGCTTGGAACCGGTTGCACGGACCGTGCTCCCGAGAGTTCGCCCAATGTGCTGCTCGTCACCCTTGACACCGTACGCGCTGACTACATCGGCGCCTACGGCTTCGAAGCCGAGACGACGCCCTTCATCGACGCCCTGGCCGAACGCAGTGTGGTCTTCGAACGGGCCATTGCCGCCAGTGCGCGAACAGCGCCGTCCCACGCCAGCATGCTGACTTCCCGGTGGGTGCGCGATCACTCCATCGGTCAGGTGAACGGCACGACCCGTTTGCTGGACGAACCCACGCTCGCCGAGCAGTTCGCGGCGGCCGGTTACGACACGGCCGCCTTCGTCAGCAACCCGATCCTCACCCGCCGAATCGGACTCGATCGCGGCTTCGACGTCTACGACGACGAATTGAGTGTGAGCGCGCGCTCCGGCGTCCTGGAACGCGACGCTGACGCGACGTCCGAGCGCGCCGAAGCCTGGCTCGGCGCCGAGCGAGACAAGCCCTGGTTTGCGTGGGTCCACTTCCAGGACCCGCACGGACCCTATACGGCGCCGCCCCCCTTCGAGCGCGTCGAGCTTCCGGCGGAGCCGGACGAGGTTCCCCTACCCCCGCTCTCCACCGCCAGCGGGTACAAGGGAATCCCTGACTATCAGCTGCTGGAAGGCGTCCAGCTGCCGAGCGAGTACCGAAGCCGCTACGCCGGCGAGATCCGCTATGCCGACGCGGCCGTGGGACGGATCGTCGCAGCTGCCGAGAAGTCGTCGCCGCGGCGCCCGCTGGTGCTGCTGCTCACTGCCGATCACGGCGAGAGCCTGGGAGAACACGAGCACTGGTTCGCACACGGCTTCACGACGACGCCCGACCAGGCCCACGTTCCCTTCGTGCTGATGGCGCCGGGTTTGAAACCCCAGCGCCGCTCCGAGCTCGTGCACCACGTGGACATCCTGCCGACGCTGCTTCGCGCCGCCGGTCTTCCCGTTCCGGAAACGGCCCAGGGCGTTGCGCTAGGCCCCTTGCTGTCCGATGCCCCGGAGGCCTGGCCGGACCGGATCGTGTTCACCGACATCGGGACCGAGGTCGGCGCATACCACCAGGACCGGATCGTCCGCGTCTTCCTCTTCTTCGGAATCGGACGGAAGGATCCGAGTTCCTGGGAGCACTGGCGCTGGGAATCCGACGGATCGATCACCCGGACTGAAGAGGACATGGCGCTGCGAGCGCCCGTTGCCGAGTACATCGCCCGACATGCTCCGCTCAACGAAACCGTGAAGATCGATCCAGAACAGGCGAAACGACTGCGTGCGATCGGCTATCTCGATCCCGAGTCGGGCCGCTAGCCGCTCGTTCCGGCGACCACGATCAGAGCCGGACAGCCCGCGACCACGGGCGACCGGTCGAAGTCCCCGTACATCTGGACGCGGTCGAAGCCGGCTCGCGCCATCAGGTGTTCGAGTTCGAAGCGGGTGAACCAGCGCATCTTGAAGCATGTGGTCTCGTTCGAAACGACCTCCTCGTTGCGACGCCGTTCGTAGCGGAACGTGACTTCGATGAGCTGGTTCGAAGGATCCCGGGTCACGGCTTCGTAGCGGATCATCTCGTCACCCGCGTCCCGAAAGCGGATGTTCTCCCGTTCCGGCACCTCGGGGTCCGACATGCGCTCGAGGCGCGGATTGAAGACGTCGAAGGCGAAGCTCCCACCCGGCGCCAGGTGGCCCTTCACCCGTTCGAGACACGCGAGCTGGTCCTCGACCGTCTCGAGATGCTGAAACACCCGGAAGGCCGCGAAGATCAAGCCAAACTGACGGCCTGCCAGGTCGAAGTCCTGGAGCCGACCTAGCAGCAACGCCGGACCGTTTCCGTCGGTCTTCGCACGCAGCGCGTCCAACATCGAGCTCGACGAGTCGACTCCGACGCAGCTGTGGCCGTCGGCCGCGATCGGAAGCAAGATCCGACCCGTGCCACAACCGAGTTCGAGGACGGATCCCTGAGCGTCGTGGGCGAGCCTGCGGTAGAAGTCGACATCGGGCCCCACCACACCCAGCGCCTCGTAGGTCGCGTCGTAGTAGCGGGCCGTGACGACTCCGTATTGATCTTCCGGGTCCATCGTTCGAGCTAGAGTGACGGGATCGTGAATCGATTGCGACTGTACGCCCATGCCAGCTTCGAGGATCCCGAGGTGATCGCGCCCCACAGCAGGAGTAGACCATGGATATCAACGGAATCGCCCATACCTTCGTCACGTCCAGCGACTTCGCCCGATCGCGCGACTTCTACTCGAAGCTGCTGCCCTATCTGGGACTCAAGCCCGTACTGGACGGAGACGGCTTCTACTATTGCGTCGGCGGGCGAACGGCCTTCGGCATTCGCGCCGCCTCCGCCGAGCACGCCGGCCAGCGCTTCGACCAGGATCGCGTGGGCCTCCACCACATCTGCTTTCGTGCCCGCGCACGAGAGGACGTGGACGAGATCCACCGCTTCCTCCAGCAGATCGGCGCCAGCATCGTACACGCGCCGGAGGAGGGAAGCTGGGCGCCCGGCTACTACTCGGTGCTCTTCGAGGACCCGGACGGCATCCGGCTCGAGATGAACTTCGTACCGGGCAAGGGCCTGCTGGAAGAGCCCAAGAGCTGACGCTGCTAGCTTCCAATTCGTGGCCAACCGCCCGATCACGATCGAAACCCCGGAGCCGCGCCGCGTCGAACTCAGCAGGCGCGGAACCCCCCAGCAGGCGAAGCGAGAG
>Ga0114949_10002934_pt1 | contig 10724 bp, 9 predicted proteins | sample N074metaG_FD_83505 | JGI IMG/M metagenome (GOLD analysis project Ga0114949, IMG submission 83505) | Deep subsurface microbial communities from Kermadec Trench to uncover new lineages of life (NeLLi) - N074 metaG | ecosystem: Environmental > Aquatic > Marine > Ocean trench > Sediment | place... | reverse complement strand
TCTTGATACAACTGCTGGAATTCTTCCCATCCGTGCCGGCCGCGCGGATCGATGGCGGTACGCACGCCGTCCAGGGGGCGATCGATCATGGCGCTGACTTCATCAACGACCGCCGGTGCGGGCCGGGCATCTCTGCTTCCTTTGAGCCACAACATGCCGCGCAAGGTCCGGACCAGTTTTTCCGCGATATCGACCTCAACGGCTTCGAGCACGTCCTCGCGTCCGGCGGCTGCCAGCAGCCCCTGCCGCAGGTTGATCAAGATGCTCTTGAACTCGCGTTCGCATTGCAGACGCACGTGGCGATCTTCAAACTTGAGATCACCGAAATGATCGGTGCCGAAAACGTTGACGTGACATTGATGAATCTCGATCAATTCCAGCGGGAACGTGTCCAGCGAGGCGGCGATGTAGTCCGGCGTCATGATTAGGGGCGCAGCGAATCCGGACTTTCCAAGCCGCTCGCCTTCTTCCGCAAATCGGCGGAGCAAATCGAGATCGATCTCGTCGAGGACCAGCACGCTACGTACGGTATGCCGTTTGGGGTCGAACGAACCGCCGGCGAGCGCCCCGAAAATGGTCAGCGATTCGGCGTTGGAGCCGGGAAGCTGCCGTACCAAGTCCGCGAACTCGCGAACCGATTCGCGCATGTGCTCGATAATGTCGTCCAATCTTGATGTTTCCGTAGTGATCATGGCCAACTCCGAGTTTGTCAATTCAAACCGCGCACGCAGGCGTATTCCCTACGCGCGCAATACCGTAGCACAAGCCCGAATGGTCAGCAATTATAGAAATGAGCAGGATTTGTAAGCAGTAAGCCGTGCGGCGCAGGAACTACTTGATTGTATTGACCGCGATGACGGAGTCGGTGAGGACGGCCAACTCGTCTTCGCCGTAAGGATAATCGACGTCGAGGCGGTCTCCGCCGCCGTCAGAAACGGACAGGCAGTCGACCAGCGTCCAGCGTCGTCGGTCGGCATAGCAATGCACATGCACCTGCCAGCCACGCTCCAGCAGCCAGTCTCGAAAATGGGCCCGCAGCAATTGGTGGGCCATTTGGGTATCAACGGCGACGTACTCCTCGCTCGATCCGACGCATGGCACCAGCGCCCAGCAAACTTCTTCGTTGTCTTGGGAAGCCGGCAGAAAGGACAGGGTCTCGATCAAGTTCGGTTCGTCGGCCGAATTGAACTCAGGCAGGCCGGAGATGGCGAGCGCAGTTTCGCAGGTCTCAAAGAGTACAGTGTCATCGAACCGAGTAACCGTTTGCGACATTTGAATACACCAAGTGCTCAAGCTCTGAATTGCTCGTCTCAAACTGCGTATATCATCGCGCCTGCATCGGCAATGTCAATCATTTCTGATCGACGCGGCGGGCGGTCGAAGGGAAATGTCTTCGCAAATCTCGACTCAGTCGCAAGCGGGACGCAAACGCCGGTATTGTGTTGCGACCCACCGTGCGGCACAACATTATGGACAACTATCTCGATCGCGCTCGGAGCGCGTGTGCTTCTCGGAAATGGAATCCTGCATCGAGTTTGGCTTGCAGGATTAGGTCTATTCTACAGTCTCTGCCAGGGCGCGCCTAGCCCCGAAGTACGCGTCCCGAACACAAATTACTTGTTTATAATTTCCTCGCGAATCCTTTTTACGCTCGCTGGATTCTACATGGGCAATGTCGGTTCATGCTATTGCGAAATGACCCATCCCGCGCAGAAAATTGCGACCGACTGAAAGAAAGGCGGGAATCATCTATCCTGAGCCCGTGTCGCGACTGCGGGACTGCGTTTTCGGCGCGTTGGTCAGGATTTCAGGCAGCACGGCGACAAATTGGGACCGCGGCATGACCCTATCCGCCCCGGCCTCTTCCGCCGAAGTGGCCAAATCCTTGTCCACATGGGCACAATAGGCAACGATTCTCGGGGGGGACGGTCGAGCACGAGCCAGCCGGATCAACTCGACTGCATCGTCGCCATCCAGGTTCAAGTCGAGGATCACGGTTGCAGCATCGTCGAGGTGGGCCAGCATCGCGGCTCGATCCCGGACGATGGCCACCTCCACGCCCAGGGTGGCGGCCGTACTTCGGATCTTAGTGGCGAATATGAGATCGCTGACCACGCAACAGACGACGGACATCTTCCCGGCCACTCCCTGCTACTTACGATACACACCAAACCGGGCGCTACACAATCGCCCGGCCGCACACTATCATACCAACTCGCGACGATCAAGCATCTACTTGTGTCCATGGAGATTGTGAACGATGGAAATCGAAGAGCAAATTGCCAATTTCAAGAACATGACCGACGCCGATCCAGAGAACGAGCTGGGTCATTTCAGCCTCGGCAAAGCGTACGTCGACGCGCAGCGCTATGAAGAGGCCTGCGCATCCTTTCGACGCGTCATCGAGCTTCAGAGCGGATTCTCCAAGGCCTATCAACATCTTGGCGAAGCATTGAGGAGCCTCGGCAAGGATGAGGAAGCTGTGAAGGCGCTGACCGACGGTTATCGAGTAGCCGCCGAACGTGGTGACATCATGCCGCGCGATGCCATGGCCAACCTGCTTCGCGAACTGGGCCAAACGCCGCCCGAAGTCGAGACCAAAGCTCCGGCAGCGGCCGTCACCTCGGCGGGCGGTGATACGGTGTCTTGCTGCCACTGCAGTCAGAACGCGCCGAAGATGGACGAGCGACCGTTCAAAGGCGAGTTGGGCGAGAAAGTGCTGGCCCACGTGTGTGAGGCCTGCTGGAAGGAGTGGATCGGCATGGGCACCAAGGTCATCAATGAGCTGCAACTGGATTTCTCAAATCCGGAGGCGGGCAAGACATACAATTCGCACATGATCGAATACCTGCAACTGCCGATGTGACGGGGCCGCTCGCGTGGAAACTCCGACCGACATCAAGGCAAGGACCACTGACCACACGTTACGCATCACCTGGCAGTCCGGCCACGACTCGACGTATGGATTCAAGTATCTGCGCTGCCACTGTGGTTGTGCGAATTGCGTCGATGAGCGCACGGGCATTCGTACGTTGAATCTCGACGACGTGCCGGAGGACATTTCAATCGAAGAAATGTCGCTGGTCGGCAACTACGCCATGCAGCTTCGCTGGTCCGACAGCCACACTACCGGGATTTACTCCTGGGACTACCTGCTGCGCCTCTGCCCCTGCGATGAATGCGGCGGGCCCAAGTCGTTCGACCGCCGGCTATCCCCGCTGGGCACGAAATAATGACTCAACAAGTCGTGACTGCCGAGGAGTTGCTGGATTTGCCTGATGACGGGCGTTCCTGCGAACTCGTCAATGGTGAATTGCGCGCCACGGCGCTGGGCAATTTTGAGCATAGACGCGCGGCTGCGACGATCGGTTGTTTGATCAGCGGACATGTGGGACGAAATGACGTGGGCGGGGTCCTTGCTGCCAAGACAAGCGTCGCACTCTCGCACAGTCCCGACACGGCTCGGGCGCCGGATGCGGCGTTAGGAGCATGGACCCCATGCACCCAGCAGAGCCGCCAGATCAGACGCGGCGACGGCGCCATTGCCGTCCAGGTCCTCCGGGCAGCCGCCGCAGGGACCCCACGCACCGAGTAGGGTGGCCAAATCGGATGCCGCGACGATTCCGTCGCCGTTGAAGTCCGCTGGGCAAGTTGACATATTGCAGTCCGGGCCTCCCCAGCCGGGATCGCATTCACAAGTGTCGGGCGCTGCGCACATACCATGGACGCAAGCCGGTACGCAGATCGCATCCGCGCAGGCGGGACCCTCCCAGCCCGATTCACATTCACAGAGGTCTGGCAGAAGACACTGACCGTGGACGCAGACGGGGTCGCAGATCGGGTCGGCACAGGTCGGACCGTCCCAACCTGCCTCGCAGGCACACGTGTTCGGCGCCACGCACGAGCCGTTCACGCAATCCGGGGCACAGACGGGCGAGTTGCAGAGCGGCCCTTCCCAGCCGTGCTCACACTCGCAGAGATCCGGCCCCGCACACACGCCATTTACGCAGGCGGGCTCGCAGATCGGAACCGTGCACGCGGGTCCGTCCCAGCCGGAATCGCAGATGCACACATCCGGCTCAACACAGTTACCGTTCACGCACCCCGGGTCGCAAATCGCGGAGTTGCAGTTCGGCCCCTGCCAGCCGGGATCACAATCGCACTCATCGGGCGCGACACATTCACCGTTGACACAGCTCGGCGTGCAAACAGGGGTCGCGCAATCGCTGCCGCTCCAGCCCGAGTCGCAGTCGCAGCTGTTTGGGCCCGTACAAGTGCCGTTCACGCACGGCGGTTCACAGACGGGCACGTCACAGGCTGAGCCGTCCCAACCGGAATCGCACGTACACACATCCGGGGCCGTACACGTGCCGTTGACGCAGGCTGGTGAGCAGACCCGTTCGCTGCAAGTCGGGCCGGTCCAGCCGGAGTCACAGTCGCACGTACCGGGTGCCGAACACGTGCCGTTCACGCATTCCGGTACGCACACCGGAGTGGTGCAGTCGTTGCCGGTCCAACCGGCGGCGCAATCGCAGGTGTTCGGCGCTGAGCAGGTCCCGTTGACGCAGGTGGGGAAGCATATCGGATTCGTGCAGATCGGCCCCTGCCAGCCGGGATCGCATTCACATTCGTTCGGAGCGGTACACGCGCCGTTGACGCACGACGGTGCACAGACCGGATCCGAACATGTTGGCCCGTCCCACCCCGCATCGCAACTGCACGTGTCCGGAGCCGTGCAGGCGCCGTGTTCACAGGGTTCGCCGCAAATCGGGACCGAACAATCGGTGCCGTTCCACCCGGGCTGGCAACTGCACGAATTCGGCAGCGTACAATCGCCGTTCACGCAGGGCGGGTCGCAAATCGCGTCCTCGCAAACCGGTCCACCCCATCCTGGAAGACAGAGACACGTGTCCGGCGACGTGCATGTGCCGTTCTGGCAGGGATCCGTGCAGATGGGAACCGAACAATCACCGCCCTCCCAGCCGGCAGCGCACTCACAGCTATTCGGGGCCGTGCAGGATCCACCATTCTGGCAGGGCATCTCGCAGATCGGAATCGAACAATCTGAGCCGTCCCAGCCCGCATCACAAATGCACGAGCCCGACTCGCAAGTGCCTTGGCCGGAACATTCATTGGGACATTCAGAAACATCGGGCGAAGGTCCCAGCGTTGCGACGGCGATGGGGTCCGGCCCCTGCGGCGTCCTGTAATGCCTGATGGTGGCCACCACCGATTTGGGTGGTGTGTCGGCGTCGAAGCGGAAGTTGTAGGTCGTGCCCCAGCGCAGCGCATTGGAGTTGTCATAGCGACCGACGACCGGCATGTCCCAGGATAGTATGCCGGCGCCGTCTGTTACAGGCCAATCCGTGCCGTCGTAATTGCCGCCGCCGCCCGTTAGCGGATCTCCATCTCCGCTGTGGTAGTCGACGTCATGGAATCCCATGCCGGACACAACGACATTGTCCGGCACCGGCACCTCGAAACTCCTGGCGGCCAATTGCGAGTTCATGTTGTGCAGTGCATATTCGTAATGCCAAGTCCCATCGCCGTTGTCACTCACTCGATACGCGAGGTGGAAGCGGCCGCCCTGCTCGTCCTGGATCGGCGTGATCACGACTTCCGGGTCGTTTTCCTGCCACGCCCCCAGGGCGATTTGCTCCATACGCACCACGTCAATACTGAGGATGTCCCCCGTGAATTCGGGCCCGCCCGGCATCGCCACCTGGATCCACGAGGCATTGTTGTGGCGTGAGGAGATTGGCTCGTCGTGCGTAACGTATTGAGCTTCAACGAAATAAGCTGCTCCGGGAATGTCCAGCTGACTCGTGGGGACCTGCAACCGGCCGGCGATGGTCTCATTGCCGGAAGGAGTCGGCTGCGGATGCGCGTGCGTTCCAAGTCCGTCGGGCTCGGTCAAGGTGCCCAGCGGATCACTCGTGCCACGCGGACCGAGGTTCGTCACGCCGTTCCGTGCTGCCGTATAGGTATCCGCGCATCCCACGCCCAAGGTCGCGCAATTGGTCGGCTGACAGTTGCCACAGGTGCCTTCGCTCAGGGCACAGAAACCATGTTTCAGCCAGCTCATTCCGATCATCTCGAATTGTCTGCCGTTCGGCGATAACCGGTAGAGTTGCTGGGCAATGAGCGGGTGGCGGTTCGTGCTGCCTTCCTCGTTTCCGTCGTGGAACCAGTCGGCCGATTCGTTTCCGAGATTGCACGATGTTGTGGCCGCTGCAAATGAGGCGATATCGCCATCGACGCCGTACTCCTCATAATCGTGCAGATTCGCGCCAGATACGCCGATCCGGCTGACGGCGATATCAACCGTTCCCGGAGGAAGTTGCATGCAAGGTTGCCCCTCCCCGATGCACAATTCGCTGCACGAGGCCCCCGGCACAAATATGTTCGGACCGGCGCAATACTCATCCCATTCCACATCGCAGCAGAAAGGATCGAGATCACAGACGGCGTTGCAGCACTCCGTGTCGTCACACCCCGGCGATCCGTTGGCCTCGCTGCACGGGCCAGCACCCGGACCGCAAGCGGGATTGCCGCCGGACACGGACCGGACGGCCTCTGGACCGTCCACCAAGGAGGGAGACGCCGCTTCCGGTTCGCCCCGACCACTTACCGGTTGCGCAGCAAACTCGGCGAAAACACTTGATGGCACAACAGATGACCCGGCCTTTTCAGACTGCTGGGCGAACGCCGCCGCAACCAGGACGCACATCACCGGCGCAAGAATGAACACGATGCGTGACGGCTTCGGCACTTGGGCGGCCTCCTTCGATGCGGACATGAGCGCCGTGGTACCAACCGGACAGGAACCCGATCGGTCGCACGGCCTGTTGAAAGAAACAAATCATAGCTAGGCTGGCTTGTCCACTATGCGACTCACCAGATTATATCGAGTGGGCCTATGCTGTTGCAACACAACTTGTTGTCTCAATCCGAGATTTGATTGCCACAGTCCGAAAACGTCGATTCTCACAGCATGTGAATAGTCTCTGGAGTCTATCGTATGCGGAGACAGGCCTCAACACCCCGAACGCACATTGGGGCGTCGCGTGCGTTGCGCGAAGCGTAATGCCGGCCTCAGGCTGCCGAAGGGGCCGTACGGGCGTCCGCCCTCGACGACGCGCGGCGAGCTCCCGCCCATCCGGATCATCGAAGATGAGAAAAGTCCAACATACCATCGCGTTGCGCAAACTCCCGGATCGGATCAAGTGAGGCTGCGAACCTGATAGGCGATCACGAGTTTCTTGCTCCGTCGTGCTCATCTGGCCGCCGTGATTCGGAGCTTGACGCGGGTCGTCGTTGTTTGCTACGATGACCGTGTGAGGTGTTCCTCGTGCTGGGCGAGTCTCAAATGACGGGCGAGGCCGGATCGGCACTGAGTTCCTCACCGTGGAGCAGCGAAGCCTGCACTGCGTCGTATCGTCGATGACGGTCGGCGATGAGGCCAGGGTCCGATCGGTTTTTACCGAAAAACTGGCCGGATAGGTATGCCCGATTAAGAAGGAGGTGATCCAGTGGAAATTGGTAATTGTACGAGGTGGCTGTTTTAGTACAGCGAACGTGGTTGCAACTAGAGCAGCCCCCAAAAAACATATGGCCCGCCAGTGCGGACTCGCATTGGCGGGTCGCTTTATGCGCCAGTGACGATCCTTCAAGAATCCTTCCACACCTTTCCTCGCCCTATTGCTCAGGGAGTCACCGGGAGACGCCGGCCGCGAGCGCGTTGTTCAAGCTTTTCGGAGAACAGCTTGGCATTGCAATTGGCGTGCTTCTATGATGTGCGACGAATGAGCCTCATCACCATCGAACAACTCACCAAGCGTTACGGCTCGCGGCTGGGGATCGACCGCCTGAATCTGAGCGTGCCGGAGGGCACGGTTTACGGGTTCCTCGGTCCCAACGGCAGCGGCAAGACGACGACCATCCGCCTTCTTCTCGGTTTCCTCAGGCCGAGCGCGGGGCGTGCTTGCGTATTCGGGCACGATTGCTGGAGCGCGAGCCGACTGATCAAGAGCGAGATCGGCTATGTGCCGGGCGATCTGCGACTGCACACTTGGATGACCGGTCGCGTTGCACTGCAAATCGTTGGCCAGGCGCGCGGTCGCGATTTGGCCGGCAAGGGCGCCGAACTCGCCGACTATTTCGGGTTGGAAATGACCGTGAAGGTGATCCGCATGTCACGCGGCATGCGGCAAAAGCTCGGCCTCATTCTGGCACTCGTCCACGAACCCAAGCTGCTGATTCTCGACGAACCGACCACGTCACTCGATCCGCTGACGCAGGATCGGCTGTACGATCATATTCGTCTCATGGCGCGCAACGGCCACACGGTGTTCTTCTCCAGTCACGTGCTCAGCGAAGTCGAAGATTTGTGCGATCGTGTTGCCATTCTGCGTGAGGGCCGGTTAGTGACCGACGAGACCATCGACCATCTGCGCGACCGGGCGCCCCGGGCCGTCACGATTCGATGGAAGAGCGGCGAGAACGCGGAACCCGCTACCCCGCCGGGGATGCTGGCCCTGCGCCGAAAGATCGGCCGGGTGTGGGAATGCGACCTCACGGGCGAAGTGACGGAACTGGTGGCCTGGCTCGCCGGCCGATCCATCGAAGATGTCGAGATCAGCCGTCCGAATCTCGAGAACTTGTTTCGCCAATACTACCGTGGAGGCGACACTTGAATCGCGGCGTGCTTTTGAAAACCTTCCGCGAGGCCTGGCTGGCCACCCTGCTGTTCGGGCTGGGATTCTTCGTCTTCGAGGCCCTGCTGGCCTTCGTGTTCCCGACCTTCTTCGATGAAATGGCCGCCCCGATGCTGAACTTGCCCTTTTTTCGCAATATCATCCGGGCATTGCTCGGCGCCGAGGTCGGCGATTCGCTCGGGCCGCAAGTGCTCGGTTCGCTCGCCTGGGTCCACCCGATCGCACTGATCATCGTCGCCGGCCACGAGATCGTGTTCTGCACGCGGGTGCCGGCGGGCGAAGTGGATCGCGGTACGATGGATGTGCTCTTGGCGCTGCCGGTCTCTCGATGGCAAATGTACATCTCCGAGACGGCCGTTTGGTTGGGCACGGGCGTGGTCGTCCTGATCATGGGTTTGGTGGGTTGTCTGCTGGGCGGATTATCCGTGGCGCCGGAGAGCCGCACGGAACTCAGCCTGCTCGTCCGCATCGTCGCGAACCTGTTTTGTCTGTACCTTGCGGTCGGCGGTCTGGCCTTTCTGGTATCAACCCTGAGCGAACGTCGCGGCCGTGCGATCGCTGTTGTGTTCGCGCTGGTGCTGTCGTCGTATTTTCTCAACGTGCTCGCGCAGTATTGGGACTTCGCGGAGAAGATCGCATTTCTCTCCGTCCTGCACTATCACAGACCGTTCGCCATCATGCAGAGCTCGGCCTGGCCTGTGACAGACATGCTCGTGTTGACCGGTTGCGGGGCGGTGCTCTGGACCGCCGGCGGCATCGTCTTTGCCCGACGCGATATTTGCACATCCTAAACACGGTTGTCAGGAATCACGGCTTGAGATCTTCAGGCCTCGCTCTTCGGGCGTGCCGGGGATGATGTTGTCGAGTGTGATGCCGATGATCGCCGCCACCGCCATGCCGGTGGTGCAAATAGCGATGATCACGCCCGCGACTCCCTCGGGCATGCTGGCGCTCACCGCAGCGGAGCCGCCGTTTTGGAAGTAGTACGGCAGGCTCAGGCCCATGAACAGCGAAAACCCGCCGATGAACAAGTTGCGATCGGAAGACAGGTCGGCCTTTGCAAACTGGCGCACTCCGACGGCGGCGATCAGGCCGAACAGTGCACAGTAGAGCCCCCCGACGACAGGCTGTGGAATCGCGGCGGCCAGGGCGCCAAACTTGCCGAAGAGGCCCAGCAGCAGCAGAATCACGGCGCCGATCTGCACGACGTAGCGCGAACCGACCTTGGTCAGGCCGATCAGCGCGATGTTTTCGGAATACGAAGTCGAACTGAAGCCGCCGAGCAGGCCGGTCAGCGAGCAGCCGACACCCTCGAAGCCGATGCCGCGCGAGATTTCCTTCGAGGTCGGCTCGCCACCGCCGGCCATTTCTTTGCAAGCATGGTAATCCCCGAACGACTCGATCATCGACGCCAAATAACCGGCCAGAACCGCAACTACGGCGCCAGCGCTCAGTGACGGCAAACCCCACGGCAGAATCAGCGACTTTACACGCACCCAATCAGAGCGTCCCACTGCTGAAACATCGACATGCGCGGGCTCGCCCGGTTGGAACACTCCGACTGCGCCCAGTACCACGCACACCGCCACACTCCCCAGAATGGCCAGCAGCATCGGGAACAGCTTGAACAGTCGAATGCTTCTCGAAAGTACCAGTGCGAACAGGATGATTAGCACCATAGTCGTGATGGATATGTACCAATTGCTGGCCGCGACCGGCGCGCCGACTTGATACAGCGCTAGCCCAATGAGCATGATGACCGGACCGATGACCACCGGCGAAAGGTAGCGGCGGAGCCGGCCCATCAAACCCGTGAACCCGATTACTGCTTCGGCGATTCCACCGAACAGGACGGCGCCGGCGATGGTGCGCATTCCGAACGCGCCCGCCGCCTGCCACTGCTGGATCAGCGGATCGAGGGTCGCCGGGTCCGTCGCGCCCGCGATGACGGGTGCCCAATCCGGCGCCTCCGTACCCTGAGTGGCAGCCACAATACCGAAAAACGCC
>Ga0114949_10002933_pt1 | contig 10725 bp, 9 predicted proteins | sample N074metaG_FD_83505 | JGI IMG/M metagenome (GOLD analysis project Ga0114949, IMG submission 83505) | Deep subsurface microbial communities from Kermadec Trench to uncover new lineages of life (NeLLi) - N074 metaG | ecosystem: Environmental > Aquatic > Marine > Ocean trench > Sediment | place... | reverse complement strand
CGGGTTCCCGGACACCGAATTGGTCAACTGGGCAGAAAGTGCCACGGTGCAGACCTGGTGGGTGATGAGTGCAGATGCGGGCGGTGTTCCAATCGACGACTTCCTGCCGCAAGAGCAGCAGGTTGTGCGCCGGGATCATCACATTTATAAGGCTGGCGCATGGAGTCGCGCGCCATGCACGGAAATCCCGAACGAAGTGCAGCCCGCTAACGGGCAAGAAATTGCCTGGATCGACACCAACGAAGATGATCCGGCATATCTAAAGACCGCCGATTGGGCTAATGATCGCTACGGCATGGTGCCTAATTTCCTTAAGGCTTTTTCACTGCGCCCGGCACTGTTCCCACGACATTGCAGAGCCTTTGAGCTCCTCGAACAACCGCAGTCAAGTTTACTGACCCCACGCCTGCACGCCCTGGTCCGCGCCCTGGTCTCTCTACTCAACCATAGTCAGTACTTTGCGGTGGGCATCGAAGCGCTGCTGGCCCGAACTGGCTGCGACCCGACAGTATTGGAGCAATTAGCAGTCTATCCGGCAGGCGAATTCAGCGAAGCAGAACGTGCGGTGTTGGACTTTGCCAGCAAGATGGTGCGAACCTCCTACAAAATCACCGAGCAGGATTCGGCAGCCTTGCCGGCGGCCGGGCTTGACGACACAGCCTACGTGGATGTACTCAACACAGTTTCTATCCAAACGACCATTGAACGAGTCGCCAACATGTTTGGCGTGGTGCCCGACAGCGAACCGTTACTACAGAGATTATCGTGACACGCTGAGCCGTGTCGGTAACAATACCTCGAACAATTTTACTGAGATAGTTATGTCAACTTCGCTTTATGACCTTAGTGTCGGATCTTATTTGCAAATCGTCGGTGCCACCGTCGGCTTCTTCGAAAAAGGAGCTGCACACTGTGCCGACAACGGCATTTCATTGGACGATGTGGTGGCCACCAGATTGTACCCGGACATGCTGCCTTTCCATTTTCAAGCCGTCAGCGTCGCGCACCATTCCATGGGCACCGTGCGGGCCATGCAAAGCGGAGAATTCGGCCCACCATCAGGCTTCGCCGATACAGATTTTGCAGGTTTGCAGAAAATGCTCAGCGACACCCTGGACGAGCTCAAGGCTCAGGACGCTGATACGATCAATGCGTTAGCTGGCGGGAAAATCACTTTCAAGCTGGGCGACAATGAGATGCCGTTTACCACCGAAAACTTCGTGATGTCTTTTTGCTTGCCTAATCTGTATTTCCACGCGGCAACCGCTTACGACATTCTGCGCATGCAGGGCGTACCGCTCGGCAAGCGCGATTTTCTTGGCAATACGCGCATGGGTGTACCCGACTAGCGAGATTCCCAGGTAGGGAGTTTAGGTGAAGTCGAAGTTCTCCGACATTTTGTCGCGCACTTTGCCTTGGAACTTGAAATACTGCTTGAAGCCGCCGTTGTAATTACCGTCCTGACGGCGATTATTTTCGCCCTCAAAATTGTAGTAACCCGGCGTGCAATCTGCGTTGCGGCTTGTTTTGCCACGGTGTTTGATCACTTCCTGCACCCACCATTCCTCCGCCTCGGGCGTCGGGTCCAGGCTGTGCAGGTCATTGCTGCGCACGTAGTCGATACACGCTGCGATGTGGTCGCCTTGAGTTTGCAGCATATCCGTCAGGTTGAACTGGAAGGAAGCCTGGTAGCCGCCCATGATGAACAGGTTCGGGTAACCCTGAGTGTGTATGCCTAGCAGGGTGCGAATGCCGTCGTCGTACTTATCATCCAGATCCTGGCTGTCCTTACCGACAATGCGGTTATAGATGCCAGTTTTCTGCACTTCAAAGCCCGTGGCATAAATCAGCAGGTCCAATTCGTACTGCTTGCCTTCAAATACCGGGCCTTGCTCGGTGATCCGGGTAATGCCTTTGCCGTGGGTGTCTACCAGATGCACAGACGGCAGGTTGTAGGTGGGTAAATATTCATTGTGAAAACACGGCCGCTTGCACATGAACATGTACCAGGGCTTGAGTGACTCTGCGACATCCGGGTCCTTGACGGTTTTTTCGATGCGTTTATGGATGCGCATCATATAGTCGATGTTTGCGTTTTCTTGTTTACGAATTTTTTCCTCAGGCGAGAGCGCATCCATCTTGGCTTTTCGCTCTGGCGAAGGCTCCGACATTGCCAGTACCCGTTCACGGCGCTTCGCTTGCCAGCCCGGTTGCAGCTTACGCGCCCAGTTAGGATCCGTTGGCCAATCGTCCCGCACATCGATAGACGACGGTGTGCGTTGAAAAACGTACAGCTCTTTAGAACTCTTACCCAGCTCCGGGACAGCCTGCACCGCACTTGCGCCAGTGCCGATAATACCGACCGCTTTGTCGGCCAGGTTGGATAAATCTTCGCCGGTATAGTCGTAGTCCCAGCGCGACGTGTGGAAGGAGCGTCCGGCGAAGGTTTCCATACCTTGAATGCGCGAAAGTTTGGGCTTTGACAACGTGCCATTGGCGCAGATGACAAACTGCGCGCGCATATGGTCACCACGATCTGTTTCGAGGTGCCACATGCCTTCGTCTTCATGCCACACGGTTGACGTCACGGTGGTGTTGAATACCGCGAGTTTGTACAAATCGTATTTTTTAGCGATGGCCTGACAATGACTGAGAATCTCCGGGCCGCGCGAATAATGGTTGACCGGCACATAATCCATTTCATCCAGCAGGGGCAGATAGTCGTAACCCACCACATCACAGGCTATGCCAGGATACCGATTCCAATACCAGGTGCCACCGACATCCGCTCCGCGCTCAACAATGCGGATGCTTTCTACCCCTTTTTCGCGTAGCCGCGCCGAGGTGAGCAGCGCTGAGAAGCCGCCGCCTATGAACAGCACTTCGACACTATCGTTAAGCGGCTCACGCGCCTGCACGTCACCGGCATAAGGGTCCATCGCATATTTTTCGAGTTCACCGGAGAGATCCGAAGTAAATTGGTTGGTGCCCTCCGGCCGGTAAGCCAGGCGCAAATCCCGCTCTTCAGCAAACTTTTCTTTGATATCGTCGTAATAGGATTGTGGTCTCTGTGGTCTTGGTGGTCTCGCCATGTTCAGTTCTCTAAATGTTCCAACAATAATTCTGTTACCCGCTCACCGGCCTGGTCAGTGACAAAGTGGCCAACATCTGGCAGCACTTCAAAACGATAAGAGCCGGTTACATAATCCGCCGTGCCGTTCGCCGCCAAAGCGCCAACTGTGGCATCGGCATCGCCCCAAATATACAACGTCGGCACCTTTACCGCAGGTGTGTTGCCCGCCGCCAACGCCTGGTCACTGCCTGCCTGCACCGGGGCACGATACCAGTTGATCGCCGCATCGAGGGCATCCGGATTACCCAACACACCCAGATACGCATCCTGATCCACCTGTGCAACGCCTTGATCGGAAAATAGGCTGCGCAAACGCCTGGCATCATCCTCAAGCAGCAGTTGAGCACTGTTCATATCTTGAAACGCTTTGTGATGCTTTGAACGATTCGCCTGCTTCGCGTCATGCTTGAAAGCATGCAGAAATGCCTGCGGGTGTGGTCGTGACAACACCGTTAAACTTTTTACCTGTTGTGCATGATTGGCGGCCAACAGCCAACTCAACTGACCACCCCAATCGTGGCCGACAATGTGCGCGTGGCCTTCGCCAAAAGTATCGATCAGTGCCCGTGCGTCATTGACCAGATTACCGGTCGCGTACGCTGCGACATCCGCCGGTCGGGCACCGGCTGAATAACCCCGTTGATTGGGCGCCACCGCGAAATAGCCTGCTTCGGCCAACGGTTCCATCTGATGTCGCCAGGCGTAATTGGTCTGCGGGAAGCCATGTAGCATGAGCACCAATGGATCACCCGGTTTACCTGCCGTGGCCAGATCAAAAACAAGTTCGCCGATAGAAATATGCATCGCGCTATTGCAGATTGCTATCGCTTACCGAGATCCGCATTGAGGTCGCCTATGCGCAATTCACCTTCGCGGGTCTGCCCGCCTATTTCCATAAAGCGGCGCATATTTGCCTGGGCGGCATCAGTGCGTATCAGCCGCTGGAACAGATACGCTTCTTCGATCAGACCTTCATTGAGCGGTTTTTCGGCAGCGTTGACCGACTCCTTAGCCAGGCGCACCGCCTCAGCGGGGAAACTGGATATACGCCGTGCGAGCTTCATGACCCACGCATCTATTTCATCCGCGGCAAAAATGCGATTTAAATAACCCCAACGTTCTGCAGTTTCGGCATCCAGATCATCCGCGCCGAGGATAATCTCCATGGCGCGGCCACGGCCAACCAGGCGGGGCAAACGCTGCGTGCCGGTACCACCAGGCAGAATACCCAATGGCACTTCCATTTGATTAATCCTGGTTTTACCTTGCACGCCAAAACGCATGTCCATACTGGCGGCAAACTCGTTACCACCACCACCGACACGGCCTTCGATCTGGGCGATGGTGACCTTGTCCATGGTACGTACGCGCTCGCACATGATGTGAAACTCACTAATCTCCTGGTCTTTTTCCGCATCGCTATCGATGGGGAAACTCAAGATCGCTTCCACATCGAAATGGGCGATGAAAAAATCTGCATCCGCGCTTTTGAAAACAACCACAGTCAAATCCGGGTCTGCTTTCAGTTCCGCCGTCAGCGCACTCAACTCACCGTAAAGCGCTCCGGTAATGAGATTGATCGGTGGATTGTTGATCGTTACGACCGCCAGGCGGCCATCCACATCGACGTTCAGCAACGCATATTCATAAGCCATTATTCCTCCCCTGAGACGCAGATACCGCGTCAAAATTTGATTGATGTACCATCGGGCACGGTCATACTCGCGTGCTTCTGTCCGAAATAACCATAACTAAGCGCCAGCGAAGTTACACCCTCTTTTTGTTAGTTATCGTGTTCACTTCGAGCCATATCGACCGGCAGATTGTGGCCATTCTGCAGGAACCCATCAAAGCTGCTTTTGGTATCAGCGATACCCAACTGGGGCTGCTCACCGGGGTCATGTTCGCGCTTTTTTACGCCACTTTGGGCATGCCCATGGCGATGTGGGCAGATCGCCGCAACCGTCGCAATCTGATCACCTTTTCCGTCTCCATGTGGAGCCTGATGACAGCGCTGTGCGGCGCGGCGATGCAGTTCTGGCAATTGCTGATTGCGCGCATCGGGTTCGGCGTCGGTGAAGCAGGGTCCAACCCACCTTCACATTCCATCATCTCGGATCTTTATCGTCCCCACGAACGCGGCACAGCCATGGCGATCTTCGCCTTGGGTGTTAACTTCGGCGTGATGCTCGGATATCTGATTGGCGGCTGGGTCAATGAGTATCTTGACTGGCGCTGGGCATTTCTCGCCGCTGGCGTTCCCGGTCTATTCATCGCGATACTGGTACGCTTCACCATGGTCGAGCCACCCCGGGGGTACGCCGACGGCATCACCGACAAACCACCCGCCCCACCGTTTCGCGCTGTCGCCTCTTTCATGGCCAAGAACCGCACCATTACGCACCTGGTAGCAGCCAGCACCCTCATCAGCTTCGCCGGTTATGCGGGCATCGCCTGGGTGCCTGTTTATCTGCAACGGGTACATGGCTATTCCACCGGCGAGTCCGGCACGGTGCTGGCAATAGCCATCGGCGTTTTCGGCGGCATGGGCACCTTCGCGGGTGGCTATCTAGCCGACCGGCTGGCACCACGCATTGAAGGTTGGCGCGCCTGGGTGGTGCTGATCGCGATCGTCGTCTACCTGCCGCTGGCCTATTTGAGTTATACCGCAACAGATCCATTCTGGGCCGCCGCCTGGTTCTATGGGCCGGCCACCCTTGGCGGCGTCTATCTTGGCACTAACTTCGCCATGCTGCAGTCTCAGCTACCCGTCGAAATGCGTTCCGTCGGCGCCGCCATCAACTTGTTTATCCTCAACATTATCGGTCTGGGATTGGGTCCGTTGACGGTCGGCATTATCAGCGATGCCAACGCCGCAACAGCCGGTGTAAACAGCATTCGATATGGGCTAGTGGCGATGATATTTGTTATGGTCTGGGGAGCATTTCATGAGTGGCGCGTCGGTACATTGCTCAGCCAACAGCATCGCCCACCGGCATAGTCGCCATCTCACGAATAACTAAGGGAAGCACTATATGTCTGAAGCAATATACGATCGTATCAAACAACGCATCGACGAACTTGCTGATGAGTTGATCGAGGTGTCCCATGCGATACACGCCAAACCGGAGCTTGCCTTCAAAGAGTATTTTGCCTGCGAGACTCTGACCAACGCACTCGAACATCACAATCTGGCGCCGATAACGGGTGTGTTTACGTTGGAGACCGCTTTTGAAGCTCAAATCAACGCAAACCACGAAGGCCCGACCGTTGCCATCCTCGCAGAGTATGACGCGCTGCCGGGCATCGGACATGCCTGCGGCCACAACATCATTGCCACTTCCGCATTAGGCGCGGCCTTGGGCCTGCAAGCCGTTGCGGAACAACTGCCTGGCCGAATTCGTCTGATCGGCACGCCCGCAGAGGAAAGAGGCGGTGGCAAGGAATTGATGGCTCGGGCTGGTGCTTTCGATGGCGTGGATGCTGCCATGATGATCCATCCCGCCGGCGTCAATCTAGCCTCCATGCCATGCATCTGCGTAGCCGAAGTACAGGTGATCTACCATGGTAAGTCGGCCCACGCCTCGGCGATGCCGCACAAGGGCGTCAACGCACTGGATGGATTGTTGCTGGCCTATCAGGCGATTTCCAACCTGCGCCAGCACATACGCAACTCCGAGCGCATTCACGGCATCATCACCGAAGGCGGCGCGGCGCCGAATATCGTCCCCGATAAAACATCCGGCGAATTTTACGTGCGCGCTGCTGATGAAAAAGCGCTGGCTGAACTGAAGCCGCGTGTGCAGGCTTGTTTTGAAGCCGGCGCCAAAGGCAGTGGTTGCGAAGTAGAAGTGAATTGGGCCGGCGTCGACTATCTGGATCTCAACACAAACTGGCCACTGGCCGACCAGTTCCGCGACCATGCCCAGTCTCTGGGGCGGGAGTTCGTGCCGTTTGAAGAAGCGCTGAAGTTCGGCGCAGGTAGCACCGACATGGGCAACGTCAGTCACCGGGTACCTTCGATACATCCAATGTTGGCGGTCGCACCACCGCATGTGGTGATCCACAACCCGGAATTTGAGAAATGGGCAGGGTCGGAAACAGGCGACGCCGCCGCACTGGATGGCGCCAAATCCTTAGCGCTCACCGCCGCGGATTTTCTATTGTCACCAGACCTGCAGAAGCAGACCCAGCATGCTTACGACGTGTCCCAAGGGCTTGCTTAAAACTTTCTGTTTCTGCGCGCTGCTGTCACTGTCCGGCCAGGGTTTTGCTGAAGACGAAAAATCTGGTCGTACCGAACGTACCCAACAGGCGATTGCTGCCAGGGGCGATTCTATCGCGCGCTGGCTAGACGCTTTTTTCGATGACCCCAGTGTTGAAGAAGAAGAGGCAGAATCACGCCTGGAACTTCGACAATCGGCCACATACAGCGAACGCGCCTCGAACGAATATCGAGTGCGCGTCAGTGCCAGATTAAAGCTGCCGAACTTATCCAGGCGCTTGAGTCTCACCTTCCAGGGTAATTCGGACGAAGCTGAGCTTGAGGACGGCGCAGCGCATGTGTTCGATGATGCCGAGGAAGATTCCCTGGATGATCCTACGCTGGGTTTGCGCTACATTTTTCAGGAAAACAACGGCTACCACGGCAGCTTTTCAGTCGGCACCCGGCTCAATAACCCTTCGCTAAACCTGGGCCCCAGATTCCGCTATCAACACCAACTCAGCAAAAACTGGCGCGGTCGCTACACTGAGCGCTTTCTGTGGGATACCGATGACGGCTGGGAATCTCGGAGCGCGCTTGAATTCGACCGCCCGATAGCCTCCGGAAATTTGTTTCGTCAATCTGTACGCGCTGATTGGCGCGAGTCTCGCCAAGATACCCAGGGCATGCGCCCGTCCTTGGATATTCTATTTACCCAGGATCAGCCGCCTGCATCCATAGACGACTGATCTTCCATTGAGGAGAACATTTTTGAGCGATACCACAGCCTTGAGCGATACGACAGCACAATGGGTATTTGGTTACGGCTCGCTGATCTGGCGCCCTGGCTTCAACTATCTTCAAGCCAGCCCTGCTCGCCTGCCCGGTTACACTCGAAGATTCTGGCAAGGCTCCCACGACCACCGTGGCGTCCCGGACCATCCCGGCCGGGTGGTGACGCTCATTGCTCAGCCCGAAGAATCCTGCACTGGCATGGCCTACCTCATTGAGGCCGATGTCGTCACCAGCACCTTTGAGAGCCTCGACTACCGGGAAAAAAACGGCTACGAACGAGTGGCGACAGATCTTCACCTGGCGGCTGGCACAGTCGTTGCGGGTTTAGTCTACATCGCGCCGAAAGACAATTTTGCCTATCTCGGCGAGGCTGATTTACCCCAGATCGCTGCACAAATCTTAGCCAGTTCCGGTCCCAGCGGGCGCAATATTGACTACCTCACCGACCTGGCCAATGCGCTGCGCAGACTCAATGCTCACGATGAACATGTGTTCGCGTTAGAATCCATGGCCCTGTCTATGCTTAACTGAGGAAGAAGATGGATATTTCGTACAGCGCCGAACATGAAACGTTTCGTCTTGAAGTCCGGGAGTTTCTCGACCGCGTACTGACCGACGAACTAAAGCAGGCGAGTGCTTTTTGCCCGGGAATGTTTCTCGAGTATGAGCACAACATGGCCTGGCACAAAATACTGTATCGCCAGGGATGGGTCGCGCCCGCCTGGCCTAAAGAGTATGGCGGCACCGGCTGGGACCTGATGCAAAGATATATCTGGACCACTGAGACCAGTCTGGCAGGTACCCCCGGCACGGCGCCTATGGGTCTTGGCATGTGCGGTCCGATGTTGATCGGTCACGGCACCCAGGCGCAGAAGGACTATTATTTACCGCGCATCCTGTCCGGCGAAGACTATTGGTGCCAAGGCTACTCCGAGCCCACTTCCGGTTCCGACCTCGCCTCGCTGAGCCTCAAGGCTGAAACTCAAGGCGAGGACCTGATTCTTAACGGCTCGAAGATCTGGACCACCCACGCCCATCACGCCAACCGCATGTTTATCCTGGTTCGCACCGACGGCAGCGGCAAACCTCAACAAGGCATTACTTTCTTGTTGTTGGATATGGACCTGCCCGGGATCACCGTGCAGCCCATTGTTTTCGCCTCGGGCACGCATGAAGTGAATCAGGTATTTTTCGATAACGTTGCGGTACCCAAAACCAATATTGTCGGCGAGGAGAACCAAGGCTGGACGGTCGCCAAATACCTGCTGGAGTTCGAGCGTGGTGGCGGTGGCGCAGCACGTTTCCACACCGCGCTGCAACGGTTGCGCGACCTGGCCGAACAAACCAACGCTTCCGGCCAACGTCTGGCGGATGAATCAAGCTTCGCACGCAAATTGAACGAAATCGGCGTGCAGGTTGAGGCCATCCAATTCACGGAATTCCGCATCATGGCGCAAATAGCAAAAGGCGGCAGTCCGGGACCAGAATCATCGATCATGAAAACAATGGGCGCGGATATGGGGCAGTATCTGTCCGAAATGATGGTGGAAGCACTCGGTTTCTATGCCTCTCCCCATCAGCCTGAAGCACGCCAGGTTGGTCAGAACATCCCCATTGTGGGCCCCGATGCTGGCGTTGCGGCATTCCCTCGCTACTTCAACTATCGCGCATCTTCTATAGCCGGCGGCAGCAATGAGGTGCAACGAAATATCGTCGCAAAAATGGTGCTGGGTTTATAAGGCACTCTTTTTGAACCAGCCCGGCTTGAATAAAAGCAACACAGACCAGCGTACCCAACAAATATTGAGCGGCAACCCGCTGCCGGTCATGTTGCGCATGGCAACACCAAATGCCCTGGCTTTTCTGGTGCAGGCAAGCGTCAGCATGACCGAAGTCTGGTATATCGGCCAACTGGGTACGTCATCTCTTGCAGCCATGGCCTTCGTCTTTCCAGGACTGATGCTCATGCAGATGCTGTCTGGTGGCTCCTTGGGTGGTGCCATCGCCAGTTCCATTGCCCGGGCGCTGGGTGCCGGTGATATAGAGCGCGCTCGCCGCCTGTTGTGGCATGCGCTGGTCATTGCGGTTTGCGCAGGCGTGTTTTTTCTTTGCGCATTTCAAATATTCGGAGAACGATTGCTGAGCTCCCTTGGCGCACAAGGTGCAGTACTCGACCAGGCGATGGCTTACGGCACCGTGATGTTTGGCGGGTGCACGGGCATCTGGATGACAGCTTTGTTATCTGGGACCTTCCGCGGCATGGGTGAAATGCGTTTCCCTGCTCTGCTCATGGCAGGCGGCGGCATCGTGCAGGTGGTGCTCTCCGGTGCGCTGGTGCTGGGATGGTTCGGTGCTCCCAAGTTAGGCATTCTGGGCGCTGCCATATCCGTTGTTACCGTCGCCAGCATCAATGCATTGTTGGCCTTTTTGAAACTTGCCTTTGGCAACATGAGCGTCAAACTCGAATGGGTCTCGGCACGGCTGTCGTTCGACCTGTTTGTAGACATTCTCCGGGTCGGTGCGTTAGCCGCTGTATCTCCATTTCTAACCATCGCATCGATAATGATCGTGAATGGGCTGATCAGCGGTTTTG
>Ga0114949_10002932_pt1 | contig 10730 bp, 9 predicted proteins | sample N074metaG_FD_83505 | JGI IMG/M metagenome (GOLD analysis project Ga0114949, IMG submission 83505) | Deep subsurface microbial communities from Kermadec Trench to uncover new lineages of life (NeLLi) - N074 metaG | ecosystem: Environmental > Aquatic > Marine > Ocean trench > Sediment | place... | reverse complement strand
GGCCGCGTCAGATATGTTGTGCCTAACCTGGGCGAAGCTCAAGTTCAGGCGAGCGGCGCGCTGATCGGCACGGAAAGCTTCCAACAGGTCGCGCGAATTCCGGTGCGCATCGATGTGCTCGATGACATGTCGCAGTACAACCTGCCGCGCGGCGCGCGCGCGCAGGTGGCCGTCTACTCCGATCATTTCACACACGTGGCGATCATGCGACGCATCCTGTTACGCATGTCAGGCTGGCAGAACTATCTCTATCTAGATCATTGATCCGTTTTCCAGGTGGCAGTGTCCGATTACCGTCGGCGCGATTGGACAGGAGGAAATTTCAGCGAGAGCGTAGCTTGTCGAAGGTATATTCCTCGCCTTTTTCGAACGACAGGGAGTCTCCGCTAATGATGTGAGCCGCGCCCTGCAGACACTCCATCAGCGACGGGTGCGGCATGATCGAGGTCAACAGGTAGGAATACGGCAGCTGCCGCTCGATCATGATGGAAGCGGCCGTAACCAGACTGTCTGCATCGCGGCCGATACATCGGACCCCCAGAATCCGATCGTCACCTTGCGGACCCACTATGAGCTTCACGAACCCCAGTGGCGCGCCCATTGCGTGGGCACGATGGTTGCGCCCATACGGGTACTTGCCGACCCGGATCGCCGCTCCATAACGCTCGCGGGCAACGGTCTCCGACATGCCCGCGCCGGCCACCATCGGTAGCGTGAATATGATGTACGGCACATGATCCATGGATTGCTCGGACGGCCGACCCAGGATGTGGTGCGCAGCGCAACGGGCTTCCGCCTGAGCAACATGGACCAGCGCCATATCAACCGGTGTGGCACGCATGCCCACGTCACCGACCGCGTAGATGTGCGGCACGTTTGTCTGCATCGAAGCTGAGGCCTTCACATATCCACGATCGTCAGTCTCGATACCCGCCGCGGCCAGATTCAAGCCCGTCGTGCAGGGCGTTCTGCCGATCGCCAGCAACGCGACCTCACTTTCGAGTCGATTGCCGCCGACAAGGGTTGTGCGTGTCACTCCATCCACGACTTCCATCGATTCCAACCGGCTGGACGCCATCACCTCCACGCCCATCACCGTCATGGCAGTCGCGAGGAATTCAGCAACGTCCGGATCCTCACTTTCGAGGATTCGTTCTGCGGTATCGACGAGTCGAACGGCCGCCCCGAGAGACGCAAAAATACCGGCAAATTCGCAGCCGATGACACCCCCTCCAACCACCACGAGTGATTTCGGCAGCGACTCAATGCGCATGACCTCATCGCTGGTGACGATGTGCGCGCCATCTACACTTATGCCGGGTAGCGCGCGCGGAGTGGTTCCCGTGGCAATGACGATATGTTCTGCTCGAATCTGCTCCGAGCCGACGCGGACCACATGAGTGTCGACAAACTCGCCGCGTCCTTTTATCAACTGCACCCCTAAACGCTCGAGTCTGTCCAGCAGCGTGGTGTGCAAACCCGCCGACGCCAATTCGACTCCCTCGCGAACATGCTGCCATGACGGCGGCGTCGACTCGCCGAAGACCTCGGGTCGAAAGTGGTTTTGCAGATACTGCCGCACAATCTCGAATTCGGACTTCGACTTGAAGGCGCCTTCGATCCCGTAGCCCATCAACACACCGTCATTCACGACGACCACATCCTTGCCACTCATCGCCAGCACCGCGGCCGCCGACAACCCGCCCGGTCCGCCACCAATGACGCATACGTCAGTTTTTCTCACCACACTCTCCGATTGTAAAAGTGACACAGGCGACCGGTCGCACCCTGAAGTACCGGTCGGCGCGATCATAGCAGCGGATCGACCAGGCGGCATTTTCGCACTTACGTGCTCGATAAAGGCTCGCGACGTCCTGTCGCGAGACCAGCAGCGTGTTTTTCAACACGCTGCTAATTGGATCCCCTGTGACACGAATCAAACCTTTTAGTAGGACGGTCTGCGAAATTCACTTACTGGGATCGGCACTGATTCTGGGGGGAAACGGACCCACTACCGGAATGCGCATATGCCAAGAAATTCGGACGCACTCGAAATAGGCTACAAGCTCGATGAGTACGTGATCGTCGATGTTCTGGGCTCCGGTGGATTCGGCATCACCTATCACGCCATTGATGCCACATTGCAACGCCACGTTGCCATCAAAGAATATTTCCCGAGTCAGTTTGCGCAACGGCTATCCGATCACACGATCGTCGCGCGCCCTGACGCCAAAAATGCGGAGCTGTTCAAGTGGGGATTGGATAGATTTCTCTCCGAAGCTCGCACGCTCGCGCAGTTTGAACACCCCAACATCGTCAAGGTAACGCGCTACATCCAGGCGAATGGTTCGGCCTACCTGGTAATGAAATTCGAAGAAGGCAGGGATCTGGAGTCCTGGCTGCAGGAAAAGAAAACACCGCCTTCAGAGGACGAGCTCTCCGCCATCATCCTGCCGATCCTCGACGGTCTGCAGGCGGTGCATGCACAAGGTTTGATCCACCGCGATGTCAAACCCGCGAACATCATGATTCGGGGAGACGGCACGCCGATATTGATTGACTTCGGTTCGGCAAGACCGAGTGGTCGATCAAACAACACCTCGCTAACCGCCATAATTTCGCCCGGCTACTCACCACCGGAACAGTACGGGGGGGACTCCTCGGCGCAGGGTCCATGGACGGATATATATGCGCTGGCTGGCGTCATGTATCGCATGCTTATGGGCAAAGGTCCTGCCGATGCACTCAATCGCGTATCCGGCACGCAGATGCCGGCCGCGGTCGATGTGGGCTCTGGTCGAGCCGGCATGAATATGCTTGCGGCAATCGACAGCGGACTGGCGATCAGCGCAGCTTCCAGACCTCAGTCTGTGGCGGAGTTCCGCAGTCAACTCCTGGGCGAAGTGCCTGTGCCGTCGCAGAGCGCCCAGGCTCCGGTAATGCCGCCGCCGGTCGCTGCTCCGATCGCTGATGACGACGCTACAATGAAGCGCAACGTCCCCCACCCGATATCAGACAACGTTGCTCCGCAGATGGCTGCAGCGCAATCACCGCCCCCACCTGAACCGGCCGTATCAGCTGCCGTCACCGGTACTGGGCCTGCGCCTCAAGCTGCAAAGAAATCTCGTGCGGTAATGTGGCTGAGCCTCTTAGTTGTCATTTTCGCGGGAACTGCCGGACTGCTTGCGCGCAATGATCTGCAACTATTCTTCACGAATCTGCTGCAGGCCGATGATCGGCCACTGCTGCCGTTTGCTATCACTACGGAACCAACGCACGCACAGATTGCATTTCTCAACATCGAGGAACCTTACAACCCGGGGATGCCATTACCCCCGGGACGTTACCGTGTTGAAGTCACCGCCCAGGGTTTTGAATCGGCGAGAAACTGGCTGGATCACAGCGAAAAGACGGCAACCCATTACATCGAGCTGAAAGCTGCCGCTCAGCCGTTTTCGATCTCGGTGGCGCAGGCAGGTGCCGCAATCGAGTTCCTGGACATATCAGACAACTACGCACCGGGCATGCTCCTGCCGCCGGGGGATTATCGGCTGAAGGTGAGTGCACGCGGCTACGATGACCGCTCAATTACGGTTCCTCACGGCCGGGAAGCGACAAATTTTCGCACCGACCTTGCGCGCAGTCGGTACCCATTTACGGTCCTGACAGAACCCAGCGGCGCGACGGTTCGGGTCCTGAACATCGCAGCGCGGTATCAACCGGCGATGCCGCTGCCACCCGGCGACTATCGGGTTGAGGTTGCAGCCGAAGGATTCGCCACGAAAACGCTGAACTTATCCCATGGGCTCGGAGCCACCGAGCGAAAAATAGAGCTGGCTCTGCTGGCGGCTGCCTGCGCGGTTCACCATGTGGACACCGACGGCAGTGCAGGAACATTTACCGGCTCATGTCGCAACGGCATGCCAAACGGCGCAGGACGCATCGACTTCGACGACGGTGATACGGTCGAAGGAGATTGGAAAAACGGCCTGCTGAACGGACACGCCGTGTACAGTTTCAGCGGCGGAAATCGCTACGAAGGCACCTTCGTGGACGATTACTTCAAAGGCCAGGGTATCTACTACTACGCCGACGGCAGCCGCTTCGTGGGCGAGTTTGTCGAAGACCAACGGCATGGCCAGGGGACTTACTTCTACGTCGGCGGGGATCGCCACGTCGGTGAAAATCGCGAAGATACATTCAATGGTCCGGGTACTTACTTCTATGCCAGCGGGAGCCGCTACGAAGGCGAGTTTCGCAACGGCAATTTTAATGGCCAGGGCACCTTCCACTATGCCAACGGCGATCGTTACGTGGGCGAGTTTGTCGAGGACGATCAGCAAGGCCAGGGCATTAAGTACGAAGCCGATGGAGATAGGCAGGAAGGCTACTTCCAGGATGATGAGCTCTGGAATGGCTGGATGTACTTTGCCAGCGGCACATCCTGCGAAATAAGAGAGCACCAGCCGGTCGTTAGCGACTGCATGAGTTGGAATTGAGTTTCCGAGTCATCGAACAACTGGCTTGGCTGGCCGGCGTCAGGTGGAGTCAGGTGGAAGCTCGTCTCTGAGATCCCAGGTTGCAGCAACCCGTCAGGGGCCGCCCGGATTGCCCGCGTGGGTCCTGCCTACCGCCACGGGCACTTCGGCAATCTGCAGATTCTGCACCAGCGCGAGGCGGCTTTCGTCGTTCATGCGCAGGAACCCGTGAAACGTGTTGTCCACCCCGTGCATCCGGAAAGGCGCCACTAACTCCATGCCAAGCACGTCCTGTCGATGCCGGCGAGTCGTCGCACCACGCTGACGTGCACGCTGTTTCATCCTCTCCAGAGCACGGGCTCGCTGCTCCGGAGGCAACTGCTGAAACCGTTTTCGAAGATCCTGTCTCTGTCGTGGCGAAAGTTTGTTGAAACGCTGGAGCCTGCTCCTCACCCGCCGCTGCTGCTGTGGGGAAAGCTGGCGAAAATCTTCAAGCCGGCGCATCAAAAGCTCTCGCCGCTCCGGCGTGAGTTTTTGCCAGCGTTGGAACCGGCCTACCATTGCCGTTCGCTGCTCATCATCAAGCTTCAACCAGCGCTCACTGCCAAGCGCTAAGCGCTGTTGCTGTTCCGCGGAAAGACCGGACCAGGCAGACTCATAATTTGCCAGCGCCTTGCGTTGTTCCGAGGGCAGACTGCGCCAATCGGTGGCAGCTGCATGGGACGCCAGCATGACGGAAAGAACCGTCGCTACGAACCATCGTTTACTCATCTTCTACATCCACCTTCGAATCATCATCGGATTCGATCTGTGTACCATTTTGTTTCGCTGACAGGCTGATCAACGTTTCATCAGCACCGGTTTCCAACGTCAGTGGATCCACCAGTTCACCATCCTGCTCGACCATCGAACCCAGGAACTCCAAAAATCCGCTGGGTGGAGTCGCCTCTGATGCCACCCCATTCATTGACAGCAGAAACAGCAGCAAAAAGGCCCTAGCCTGCACTACTGTCTTCCTCTTCCAGCCATGCAAGGAACTCCAGTTCTTCAAGGATCTCCAGCTCTTGCGCCGCCGCAATTTCCGCATCAGGCGTCATCGGGATTCGCATGAGATCCTCATCGCCACCCAACACGATCGTCATCAACACGGCCACGATAACCACGGCCGCCACACCGCCTGCCGTTACGAGCTGCCAGTGGGCGAACCAACTTGTGCGCTGTTCCGGAATCTCCCGCACTGCTTCGTGCCGGATGGCAGCAAGCCGACTGGCTATTTCCGCGGGAACCTTTCGTGCGTCATCTTCCAGCGACTGTTGCAAATGATTCTCGAGATCATCATCCGGCGGGTCGGTTCCGATTGTCATGGTCGGTGCTCCTTGAGTGCATCCCGCAATGCGTGCACAGCCCTCGAGTAGTGGGTTTTGACGCTACCCTGCGAACATCGCATCGCCTGCGCCGTCTGCGCTACGCTCATACCCTCCAGCAAGCGCAGGAGAAACGCCTGCTGCTGGCGAACCGGTAACGCTGCAACCGCGACCTGCATGTGATCTGTCGCTCCATCCAGCGCGCTGCGATATTCCGGATCGGCGCTCTGCGCTGCGGGTACGTGCGTTATCGGATCTTCCTGCCGGGGATCCGTGCGAGAGATAAAGAGCCTTCGCTTGACATTTGCGCGACGGTGCCAGTCCTTGATGCGATTCTGTAGGATCCGGTGAAACAACGCTCGCCATTGCGTCTCAGGCTTCGCCGAGTATTTTCTTGCCAGCGTGAACATCGCATCCTGCACGATATCCAGTGCCTCTTCCGTATCTCGAACTGCATAATTCGCCATGTGAAACGCTCTGTTTTCCACCTCCACCAGGAAGCGGTTCATCGCGACCGCGGTGCTCACTTTAACTGCACGCACAAAGGGGGGGCATCAGCCCCCTTCTCCGAACGGCCGCTTATTACTGTGAAACCGGCTCCACAAACTCAAAACTGGCTCGACCTGTAGTCAACTCTGCATCGCCCATAGTGTAACGGCCATGCGCACCCACGCGCTTGAGCAGGTTCCCGGAATCGAGTTGTTGAATGAGTTCATTCACGAGATCCGAGAAATTGCGATACAGGTGAATTTCCCCGGCACCACGTACCCGCACCGCGTAAACACCGAATTCCGAGTTCGTGCCCAGCAGGGCCAGTGTGTTGAGCGAATTACTCCATTCCACCGGTACGCCGCGAACTTTCAGCAGGGCTCGGGCCTCACTCAGATCCAGGTCGATACGTGCAGGATCGAGTGCCAGAAAGGGCTGGCCAGTCGCATTTTCCCAGCTTGCGGCAAACATGGCTGCGCGCATGTCCGTCTGCAGATCGATGACCGTAAGAGCATTGAAATCAGCAGGTGCCATTCCAAACGTGTTGACATGTCCGCGGACTTGAACCAGATCACCGGCATCCACCGTCGTCAACGGCAGGGTCGCAGTGTGTAGCTCATAGTTCTCCAGATCTGCATCATCTTCGGGGGTACTGCCCGTGCCTGAGAAATCAAAAATGCCGAGCCGTCGACCGTTGAGGTAATGCAGGCTCGCGATCAGGGGCGAGGCTTCCAGGACGGTTGCGGTCAGTTGACTGACCTGCATGCGAACATGACTCTCGGTTGCGTCCAGGCTGATGTCGTCCAACAGCTCACCAAAAGCTACGATAAGCTGGCCAACGGAAATACTGTCTTTGTTGAGCGTACTATTGTCTAACCCAAGCGCCGTGACCTTGGTGTTCTCACCTAAGTGCACCCTGATCTCACCACGGCGGATCGTCACCCCGTCCCGATATTCGATCTTGGCGCCGCGCACGAGCAGCGTATCCGCTTCCCGGGCTGTCACAATCCCCTTCACGACATCCGCTTGTGCCCAGGACACACTGGTACCGGCCAGAACGTGACTGGCGAGGTAGCGACCATCGACAATCATGCCGAGTGCCACCACGGGAGTCTCCTCCGGCTTCATTGCCAGGCTAGCCAAACCCTCTGCGCCGCTGGAGGCTTCGCCATCAATCTCAAACAGCGTGTTCTCGTCGGCGAAAAAAGTGAACTCACCGAAATCGCCCGTTCTGTGGCGAAACGGCCGTACCATGAGCGTCGCCTCACTGGCGGCTTCGTCCACCGAAGCCAGCACGCCGCGTAACCGGTGTGCCCGGTCGGCCTCGAGTTCAGCGCTAGCCAGCAGAAACGGTAGCACGGTGACTGTCGGTGGCGTCACCGTCAGATCGATCTCGTTGGAAGCATCCAGATCGAAATCCAGACTGAAAGCCGCCGGAATTCCCGGCGCGATACGTATGGTGTCGGTTGAAGCTAAATGCAGGCGGACAGTTAGTTGCAAAAGCGGATTGTCTTGTTCATCGAGCGGTTCAGCAAGGACTTCATCGCCCTGATCGTCCTGCACCAGAATCTCCGCGTTGCTGAAGTCGAGGCCGAGGCTGACAGATTCGTATACTCCCGCAGGTACCGTTGCGATCGTCAGAAATTCAGTGACTTCAGTGAGTTCGGCAAAATCGACGCTCGTGCTCAACGGCAGAGTTTCCACTGTGGTGCCGTTGGCTTTTTCCAGTAACACCGACGTTACAGTGACCGTGTAGGCTGCAAAATCCCCCTCGGCATCCGTCAGCACAACCACAATCTGACCAGTCTCTGCCACGGTCATCGGGTCAACGGTCAGTGGCGATGAAGATCCCCCGCCACCGCCACCACAGGCCTGTAAAAGTGTAGCCAGCACAATCAGGCCACAAGCCTGTAACCACTGGCTTTGGGAATTAGGAAGTTTCTTGCTCATCCAACTCATTTGAACACTCCAGGTAAATACAGCTACTTCTCCAGACCTACAACGCACGAACCGGCAATCGGTTGACAAGAATTCGGGCGGAACTGAAGCGAGCAGCGAATCTGGAGGGACCGAATGAAGCTTTAATCCGACAGTCGATAAGGGGTGCCGAGTCCCAGGCACGTGAGAATGTTCATACTCAGGAAGTCTCTGGACATCGAGTTCGTCGGCATGGCGTTTGCACGCTGAGAACAGAACTCCCGAGTTCAGGCCGCAGGATAGTGATTTAAACAGGAACGTTCAGCCGGTTGACTGCGTATCACCGCTGCGGCAGTAGTCTGACGAGCGCTAGTATTGGCGGGGTGTCGAACAGGTAAGTTCATGACAACAACGGCAACATCACACACAAGGTAGTTTCGAGCGTTGCTGGTGCTAACAATCCAGTAGGAGACCCATAGTGCGATGAGTATAAACAGACCTTATACCGGTGGACTATCGGGCAGCCCGCGACAGCGTGTTATCCCTGAAGTTGAGTCGGTGTACCTTGCCGAAAACGAGGGGTTGGCTTCCCGTTTTTCCCTATCTCCTTACCGGTCTCGAGATGGGTTTGGAGACCAGTCAATACTTTCTTGAAGACGGACTGCAGGGCGAAACGCAGCACCAATGCATTTAGGATAACTCCAAGGATTCCCCATTTGGGCGTATAGCTCATTTCAATATGAACTTTGGAGCGTTGGGAATCAATTGTTTCGACCCACATACTTGACGTTATATCTTGGATTGGCGCGGCGATTTCAGTGACGGTACAGGTAAAAGATCGTTGTTCATTATCCCACGTAGTTATCTTTTCGACAGCAGAACCACCGTCATAGAAGTTACAGCGGCGTGCTGCACCGACACCCCGATCAACTTCGCTGAGTTGATCAACATCCCGGACGTTGGGGTGGAACATCTGGATATTGCTGAAGTCACTCAAGACAGTCCAAATCTTTGATGCAGGGGCGTTGATGGTGAGCGTGAACTTCTCTGTTGACATGCGATTTTCCTAGTGGATAGGGTTTGTTTGACGGAGCATTTTTTCGTTACGAACTGATTGCACTATTTCCGAATGTTCGATACAAATAAAACAAATCGATTTTTAACTTCTTGAACTCAAATTTGTAGCAAATGATGGAGGTCTTTTGTGGATTTCAATCGATTGAATTCCTTTATAAAAGTAGCTGAGAGGGGAAACATTACGAAAGCAGCAGGAGATTTGTATCTTACTCAACAAGCGGTCTCTAAGCAGATGTTATTGCTGGAAGATGAGTTGAACCTAAAATTATTCAACCGTTTTCACAATGCGATTGTGCTCACCCGTGACGGAGAAACTCTTGTTGGGAAAGTCAGCCCTTTATTTGACGATATTCAAGAAACGATCTCCCAGCTCCAAGGTGAGATGGAGTCGTTGGAAGGCGTGATAAAAATCGGAACATCATTTGATAGCACAAGGGAAAAGTTAGTCCGTATTATCAACCTGTTTAAAACGAAGTATCCAAAGGTACGTTTTGAACTCGTTTTCGATATCGATTTCACCCTTGAAAAAATGATGCTATCCAACGAGTTGGATATGGGAATCCTCTTCGTTTTTCGCGAGAAAAAGATCTTAGGCGGAGAGAATCTAGAAACCAAAAAGTATGGGTTGTACTGTCGGAAGGATTTTTATCAAAAGTATGGACCCTTCAAACGATATAGAAATCTGATAGGAGTCCCCTTTGTAGAATACACCCACAATTTTGGAAGTTTTGGCAGTTGGATGAAAAAGAATTGTGTAAATCAATTAAAGGCATTTCTAGAACAACGTCCAGAAATCGTTGTTGAAAACGACAAAGTGATTGAAGAATTTATCGCGGCGGGTTGGTGCATGGGGTTTATCGAAGAGTCGCGTTTTCTGTCTCAAAAGAAATCGAAACAACTCGTCAAATTATTTCCTCAAGCAGAAGACATTCTTGCGAGCTTAGACTTCGTGACAAAAAAGAAAGAGAGCAGAAATTTCATCGAATGCGAGTTTAAGAAACACCTTTTTGCATGTTGGAATGCAGATGAAAATTAGTTGTTTTTGAGAACCTTTGTGGGTTTACCGCTTAATTCGACCCGGCATTAAAAGAGGGGAAATCGGCGCCCGTATACCCGATACGTGAGCCGTAGGACCATACGGGTCTACGTCCGCTCCGGACAAAAGCTGACGTTCAGCGATTCTGAGCTGGGAACGGCTTGGTGCCCGGTGCCGACATCATCGGATTCACTTTCACTATTACCTACACATGTTTTCTAAAGAAGTTTAAAAATGTCATGCAAAAACTGGCTTTCCGCAATCTTGTGCGTTTGACTCGGTGAAAGTAATTTAGAACAAGCTGCATCGAAACGGAGTTTCGAGAGTATATCGATGACGAAAACGCTGCAGATTGATGGTCATTCTATC
>Ga0114949_10002925_pt1 | contig 10753 bp, 12 predicted proteins | sample N074metaG_FD_83505 | JGI IMG/M metagenome (GOLD analysis project Ga0114949, IMG submission 83505) | Deep subsurface microbial communities from Kermadec Trench to uncover new lineages of life (NeLLi) - N074 metaG | ecosystem: Environmental > Aquatic > Marine > Ocean trench > Sediment | place... | reverse complement strand
TGGTCCACCAGACGGCCGCACACCGGATCGGCCATCGATACATGCGCCACCAGCCCGGTTTCGAAAAAGGATTTATTGCGCGCGAAGGTGCGGTCGATGAACTGGTCGGTCAGAACGAAGGCGCCCGGTGGCAAATTCTCGCGCAGTGAACCCACCGCCGACAAAGAGATGATTTCAGTAACGCCGGCGCGCTTCAACGCATCGATGTTGGCGCGAAAGTTCAGCTCGCTCGGCGGCACCCGGTGACCCCGGCCATGGCGCGGCAGAAACACCACCGGCAACACGTCGAGGGTCCCGAACATCAGCTCGTCGGAGGGCTCTCCAAACGGCGAGGCAACCGCCTGCCAGCGCACATCTGTTAGGCCGTCGATATCGTAGATGCCGCTGCCACCCAGTATTCCAAGGGTTGGCGGCGTACCGGGTTCGAGGTTGGCGCTCATTGCTGGCGGGGCAGCATATCGTGCAGAGCCTGCACCATTTTAGGTGTCGCCGGCGCGCCGTAGGAAATGCCCAAGCACAATTGAAACAGCGGCGGCGATTCGATCAGGCCTTGCTCGATAAATTCATTGGCCAGACCAATGTGGCCGGCGTCGAAGACTTCCAGTTCGGGTTTCACTCCGGCGTCTTTAATGAGTTCGGCTATGCGGCGAAAATGCGCCGGATCGGCGGATCGGTCGCCGGTTTCCGGGTCGCGGGCATGGATATGGGTCACCGCCACACCAGCCGCGCGAGCCTCGATACAGGCTTCCGCGATCTGCTTGGGCGTGATCGGGAAATGGGGTGCTTGTGAAAATTCATGTGGCCGCCTGTAACGGCGCAAGTGACGTTCGTCTCGCGAGCCATGCGTTCTCCCCCTGCTCGTGTTTCCCTGTTGGCTACCACCGCTCGTGCCCGGCGTCACCTGTGAAAAAAGAAAAAGGCCGCCAGCTTTGCAGCCGGGGCCTAACTCTCTGTGAAATTTAATCCGCTCAGTGCTGATTCGCCCAGACCTTCCGCTTGGCGGCGTAGAGCATCGCGCTCAACACCAGCAGAAACAATACGACTTTCCAACCAATGCGCTTGCGCTCCTCCATCTCCGGCTCCGCCGTCCATTGGAGGAAATTGGTGATATCCCATGCCATATTTTCGACCGTTGCTTTCCTGCCATCGGAATACTCCACCGAATCCTCGAACAGCGGCGGCGCCATGGCGATTTGCCCGCCGGAGAAATACGGGTTGTATTCCATTCCCTCGGCAAGCTCGACATCGTCGGGCGCTTCGTCCTCAAAGCCGGTCAGGAGCGCATAAATGTAATCGGGACCCGCCGGGTGGGCCTTGGTAAGCAGCGACAAGTCCGTCGGAAAGGCGCCATTATTGGCCGCCCGCGCCGCCTTCTCGTTGGCAAACGGCAGGACGAACTTGTCCGACGGACGCGCCGGCCGTTGGAACATGTCGCCATTGTCGTCGGGACCGTCGGTCACCTCATATTCCGCCGCGATCGCCTTGACCTCGTCGGCGTTGAAACCGAGATCGGCCAGATTGCGGTAAGCCATCTGGTTCAGGCTATGGCAGGCCGAACAAACCTCGAGATAGACCTGTAGGCCACGCTGAATCGAGGCCACATCGAATGAGCCAAACACCCCCTCGAATTGCCAGTCCTGGTTTTCCGGTGTCTCCGCTTCTATAGCCGCAACGTCGGTCGAGGTTGCGCCAAATAGGACCAGTCCAGCGACAGAAACGATGGCGGCGGCGGTGGAAATCTTTTTGCCGATATCCATTACGCTTTCTCCATCGGCTTGGCAGCGGCCCCGGCGGCGGCTTGCCCGCCGCCCAAAACCGGTTCGGAAATGCTCGTCGGCAGCGGCTTGGTTTTCTCGATCATCCCCAGCACCGGGAGAATCACCAGGAAATGGATGAAGTACCAAGCCGTCCCCACATGGCCGAGATCGATGAACTCAAGCCAGTCGACACCTTCGAAGACTTTCGCGTTCGGTGCATGGCCACCAACATAACCAAGCAGCACGCAATCGAGCACGAAGATCCAGAAAAACCATTTGTAGACCGGACGGAACCGGGCGCTGCGAACTTTCGAGCTGTCGAGCCAGGGGACGATAAACAGGACGAATATCGAACCGAACATGGCGATGACACCGCCCAGCTTCGCGTCGATGAACCACAGGTTGAAATCGACCGAGCGCAGAATTGCGAAAAAGGGCAGGAAATACCATTCGGGCACAATCTCCGCCGGGGTCAGCAACGCGTTGGCCTTGAGATAGTTCTCCGGCTCGCCGAAGAAGTTGGGCGCGAAAAACACCACCGCGGCGAACAGGGTAATCCACACGGCAAGGCCGAAACTGTCCTTGGCGGTGTAATAGGGGTGGAACGGCAGGGTATCCTGCGGCCCCTTCGGGTCGATCCCCAGGGGGTTGTTCGAACCGCTGACGTGCAGCGCGATGACGTGCAGGACAACCACCGCGAGAATTACGAACGGTAGCAGAAAATGCAGCGAGAAGAAGCGGTTGAGCGTTGGATTATCGACCGCGAACCCGCCCCACAGCCAAGTCACGATGGCATCGCCGACCAGCGGTATAGCCGAGAAAAGGTTGGTGATAACCGTGGCGCCCCAGAAGCTCATCTGGCCCCAGGGCAGCACATAACCGGTGAACGCCGACGCCATCATCAACACCAGGATGACAACGCCGAATATCCACAAAAGCTCGCGCGGGTTCTTGTACGATCCGTAGTACAGCCCACGGAAAAGATGGATGTAGACGGCGATAAAGAAGAACGTGGCGCCATTGGCGTGCATATAACGCAACAACCAGCCGTAATTGACGTCGCGCATGATCCGCTCGACCGAATCGAAGGCCAAGCTCACATGCGGTGTGTACTGCATGGCGAGGAAAATGCCCGAGAAAATCATAATCACGAGCATGAACGATAAGATCGCTCCGAAGTTCCACCAGTAGTTAAAGTTCCGCGGCGCCGGAAATTCGCCGTATTCCTTCTGCAAATAGGTGAAGATCGGCAAACGGCTGTCGATCCATTTCACCAGTCCGCCACCGGAAGAGCTGCTGTGTTGCGTATGCGTGCTCATTTATCGCTCCACTCAGCCAATTTTAATCAATGTGTCGTCGAGGAATTCGTATTTCGGCACCCAAAGATTCTCCGGTGCCGGACCTTTGCGAATTCGCCCTGAGGTATCGTAGTGGGAGCCGTGGCACGGGCAGAACCAGCCATTCCAGTCGCCGCGCGGCTCGGTCGGTCTCTGACCCAGCGGAATGCAGCCCAAATGGGTGCACACGCCGACAACGATCAGCCATTCGGGTTTGATGACACGTTCCGCATCTGTTTGCGGATCGGGTAAATCAGCCACTGGCGTTTGTTCCGCGATCTTTATTTCCTCCGCCGTGCGGCGGCGCACGAACACCGGCTTTTGCTGCCAGATAACGGTGATCGATTGTCCGACCTCAATCGGCGATAGATCAACCTCGGTGGTCGACAGCGCCAAAACATCGGCCGATGGATTCATCGAATGTATGAATGGCCACAACGCCAGCGCCGTACCGACACCGGCAAAAAGGCCGGTGGTTAAATACAAGAAATCTCGACGGCTTTCCGGTTGTCCGCCGGACTCACCTGCATGATCGGTCATCGGAAAATTCCCTTTCCTGAAGCGTACCGCGCTGTGCACCGCAAACTTCCCCCCGTTCTCCCCGCTGCTTAGGCGGTTCGCGGGCGCAAACACAATGTGACACCGTGCCGCAACAATTGTTTTCCTGCCCGGCTAGTGCCTTTGACGGGTCAACGCATATTTCATATTTAAGCGTCTACCGCAAAGTTACACGGCATATAGTCAAAATATCTTTGATTTGCCAAGTCCACGCGAAACCGAAATATCGCCGCTTTCCATGCCGCCTCACCAGTAAGTGAAAACCCTCATGCGACTCGCTTTGTATCAACCCGACATTCCGCAAAACGCCGGCACCATGCTGCGCCTCGCCGCGTGTCTCGGGATCGCGGTCGATCTCATCGAACCGGCCGGCTTTGTCATGACCGACAAACATCTGCGGCGCGCCGGCATGGACTATCTCGACAATATGGAACTGGTGCGGCACAGCTCCTGGCAGGCCTATATCGACCAACCCGCGCGGCAGGGCCGGCTGATTCTTCTGACAACGCGCGCCAGTGAAATTTACACCGACTTTCGCTACGTCCCGGACGACACCTTAATGGTGGGCCGCGAGACGGATGGCGTGCCCGACGACGTGCGCCAATTCGTCGATGACGCCGTGCGCGTCCCCATGGTGCGGCAAATGCGCTCTCTTAACGTCGCGGTTGCCGCCGCTATGGTATTGGGTGAGGCGTTACGCCAGACCCACCAACTGCCGGGAACCGGTTAAATGGATCAGTCCACCACCAGCGATCGTCAGGCCTTGGCCGCCGCGTGGTTCGCGTCCTTGCGCGACGATATTTGCACCGCTTTCGAAACCATCGAGGACAAACTGACAGGCGCCTTCGCGGACCGGCCGCCGGGTCGCTTCGTGCGGACGGAATGGGACAGGCCCGATGAGGGCGGCCAATCCGGCGGCGGCGGCGTAATGTCGATCATGCATGGCAGGGTGTTCGAAAAAGTCGGCGTCAACGTGTCGACCGTGATGGGAACGTTCTCCGAAGAATTCCGCGAACAGATCACCGGCGCCCAGGAGGATGGGCGATTTTGGGCCGCGGGAATCTCGCTGGTCGCGCATATGCATTCGCCGCTGGTCCCCGCCGTTCACATGAACACGCGCCACATCGTCACCACCAAGAGTTGGTTTGGCGGCGGCGCGGATCTGACGCCGATGGTCCCCGACGAACTGGACACCACGGAATTCCACGCGGCGCTGCAGCGCGCCTGCGATGGCTACAATCCGGGTTACTATCCGCGGTTCAAACAATGGTGCGATGAGTATTTTTACCTCAAGCACCGCAACGAACCCCGCGGCGTCGGTGGCATTTTCTACGACAATCTGGATACCGGCGATTGGGATACCGATTTTGCATTCACCCAGGCCGTCGGCAGGGCGTTTTTGGATATCTATCCGCGTATTGTCCGCCGCCACATGGACGAACCCTGGACCGACGAACAGCGCACCCACCAGTTGGAACGGCGAGGCCGCTACGTCGAATTCAATCTGCTCTACGACCGCGGCACCCAATTCGGTCTCAAGACCGGTGGCAATGTCGAGGCGATCCTGATGTCCTTGCCGCCGGTCGTTACCTGGCCGTGACGAAACGCCCCGACCGCTAAGCAACGCCACGCCGGCGGTCGACCCGTTGCAGTTCAGAAATAGCGCACCATATGGCGAATTGGTCCCACGCCCGCTACACTGCCCGCCACTATGTATTTGCAAGGATAGAGAGGGTGATTTCATGCTTGGAAGGTTGACGCGCGCCGGTTTCGCTGGGCTTGCGCTGCTGGTGCTGGCAGCATCTCCTGACGCCCACGCGCAGACGCTGCCGATCGAGGGTTTCTACGGACATTTCCAAGGCTCCGGCATCGCCGAGAACGAAGACAGTTTGTATTTTGGCGTGACCGTGCGCGACCTGGATGTCCGCATCGGGCCGGAAGCCGACGGGTTTTATGTCGAGTGGACGAGCGTTATTCGCGGCGGCGGCGACCCGAAGAATCCCGATCTGCGCAAACGCAGACAACGGATATCGTTCTCGCCAAGCGAGCGGCCCAATGTGTTCACCAGCCAAGCAGCGGCCAATCCCATGAATGGCGGCTATGTGTGGGCGCGCATTCTGGATCAGACGTTGACGGTAAATGTCATGAGCATCGGCAAGAATGGCAGCTATACGATGCAGACCTATAACCGGACCATCAGCGGCGCCGGGATGATCCTTAAATTCATCAACACCACCGACGGCGAACCCCAGAGGCAGGTGAATGCACGGTTGGTGAAGGTCGGAAATTGAGGGGTGGGTGGTTCGCCCCCCGCCCCCTAACAGGAAATACATCCAATGGTCATGCGCTTTCTCAAATCGCTTCTGACGGTGGTTGTTGTAACCGCCGCGCTTCCGGCCGGCGCCGGGCCCGCGCTCGCCGACGAACATCTGGAAAGCTTCTACGGCTCCTTCGTCGGCAGCGGCACCGCCAAACGAGTTGCCGAAAACAAGACGGAACAGCGCGATCTAGATGTCACCGTCGAAGCCTACAAAAAAGGCGGATTCACCATCAAGTGGATCACCGTCATACGCGGAACCAACGGCGCGCGGGTCGACGACGACGTGAAGCGACGCGCAGTCGAAGAAAATTTCATGCCGCTTGAAGGCAGGGAAGGCGTATTCGTCTTGGCGCCGAAGGGCGGCCTGTTTCAAAAGGCCGAGTTACCCAACCCCTTGCGCGGCGAGCCCATGCGCTGGGCGACGTTGGAAACAGGCGCCATGACGATTTATTCGATGGCGATCGGCGACAATGGCAGCGCCGAACTCCAGGTCTACCGACGCACCTTGACCAAAAAGGGCATGGACATCACGTTTTTGCGCATGCGCGACGAAACTGTCGTGGTGCGCATGAAAGGCACGTTGGTTCGCACAAAATAGCCCGCGTTGCGCGCTTTATCAGGCGCCCGTAAGGGTTCGCAATTTATTTAGGCAAGCGTCACGGCCGGCCGCGAACCCGCCGGCAATCCACCATTCTTCGACTGCCGCCAAATGGCGTCCGACAACCGGCCCCGCCTCGACACCGAGCGACAAGACATCGTTTCCTTGCAGCGGAAACGCCGGCGGCGTCCATTCATCGGATAAATTATAGAGCTCCCGCCACGCCTTGGTGAGGGCGTTATCCTGGGGCGTGCCGAGGGCGATTTCCTCCGCCCAATCCATAAGCACCCGGTCGCGCCACCCCGCGGCGCCAAGCCGGTAGAGCGCCGCCTGGCGTGCCCGCGTGTTCATATCTCTATGGACGCGGCGATCTGTCGCGACAAGTTCGCGCAGCCGGGACCGGTCCGCGTTGGACAGCCGGAAGCGGTCGGCAATTGCATCGGCGCCCGCAGCATCGACTTTGAGACCGGCAGCCAGACGCCGCAGCGGATCGGACTGTTCGACCACGCCCTCCACCGTCACCAACGCGGCCAGCCGGTCTATCTCCTTGGCCTCGGGGAGAAAATGGGCGAGGACGCCGTTGGCCGACATCAAAGTCATCGTGGTCGCCGGGTCGGCGGCCGCCATCAGTTTGAAGGCCTCGGCGGCCACCCGTTCCCCCGAAAGGGTCGGCAGCAGATCGGCGAGATTTGCGCAGGCGGCAATTGCTTCCTTGTCGGGCGGCGGCGACCCGAATTGCGCGTAGAAGCGGAAAAACCGCAACAGGCGTAAAACGTCTTCGCGGATCCGCTGTTCGGCAATGCCGACAAAGCGAACGCGCCCGGCTTTGAGATCGGCGAGCCCGCCAACGGGATCGAAAACAGCGCCTGCGCTATCGGCGAACAGCGCGTTGACGGTGAAATCGCGGCGCTGGGCATCGGCGGCCCAATCGTCGGTGAAGGCCACGGTGGCGCGCCGTCCATCGGTATCGACATCGACCCGCAAGGTGGTGATCTCGAAATGGCGTCCCTCGGTCACCGCCGTGACGGTACCGTGCGCCAGGCCCGTCGGTACGACCTTCAAGCCGGCAGCCTGTAAGCGCTCGGTCACTATTTCCGGCGCCAATACTGTCGCGATATCGATGTCGCCCGCCTCGCGGTCCAGCAGGCTATCGCGCACGCAACCGCCGACGAACAGCGCCACCAGGCCCGTTTCATCGCCCGCCCTGAGCGCTGCCATCACCGCCACCGTTGCCGGCGCCGTCATCCACGGCGGAGGCTGAATCTGCGTAACCGGTTCCATCTGCCGCCGGCGGGTTAGATATCGAAGACGGTCATCGCCAGGCCGCCTTTTCACCGGTCAAGACTTCGTAGAGATTGATCAGCATGCCCGCCGTCGCACCCCATATGTAACGATCTTCGAAGGGCAACACATAGAAATACCGCAGCCTTCCATAGAACGGCCGGCTCTGGCGATGATGGTTGCGCGGGTTGAGCACAAACGATAAGGGCACCTCGAAGGTGCCGGCCACCTCGCTGGAGTCGAGGGTGAGGTCGAAGCCGGTTTTCACCAGGCCGACAACCGGAAACACTTCGAAGCCCGTGCGCACCTCGTAGACGTCGAGATCGCCGATCACGTCGATAAAGTCGGCGGTGAGGCCAATCTCCTCTTCGGCCTCGCGCAGCGCCGCCTGCCGCGGCGATCCATCATGGGCCTCGATACGGCCGCCGGGAAAGCTGATTTGGCCGGCATGCTGGGACAAATCGGGCGACCGTTCGGTCAGCAGCACGGTGATGCCTTCGTCGCGCTCGACCAGGGGCACCAAAACCGCCGCCGGGATCAACGGCGGTTTGGGCCGCATACCGGCGTCGTTCAAATCATGGTCGCCGCGGCGAACTTCACCCGGGTTAGCGGAGCCGTTGCCGTTCTGCATCGGCATATCCAGCGGCGTGTCGTCGTGCAGCATTTGGCGGATCGCCGCGCCCGGCGCACGGCGGCGGCCAAGGTGGTTCTGCGCCGCGGAAATCCGCTCAATGACCTGCTCGCGGGTAAGCTCCATATCGCGGCCAGGCCTAATTGGCGTCATCGTCGGTAGCGCGGCCCAGTTCGAAGAAAATTCCCGAACTCCACACGCCCAACACGTCATCGTCTTGCCAACACACCGCCAGGTCGGCCAGTTGGTAATAGACCGAACGCGCAATCAGGGCATCGAGCCCATCGCGTGTGTGAATATAGGGCGAGGGTTCACCGGTTTCCGCGTCCGTTTCCACACGAATCGGATGATCGCTGCCGGCGGTCACAGTTTCGTCCAGATTTGTGCGGAATATAAGCGTCTGTGATTCGCCTGAGCCGGAGACATCCAATGCAACAGCCACAAACGGAGCATCGTCGACATCGATACGTCCCCTCTCCACCGGCGTTTCGAGCCAAAACTGGCCGCTTTCATCGCGTTTCAGGACCGATGAAAACAGCGTTACCAACGGTTTACGCTGAATTGCCGAGCCGCGATAATACCATGTCCCATCCCGGCCAATGCGCATATCGAAATGGCCGCAATCGATGGGGACGCGCCGGGAACCGGGTGCTTGTCCGTCCCGGATTCGCGTGGCGAGAATATTAGGATTAGCAGGATCAGAATTCATCGTTCAGTATTTGCCAAACTAGGAGCCGCTCCATGACCATCGAAGACCTGCCGCAATCCAGCGCCGGCGCCCTCGACGAGACCTACGGCCAAATCGAGCAGGTCGGCGAGCAATTGAGCCGCATTCGCACGAGCATTGGCCGCGTCATCTTTGGCCAAGCCGACGTCATCGACGAAACTCTTATCACGCTGCTGGCCGGCGGTCATCTTCTGTTGGTCGGCGTCCCGGGGCTGGCCAAGACGCTGCTGGTCGAAACCCTGGGCATCGTCGTGGGTCTGGACAACCGCAGAATTCAGTGCACCCCCGACCTGATGCCCGCCGATATCATCGGCTCGGAAATTCTCGACGAAAGCGAGCCCGGCAAGCGCTCCTTTCGATTTATTCGCGGGCCCGTATTCACCCAACTTCTGATGGCCGACGAGATCAACCGCGCCAGCCCGCGTACCCAGTCGGCGCTGTTGCAGGCGATGCAGGAAAACGAAGTCACGGTCGCCGGCCACACCCACAAACTCCCCCAACCCTTCCACGTCCTCGCCACGCAGAACCCGCTCGAGCACGAGGGCACGTACCCCTTGCCGGAAGCCCAACTCGACCGGTTTCTATTGCAGGTGAATGTCGATTATCCCGATAGCGGCGCCGAGCGCGAAATGCTGCTGGCGACAACGGGCCTCAACGAGGCCAAGGCCGAAAAGGTTATCGACGCGGCGCAATTACAGTCGGCGCAGAAACTGATCCGCCGTCTGCCGGTCGGCGAAAGCGTCGTCGACGCGATCCTTAAACTGGTCCGTTCGGGCCGGCCCGGCCTGACCGACGACGAGGAACTCGACCGGTCGATCGCCTGGGGGCCGGGGCCGCGGGCCAGCCAGGCGCTGATGCTGACCTGCCGCGCCCGGGCGCTGTTGCAAGGACGTGTGTCGCCATCGATCGACGATGTCATCGCGCTGGCGCCGTCGGTGCTGCGCCACCGCATGGCGCTCAATTTCGCCGCCCGCGCCGACGGATTAACCATTGAATCCGTCATCGAGCGCCTGTGCCAGCGCCTGTCGTGAGCGCCGCTATCGCAACCGAAACACCGGACTACCGGCACGCCGGCGAAACCCTCGCCGCCCCGTTGCCGCCGCTCCTCGTCGCCGCCGAGCACGTTGCGATGACGGTCGCCCAGGGGGTGCATGGCCGCCGCCGCGTGGGACAGGGCGAAAGCTTTTGGCAATTCCGCCCCTATGCTTTTGGCGATTCGCCGCAACAAATCGACTGGCGCCGGTCGGCGCGCAGCGACCACCTTTACATCCGCGAAACCGAGTGGGAGGCAGCGCAGAGCGTGTGGTTCTGGCGCGACCAATCGGCCTCGATGAAGTATCGCAGCAACCGCACCTTGCCGGAAAAATGGGAGCGGGCGACAGTCCTCAACCTGGCGCTGATGTCGCTGCTGGTGCGCGGCGGCGAACGAATCGCGCTGCTCGACCGGCCCGACCGGCCGGCGTCGGGCCGCGCGGCGCTGAACCGTATCGCCGCCATCGTGACCGCGCGCGGCGGCGATGACAACGACGATGGCGTCCCGCCGG
>Ga0114949_10002924_pt1 | contig 10757 bp, 9 predicted proteins | sample N074metaG_FD_83505 | JGI IMG/M metagenome (GOLD analysis project Ga0114949, IMG submission 83505) | Deep subsurface microbial communities from Kermadec Trench to uncover new lineages of life (NeLLi) - N074 metaG | ecosystem: Environmental > Aquatic > Marine > Ocean trench > Sediment | place... | reverse complement strand
CATCCGTTTCCGCCCCGAGGACGGCGGAAAACCGCAGTTCGTGCACACCCTTAACGGAAGCGCCCTGGCTTTACCCCGCATCGTGGCGGCGCTCCTCGAAAACAACCAGCGGGCGGACGGAAGCATTTCCGTCCCGGATGTCCTGCGTCCCTACACCGGCTTCGATTCGATCTGCTAGTCAACTCCGGCAGGCGGCAAAGCGACCGGGAGACGACTGGCCGGTATTGGCACACGCCTGTAACATTTGGGGGCACGAATCGGTCCATATTGTAATTGCGCGAGTATATGCCGATACTTCAGACGGCTGCGCACTTTCGCCAAACCCAAACCCTCATGGATCGACGCACTTTTCTCGGTCGTGCTTCGCGCCCCATTGTCACACCTGGTGAGCGCTCGGCCGGCCCCGAGTTTGAGTTTCTTCCGGGGCAGTTTGCCGATCCCCGGATGCCGGTCAAGTGGGGATACCAAGCCGAACACGGCGACCCGGAAGACTACAAACGGACAGGCGAGCCGCTGCGGATTGGCGCCGGGCTGGAGCCATACGTGCCGACTGGCGAAGCGCCCTGGAATGAACGGCGCGCCTACCACCTCCTCCGCCGAGCCGGCCTCGCCCCTACGCTAGCCGAAACGGCAACGGTTCTTGGCGCCGATCCTGGGGTTGCAGTGGATGCTATCGTGGATGCTGCCCTTTCAACACCGCTTCCACCAACCCCCTCGTGGTACGACGAGTACCCTCCAGCTCAGGACGCTCCCGACGAAGAGTGGCAGATATACATTGATAACAACATTGGCTGGATCTATGAGACGCGCGATGAGACCTTCCGTGAGTTGCTCGTTTGGCGGATTGCAGGAACCAACCTCAGGGAAAAACTGGCGCTGTTCTGGCACAACCATTTTGTAACCGGCCTGGACAGCTACTTCCATGCACCGTGGCTGTACCGCTACTGGTCGCTGCTGCGCACCTACGCCCTTGGCGACTTCAAGCAGTTCATTCACGACATGGGCATCACCCCGGCGATGCTGATCTACCTCAACGGCGTGGAAAACCGCGTGGGCAGCCCCAACGAGAACTACGCGCGCGAGCTACTGGAACTGTTTACGATGGGCATCACGGGGCCCGGCGGAGCGGAGAACTACACGCAGACCGACGTCGAAGAACTTTCTCGGGCTCTTACCGGCTGGGGCATTGACGTATACGGTTCCCAGGAAGGCGTGTTGGTAGACGAGTGGCACGACAACGGGCAGAAGACCATTTTCGGGCAGACGGGCAACTGGAGCTACGATGACATCGTCCCGCTGCTGTTCGGCCAACGAGGCATGGAAATAGCCCATTTCGTGTGCCGCGAGTTGTACCAGGAGTTCGTTTATCCCATCGCCGACGAGAGCATTGTGGCTGAGTTGGCTGAACTTTTCGTAGCCAACGATTACCAGTTAGAGCCCGTCGTAAGGACGCTGTTGAAGAGTGCCCACTTTTTCGACGAGGCCACTATCGGCGCTCGTGTCAAGGGTCCGATCGAGTTATTCCTTGGTGAATGCCGCTCCGTGGAGTTTGTGGAGCAGGAGTTCATTCTGGAGTACATGGACTACTTCTGCCACGAAATCGGACAGATTGTTTTCGAGCCGCCCAATGTGTCCGGGTGGTCGGGCCATCGCAGGTGGGTAGACACCAGTACACTCTCGTACCGCTGGCTGTTCGCCGAATACCTTCTCTACCAGGAGCAGACCCTGCAGGCCCTCGCCCTATCGTTCCCACAGCCGTTCAATGCTGCCGCTCTCACGGCAGACATGGCAGCCTATCTGCTGGGCGTTCCGCTGGATCAAGAGCGGATAGACACCCTCGTGGTAGTCCTCCTGGACGGCCTTCCGTCCTATGAGTGGGACCCAACCAATCCAGGGGCCGAGGGTAGACTATTCGGCCTCCTGCGCGAGATTTTCCGTCTTCCTGAATACCAGTTAGCGTAACCGAGACTACCATGTGTGACCGACATGTCCATCCGAAGGACTCTCAGCGCGCCATTGCTCTCGAGCACGGGGAGGCGCACGACCACGACCACTGCACCTGGTCGCGACGCGATTTCCTGGTGACTTCTGGTCTGGTGGCGGCCGGCGGCGCGATGGTGGTCGGCGGATCGCCGGTACGGGCGTTGGCCCGGACATCGCTGCTGGAGCAATTGCGGCTCCTCGATACCGACCGCATACTGGTTCTCATTCAGCTTGGGGGAGGCAACGACGGCCTCAACACCATCGTGCCGCGCACCAACGACATTTACTACAACGCACGGCCAACCCTTGCCATCCCGGCCAACCAGACGATCCAGCTCGACTCGGGCAACACCCAGGGCATGCACCCCGCCATGCAATCACTGGAATCGGTTTGGGGAAATGGCGATATGGCCATTGTACAAAGCGTAGGCTACCCCAACCCCGACCTCTCCCATTTCCGCGGGACGGACATCTGGCTCTCGGCCTCCGACTCGAACGAATACCTGGAAACCGGCTGGGGCGGCAGGGGACTGGAAACGATGTTTCCCGATTATGAGACTTCACCGCCTGAGTTCCCGCCCGCCGTTCAGATTGGCACCTCTAACCCCCTTCTCTTTCGGGGGTCGGAGGGAGGATATGGGATGGCTCTATACGATACCGAACTGTTCCTTGAGATCGTGGAAGGCGGACAGATCTACGATCCCGAGGCCGTCCCCAACACACCGTGGGGCGATGAGTTGGCGTTCGTACGCACGATAGCGAACGATTCCTTCCGTTACGCCACTTCCATCCGCGATGCCTACGAATCTGCGACCAACGCAGCCACCTACCCCGAAGGACCCATGCCAGATTCGCTGGCGGCTTGTTCGCGGCTTATAAAAGGAGGGCTTGGCACGCGGATTTACCTCGTGGCGATGGGCGGATTTGACACGCACGCTAACCAACCCGAAGAACACGCCAATCTGCTCGCACAGCTCTCGGATACGATGGCGGCCTTTTACACCGATCTCGGCGCAACCGGCGACGACGATCGTGTGCTGACGATGACGTTCTCCGAGTTTGGCCGCCGCATAGAAGAGAACGGTTCGGACGGGACGGACCACGGTACGGCGGCGCCACTCTTCCTCTTCGGAAGCGGGGTGAACGGAGGTTTTTACGGCGAGGCACCTGATCTCGCCAATCCCGATCCCGACGGAAACATCGTCCACACCACCGACTTCCGCAGCATTTATGCTACGGTTCTGGAAGACTGGTTTGGGTTGGGTGAAGCCGTGACGAGCACCATACTTGGCAACAGCTTCGACACCATTCCGCTCATTGCAAACCCCGTTGCAACCGATCCGGACGGCCTTCCATTCGCCTTCGGCCTCAACCAGAACTACCCAAATCCGTTCAATCCGGCCACGCAGATCACGTTCACGCTCGCGCAGGCCGGGGCGGTTCGCCTACAGGTGTTCGACGTTCGAGGCCGGCTGATTTCGACGCTTATCGACGGCACTCGCCCGGCCGGGAATCACAGCGTTTCATTCAACGCAGGACAGTTGCCGAGCGGCGTCTACGTGTACCGGATCGAAACGCCGGAAGGTATCCGTACGCGGCGCATGTCGCTCGTTCGATAGTGGTGGAAGGCGTAACGCGGAAGGGGTAAGATCGCCCGGCACCTAACGAGTTGTTAACGAATCGTGTGGGCCAAATGACACGCTAGCGTGCTGGGTGGAGTGCTTGAACACGCTCGCACGAAATTTGCGGAGATGGCGGCATATGCATATAGAGGTCTGCCGCTTACGGGACAGCGGTCGACGCCTCGTGAATCCAGCTTCCCCACCCATGGATCGCCGATCGTTTCTGAAACGCGCGTCTGGCTCAAAGTCGGCGTCGGCGTTCGCACCATCTTACCCTCCCCTCCAGGCCCCCTCGGTTTCCACCGGTCTTGAACCTTATACCGGCCCCTGGGGGGAGCGGCAAGCGGCACACCTGGTCCGCCGCACGCATTTTGGCCTAACCCGCGCCGACCTCATCAGTGCGCTAACTCAAACGCCTGCACAGGCCGTGGACGGCCTGGTGGACGCAGCCATTGCGCGGCCCCTTCCGGACACCCCATCGTGGTACAACCAGACAGACAGTGGGCAAAACACAGAGTGGGTGTACGAATGGCAGGAGAGCTGGTACAACGAAATGCGCCTCGGCGGCCTTCGCGAACGGATGACGCTGATGTGGCACGATCACTTCTCCACGGAGGTGAACGTGTACTACCACGCCGCCTTCGCCTACCAGTACCTCACCTTTCTGCGCGAGAACGCTTTCGGCGACTTTCGCGACACGCTACGGGGCATCGGGCTCGTGCCCGCCATGCTGATCTACCTCAACGGCGACCTTAACACGGGAAGCAGCCCAAACGAGAACTATGCCCGTGAGGTAATGGAGTTGTTCTCGCTAGGCATTCTGGGTCCGGATGGAACGCCGAACTACACGCAGGAGGACATCGCCGAGGTTGCCCGCGCACTGAGCGGATGGGTGGTGGACATGGGCAACCTGCAAAGCGAGTTCGTGCCCTCCCGCCACGACAGCGGGCAGAAAACCATCTTCGGGCAAACCGGCAACTACGACTACAACGGTTTCATCGACCTGCTCCTGCAGCAGCGCTCGCCCGAGATCGCGCACCATATCGCAACGAAGCTGTATAGCTGGTTCGTCCATCCGGCCCCTAACGCCGATGTCGTCACCGGCCTCGCGACCACGCTGCAGAACAACAACTTCAACGTCGCCGTCGCGCTAAGGAAGCTCTTGAAGAGTGCCCATTTCTTCGACGACGCTTTTATCAGCGCACGGATTAAATGCCCGTCCGAGACTCTCGTTGGCCTTTTTCGAGAGATGAGCCTTCCCAATACCGATACTACGCTGTCACGTTTTCGCGAGTTAGGCTTTTCCCTGGGGATGGACATCCTGAACCCGCCCAACGTGGCAGGCTGGCCGGGCTTCTCCCCCGATCAGTACAGGGCATGGATCACCACGGGCACGGTCCCCGAACGGCAGGGCTTCGCCGACGCCGCAATCTTCGGCGACGGTGTGTTTGATGAACTCGACCCGCTCCCTCTTGCTGAAGACCTTTCCGACCCGACCAGCGCGGTTGCCATCGTGCATGATTTCGCCAAACACTTTTTGCCGACCGAAATGTCGCAGGAAATGCTGGACGAGATGACGGAAATCCTGCTCGACGGCGTGCCGGTCTGGGAGTGGTACAACATCTACACGCAGGACCCGGAGGCCGCCAGAAACCGCCTTCGTGGGCTTCTGAGTTTCATGACCAACCTGCCGGAATACCAGCTTACCTGATTCAGTTTCGGTCCCAACCCCATTGATTAGCGCTTCCCTTCATGTGTGATCACGATCACTCGCCCACCTGCAACCGCTCCATCGCCATTGAAGACGGCGCCGCGCACGACCACGACCACGCCGCGTGGTCTCGCCGCGACTTCCTGACGCACACGGCTGCGGCGGCCGGCGGAACCGCCTTCCTGCTCGGCTCGACGCCCGTTTATGCGTCTTCGAGCACGTCGCTGCTGCGGGCGCTTGCGAACATGGACACAGACCGCGTGCTGGTGCTCATACAACTCGGCGGCGGGAGCGACGGCCTGAACGTGGTCGTCCCCGTAACGAACGACCGCTACTACCAGCTTCGGCCGACGATTGCCGTGCAGCCGGCCAACACCTTCGCGTTGGATAGCGATTTCGGGCTGAACGGCGTGATGGGGAGCCTGGAATCCATGTGGGGAGAGGGGCAGATGGCCGTAGTGCATGCCGTGGGATACCCCGATCATAACCTCTCACACTTCCGCTCCACCGACATCTGGGCCTCCGCTTCGGGTTCGGACGAAACGCTAAACACTGGCTGGACCGGCCGCTACCTCGACGAAGAATACCCGGACTACGTCTCAAATCCTCCGGAGTACCCGGTAGCGCTTCGCATCGGCGGCGCGACGGGCATGCTCCTCCGAGGCGGCGCGACGACCATGGGGATGAGCTTCAGCAACGCGAGCCAGTTCGATCAACTGGCCGCAACCGGTGAGCTGTACGACGAGAGCGATGTACCCGACAACGTATTCGGGGAGGAGCTCGCCTTCGTCCGCTCGGTCTACAACGCCTCGCTTCGCTACGTTGAGGCCGTTATAGACGCCGCTGACGCAGGTACCAACGACCCGAATGCGGCGTATCCCGGCGGAGGCCTTGGAGACAGCCTGGCCATCGTGGCGCGACTGATCAAAGGAGGACTCCAATCGCGGCTCTATGTTGTACACCACGGCGGATTCGATACGCATTCAAACCAGAACGGTAGCCAGCCGGGGCTCCTGCAAGCACTTGCGGAAGCCGCCTCGGCCTTCCAGACCGACCTCGAAGCAGGTGGACGTGATGAGGATGTGCTCACGATGACGTTCTCGGAATTCGGCCGCCGTGTCGAAGAGAATGGATCGCTGGGCACCGACCACGGAACGGCGGCGCCCCTTTTCCTCTTCGGTGGAGGTGTTGTCGGTGGATTGTACGGCGACGGGCCCGATCTCATCAATCTGGACAACAACGGCAACCTCTTCCATACCACGGATTTCCGCTCGGTCTACGCAACCGTTCTGCAACAGTGGTTTGGGTTATCGGCCGGAGTGTCCGATACCATACTCGGCGGCAACTTCAGCCCACTCGGTCTTGTGACGGTAGGAGCCGCCAATCCTGTTCCCTCCATCCCCTCTCAGTTTGCTCTGGAACCCCCCTATCCCAATCCATTCGCATACAGCACCACCATCGCGTTCGCTCTCGACCGTCCGAGCCAGGTCCGCCTGACCGTGCTGGATGCGCGAGGCCGTGTGGTGAGTCGCCTCACCGACGGCCCGCGAACCGCAGGGCGCCACACCGTCCGATTCGACGCCTACGACCTGCCGAGCGGCACCTACTTCGCACGCCTCGAAACGGCCTCGGGCTCCAAGACACAGCCCGTTACGGTAGTGCGCTAGACCATTCCGCCAACATCGTCCCCCAAACGCTCTCGTTATGTACCGCCTTCTTACGCTCGCCTTGTGCGCCGGTGTGCTCGCCCCGGCATTTTTCGGCTGCGACAGCGCCAATCCGTCAGGCGACGACCCCAACAACCCCGGGCCGTTCCTCCCCGCCCAGGCCCTTCCGGGCTACCCTGTCCCTATCGACAGCCTGTGGGGATTTGCCGATGCGGAAGGACGGCTGACCGTTGAGCCGCAGTTCGACTTTGCCGACGGCTTCTACGACAACCTCGCCGCCGTTCAGCAGGGCCTCCTCTGGGGCTACGCCGATTCCACAGGTGCGGTCGTCATCTCGCCGCAGTTCGACATTGCTGGCCGCTTCGCGGATGGCCTTGCCCCCGTTCGCTCCGGCGATGCATGGGGCTACGTTCGCGCCAACGGAAACATGGCCATTCAACCCACCTACGACACGGCTCGCTCGTTCTCTGAGGAGCGCGCAGCCGTGAAAACCGGTTTCACCTGGGGGTTTGTGGATGCTACAGGCGCCGAGGCCATTCCCCCTCAGTACGCAGCCGTTGGTGATTTCTCCGCGGGCGTCGCGGCCGTCGAAACTCCCGAGGGCTGGAAGTACATCGGTCCCGGCGGAGGCACGCAGATCGCAGGCCCCTTCGCGGATGCCGGCGAGTTCTCGGAGGGCCTCGCGCCTGTCCTGATCGGTGAGGCATGGGGCTATATCGACACGAGCGGCAACATCGTCCTGAACCCGATTTACGAGGACGCCGGTTCGTTCCACGAAGGCGCTGCGCGCATCCGGGTGGACGAGCGGTGGGGCTACATCACCACGTCCGGAGACTACATTGTTGAGCCTAAAATCGCCTCCGCAGGGGATTTTTCTGAAGGCCGAGCCCCCGTCCGATTCAACAACCGTTGGACCTACGTCAAGCGTTCTGATGGCCTCGTCATCGGCAGTCCGGCGTTCGATTCCGCCGGGGAGTTTCGCGGCGGCCTCGCCCAGGTCTCCATTGATGGGAGCATCGGCTACATCAACGTCAACGGCGAATACGTGTGGTACCCCTCCAACTAGCGCCCGGCCATCACGCATCTCCGCCAAACACCACTTAATTTCCAACGTCCCCCGCTATGAACCCGCTACGTCTTTGGGCCACCGTCTTCTGCGCAGCCCTCCTCATCCCCGCCCTTCCCGGATGCGACAGTGCCGGCCCATCCGGCGACGACTCCCTCAATCCGGTGGGAACCGCCAACATCGCCCTCTTCCCCGTTGAACGGGACGGTGATTGGGGCTACATGGACCCCACGGGCCGCCTCGTCATCCAGCCTGAATACAGCGAAGCCTTTTCGTTCTCGGAGGGCCTTGCCCCCGCCTCCAGGTGGATCAGCGGCCGCGGAACCGTCTGGTTCTACCTTCGGCAGAACGGCTCCGTAGCCTTCGAGATTGTGGCCCACGACGCCTACCCGTTCCACGACGGCCTCGCGCGCGTTAACGCCGACGGCCGCTGGGGCTTCATCGACACGACGGGCACGTACGTCGTCAATCCGTTCATGAACAGCGCCCGCGACTTCTCCGAGGGGCGCGCCCGCGTGAAGACAACCGGCTATCGCTGGAGCTTCATGGACACCAGCGGCGCCGTGGTCATCGAGACGGAATTTGATGAGATCGAGGACTTCGCGGACGGCCTCGCGTTGTACGAGGAAGACGGCCGCTGGGGCTATCTGGACCCGGCGGGGGCTGTCGCCATCATCCCGCAGTTCGACGAGGCCCGCTCCTTTTCCGACGGCCGCGCCGCCGTGAAGGTGGGCGAGAGCTGGGGCTACATCGCTACCGACGGCCAGTTCGTCATCCAGCCCACGTTTATCTCGGCGGGAGATTATTCGGAAGGACTTGCGCCCGTGCGCACGGAGAATGCGTGGGAGTATGTGGATGAAACCGGCGCGCGATCCATCCCCCCCGGTTTTGACGGAGCCCGCGCGTTCAGCGAAGGCCGTGCGGCCGTGGAGCAGAACGGAAGCTGGACGTTCATCCGCCCAGGCGGAGGCACGATCCGAGCCGCCGAGTTCGACGAAGTGTGGGACTTCGAGGGCGGCCTCGCCCGCGTTCGCATCGACGAGCGGATCGGCTACCTGGACCTTGATGGCGATTACGTGTGGTTCCCGGAGAACTGAGTTCTGGGACCGCAGACGGCTGGCGGCTGACCTCAAGCGGCTCAGCCCGAACATTCAGCCCATCCACCCCCTGATTTCTCGCCTCCACCCGACCAAACAAACGAGCTTTAAGTGTTACCTATGTCTCCGAACAGGTGTTACCTATCTCTCCAGTCCATACATGCAAGGGGGACGAATCTGGGGTGCGTCAGCACCTCAAATAGGGGGTGCGCCTTTTACGAATCAATCGCCATTGGAGTGCGGCCAGAGTGATCACTCGCCTAAGATGTCGGTAGTCGGGATTCGGTTATTTCAGTAGCGTCAGCCGCTGCACGAACACTCTCGCCGTACCGCCCGCCTCGGCCTCCATCACAGCCCGGAGAACGTAGACGCCACTTGCCAACCCTGAACCGTCGAAGCGAAGGGTCTGACGCCCCGTGTCGAACAAGCTATTGGCCAGCACGGCCACGCGGCGGCCAAGCACATCGTAGAGTACGGCCTCCACCTGCACGGCCTCCGGCACGTGAACTGGTACGACGGTACCGTGGAGGGCCAGCCCGCCTACGATGCCGGACGCGGCGTGCTCTACGTCGGCCGGGGCGACGGGAAGTTGTACGCGACTGATGAAAACACAGGCGAGATCCGGTGGCGCTACGTCACCTTCAATCCGGATGACCCGGACGATCCCGATGGCGGCGGCGAGATCGTAACCGCTCCCCTCTTCACTGACGACGGTACGGTCTACTTCGGCACCTGGGGCGAAGGCGGCTACGAAACGAATGCATTCTACGCAGTGAACCCCAATGGCTCGCTGCGCTGGCGCTGGCCGGCCGATGACTCGATTCCGCATCGCTTCTACGCATCGTCGGCGCTGAGCGCCGACGGGCGGACGGTCTACGCGAGCACCATCACGGATGGGGGCGATAACAATCCCTCTTCGCTGTACGCCTTCCGTCATGCATGTGGGGCTTTGCGGGCCGCCAGTCCGCTCAGATGGGAGATGGAGCTGAGCCACGCGGCCAGCAGCTTGTTTACCACGACGTTGGCTGTCGGCAGCGACGGGACGGTTTACGTGGGCGGTTACATCTCACGAGGCCTCGGGACGGTACCCGTTCTGGCAGCGATCCGCGATAACGGCCCGAACCGGCCGCCTGAATATGTTTGGGAGACATCCTGGGTTGAGTTGGAGAACGGCGCTCAGTTCATTCACGGAATCGGCCTCCGCGAAGAGAGTGGCCATACGACGCCCTCTATGTGACTACGGCCAATCTTGGCACGGTCATCTTCAACGGTAAGGAGGAATGCAAGCTGTATGCCGTGGAGCCGGTTTCCGGCATTATGCTGGCCGAGTACGATCCGTCTGACGCCACGCCGCTGGCCGTCGGAAGCCTGACCTCACCTGCCATTGGCGCCAACGGGTGGGTGTTCGCGGGCGTTTTGGAAACAGCGCCGTCAACGGGCACGTACAAGCGGTCCAGTATGACGAACAGGGCCGGCGCTTTTCGCTACTGTGGGATTACGAGGTAGATGGCCACATCGAGTGGAACCACCCGGCCATCGGACCCGACGGCGGTCTCTACATCGGCAGCACGACCAATGAGTTTACCGGAACACCGCTACAGGTGTTTGATT
>Ga0114949_10002923_pt1 | contig 10757 bp, 7 predicted proteins | sample N074metaG_FD_83505 | JGI IMG/M metagenome (GOLD analysis project Ga0114949, IMG submission 83505) | Deep subsurface microbial communities from Kermadec Trench to uncover new lineages of life (NeLLi) - N074 metaG | ecosystem: Environmental > Aquatic > Marine > Ocean trench > Sediment | place... | reverse complement strand
CCTTTGTGGGTGATGTCGGTGAAGTTATTGTGCGTGGCGGTTCGAGGCGACGCATGGGGCGCAGTACTCGCCAGTCACCACAGTTTATGGCTATCGGCCTGGCCCTGTGGATGGTGGGTTGGCTGGGCGGTTTGTTTGCCAGTTTTATCAAGGCCGCGGTCAGTCGCCAGCGTGAGTTGCTGGCCGATGCGTCGGCGGTGCAGTTTACCCGCAACCCGGGCGGGGTTGCCGACGCCCTCAAGGTGATAGGTGGTCACATACCGGGCTCCGTCATCGTTGAAGTACGTGCCAATGAGCTCAGCCACATATTCTTTGGCCAAATTGGCAACGCCCTGATGCAGGTATTTGCTACCCACCCCCCGCTGCGCGAGCGTATTTGGCGCATCCAGCCAGATTGGAACGGTGAATTCATCAAGCTGGACAAGACGCCACCGTATGAGGGTATGACGCTGGACAAAAAGCGTCGCGAGGCAGAACGGAAAATAGCAGCCAATGCAGCCGCGGCGGTAATCGCCGGTGCTGTGCTGGGGGCTGGCGCCGAGCAGGCGATTCGTGATGCGGCCGCCACGGCCGGGGCTGATGCAGATTTTTCGGTGCTGGCGCCGCCCCAGGTGCCCGGCATTACTGCCTGGCTGGCGGAGCAGGCACAGGATCCCTTTGGTGCCAATGCCATCGCCTACGGGTTATTGCTGAGTACCGATGCCAGTGAGATGGAAGCGCAGCTCGACATGATCGGCGCGACGGGTGTGCGCGGTATGTCCATTACGGTCAGGGACCTGGCACCGAAACTCGCCAGCCTGCCGGTAGAGTGGCGCTTGCCCCTCTTGGAGATGAGCCTGCCAGCGCTTAAATGCATGTCGCCAGAGCAGTACCGCAGTTTCAAGGATACCTTGCTGTCAGTGGTGCGCGCCGACAGCAAGATTGACCTTTATGAGTGGTGTATTTACCAGGTTATTCGCCACTACCTGGACCCGGAATTCGTACAGGTAAAACCCAGTAAGCCGCGCCACCGCAAAGTGGTGCACGTGCGTCAGGAATTTCGCACCGTGGTGTCGCTGTTGGCCTGGCGTGGCCACGCTGATGAGCAGGAACGGGACAGGGCGTTTACCCGCGGTGTCCAGAGTGTCGGGCTCTACAACCTGTCCCTGCGGCCACTGGAAGAGTGCAGCGTGGTTGAGTTTAGCAAGGCCGTGCACAAGCTGGCTGATTGCTACCCGCTGCTAAAGCCGCGGCTGCTCAAAGGCATGGCCACCTGCGCCGCCCACGATGATATTTTGACCGCCCAGGAGCGCGAGATCCTGGTGGCGGTAGCAGCGGTGATGGATTGCCCGGTGCCCGCCGATGTGCGCCGCGATGCAATAACACCTTTGGCCGAATGAATTTGACCAATTGTTATATATTTCGTTAATTATCAGTATCTTACGTGCTATCAAGTGATCCTGTTATAGCTACAAAGTCTTTCCGTTCTTAAGGTTGATCTCCTAGAATAACTGTATGGATGTACAGCTTATTTAATGAAAAGGAGTTCGCCATGCAACCCGTATTTTCCCTCTCCAAACGTTCTATTGATCAGCTCGAAAACGATATCATTCACCTCGCCGAGCAGATCAATGCCAAGGAATATGAGTTCCTGGTAGCCCTGCGTGAGTTCGACCTGCGACAGGGTTGGAAGGAATACCATTACAACAACTGTGCCGAATGGCTGAGCTTGAAATGCGGAATTGATGTCGGCACCGGCCGAGAGAAGGTGCGGGTAGCCCGGGCACTGTTCGATTTACCGCAGATCGCTGCCGCCTTTGAAACCGGTGACCTAGGCTACACCAAGGCGCGAGCACTGACGCGAATTGCCACCCACCACAATGAAGCCGATTTGCTGGCCCATGCGCTCACTGCCACCGCCGACCAGGTACAGCAGCGCTGCCAGCAGATTCGCAATGGTGATCCCCTGGCATCAAGCGCCGATGCCAATCGCCTGCACAAGGGTCGCTATTTAAGCCGCAGTTTTGATCAGAACGGTCAAATGACTATCACGGTGCAATTACCGCGAGAGACCGGTGAACTGGTCATGAAAGCCATCGAGCAGGTCATGGCCAAAGAGGTCGCTGATAAAGAAGACCCGCCAGGTGCCTCGTTCTTTACAGACCAGGCCGATGCCCTGGTGGAGGTCGCCAGGTCTTACCTGGCAGGGGGTCACACGGCAAAAACCTGCACGGCGGATCACTACCAGGTGACTGTGCATGTGGATGCAAAAGCCTTGCGACAAAACCCATCCGAGGATGGGTCTGAGCGTAAAAGTGACCTACCCATCGAAACCGTACGCAGGCTTTGCTGCGACGGAGCAATAGTCCCTGTAACGGAAGATGAGAAAGGAAATCCACTCAATGTGGGCCGCAAACACCGCATCGTACAACCCGCTTTGCGCAGGGCACTTCATATAAGAGACAAACAATGTGTGTATCCCGGCTGTAGCCATGATAAATGGCTGGATGCCCACCACATTAAACACTGGGCCGATGGTGGTGAGACCACACTGGAGAATACCTTGCTGCTGTGTTCAAAACACCACCGCGTGATGCACGAGGGTGGCTTTACCATCAAGCACAACTACAAGAACGAGCGCTATTTCGAGACGTCGCAGGGGCGCGTGGTTACTTAATGGCCACGTAAAGATGGCCGAATTAATTCGTCGGGGACGCCCAGTCCCTACTGTCCCACCTGCAACACGATTTTACCCTCCACCTGGCCCGCTTCGATGTAGCGGTGTGCCTGGATGGCTTCTTCCAACGGCAGTGTTTTCCAGATGCGCGGCTGGATAGTGCCCTCGGCCAGTAATTCAAACAGGCTGCTCAGGTCATCCTTGAACCATTGCGGTTGCTCGGTGCGCAGGTCGGCTATGGAGTAGAAGGTGGTACGCCGTTGCTCTTCCGGGAACCAGTTCCACATCAGCTCTTGCCACTGCCAGCCGATAAACTCCGCGGCCAGGCTCAGGCCGCTCATGTGGAGGCCCGCCAGGTACAGACCGTACTCAACCAATAAACCCTCTGGTTTGAGCACGCTGTAAGAGCGCACAAAGTTATCGACGCCAATGGCATCGAATACGATATCCACGCCCTGGCCGTTAGTCTCCTCCATAATGCGGGCGACAAAATCCTCGGTTTTGTAATCGATGGGCATGACACCCATGGAGGCCACGTAATCCTGCTTGCCGGTAGAGGCCGTGCCGTACATGGTTAGCCCGGCTACCCGGCCCAGTTGTGCCAGCGCAGTACCGACGGCACCACTGGCGCCGTGAATCAAAACGGTTTGCTCTGGCTGGATATCGGCAGTGCGATAGAGCATCTGGTAGGCCGTTATATAGGCCAGAACCAGCACCACCGCCTCGTCAGAGCGCACCGACTCTGGCACGGACACCAGGCCATCGGCGGGTCTGATGGCGTATTCTGAATAGGCTCCCCACACGGTGAGGTCGGCGACGCGATCGCCCAGGGCCACGTTATCTACACCAGCGCCCAGCGCATCGACCACACCCACCAGGTCGTAGCCCGGCGGGTAGGGCAGCTCGGCATCGATAGGATAAATACCCTTGCGCACCATGATGTCGGTGAATGAGGCGCTGGCGGTTAACACGCGCACCCGTACTTCGCCGGGGCCCGGTTCTGGCAGTGCGGGTTGCGTCACGACTTCCAGAACATCGACACCACCGGCTTCGCTAATGACTACTTGTGTGTAGCTATCGCCACTCTGCTGATAGCTATCGGCACTGCCGGCCAGGCTGAATAAAAGTGTAAAAAAAACAAAACAGTAGCGCATGTCTGGTGTCCCGTTTGTGAGCTTGGGTGGTATCATAGCGCGCCATGAAATACCTGCGAACAACTATTACCGACGTACAATACCCCGCCAAAAATCACGCCCTGTTGCGCTTCGCCGCCGATGAGGAAATTCCCGGCCAGGCCGGTGAATTTGTGATGATTCGAGGCGACTGGGGTGTTCACCCGGTGCTGCCGCGAGCGTTCTCGCTGGTGGAGAGCGGTGCCACTGGCTCGGTGCTGGTAAAAGCGGTTAGCGAGGGCTCTGAGAGATTGGCGGCCATGGTGGTTGGCGATGAGTTGGTGGTGTTTGGTCCGCTGGGCAATGGCTATGATATTGACGAATCTGATCGCACCCCGCTGCTGGTAGCCGGCGGTGTCGGCGTGGCGCCGCTGTTGTTCCTGGCTGAACAATTGGCAGCCTCTGGCGTACGTCCAACCTTTCTATACGGTGCCCGCAGCGAGGATGACCTGCCCCTCACCAACCAGATCGCCGCCGTCGCCGAACTGATTATCACCACAGAAAATGGTGTGGTCGGAGAGCAGGGGCTGATCACGGCGCCACTGCAACGCCTGCTGGAGGCAGATAACAACGCCATTATTTATAGTTGCGGCCCCGATGGCATGTTGCACGCCGTGGCCAATGTTGCCGCGGCCGCCGGTGTGCCCTGCCAGGTTGCCCTGGAAGCGCCCATGGCCTGCGGTATGGGCACCTGCAAAGGCTGTGCGGTGATGTCCACTGATGGCACATACAAGTATGTGTGCTACGACGGCCCGGTGTTTGATGCCACGACAATTTTTGAGGTCGCCCCGTGAGCGCGCGCCTGCAGACAGTATTGGGTCCGCTGACCCTGCAAAATCCGCTGATCAATGCCTCCGGCACCTTCGGCTACGCGGTTGAGTACGCTGACTTTGTCGACGTGGCACGCCTCGGTGGCGTTAGCGTCAAAGGTATTTCGCTGCAGCCACGCCCGGGCAACCTGCCGCCGCGCACGGTGGAAACCTCGGCCGGTATGCTCAATTCTATCGGCCTTGCCAATATCGGCGTCGATGCCTTTATCAACGACACTATGCCGCGCCTGCGGGAGCTGGGTGTTACCGTGATTGTGAATACCTTCGCCACCTCGGTGGAGGACTTTGTCATCCTGGCCACTCGCTTTAACAGCGTCGAAGGTATCGCTGCCCTGGAGCTGAATATTTCCTGCCCCAATGTGCATGCTGGTGGCATGCATTTCGGTGTGTCCGGTGAGGCGGCCGGGCAGGTTACCCGTGCTGTTCGCGCTGTCACTGATTTACCGCTGATGGTCAAGTTGTCGCCAGAAGCCGGTGATATCTGCGAGGTGGCCTGCGGTGTGGAATCGGCTGGCGCCGATATCATCACCATGATCAATACCATTCGCGGCATGGTTATCGATGTTGATCGCCAACGCCCCATGCTGGGCCAGAAAATGGGCGGCATGTCTGGGCCGGCCATTATGCCACTGGCCGTGCGCATGGTGTACGAGGTCGCCCAACAGGTAAATATCCCGATTATCGGCATGGGTGGTATTGGCAGCCTGCGCGATGTATTGGAGTTTTTAATGGCCGGTGCCGCCGCCGTGCAGGTGGGTACCTCCAACTACGCCGAGCCCGGTATTAGCCTGCGACTGGCAGATGAACTTGATGCCTATTGCGAGCAGCGCGATATAAACTCCTCGGATTTGGTGGGGCTGGCCCAGGACCCGCATTGAAGCGTAACGAGGCGATCGACAAGGCGGTAGACCTTCACAAACGGGGTCGTCTCGATGAGGCGCGGCAGATCTACCAGGATGTGTTGGCGGTGCGAAATACTGACGCCAGCACCGTCCACCTGCTGGGCTTGACCTATCTCGATGGTCACGGCTGGCAGCAGGGCATGGCGCTGATTGAAAAAGCCATTGCACTAAAGCCAGAGCGGGCGGTCTTTCATTTCAACCTGGGAGTAGGCCATCGCAACCACGGTAATTTCACCGCCGCCAACCGCTGCTACCAGCGAGCCATTACACTACAGGAAGATTATGGCGAGGCCTGGGGTGCGTGGGTAGCCACCCAGCGCTACACGGCAGCGGGTGATGATCTCGCCCTGATCCTGCAACAGCTCCAGCGGCCGCTGGAACATGACAATCAGTGTTTTTTTCAGTTTGCCGCCGGCAAAATTTGCGATGACACTGGCGACCACGCGGCGGCATTTAGTCACTTCCAGCAAGGTAATGACCTCAGTCAGAAAACATGGAAAGAAGCCGAGTTTGGCAAGACCTGCGCGGGCGTCCGGTCGGTGTTCACAGCAGACTTTCTCGGCCAGCGGGCGGGAGCGGGGATCGCCGGTGCCAGCCCGATTTTTATTGTCGGCATGCCGCGCTCCGGCAGTTCGCTGGTCGAACACATTCTGGCGGGACATCCACAGGTTTTCGGCGCCGGTGAATTGCCTGATATTCCAGCGATTGTTGGCGATATGGGCAAACGCATGACGCCGACCCAGCCCTACCCGGTGTTTGTACCCTTTTTGCCGGCACAGGTATTTGCAGGGTTTGGCGGTGCCTATCTTAAGCGCGTGGAGGAAATGGCGGCACAGACAGACCTTCGCTCCGTAGACAAGATGCCATCAAACTTTTTGCACGTGGGGGTAATTCGGCTGATGTTTCCCCATGCCAAAATCATTCACAGCCGCCGCCATCCGCTGGATACCTGCCTGTCCTGCTATTTTCAGAATTTTGCCAATGGCCAGGAATTCAGTACCAACCTGGCTACACTGGGGCGGTACTTTAACGAGTATGCCGTCATGATGCGGCACTGGCAGCAGGTAATGCCGGGGCAGGTGTTTGATCTCGAATATGAAACCCTGATCGGGCAGCCAGAAGCCACCGTGCGCAAACTGCTGGAGTTTTGCGACTTAGCCTGGGACGAGCGCTGCCTGGATTTCACCGGCACCGAGCGGCGTGTATCCACCGCCAGTGCCTGGCAGGTGCGCCAGCCGCTGCACCCCCGTTCGATTGGACGCTGGCGTCACTACCAACAGCAGCTGGCACCGCTGATTGATATTATAGATTTGGGGTCAGATCCGGATCTGACCCCGTTCTGACCCGGATCTGACCTTAAATCCTGAAGGAGCAATACCTATGGACTTGCAATACAGCAAGGCATACCAGGACTTTCGCCAGGAAGTGCGCGACTTCCTTGAGCGTCACCGCGAGCAATGGCCCACACGGTCATCCCTGGGGCGCCCCACCGAAGCGGTGCGCCGGTGGCAGGCCCTGCTGATTGAACAGGGCTATACCGCCCGTACTATTCCCAAACAATACGGTGGCTACGGTGGTGCAGCCGACATTCTCAAATCGCGCATCCTGGCCGAAGAGTTTGCACGGGCGGGCGCCCCGGGTGGCCTGGCCGGGCAGGGCGTCTCCATGCTGGTGCCCACCTTGCTGGAGATGGGAACCGAGGAGCAGAAACAGAAGTGGATAGCGGCCACGCTCAGTGGTGACGTGTTGTGGTGCCAGGGCTATTCCGAACCCGGCGCCGGCTCTGATCTTGCCAGCCTGCAAACCCGCGGCGATGACGATGGCGATGATTTTCTGATTAATGGCCAGAAGATTTGGACCAGTACCGCGCATGAGGCAGACATGATTTTTTGCCTGGTCCGCACCGAGCCCGATGCCCCCAAACACCAGGGCATCAGCTACCTGTTGTTCCCCATGGATAGCCCCGGCATTGAGGTCAGGCCACTGCAAACCATGACCGGCCATGCCGAATTTAACGAAGTTTTCTTTACCGATGTGCGGGTGCCCAAAACCAGTATTGTCGGCGAGCGTGGCCAGGGCTGGCAGGTGGCCAACGCCACCCTCAAGTACGAACGCGGCATGCTAGGCGACCCCAATACGGCCGGTACCCGGCTCACTGCCATTATCAAAATCATGCAGGAAGAAACCCTTGATGGTGAATGCCTGATGAACAATCCGCTCTATCGCGATCGTTTGTTGAAACTACAGGCCCGGGTTCTGGCCATGCAGTTTAACGGCCTGCGCCTGATGACGGCCACCGTAAAGGGGGGTGATGTCAGCATGGCCAGGATGATCGTCAAACTGCAGGGCTGTGAACTCAATCACCAACTGGCGGCACTGGCCATCGATGTCCTGGGTGAACTGGGGGTGCTCTATCACGACAGTCCACGCATACGGAGCAAGGGCATGTGGCAGCGCAGTTACATGTTCGACCTGGGCCTGATTATCGGTGGCGGTACGGCCCAGATTCAGAAGAACATCATTGCTGAGCACGGCCTGGGAATGCCCCGGGAGCCCAAGCCCATGAGCCAGGAGGCGCGCTAATGGATTTTGCGCTGACCGAACAGCAGTTGCAGATGCAGGACAGCATCAATCGGTTTCTGGGTGACCAGGCGAGCCTGGACCGGGTGCGTGAGCTGGTTTCTGAAGGAGCCTGCCACGATGCACAGCTGTGGCAGGGTCTGGCTGAACTGGGTATTACCGGGCTGCTGGTACCTGACGAATATGGTGGTGCTGGTTTATCACTGCTGGATGCCGCACTGGTGCAGGAAATACTGGGCCGCCACGTAACACCCGTGGCCTGGCTCAGCACGGCGGTACTGGCACCGCTGGTGATTAACCTGGCTGGCAACAGCCAACAAAAACAGGCCTGGTTGCCGGCCATCGCCGATGGCAGCATGCAGTTTGCAGTGGCTATCAGCGAGGCCAGCGGCCGTCGCGATGGTGCCGGGGTTGCTGTCAGTGACGGCCAGCTCAACGGCCGCGCCCTGTTTGTAGTTGGCGCCCCCGACGCAGATGTCATATTAATTGGCTGCAACAACGGAGAATTGTACGCCGTAGAGAGAGACGCGCCCGGGCTCGTCTACACGGCATTGCGCACCATTGATGATACCCAGTGCCTGGGTGAACTTAATTTTAGCGCCGTTGCGGCGCAGCACTTGCCCATGGCGCAAGCGAATATCGTGCAATGCCTGCAGGATGCTGGTCGGGTGATGCTCGCCGCTGATACCCTGGGTGCTGCCCAGAAGATGCTGGAGTTGGCGGTTGCTTACGCTGCTGAGCGCAAGCAGTTCAACCGGGTGATAGCGTCTTTTCAGGCGGTGAAACACATGTGCGCCGAGATGGCGGCCGAACTGGAACCCTCACGGTCACTGGTCTGGTACGCCGCCCACGCCTACGATGCCATACCGGACGAGAGCCGCCTGATGGCCTGCCATGCCAAGTCTCATTTGAGTGAGGTGGGTCGCTTTGTCGCCCGCACCGCGATCGAAGTGCACGGCGGTATGGGCTTTACTGACCTGGTGGGATTGCACTACTGGTTCAAGCGTATCGGTTGTAACCGGCAGTTGCTGGGTTCACCGGAGCGATGCCGCGAAGATGCCGCGCGTGTGCAGGATTGGGCCTAACAAACTAATTTGGGGTCAGATCCGGATCTGACCCCAAATCTTCAAATCTTGTTACGGGTTATACCAAATCGGTGAGGAATAGGCCCGTTCCTGGATCGTGTCAGCATGGTCACCCGCATGCTCATCACCCAGCGCTATCGCGTCGTACAGCGAATGGCGCGGCGTGGGGATCTGCAACACCCGCAGGTAATAAAATGCCGACTGGGAAGGGTCGAACTGAGGGTCTTGCCAGGCGTAATTCAATTGCGGCGCACCGATACTGTTATCCCAGTGGCCGGTACTGACATCCACGGTATTGCCCACGGCGGGTATTTTGCCATTGGCATCTGCCCGGCGGTTCCCGGACCACACCACGTCAAACACCTGTTCATGCTCCAGGCCGCTGCTGTCCAGCCAGCCCTTGATGATTTGTATGCGATCCAGGTTGGCGCCGACGGGGTCTTTGCCGGCCATAACAATAAAGGTCGGTGACTCGTCCAGGGTATTTAACTCACCACCCATGGGCACACCGCGGCTGGTCGCCTCGCTGTAGAGCTGGTCACTGGCCATATCAATGCCGGACAGGTCGCCGGCGAAAAATCGCAGGCGGATGCGCGGCCCGCTGGTGGCGTATACCTCGCGCCGTTTCATGGCGGCCATAATAGATTCGCGGGTGTTTTCTTCTGACCAGACGGCGGCCAGGCCAGAAGCTGACATGGTCCAGCCGTTGATGGACGGTGACTCTCCCTCTGCCCAGTGGGATTGCTTGTTCTCGGGGATTGAGTCAGTGGCCATCTTGCCCCAGAAATTATCTTCCTCGGCACTGGACAAGCCCGTGTGGGCATCGGTAGAACCAATCATGCCCAGCTTGTAGGGGTTCTGTCCAAACTCCTGCTCTATGGTCAGGCCGCGTTTGAGTGCCGAGCGCACATAATCACCGGGTCTCGCCTCGTAGGGGCTGTAGGTGCTCTGCAAATAGAAGGGAAACTCCTCAAAGTTCGCAAACTCATCGTCGGGCGACAGGGTGGGGTGGGTTTCCGAATCACCCTTGATCTGGGTGACTTCTGCGATCGGTTCCCACTTGGCGCGGGTGGCAATGTAATCGGCATCCATAGGGGTGCCGCGCAGGCGCGTGTCGTCGAACATAAAACCCTTGGAGATATTCGAGTTGTGCGGAATGGCCAGGTAGTTGGCATCCGACGTGGCGCTCAGGTCATCCAGCCAGGCCCACAGGTCTTCCGGGTACTGGCTTTGCAGAAAACTGTAGGGCTGAAATTTTTGCGCGCTGGTAGCATCGCCGTCGGTTAAAACTACCCGGTGCAAATTGGCGCCACCGGGAATCGAACTCCACTCCCAGCCGATAAAGGCGGTGAACTTGCCCGGCTCGTTGTGATCGTCGGCAATGCTGGTCAGTGACCGCCAGCTATCTATCTGCACGTTCATCATCGGCGGGAAAATATCCGCGTTACCACCCAGCTGTACTTCTACAGCCGCCTCACGTACCGGCAGAGGTAGTGGCAGAATAGCCTGGAAAAGCTCCAGTGCCGTGCCCT
>Ga0114949_10002922_pt1 | contig 10758 bp, 8 predicted proteins | sample N074metaG_FD_83505 | JGI IMG/M metagenome (GOLD analysis project Ga0114949, IMG submission 83505) | Deep subsurface microbial communities from Kermadec Trench to uncover new lineages of life (NeLLi) - N074 metaG | ecosystem: Environmental > Aquatic > Marine > Ocean trench > Sediment | place... | reverse complement strand
GCAATGGCAGTATCTGGCTGAATATCGTGTTGAACCAGTGAACCAGGTGTTCTCCGGAGCGAAAATTTCTCCGCAGAATCAATGAATCGAGTTTGACCTCACCGATGCCGTGTTGTCGCGCGAGCAAGAACTGTCCGACTTCGGCATCGCGAAACCGGTAAATGGATTGCATCGGATCGCCGACGCAGAACAAGGTGCGTCCGTCGCCCGGCGACCATCCTGCCGTCAGTTTTTTCAACAAACCGTATTGACTGATCGACGTGTCCTGCATCTCGTCAACCAGCAGATGCCTGAGCTGATAGTCGAGCATTAACGCGATGTCACCCGGTTCGTCGACGGGCCCAAGCGCCAGGTTTGCGGCCAGCGCCACCTGCGTATGATCACTAACGGCACCCTCGCTGAACAGTCGTTGCAATTCCCCAACCGCCAGTGGCAACAATTTCAGCAAAGCGAGCAATACCTCCCATTGCTCGTCAACGTATCGTGGTTCTGGCAGGTTGCGGGTACGCAGCAGGTTTTCATGCAATCCCGGCAACTCGCGCAGCTGCTCGATGAGTGCATACAGGGATTTCTTCTGCCCTTTGTCACCCGCCGGGAAGCCGTCGTTCTTGTTGATACTTTTTCGCCAATCGCCGGCTTTGGTTAGCAGCAGTCCGGCGATTGCCTGCCAGGCAAGACGATCGCCCGCCGCATTGCCGGGCAACTTGTTGCCGCCGCCAATCCCACACAACGGATGTTCCGAATGATCACTTTGCAACAAATGGTCGATGGCGTAGCGAATCAGGGCCAGCAGTTCGGACGCACAGCTTTCCGGGAAATGGCTGCTCATGCGAGACAATTGCTGCACGACAACGCGCTCGATATTCTTTTCGAGTTGCTGACGTGCCGCGGCTGCGTTGTGGGGATCTGACAGACCACTGCCGGTCATTGCCAGCCATTGATCGCGGTTAGCGAGCATTCGCGAGAGATGAGAAATGTAGAGACCCGTGTGATTGTCCAGGTGCTCGAGCACACACACAACAGAATCTCCGTCGGCTGCATCCAGGCTATCGAACGTTGCCGCAGCAGCATCACGATACATGCTGCTCATCTCCGCACCGGTCAAGGTCGCACCAATCCCCCCGAGCCCGGAGCTCAGCGGCAACGATCTGGCGATACCTGCGCTAAAAGCATCGACGGTCTGGATGCGCATGCGCCCTGGCGACTGTATGAGATCCCAGCCCAGCTGCTGATCGCGCGCCAGGGCCGCGGTTGCAGCTGCAAATGTAATCCGCTCGTAGTCCGCTTCTGGTGCAACGCCGGCGCGGGCGTGTCGCAATGCATCGATGATCCGCAATTGCATTTCAAACGCCGCTTTTCGAGTAAAGGTGATCGCCAGGATTTCTTCCGGATTGCTTACGATTGCCAGCAGTTTCAGGTAGCGCTGGATCAGCAATTCTGTTTTGCCAGAGCCAGCGGGCGCCTGCACGATCGATGATCGTTCCACGTCCAGTGCAGCGCTACGTGATTGCCTGTCTGCCTGCAGCAGCTCGAGGTCAGTGAGCACGCTTGTATTCCTCCAGGCGGCTCAGGATGCCAAGTGGACGCCCCTCATCGGCAGTCAGCAGCAAATTGATGCGACCATCCCCGGCTGCAATTTCGCTGAGCGCCTGGTGTACCTCGCCACGCCAGGCTGCCAGCCGTTGCGGCCAATCATCACGGCGCGCAGCATCCCACTCCACGCTACCGCCGGTCCCCTGGTAACTGATCGAGCGGCTGTCGATGTTGATGAGCGCCAGTCCGCCAACAGCGTCCTCCAATGCATCTGCATACACCACCAGCTGCAGGTCCAGCGGATCGCCATCCCGGTTGAGCAGCTTTTTGGGCATGCCGGTCTTGTAATCGATGACCAGTAGCGACCCATCGGCGAGACGGTCAATGCGGTCGACCCTGAGTCCGAGCCGGATACCGAATGCCTCGAGCTCGAGGGATTTTTCAACCTCGGCGATTGCAAACTCGGGGCGCTCTGTCTCCGCGGCGATAAAATTTCGCAACAACCGGGTGAGCCGTGTCCGCTCCAGGCCCAGCAGTCGCGTGTGCGTCTTATCCGCATGTCGCAGATGCCCGGCAAGCGCCGAATCGATCGCACTGCCCAGACGCTCGACGAGGTTGGTCGCGTCCCAGTCTCTGATTTCGGCCTGCGTCGGGCGCTCCGCAAACAAGGTGTGCAAGGCGTTGTGGATAATGTCGCCACGTACGCCGGGCGCAATACCGGGCTCGATCGCCTCGGGGCGCCTGACGCCGAGGCGACCGTAGACGAATGCTGCAAAGGGTTCGACCCTCTGGCGCTGGACTGTGTACGCGCCGCCCGCCACGACTTCATCCGCTGTTACCGGCGGCACCGGATCTTCCGCGACGATCACACTCGCACCGTTGCCGCAAAACTGCAGGGCATGCCAGCCCGGATCTGCCGGTCCGCAATAGCGATCAAGATTCATTTCGTCAAGCATGCTGCTGGCCGCCAATTCGGACTCGCCATCGCTCCTCGGCCAGCTGAGTACCGCCGTCGACGCGCAGCATGTCAGGCGTTTCAATACCCGCTTCGAAAACATGAGCGTATCAGCGGGTGTCGCGTCAGGCAGGCCGAATTCCTGTTGCAGGGCGCGCGACAACAGCGGCGAAGGATTGCCGGGAGGTGGCCAATTGCCTGCAACCATGCCGCTAATCCACACGTGGTCGAATTCCATGCCGGCTGCCTCGAGTGTGCCCATCAGCGACACGACGCCAGCATCTGCTTGCGGTTGAAAAACGACATCCGCTGCCAGCGCAGCAAGCCGCTGCACTGCCTCGTTGAATCGCAGTTGCGGCGTTACGATTGCGGTTTTTGCCAATTCGTTCAGAAGATCGCGCCAGCGGTTGATCAGCTGGAATTCGCTGCTTGTCAGCGGGCCCTCGCCTGGCCAGCGCCATTCGTTCAGCAAGGAATCCATACGGCTTGCCCAATATGCCGGGCTGGCTACACGCCGCGACTCCTGTTGTAACGCCAGGATTCCTTCCACGCCACGGAACCAGTCCGCGCATTCATCCCTGCCTTTGAGCGCCGCCATGAGGCTGGCGGCCGGCCACGCCCGGTCAGGAAGCTTGCGCAAGCTGAGCTCCAGGCGGCTGCGCCCCGCCGGATTTTGGCTGGCCAGGCACGTACTTCGAAGTAACAGGCTGATTTCCCTGGTGGACAGGCCGTGGTGAATCCAGCGCAATATCAATAATGCGGTGGAGATAGCGGGAAAATCTGCAAGCCTGCGTCCGTACGATACATTGACCGCTGTGCGATAGCGGTCGCCAGCGTATTGCCAACCAGGTGCCAGACCTTCGCGGACCATGCGAGCGGTTCGGTCTGCCTCGCTTTGCAGGGTGGGAACGATTATCGCTATCTTCGCATCCGGATCGGTATGCAATTTGTCCCGCGCCCAGGCGCCCGCCGAGCGCATTTCGGCATCGTGATCTTCGAAACAGGCAACGCTGGCCTTAGCACTCGTGGCAGGTTCCGGTGCCGTTTGCACGTCGCACTCCGCGAGCGTCAGCGCATCGATGACTTCGCTCACCGCGGGTGCGAAGCGGTCGAAGCCGACGAACACCGCCTGCTTCGGCGCACGGACGGGTTGTTTCGACAGCAATCGGGTAACGAGTCGTGGAATGCCATGCTGGTCGGTCCAGGAAGATGCATCCAACAGCGCCTGGTAGTCCGCAGCGGCCGCCGCAAACAACTGCTCGTCCGGGCTGCGCGCTGACCTTAAGAGTGCCGCCAGGGGAACATTCCAGTCGTTCAGCCTCTGCCAGCCGTCACGCGCCTGCCGAATAACGCCGTTCAACGCCGGCAGACCGTCGGGCAGGTGTTTTTTGAGACAACGTTCCCACAGGATTGAACTGGAAAAATTGTCGACTGGCAGTGGCAACTCAGCCGGCTCGGCGGCGGCTTCGAGCTGCCGCCTGCACCAGTCATGCCAGAAAAATATCGAGGGTGTTTCCCAGGAGAGGATGCCCGCTTGCAGTTGTTGCCCGGCATAGGCAGCCTGAAGTTCGCGTGCGAGACGCCGGCTGGCTGTGATTATTACTGCATCGCGGGTAATTGCGTCCTTAAGCCATGGGTACATCGGATCAGGCGTGCTATGCCGCGTGTTTTTCCAGAAGGGATTCGATTCTTGAGAATACGTCCTTTATAAGCTCCGGGTCCGGCAATGTCGTTATGCGAAAGTGATCGGAATACGGCGTATTGAAACTGCTGCCGGGCGCCACCAGCACATGTTTGCTCTCGAGCAATTCAAGCGCGAACGTACGATCATCGATTTTGTCAGCCAGCGATTCGTCCAGCCGGATAAACGCGTACATCGCGCCTCTCGGCATGATCATGCTCAGGTAGCGACTCTGCTCAACCGCATCGGCGACAGCCTGACGTGACTGAAACAGGCGGCCACCGGGGATGACCAGTTCCCCGATACTTTGAAAACCGCCAAGCGCCGTCTGCACCGCCCACTGGCCAGGTACGTTGCTGCACAAGCGCAAGGCAGCAAGCAACTCCATGCCTTGCTGCAACGATGCCGCTTTTTCCAGCTCGCCCGTAAACACGCACCAGCCCACGCGGTAACCGCAGGCCCGATAAACCTTGGAGAGACCGGAATAAGTGAGGCATACGGTATTGTTGACCAGCGTGGCCAGTGGAATGAATTCGGCATCGTCGTACACCATCTGGTCGTAAATTTCGTCAGACAGGACCACCAGGTTGTGTTGTTCTGCCAGCGCAACCATTTGTTCGAGCGTACTCCGGTCGTAAACCGCGCCGGTCGGATTATTGGGATTGATGATGACCATTGCCCTGGTGCGTGGCGTAATCATCGTCTCCAGCGCTTCGACATCGGGCAAAAAGGAATTCTCTGACGGGCACGGGTAATGCCTGGCGACTCCGCCATTGAGGGCGACGGCAGCCGACCACAGCGGATAATCGGGACTTGGTATGAGTACTTCATCGCCCGGATTCAGCAGGGCACGAAGCGACAGGTCGATCAATTCGCTGACCCCGTTGCCGATAAAAACCTCCTCGGCGGTGATGTCCGTGATGCCACGATCCTGCTGCTGCATGACGACCGCTTCACGGGCCGGAAAAATGCCCTTCTGGTGGCTGTAAGGTTCGGCCTGACCGAGGTTTTCGATGATCGCCAGGCGCATGGTCTCCGGCGTACGAAAGCCGAACAAGCCGGGGTTACCAATGTTCAGCGAGAGAATCTCGTAACCCTGCTTCTCGAGTTCGCCGGCGCGGTGCGCGAGCTGGCCGCGAATTTCGTATTTAACGTCTGCCAGCGTTTTGCTGGTCTGGATCATGTTCTCTGACATCGCACAATCATATAGCACCATCCCGCGAGAGCGCTGCTATTTGATCCGGCGTGTACTGCAACTCCCTGCTGAGAATCTCTGCGGTGTGTTGTCCGAGCATCGGCGGTGCAGATCGGTACTGCACCGGCGTCGCTGAAAAGCGCACCGGATTGGCCACTGTCGGCACCTCGCCGGCGAGCGGGTGTTGCAGTTGCCGGACAAGCTGCCGCTCCTGCGCGTACGCTTCCGAAAAAATATCGTCAATATTGTTGATTGGCCCGACCGGTACGCCACAGTCCGTCAGCACATCGAGCCAGTAGTCTGTGTCCTGCTTCAGAAATTTTCCGGCGAGTATTTCAACCAGCGACTGGCGATTGCCGACGCGCGACGCGTTGCTCATGTATCGCCGGTCGGTCACGAGGTTCGGACAACCGAGCGCCGTTACACAGGCTTTGAACTGTGGCTCATTACCGACGGCCAGCATCAGGTGACCGTTCGCGGTGGCAAACATTTGATAGGGAACGAGGTTCGGGTGCGCGCTGCCTTGCCGCTGAGGCTGCATGCCGCCGATCAGGTAATTCATGTTTTGATTGGCAAGCCACGCCACCTGGCTGTCGTACAGGGCAATATCGATGTGTTGCCCTTTGCCATTGCCCTGGCCCCCGGCTTGTCCGTCGCGTGCGGCGAGCGCCGCGAGAATTGCCGTCGTCGCATACATGCCGCACATAATGTCGGATATCGCGACACCGACTTTTTGCGGGCCGCCGCCCTCTGAATCCGGTGGTCCGGTGATACTCATCAGGCCCGCCGCGGCCTGCATCATCGCGTCGTAGCCCGGTTTGTCCGCCCGGGAGCCTGTTTGACCGTAGGCAGTAATCGAACAATAGATCAAGCGCGGATCAATCGCATTCAGCGACGCGAAATCCAGCCCGAATCGCTGCAGGCGGCCAACGCGAAAATTTTCAATCAGCACATCGCAGGTTGCCGCCAGTTTGCGAATGATTTCCTGACCTTTCCGGTGCGCAAGGTTGACCGTCAGGGACTGCTTGTTGCGATTGGTAGACAGGAAATAGGCGGATTCACCGGTCGGGCGCTGTTCACGATCCGCAAGCCATGGCGGGCCCCAGTGGCGAGTATCGTCCCCCGACCCGGGCCGCTCGATTTTGATGACCGTAGCGCCGTAATCGGCGAGCAGCTGGCTCGCCCATGGCCCCGCCAGCACCCGCGACAAATCGAGTACGCGAAACCCGTGTAACGGACCATGGGCACCTGCAGCAGCCACACCTGATCTCCCCAAAAATAAAACCCGGCCAACCTTGCGGTTGGCCGGGTGGGTCCGCACGGAGATTGCGGATTGCGCAGCTGAATCGCCTGATCCTGTTGCCAGGAACCTGCCCGACTCAGCCTAGCTCTTCTACCTCGGCACCTTGTACTTCCGGTGGTGCCGGGTCTGGTTGATCGACCGGCTCTTTCTTGCCGTATCGAATCTGTAACATTTCGACCTGATCCGGCGTCAGCCTGCTGATCGAACGAATCCTGGCCTCACCCCCCGCAAACCGGTCATAAATTATCGAGTCTCCGCCATACGGGCAGAGCCTGTCGTCCCGGGACCTGGTGGCCAGCTGGAACGACGATTTCAATCCGAAACCCGGCATTGACAGGCGAACATAGTAGCTTCGCTTGCCCGAGGCATGTATCAGCAGGCTCTGATTGCTCAGCGGTGTATAGTCTCGGATAGTCCGGATCCAGATGCAATCCGAGCCGTTAAAATCGATGTCTTCGGGGAGCTTGTCTTGCTCCCCAGCGGTCGAAAAATCAGTTACGAAAACACATAAAGTAATCACTGTTAGCAATTGTTTTATAACATTTTTTCTCATAATTCACACAGCGATTAACAGCAGATTTCAGGACCGTCATTATGGCCGAATTTAATCCTTTTGACTTGGCAAAACCGTATTAAGTTCATGCCAAATCCGCAGCTTCTAGGCGACAGGCCGGGCCGCATCCCGAAGCCATTCGCTCCAGGACCCGATATAGACCCGGGGTTCGGCAAGGCCGGCAATCGCCGCCGAAAGAACCAGGTGACAGGCAGTCACACCAGAGCCGCACATGACGGAAAATGGCGGCGGAGTATCGCTCCCCAGTAGCGCGGCCCAGGCCTGACGTAACGCCTGGCTCGATTTCCAGGTGCCATCGGCATTGAGGTTGTCCGAGAAAGGAAAATTGATGGCCCCGGGAACATGTCCGGCAACCGGGTCGATCGGTTCTTTCTGGCCATTGAATCGCGCCCGGTCCCTGGCGTCGACAAGACGCATTTCATCGCGCTTGCCAAGCATTGAGCAAACTTCGTCGGTCGTAATGACACGACCGTTATCGGGTGCTTCAATGAGTGTGGATTCGGGAAACTCGGGCACCTCGGTTGCCAGGGTCCCAGCGCCGGCTAACCAGGCTTTGAGACCGCCATTGAGTACCGCTACCTGCGAATGGCCAAACCAACGCAGCATCCACCACAAACGGGCCGCCAACGCACCACTGGCATAGTCGTACACGACGACCTGGGTGCCCGGGCCGATTCCCCATCCTTGCAGCGTGGCCTTGAACACATTCCTGTCAGGCAATGGGTGACGACCACTGTCTTTGGTCAACGGGCCCGCAAGGTCCTGGTCGAGGTCCGCATACAGCGCGCCGGGGATATGGCCGGCCAGGTACTCTGTACGGCCTTTCTGCGGCTGCAACAGATCGAAGCGGCAATCTACCACCCGACATTCAGCAGAGCCGAGCAGGTCCTGAAGTTCGGCGACCTCGATGAGTTTACGATAACTTTTCATTCAAAGTCTTGTACAGATGAATTGCCTCAGACACAATATGCGCCCTCTAGAAGGCCGGAGTCTGTTGGTGGAAAAAATTCTTGTGGGCCTGAAGCGGGTCGTGGACTATAACGTCCGCGTTCGAATCAGGTCGGATGGCAGCGGCGTTGAGACTGACGGCGTCAAGATGAGCATCAACCCGTTCGATGAAATCGCGCTGGAAGAAGCGCTACGCATCAAAGAGCGTGGCGAAGCCAATGAGGTCATCGTCATATCGATCGGCAGCAGCGACGCCCAACAGCAGCTGCGGACGGGACTCGCGATGGGTGCTGACCGAGCCATCCTGGTCGAAACGGATGCCGCCAGCGACCCGTTGTCCAGCGCTCGCATACTTCTGGAAATAGTCAGGCGCGAAGAACCTGAACTCGTGTTGCTTGGCAAGCAGGCTATCGATGATGACAACAACCAGACCGGCCAGATGCTGGCCGCACTCTGGGGCCGGCCACAAGCGACTTTCGCCTCAGAACTGGTACTCGAAGGCAGCAAAGCGACGGTGACCAGGGAAGTTGATGTCGGGCTCGAATCGATCGAGGTCGACTTGCCAGCCGTGGTCACAACCGATTTGCGACTGAATGAACCGCGATACGTAAAGCTGCCGGACATCATGAAAGCGAAGAAAAAGCCACTGGACAGGATCCCACTGGCTGATCTCAAGATTGAAGCGTCCACGCGGATCAACGAAACCGCTTTTGCGCCTCCCGAAGAACGGCAGAAAGGAATAATGGTCGATGACGTCGCAGGCCTCGTGGCCGCATTGCGAGACCAGGGGCTGCTGCAATGACCAGAATTCTTTTGATTGCCGAACATGATGGCTCCACCATCAATCAGTCGACCGCGAAGTGTGTTAGCTGCGCCAACGAAATACCGGATGCGGAAATCCATGTGGCTGTATTTGCGGAAGACGGCTCAAAGCTGGCGAGCGAATTGGCGAGTCTGACAGCGGTCGACAAGGTTATTCAGGTCGATAATCCCGCCAATGCATATCCTGTTGCCGCCGTACTGGCGCCACAAATCGTCGCAATTGCCGGCGGCTACTCGCATGTATTCGGCCCGTCGACGACATTCGGCAAGGACCTGATGCCAAGAGTTGCGGCGTTGCTTGGCGTCAATCAGATCAGCGACATCATGAGTGTGCTGGGCAGTCATCGGTTCAAGCGGCCGATTTATGCGGGTAATGTAATTGTCACAGTGGAAGCGCCGGCAGACCTGCCAGTCGTCGCCACCGTGAGAACCGCATCCTACGCAACTGCTGCCGAGGGAGGTTCAGCGTCGATCGAGGCAGCATCGGTCGATGCAGACATTCCGGATCACACCCGCTTTATCGAGCTCAAGTCCGGCACCACCGATCGACCTGATTTGCAGACTGCCGCCAAAGTGGTTTCAGGCGGCCGCGCGCTCGGCAGCTCTGAGAATTTCGACATAATTTACAAGTTGGCGGATGCGCTTGGCGCGGGGGTTGGCGCCTCGAGAGCCGCGGTTGATGCAGGCTATGTGCCAAACGAAATGCAGGTCGGCCAGACCGGCAAGATCATTGCCCCAAATCTGTATATTGCGATCGGTATCTCGGGCGCTATCCAGCATCTCACCGGGATCAAGGATGCAGGGACTATCGTTGCAATCAACAAGGATGGGGAAGCACCGATTTTTGAGGTCGCCGATATCGGCCTGGTCGGAGACCTGTTCAAAATCGTGCCAGAACTGGAGGCTGCGATCAGTTCATCGTAGGAGCGCGCTCCCAATCCGCCCGCAACGATAATCATCACTCCAATGGACGGTGCGGATTGATCTTTAGTGACATCGGTAGGAGATCTGACTTCGCGCGCTGGGGCGCGCTCCTACAGGCGCGCTCCTACAGGCGGGCTCCTACAAGCTGGCTAAAATCGACTCGGCCGTGCTCACCTCTAACTTACCCGGCGCTTCCACCGCGACATGCTGAGCCACGCCGTCGTCAACGATGATCGCGAATCGCTGCGAACGCGTGCCCATACCAAACGCGGTACCGTCCATTTCGAGGTCAAGTGCCCTGGCGTATTCGCCATTGCCATCCGCAAGCATCATCACTTTGTCAGCAACCTTTTGATCCTTGCCCCAGGCATGCATGACAAAGACATCGTTCACTGACATGCAGGCAATCGAGTCAACGCCCTTGGCCAGTAAAGCATCGGCCTGATTGACGAAACCGGGCAAATGACTGTCAGAACAGGTCGGCGTAAATGCCCCAGGCACGGAAACCAGGACTACTTTCTTGCCGGCAAACAATTCTTCGGTGGAGATGGCGCCGGGACCCGCGTCCGTCATCACGCCGAACGCCCCGGATGGCATTTTTTCGCCCGCTTGAATTGTCATTAATAATCTCCTATAACTATTGGATATTTAACATTAATATTCATTTTCCCCTACCTGTACGATCAACCCGTCCCAAGCGTCATTCATTTCCAGTTGACAGGTCAGTCGGCTATTGGAACGTCGCTCATAGGCGGCATCCAGCATGCTGTCTTCCATGTCATCCATGGTCGGCATTTTGTCGATCCAGGCCTCATCAATGTAG
>Ga0114949_10002919_pt1 | contig 10759 bp, 9 predicted proteins | sample N074metaG_FD_83505 | JGI IMG/M metagenome (GOLD analysis project Ga0114949, IMG submission 83505) | Deep subsurface microbial communities from Kermadec Trench to uncover new lineages of life (NeLLi) - N074 metaG | ecosystem: Environmental > Aquatic > Marine > Ocean trench > Sediment | place... | reverse complement strand
TCCAATTATGGGGCCGTAGGCCGTTTCGCTGGTGAAGTTGTGACCATCAAATGTCATGAGGATAACTCCCTGGTCAAAAGTCTGGTTGCCGAACCCGGCCTGGGTCGGGTGATTGTTGTCGATGGGGGTGGCTCGCTGCGTCGAGCTCTGCTGGGGGACATGTTGGCCGAGAAGGCCGCAGCCAACGGTTGGGCGGGTCTAATTATCAATGGCGCGATTCGCGATGTGGATGAGATAGCCGGCATTGAGTTGGGTGTACAGGCGCTGGGTCAATGCCCGCTAAAGACAGAAAAGCTGGGAGTGGGGCAGCGCGATATCGCGGTCAAGTTTGGCGGTGTAGAAATAACTCCCGGGGACTATGTCTACGCCGATAACAACGGTGTAATTGTCAGTGACGAGGCCCTGCTATAACAGTCGCATAGATAAATCGAGCGCAGTGCAGTCCTTGGTCAGCGCGCCGATGGAGATGTAATCGACACCGGTGTCCGCGATGGCGCGCAAGGTGGCTTCGGTGACGTTGCCGGAGGCCTCCAGCGCGGTTTTACCGGCGGTCAACTTCACCGCCTCGCCCATTTTTTCCAGGGTGAAATTATCCAGCATGATCCGGTCACACCCCGCTGCCAGTGCCCGTTCCAATTCATCAAGGTTTTCGACTTCGACCTCCAACAATTTATCCGGGGCCAATTCGCGGGCCCGCGAGACTGCCTGGGCAATACCGCCGCAGGCGTGTATGTGGTTTTCCTTGACCAGGAATGCGTCGTACAGGCCCATCCTATGGTTGTAGCAGGAGCCGCAGGTGACTGCATACTTTTGTGCTACACGCAGCCCGGGAATAGTCTTGCGGGTGTCCAGTAACCTCACACCGGTGTCGGCCACAATATTGGCCATGCGCTGGCAGACCGTGGCGGTACCGGATAGCAACTGTAAAAAGTTTAACGCGCAGCGCTCCGCGCTCAATAGGCTCCTGGCAGATCCATGGGCGGTAAACAGGGCTTCCCGGGGTGCGATAGATTGACCATCCCCCACCAGCCAGGCCAGATCAATGTCGGGGTCTATCTGTAGGAATACTTCATCCACCCAGGCCTGACCGCAAATAATCCCCTGCTCCCGGCTAATGATCCGCGCCGTCGCCACGGTGTCGCTGGGAATTAAGCCAGCGGTAATATCACCGGTTCCAAGGTCCTCCGCCAATGCAGTGCGCACGTTGGCGGTAATGTCTTGTTGATCGACGATAAGTCGTTCGGGGACAAAACGGGATTCTGTCGGATTATCTGGCATGCGGTCATTGGTAGTAAAAATGTAAAGCCGAATTATACCAGCTCTCGACGGTATTTCCGCGCATTTCTACGCACCGTGCAAATGCTGTCTTCGTTTACCAGGCCCCTGAATACCGATAGGATGGCGTATGCCATATACGCTTGAAAATGGTTGGATAGTGCAGGCCAGATGCGTGCCGTCCGCCAACTGTGGTGCGCGCCCCTGCGGCGCCGAGATTGCTTTGCTGGTTATTCACAGCATTTCTTTACCGCCGGGCCAATATGGTGGAGATTTCATTGAGCATTTTTTTACCAACGCTCTCGATACCGATGCACACGAGTATTTCCTGGAAATCGCGGGGCTGGAGGTGTCCTCTCACTTACTCATACGCCGTACGGGGGAACTGCTACAATTTGTCAGTATGGAGGATCGGGCATGGCACGCCGGAAAATCCTGCTTTGAGGGACGTCGGGACTGCAATGATTTCAGTATTGGCATTGAAATGGAGGGGACTGACGATGACCCTTATTCCGATATTCAATACGAGGTGTTAGGTGATGTGACGGCAATGTTGTTGGAGGAGTTTCCCCAGCTAAATGTGGACACCATTGTCGGCCACTGTGATATAGCGCCGGGCAGGAAAACTGACCCCGGCCCGTCATTTGACTGGCATCGCTATCGCATTTCGCTGGCGGATACAGGAGACAGGACATGAATTTTTTGGCAATGATCATCGCGCTATTGTTGTTGCAGGTTTGGGGCTCGGGTGATCGTATACATTATGATCAGTGGTTCGCGAACCTTCGATCCACTATTGGTGGGCTCGGATGGACTCCAACCGCAGTGTTGCTGGTGTCCATTGGCTTGCCCATCGTGGGCGCCAGCGTGTTTCTGAGCCTGCTGGAGCCGTTATTTTTCGGTCTTGGGTGGATCGCCGGCACGGCATTTATCTTATTATATTCCCTGGGCAGAGGAGATTTTCAGGCCCTCCTGGCTCGCTACCGATCCTATTGCCAGAGCGAAGATTTTGAAGGTGCCTATTTAAACGCACAAAGTGATCTGGCCTACGAGCCGAGTGACGAGGGGCCTGCATCTATCGCGGAATTTCAGTTGCAGATACAACGCTGCCTGCTTTACGAGGGCTATCAGCGCTGGTTTGCCGTGCTATTTTATTTTGTTGTTCTGGGACCCGAGGGCGCTCTGGCCTACAGACTATTGCATTTGAGTGCGCCCACAGCCGAGGGAGATGTGGCGAAACGCGTACTTTACTATGTTGACTGGATTCCGGTGCGGCTGCTGACGGCGACCTTCACCATGGCGGGGGACTTTATCCTCAGCCGGGATAAGCTGGTGGCCAGTCTCCAAGATAGCGATGAGAGTGCGGGCTCAGTTTTACTCAACATCGCCAGGGCGGCCCTGGGCATGGATAAATTGAAAGAGGCCGATCCTCCGGTGCCATTCGGCGAATTTGCAGCCTCCCAACTCGCCGATATTGAAGCCCTGCTGTCTCGCAGTGCCATTTCCTGGCTGGTATTAATATCGATACTTGTATTGCTGCTATAGACTGGCTCTGACGCCAGCTCTAACGGGTGCTCGATCAGGCGAAGGGGACGCGTCCCGCCGCTCCCGGCAGTTTTATGCCTCGCTTGGTTGGAACTTCACGCCCTTGCGAGGCATAAAACTCCCGAGAGCTGCTACCTGAGGGATGTACTCTCCGGACTTAACATTGCTTGAGTAACCGCCGCTCAGGCAAGGCTCTCACTTTTCGCTACAGATGCTAAGCTTAGAACTCCTATTAGGCTTTTGTAGTACTAACGCGGATTCTCTTATGCCTGATCGACAAAATACAGACCCCACATTGCCGGCGGTCGTTGCCTCCCTGCGCCGAGATAGTCAAGAGCAGGCTCTCTTATTGACCATCGTCTTTCATCCGGATCCCAACAGAATTGGCGAGACTGCACGATTTGATAAGCTGGCAGGGGAGAACAGCAGAATATTGGGCCGCCAGTCGCCCAGTTTCGAGGCAGTGGGCAGCGATCAGCCAGCAAGGGCCCTGGACGACCCCTATCTCAGTAGGGAGGCAGTGCAGGCGCGCTACTCCAAGGGTTCCATTACGCTTAGTCGAAGCGTTTCCGCCAGTCGTTGTCAGATTGATGGCTGCGAATTGAGTGGCGAAGTACTGCTTTCTCGCGAGCGGTTAAGCGAAGGTGTCCCGATTTTACTGAGCGGTAGGATTGTGCTGTTATTGCGGCGCGTGCCGCGTTATCCCGCGAAGCCAATTGTCGCGCTTCCCGGCCAGGCGTTGCAGGGAAACAGTGCCTATATGTGTGATCTCAGAGCGCAGATTTCCCGGCTGGCAAAAGCAGATGTCGACGTACTGATTCGAGGAGAGACCGGCACAGGCAAGGAGCTTGTCGCAGCGGCGGTACATGCCGCCAGCGCCAGGGCGGGAGAGAAGCTAATCACGGTAAACATGGCGGCAATTCCCGCTGCCCTGGCCCCCGCAGCCCTATTTGGCACTGCTCGGGGTGCGTTCACCGGTGCCGACGGGGCAACGGTGGGTTATTTCGAACAGGCACAGGGCGGCACGTTGTTCCTGGATGAGATCGGTGATATACCAACGGAGATACAGGCTCAGTTATTGCGTGTGCTGCAACAGCGGGAGGTTCAATGTGTCGGCGGACCGATTCGAACGGTGGATCTTCGTGTTATCTCGGCGACGGACGCTTCGCTGGAGGCTCAGGCGTGTAATTTCAAGGCGGCTTTGCGCCACCGGCTTGCCGAGGCGGAGATCAAACTGTTGCCGTTGAGACTTCACCCGGAAGATACGGGGGAGTTGCTGTGGCTATTTCTCAATAAAAACATGCACGCCATGAGCCATGGTGATGTGCTGCCCGGCGACAATTCTGGTGCAGACACCATCGCGCTGTGGGCCGAATTATTCCATCGTTTTGTCTGTTATGCCTGGCCTGGCAATATCAGGGAACTGAGCAATTTTGCCCATCAGGTGGCACTGGCTAGCGAAGCGGAGGTGACCATTCCCCACACGGTGCTAGGCTGGTTTCACAAGAGTAGTCCGGTCGACGACATCGTGGCGGATGAGCCACTGCTTGTAGATATGCGCCATTATTCTGACGAAGAATTTCTGTCGAGCTTTACCCAGGCAGACTTTGAGGTGGCGAGAGTGGCGCGACAATTGGTCGTGTCCCGGCAGGCGGTGTACCGCCGCATTGCGGAGACGCCTGGTTTGTGTCTGGCAAGCGAGTATCCTCTCGATCAAATACTTAGGACACTGGAAAAATGCAATGGTGATGTGACAGTCGCGGCGAGACAACTGCGAATTTCCAGGGCGGGTTTGCGAGAAAGGATTCGAAATACGCCCAAGGTAAGTACTGGGTGACGGACGGCGATTGCCTTGCCTCGCAGTAGTCGCATTGGCCCCTTTCGAATTCTCCGTCTGATTAAGCAAGGCGGGCAGGGGTCAGTTTATTTAGGTTTTGATGACAGGTTGCACAGGCGGGTCGCCATCAAGATATATCAATTACCCCGCAGTAAGAATAACAGGCAGGATTTGCTGCGCGAAGCTCGTCTGGTGGCGAGTATTCAAAGTCCCAAAGTGGTCCAGATTCACGATCTGATTGTTGCCAATGAGCATGTGGCGCTTATTATGGAGTATATCCCGGGTTGCGATCTGGAGGAGCTACTCAACGCGGGAGGGCTCTCTCTGGCCAGCATCCTGGCCATCTGTACTGATATTGCAGGTGCATTGGCCGCCGCTCGGCAGCAGCGTATTGTCCACGGAGATCTGAAAGCCAGCAATATTTTGATAACCGAGCAGGGGCGGGTAAAGCTCACCGACTTTGGGATTGCCCGGGACGATAGAGAGTTGCACTCAACCGCCGGGGGTGCCGCCAGTTTGTCGTGCATTTCTCCGGAGCAATATCTGGGCAGGCCGCTTGATGTGCGATCGGATTTATTTGCCCTGGGGTGTTTATTGTATCGCATGCTCACCGGTAGGGCGCCCTTCGTTTCGGAGGGTGTGCTTGATGATGAAGCTTTGCTGGGCCGAGCACCCCGTCCGATAGAAGATCTGCGGCCCGAATCCCTGTACGTACCGGCGGCACTGTCTGAGTTGCTCGCGTCTTTGTTGCAGAAAGCCCCGGATGATCGGCCGGAAAATACCCACCAGGTTCGCAACGTCCTGCGCGCCATTGCGCGGGATATTCCGCTGTCGGTGGGTAATATGCTGCTCAGGGAGGCACAGCCGTGCTTTCGCAAAGAATCTCCCGAGGATTTTCCGCCTAATATTCCAAGTGATTTGACCCGCAATGGGCGCTCTGGCCTCGTTCACTCCAGGGTCCGGGAGTGGTTGGGCAACTTAACGGGTCATTCGGCCATTGGCCTGGGGCTGGTGTCACTGGTCACCTGCGGCCTCTTTGGCAGCATGCTGGTAGCGGCGTTTCTCCCGGGTCCAACGCGGGTAACGATTGAAGCGCCCTCGCTCCAACTGGCCGCGGCCGCGGTGTTGCCGGTTGAGTTATCCTCGGACTGGTTGGTGGAGCAAATCAGCCAAGTATTGAATTCACAGTTAGCGAATGTCCATATAGTCGATCCGAGGGCGGCGGCAGACAAAATATTTTATTCCCAGGGTATTGCCCAGCCCGGCGCGGGGGACAGCAAACTTCGTGTTCGCACCCGCCTCCAGTGTGTCGGGGAGCTCTGCCTGCTGGCTTTGGTGCTGGAAAACGAAGGTAGGCGAAGCACCCGGCAACAGATGATTTTTACCAGCATGGGTATCACTCAGTGGAGTGATAGTGTGCAAAATGCGATGCATGACCTGCTCAGCCAACACTAGAGATTCAGTTTGCGTATGTCCTCAAAGACCGCGGTATTGAGAGGGGCCGCCACGCCAAATTGCCTGGCGACATCGAGAAAATACCCGGAAATAAAATCGATTTCACTGCGCCGTCCCGCCAGTACGTCCTGCAGCATCGAAGAGCGATTGTCGGCGGTATCGGCAATAACCATGCTCACCTCATCGTGGATGGTGGTGGCCGTCTCGCCAAACCCCGCCGCCAGGCTAACCCGCGCAATTTCGGTACACAATTGATCTACCAGGCGCGCCAGGCCCGGGCGGGCAGATAACTCGCCGTTTTTGCATAGATGCAGTGCGCTCAGTGGATTTATCACGCAATTCACACAGAGTTTTTGCCACAGGATTTGCTCAATATTGGGCTCCCAGACTGTTGTGAGGTCAAGTCGTGACCAGTCGGCAAACCAGTTGGGCGGTTTTTGCCTGCCCGCACATCCCAGGCGCGTCAAGCCGGTTCCCGCGTGGCGGTAATGGCGGGGGGCAAGGCGGTAGGCGCCCTGGGTTGTTGTGCCCAGGGTAAATTGTAGTTGGGGGAACTGATCCACGATGTCGGCCATGAAGCCCATGCCATTCACCAGTATGACAATCTGAGTGTTAGCGTCCAGGCGGTGTGCAACCTCGCTCAAAGCACTGTGAACATCGTAGGCCTTGGTGGTAATGAGGAGGTGGCCGATGATGGCGGAATCGCTGTTATTTGACGTCGGAAAGGACAATCTGCGGGTGGTTTCGGCGCGCTCGATGGACAGGGCAAGAGGCTCATTGGCGGAGTCGGTATTCCTGAGCAGTAGCGTCGTCGGAATTCCCGCCCGTTGTAGCGCGGACCCAAACAAAGAGCCGATGGCACCTGCGCCCAGAATGTACCACTGTGTGGGCATCGGTTAGGGAGAATTCCGCAGCGGGATTGTAAAGCTCGCAAAGCACATTAGACTGTGTCTCACCAAGGAAATGATAATTGGAGAGTATGTACTATGCCATCTTTTGATGTTGTGTCGGAAGTCGATCTGCACGAGTTGACTAACGCAGTGGATCAGGCCGGCCGAATTGTCGCCAACCGCTTTGATTTCAAAGGCGTCAATGCCTCGTTTAAGCGCGATGAACATGCAGTGGTCCTCACTGCCGAAGCAGATTTTCAAGTTGCTCAAATGGAAGATATGCTACGCAGCGCGCTCATGAAATGCAAAATTGATCCAGCCGCTATGGATATTTCTGATCCGGTTACCTCGGGCACAACGGTTAGCCAAAAGGTGGTTTTGCGCAATGGTCTGAATAGTGACGAGTGCAGGTCGATTGTAAAGAAAATCAAAGAGAGCAAGTTGAAGGTACAGGCACAGATACAGGGAGATCAGGTGCGGGTAACCGGAAAGAAGCGCGACGACTTACAGAACGTGATGGCGCTGCTTCGAGAGGAGGACTTTGGCGCTCCCCTGCAATTTAGCAATTTCCGGGACTGACCGCGACCGCTCAGTGCTTCTCCGTTTGGTTGGCTAAAAACCACAGTTGTTCCAGATACCGATACACATGGCAGTACCGGGCAAGTGTGCCGGTCTCTCTCTCGCTGGCGGCTCGTCCAAGATAGGCATTCATCAGCTGCTCTTGTCCGTCGCTATCCAAAGCGTCCCCGACGGCGATCACGGCCAGGTCAAACCACGGACTGCCCATGGCGCAGTACTCCCAGTCGATCGCCCACAGGCGATTTTCGCTGTGGATTCGATTGGCGGACAGTAAATCGTTGTGGCATAGCACCATAGCGTCGTTTTGAACCTCCAACTCATCCAGCAGGCACAGTATTTCCCCGCGTGAGGATGCCACGGCCGCGGGCAATGCCTGGTTTTGGTGCTCCAGTTGTCGCTCGTATTGATAGATTCGCTCTCGCAAATCGAGTCGGTAGTGGGTGGCAGGCAATTGGTGGATGTTGCGAAGTAGCGCCGCAATCTCGCGAATGCCCCCTGGGGAGGTGTCCTCAGGGGGCAGGTAATCACAAACCAAAACCCCGAGCTCTGGATTAAAGTAGCGCGGGCAGGGGGCCAGTCCCGCCTCGTGGGCGGCGTGCAACACGCGCCATTCGGTGGACCTGGACAGGCCATTGCTGGCGTGCTGTACGCCATCTATTCGAATGACAAAACGTTGGCCCGCTTCCACCAAAATGCTGTGATTACTGATGCCGGCACCCAGCTGGGAGACCACCACGGGGGGCGCCGTCAACGGTGGTTCACAACGCCATTGATGCCACTGATTCAGTGCCTGATTCAGTTTTAATTGGATGTTTCGCGGTAGTGTCGCAACCATTTTCTATATCCAAATAGCACAATGACAAGATAGGCCATAAACAGGATCGCTGTCAGGTACAATCCGCGGTCCAGGTAGAGATAAATTGAAACACTATCGATCACCAACCAATATAGCCAGTTCTCCAGAATTTTTCGGGTGACCATCCAAGTGGTTAGTATACTGCCCCAGGTGGTAAAGGAATCCAGCAGCGGCAGAGCGGCATTGGTGAATTTCCCCAACAGTGCTGCACTTATCACAGATGTCAGTAACACAGCGCCGATTGCCAGCAGGTGGCTGCGCAGCGACCAGGAGCTGATCGAAAGACCGCCGGGAAACTGCTGATTCTCAGTGGCGCCCCTCCGCCATTGCCACCATCCATACACCGCCATAATCAGGTAGTAAACCTGAAGCGCGGATTCCATCAGCAGATTTACATTCCAGAACAGGTAGAGAAAAATCGCGGTACTGACAAACGCGGCGTACCAACACCACAGGCTCTCGCGCACTGCGAGCAATAAGTAGGCGACACCCAGCAAAACCGCAAAGACTTCCCAGTACGACATTGCCTGTATTGCCAGTGTTATCTTGCCAGCCCAGCTTTCCAACGGTTTCTCTCCGATTTGTCCCAGCGTCCATCCACTGTGAGGCTCCCTAGAAGGAGTAGCTCGCGCTCACGCCGATTAGCCGCGGATCACCGAACTGGTAGTAGGGCTCGGTCACATACTCCTTGCGGGGGTCGTTGCCAAAACTGCCAAAGCCGCGCACATAGTAGTCTTCATCGGTAAGGTTTCGTACCCACAAGGCAATAGACCAGTCCTGAGCCTGGTAACCCAGTCTGGCGTGGACCAACTCATAACTGGGTGCCTTTACCTCGTGTCTATCGGAAAAGTAGTAGTCGTCCTTGCCCTCGATGTCTACTCGACCATAGAAGCCACCGCCAAAATCGAGACGGCCTCCCACCGCAAATTGATAGCTGGGCGCCTGGGCCTGATCGCGGCCGGACAAATCCTCGCCATCGGCGTTAATGTATTGTTCAAACTCCGTTCGCAGCAGCCCGAGATTGGCATACAGGCTGAGGGAATCGGATACAAACCAGTCCACTTCCAACTCGGCGCCGTAGTTATTACCCCGGGCCGCATTGTTGGTATAGTCGATAAATGCCGTGCTGCCGTCCTCCCGGGGCAGAGCTAAAGATCCCTTTACCTGCTGGTCTTGCCGATCCATGTAAAACACGGCAAGACGTGTTAGCACAGAGCCATCGGCGGAGCTGGACTTGATGCCCGTTTCATAATTGATGAGGAATTCCTCATCGAATTCCTGCAGGTTCTCCAACTGGGTGAGCTGTTGGGGGTCGTCGAGGCTTGTCATGCTCGACAGAATGTTGGCATTGACGCCGTTGGCTCGGTACCCCCGGGAGACACCCGCATAAATCATCGCATCGTCTGATAAACCATATTCAAATACCAGCTTGCCGCCCCATAGGTTTTTATCGGGATCGGCCTGAACGTGATTGTTGTCCCGGTATTTCGTCTCACGTTGTTCCAGACGCAGTCCGGCAGTCATACTCAGTTTTGCGCTCAGTTGACTGTCGATTTGGCCAAAGATCGCCAGGGTATCGGTATCATAGTCACTGGAAAAATCTTGCTCCAGATAGGTATACCGACGTGTTAAGTCCTCCCTATCGTGTAGGAGATAGACACCTAGCACCCAATCTGCGCGGTCTCCGAACAGTCGCGACTGCTCAGTGGATAACAGCCGCAACTGGGCGCTGAAACTGTCCCGCTGCCGCAGGTATTGGTCAAATGAAGAATACTCCCAGCCCGGCGCGATCCCCACGAAGCTCCAGTCTTCATCATAGCTGTAATTCGTCTCCGAGGTGGCGTAAGTCAGTCCCGCCACAAATTCCAGCAACGATGACTCGCTGTGCCAGTTGAGTCCCAGGGCCCTGGATTCCTGCTGGTCCTGTCCGGGCTCGTCCGACAGGGTTGCCCGGGTGTTATCCAGCGAAAATGCGTCATAGCCGTTGTCGATGTCGATAACCATCGCGGTGAGGTCAAGGGTGTTGGAATCATTGGCCAGCCAGCGCAGTTTGCCGCGAATGCCGCTTTCGTCGCGCTGGTTGGTATCGTCTTTGCCCAGGTATTTATTGTCGATGTAGCCGTCGCTTTGATAGGTACTCAGCGCCAGTCTGTACAGCAGTTTATCGGTGATAAGCGGGCCGGTGCCCATTACGCCCACACTCCATGTATCGTAGTCGGCCGCAGTTGCATTCACCGCCAGAGCCGGTTCGGCCGCCGGTTGTGCTGTACGAATATTGATCAATCCGGCGAGTGCGTTGGCGCCGTGCAGCGTGCCCTGGGG
>Ga0114949_10002915_pt1 | contig 10763 bp, 9 predicted proteins | sample N074metaG_FD_83505 | JGI IMG/M metagenome (GOLD analysis project Ga0114949, IMG submission 83505) | Deep subsurface microbial communities from Kermadec Trench to uncover new lineages of life (NeLLi) - N074 metaG | ecosystem: Environmental > Aquatic > Marine > Ocean trench > Sediment | place... | reverse complement strand
TCAAGGAGGCATCTATGATCAGATAGGCGGTGGTTTTCACCGTTATGCGACTGATGATATCTGGTTGATTCCTCACTTTGAAAAAATGTTATACAACCAGGCACAACTTGCCCAGGTCTATCTCCATGCCTATCGCATGACAGGAAAAGATAATTATGCACGGGTAGCACGCCAGACACTTGATTATGTCTTGAGAGAATTAACTTCTAATGAAGGTGGTTTTTACTCAGCAACAGATGCTGACAGTGAAGGGTTTGAAGGTAAATATTTTGTCTGGCGAATTGATGAAATTAAAGAGATTCTTAATAAAGAAGAGTCGCAGTTGGCAATTGATCTATTCGCCATCACTGAAGAAGGCAATTTTGAAGGAAGTAATGTCCTGCACCTGCCGGTTTCATTAACTGATTATGCCCTGAAACATCAATTACCTTACCAAGCATTGACGCAGATAATTGACAGTATCCGCGCCCAACTTCGAGCATATCGTAGTCAACGAATCCCTCCCTTACGTGATGATAAGATTATACTTGCCATGAATGGGATGATGATCTCTACGTTAAGTCTAGCTGCTGATGTTCTTGATAATCCTGCTTACAAAGATGCTGCGATACGTGCCGGACATCTACTTTGGAAAAAACTTTGGCATAACGATGCCTTGTTCAGAATTTATTTTGACGGTAGACATTCTATTCCGGCGAAACTGGATGATTATGCCTATTTTATTCAAGCACTCATGGATTTATATGATGTTGATGGTAAGCCTCTTTGGTTAGAACGTGCTCGCACCCTTGCCGACCTCATGAATACACGCTTTCATGACAGTACAGTAGGTGGGTTCTTTATGTCTGACACGAAGAATTCGTTGTTTACCAATCCCAAAATTTTAAATGACAGCGCCCTGCCTTCTGGTAATTCAGTCGCAATAATTGCATTAGCAAACCTCGCTCTTCGTACAGGAGATCTATCTTACCAGGATAGTGCAAATGAGGCTTTACAAGCAATCGCACCCTCTCCCGGTGAAAATATTTTTTCTTCTGCTTCTTTATACAAAGCTCTGGATTTATTGGTCCATGGTGAAATTGGCAAATACCAATATGGTGCACGTGGTGCAGTCAAGGCAAGCGCAGAAGTAAAAAATATCAAGGGAGATAAATTTATTGTGGTAAAATTACGGCTTGCCGATAATTGGCATATCAATGCTCAGCAGTCCAGGGCTAAAGATATCATCCCGACATCCATTCGTATTGATATGGACTATTCTGCGGCAAAATTAAACAAGATTATTTACCCTGAATCAGTCAGTAAAATATTTAGTTTTATTGATACTCCTTTGCAAGTGTACGAAGGTAATGTCATTCTGCGAGGCTCATTAGATGTTGATAACAGTGCCCGCCTGAATAATATAGTCCCCATAATCATCCGGTTTCAGGCATGTAATGACCAGGTATGCCTGGCACCGGAAAAACTCACACTCAGGGCTTCCTTGCGATAGGAAGCATTAAAGAGATAATGAAATTTCTCCAGTCTTCATTCATAAATTTTTTATTATGCTTCCTTGTCTTAGTCCTGTATGCCTGTGAACAACAGCCTGCACATCAGCAATCTGTCATTTTATCAGGCATTACCATGGGCACGACGTACACTGTCAAGATACACGCTCCCAAGACAAAAACAGATCAAGCTACAATATCAACAGAAATTAATCGTCTCCTTGATGAAATCAATTTCCAGATGTCTACCTACATGGAAACATCTACCCTTTCGCTATTTAACCAATCAAGCACTCAAGAATGGGTAGAAATTCCGTTCAACCTCTATACAGTGATCGAGGAGGCGTTGAGAATAAACAAGCTAAGTCATCGTGCTTTTGATATCACCATAGGTCCTGTTGTTAATCTCTGGGGCTTTGGTCCAATAGCGAGGTCCAGCACCATTCCAGATGAATCAACAATCAAAGAAGCGCTTGATAAAGTTGGATCTGAATATATCCATTTACGTAAACAACCTCATGCAATCAAAAAAGATAAACCGAACCTGTATATTGACCTTTCTGCCATCGCAAAAGGCTATGCTGTTGACGTGATTGCCGATTACCTTGATGAGTTGAGTATCAATAACTATATGGTTGAAATTGGTGGTGAAATAAAAACCAAAGGCATAAATCCAGAGAACAAGATTTGGCATATTGGTATTGAAAAGCCTCTGGATGATCAGCGCTCTGTACAAACGGTCATCACCCTGAACAATACGAGTATGGCAACATCAGGTAATTATCGTAACTATTTTGTAGAAAACGGCATTCGCTACTCACATACCATTAATCCATCAACGGGAAAACCGATCACACATAAACTCGCTTCTGTAACAGTTTTACATCCTTCAGCCATAACTGCAGATGCCATGGCCACTGCCCTGCTTGTGCTTGGCCCAGAACGTGGTTTTGACCTGGCTCTCAATGAAAACCTTGCTGCCCTGTTTATTGTCCACGATAAAGATAATTTTATTGAAATCATGACACCTCAATTTAAACATGCAGTTGTCAACTCAGAATGAATGCACTGACATTTTTATTCGCACTGGCAATACTGGTATGGTTCTGGCAAAACAGTTTGCGTCTGCGTGAAATTGCCATACACAAATGTAATACAGCTTGTAGAACTATAGGGCTGCAATTACTGGATGAAACTGTGGCGCTACATAAAATTGCATTTGCCAAAGATGATCGGAATCAAACCAGATTACTTCGTCGTTATCATTTTGAGTTCAGTATCGATGGGCACGATAGATATGAAGGATCCATCACTTTTATTGGTCAAGGTGTCGACCATATCCAGCTTGATCACCCTGATGGACAAATTATTTTACACAGTGATGAGGCCAAAAAACTGCATTAATAATTGTTATACTGTGTAAAGTAAATAATTAATAATTTTCGAGGAATCCACCATGCCTTCATTTGATGTTGTCTCAGAGGTCGATATGCATGAACTCTCAAATGCCATTGATCAAACCAATAGAGAGGTCTCCACCCGTTTTGATTTTAAGGGTAGTAATTCACGTGTTGAACGCAAGGAAGCAGAAATGACCTTGATTGCTCCCGCAGAGTTTCAAATAAACCAGATATTCGACATATTACAAAATAAATTAGCCAAGAGAAAAATTGATACCGGCTGTCTGGATAAGGGCGATATCAAGGAATCACATAATGAGGCAAGACAAATTATTATTGTCAAACAGGGGCTGGATAAAGAACTGACAAAAAAAATTACGAAACTAATAAAAGAGTCAAAACTTAAAGTCCAAAGCACCATTCAGGGTGAACAAGTCCGTGTCACGGGTAAGAAGCGGGATGATCTACAGGCAGTGATGGCGCTACTTAAAGATGCAGGTTTCTCCCTGCCACTACAGTATACAAATTTTAGAGATTGAGAATACTGTATGCACCTTGTTTATGATCTACATACGCATACAACAGCTTCAGATGGAGAGCTTTCACCAAAATCGCTTGTCCTTAAAGCAAAAACCAATGGTATTGATGTCCTGGCTATTACTGATCACGATACGACATCTGGCATTGCTGCTGCTGCAGATGAAGCCAGCAAGCAAAATATCAAACTCATTCCCGGGATTGAGCTTTCGGTCTCATGGAGGAATAAAAGTTTTCATATTATAGGCCTTGGTATAGAGCCAGATAATGAGAAATTAAAAGCATCTCTAAAAGAAACTGAAGAATTACGGCAACAGCGAGCAATGGAGATAGGTAAAAAACTGGAAAAAATTGGCGTCGTAAAAGCTTATTTTGAAGCCAGAGAACTGGCGGGCGTTCATACACTTACTCGCAGCCATTTTGCTCGTGTCCTGATCAATCAAGGTTTTGCAGTGGACAGCAGAGAAGTTTTCAAAAAATATCTAGTCCAGAATAAACCTGGCTTTGTTAAAACAAACTGGGTTGAATTGTCTTCGGGCATCAAACTCATCAAAGATTCTGGTGGTGAAGCAATACTTGCTCACCCACTGCGTTATAACATTACTGCCAGCTGGCTTAGAAGATTCCTTGTGACATTTAAAGAATCTGGTGGGATCGGTATTGAAGTTGTTACCGGAAGTTCAAATACAGATGAGATAACGACCACTGCTGCTTACGCCAAACGCTTTGAACTGTCTGGATCTGCAGGTTCTGATTTTCACGGATTTGACAATACCTGGGTTAAGCTAGGACAACTGGCCACCATGCCAAAATCAGTCATGCCTGTCTGGAATAATTGGGCTATTTAGGAAAACTGGGAAAAGTAATTTTAGTGCTCAAGGGTGCCTCTATTAATTAGGATTTTTGCGTAAGTGCAAGAAAGCACCGCGTGCAGAACCGCAGTGTACACGTTGTACATGAGGATTGGACAAAAACCATCCTTGGTTTTTGCTCTGCGAGCAGCAAAGCTGCCCAAAAATGCTCCCGGCGTTTTTGTGAGCACGGAGCTGACGCGGCAATCGCGGGAAAAGACAATTAATAGAGGTGACCTAACTATATTTTTCCATCCAGCCCCATCTGATAATACTTATGGACAATCTTATCCTGATTTTCCAGTAACCAATCTATGTCAGGTTCATTATTTATTGCTTTATGGATTGCTGCCACAGTCGCCTTACGATGAATATCAAATAGAATTTTGTGATCAAGATTATCATCAGTTGCTACAGACGGATTCAACCAGACAGAAACCATAATTCCTAGATCATTCGCTTTCTGTTTTGGGATATCACCGTTTCTAACTGCATCAAGCACACCATTCGCAATCGCACCTTGCACAGTTCCCATCAGGATATTTGTATATCACATATTATTGACAGTTACTTTACTAACCATCAAAGTCGATGGCCTGACCGTAACATCAGTGTTTAAAATGGCCAGAACACGCGTATGTCCCTTAACCTGATCGCCCAGCAAATTCGCAAATGCTGTACCAAATGGTCCATCCAGTTCTCCAATGATGACTTCTGGCTCTGCCGCAGTGCCTGGTGGTCCACCTGCGACCAATGCTTCACCTACTCGCATAATAATACGATCACTCATGTAATCCGCTCCTTAACAATATCTAATGAAATTATAAATTTAGATATATCAAAACTACCTGGAAACGCAGGTTTCAGGGTAGTTTGAGTATAGACTAGTCTGAATCTCTCAATTTGTGATGGCTATCATCACTAATCTGAGATGAAATATCCGCAAACAAATTTTCGGTAGATTCCTGTATTTTGTTTCTTGCTTCCTCTGCACATTCCCTGATTCGTTTGATATGCTCTGCTTGAGATTCTTTGCCTTCAAACTGTTCCTGTCTTACTCCTTCTTCTTCTTTCCACTCGCTAAGTTCTGCCGCCATTTGCTTATTTAATTTTTTTTCTTCTTCTTTTTGCCTTAAGAGATCCTCTTCATTTATTTCTTTTGCGGCTTCGGTAATTTTTTCATCATGTTTTGCATCATCAAGTGTTCTCTTTGCTTCCTCCAGTTTCTCTTCTGCAAGCCTCATTTCTTCTTCCATTCCTTTATCTTCTGCGCCTCCTTTTGCAGCTTGCTTAGCTTGTTTTGCTTTTAAATTTTCGGCATCCTTTTCGGCTAATTTTCTGGCTGTTTCTGCCGTATCCTTGGCCCTATGAACTTCATCTAATTTATCCCTAATCTGCTGTGATTCTTTTTCCAGTTTTTCCCTTTCTGCCTTGAGTAAAGCTTCGAGTTCAGCTTTTTCTTTTTCAAATTGTGCTTTGTATTCCTCGATAATTTTTTCAGCTTCTTCTTTTGCTGCAACACGTCCTGCTTCTGCAACTGCTTTTTCTTTTTGTGCCTGTTCTAACTCTTCATTGTTCTGTGCAATTTTTTCTGCAAGCTTTCGCCGTTCATCATTTAACAAAGCCTTCGCTTTTGCTTTGACATTCTTCTCCAGTTCAGCGTGTTTTATTCTCTGTTGTTCTGCTTCTTCTTCAATTTTCTTCTTCGCTTCTTTTACACTGTCTTTCAAACTTCTTGCTTCATCCAGTTCGCGCCTTGATTCACTTGCCTGTTTTTCAAGCTGCTCGCGTGCCTTTTTAATTTGCGCTTCAGCTCTAGCTTTCATCTCCTGAAGCTTTTTCATTTCTTCCGTGTTCCTGGTATAGACCTCCTTAAGCTTTTCCTTCTCTTCTTCCATCCTGAACGCAGCATCTTTCTTGGACTTTTCAATCTTTTGCTCTTCTTGCTGGCGTTTCTGCTCAACTTCCTCTTCAGCCAGTTTTTTCTGTCTTTCTATTTCATCCTTTTCCTGCTCAAGTTTCTTTTTTTCTTCCTCTAATGCTTCCCGCTGTTGTTTATCAGCTTGCTCATTTTCATCCTTGTGTTTCTTATCCGCAGCTTCAAGTTCCATCTTGTTTTTGGCCAAGTCTGTTTCTAATGCGGATGCTTTCACTACAGCATCTACTGTCTCTTCTTCCATGATTTCTTGAACAGCCTTATTTTTTTCTATTTCCTGCTTTGTTGGTGATTCAATTTCTTCGCCTTGTACTTGCTCATTAGTAGCTTCCGGATTCGATACAAGTCCACCCTCAAGATAGGAAACGTGGAACCCGTCTTTCGTCAAGAGAAATGCTGCTGCAGAGCTGCGACCACCTGTGTCACAATAAAGCACATAGTGCTTGTCATGGCTAAATTCATCTATTTGAGCGCGTAAGAGGTTAAGGGGAATATTCGCACTTGTTCCTATGTGTGATGCTTTAAATTCCTCAGCGAACCGTACGTCAATCCATTCACCTCCTTCGTTTATGACTTCCGTAGCTTGATTAAAAGAGAGTGAACTTAAAGACGGTTTTTTGATTAAATCGACAAAACTGTCCTTGTTTAACTGCATTAAAACACCATCGCTCAACATCGTAACGGTGGCATTTCTGGTGGCATCTGTAAGCAATGCCTCCTCACCAAAACTGTCACCCACGGTCAGTTCTGCTAGTTTGACGGGTTCTTTACCCTCTCCAGGCACCCTTGTGACTTCACAAGTACCTTCCTGAATGATGTAATAGTTATCTCCCGGTTCGCCCTGTTTTATCACTGTGTCACCTGTTTCAAACACAACAGGTTCCAAAAATGCAAATAGCTGCTGGATGTTTGACATCGGCAACCTGGCAAATAAATCTGACTGTAACATTCGTGTCATCCAGTCACCGGAATCCTCTTCTTCTATGCGGCTGACACCCATTTCTTCACTCGTAGCGCCGGTTTCTGTTTCTTTATTACCTTCGTGCACCATCAATCTGTCCAGAGCACTTCTGTCAAGCCTTAAAATTGTGACAGGTGTTTTTGCCTTGGCTGAGAATTGCCTGGGTTGTAATTGGGCGAGTGCATACCTGGCATTTTCAGCGCCCCCAACCATTGTATTATGCACATGATGATTAGCGATTAGTTCCAGCTCACCAGCAAGAATATAAAAAGAATAATGATCCTCATCACGTTCCTTGAAAACGAATTTTTTCTTTTTAAACTGAAGGATCTTAGCGGCCTCTATCACTTCAATTTGCGCACTTGGCGAAAGATCACCGATTGGAATCAGTTGTCTAATGATTTCTTCGAATTGTTCTTTTTCCTCTGTCATATTTTTAATTTCTTTTAATCATCCAATAACAGCGTATATTTATCCCTTCAATTATATAACTGAACTAGCCTGTAATCATACAGCAATCAAACACTTATATCTAAGAGACATGCCTGAAATTAGTCCCGATATCATCTCAAAATTTAATCTCGAAACTATCCTCCAGCTTCCTCTGGAAGTGAGCATCATCCCAGTTTTGATAGCCTTAACAGGCCTACTATTAGCTGTGATATCTTTTTCTAGACTCGGGCAAAAACGACTGTTGTCAGCTGGTATCTACAGTTCATTCAGCTGTGTGCTTTTGGTCCTAGCTGTAGCATTAATTGCGCTCTCAATGAATCTATATACCTATCATCGAATCAGTCACGAACAGGACATCGCAGAAATTGTATTCAAGAAATTAGGTTCCCAATATTACTCTGCCACTATCTATATAGAAGGTGAGCATCGGAATGCAGAGTACATAATCAAGGGAGATGAATGGCAGCTTGATGCGCGGATAATTAAATGGGATCCACCGGTTTATCTTGCAGGACTAGACTCACTTTACCGCCTGGAACGAATTTCAGGGCGTTATCGCGATGTGCAAGAAGAGAAAACAGAAAATCGCACAGTCTATTCACTGACAGAAAACAAAGGCCTGGATATCTGGTCGATCACAAAAAAATACCCATCATGGGTGCCCTGGATTGATGCTTATTACGGGTCGGCAACCTATCTGCCTATGGACGATGGTGCTCGGTTTAAAATCACCCTAAGTCAGACAGGTCTACTTGCCAGGCCAGTCAATGAACCCGGTAAGGAAAGTATTCGGTTTTGGGACTGAGGATTAATTTAGATCTAATTATTTAAAACTGATTTTGAAAACCACACCATCATTTTGCGGAAGATTGTTCGCTGTTATTTCAGCGTGATGAAACTCTGCAATTAACCTGGCAATATGCAGTCCCAATCCAAGATGGGGCTGATCGTCTTTTTTTTGTCTGAATGAAACCATTGAATTAAATAGTTGCGCTTTCATTTCACTTGGTAGTACTGAACCATAGTTTATAATTTTTATCTCCGCTGTTTTATTATTATCCAGAATAATTTCGATAGGCTTTCCTGGCAGACTAAAATCGACTGCATTGCTGATTAATTTATCCAGCATTTGAGTAAATAAATCAGCAGAAATCATTTTTATTATTTTAAACGAAGGCGTCGTAACCTTAAAATCAGATTCAGGATAAGCCAGTCGATAACCTTCACTACAGCAACTGATAAGATGTGTTAAATCAACGGATTCAAGATCAGCAGTTTGCAATGCCTGTTCAAGCCTGGCCGCTTCACTTAATCGCATCACCAACATGTTAAGTCTTTTAATTCCATCTTGCGCTCGCCCAAGATATTCAGTTCTCTTCTCTGGATTATCTGACTGCAGATTATCCAATGACGATTGCACCACGGACATAGGCGTCCTCAATTCATGGGATAATCTAGCAGCAAGACTTTCCAGATAATTATTATATTCCTTCAGCCTCTCTAGCATGGCTGCATAACTTCTGGATAAATCGCCTATTTCATCACTGGCACGACTCTCGGCAATCTTGCCAACCACCCTGCCATGTTCATCAATTGCCTCACTGGCATCCAAACTCAAACGGCGTAGCCTGAATGACAAACGTGTTGCGTAAATAAGCAATGTTATTGTGATGATAAAGAAAACAAGCAATGTTTTATTAAACAAACTCACCAAAGCATTTCTTTGCAACATTAAAATACTGTTTGTTGTTTCCTCGACCACCACCACGCCTCTCACTTCATCATCTATCCATATCGGTGCCGCTGCTGAGACAATGATCGCTTTCCCGTCTGGTGATGCCCGCCAACGTGATGCCACTGATCCCTGTAATGCCATTATCACTTCATCCCCCTCCAGTCTCGAAGCACCTGCCAAATCGTCTTTAAAGTTTTTTGCAGCAATTGGAAGAATAAATGAATAAAAAATATTTAATGGCTGACCAGAAAAATCTTTCTGTAATTTACCCATGCTGGACAAAACCTGAGCCGCGCTGTCCAGAACCCAGACACGCCGCCCTTCCTTGTCATCCAAGCGAGCTATTACACTTTCAATTTCACTGGAAGGTTTGAGTAATCGACCAGGCATGTTTGATGTGTAGGCACCAGCAGTTCCTACACTAGATTCGACCTCGCCGTCCCCGGAATCTCTAATACTCCTTACAACAAATCCCAGCCTTTCATTCACCAAATATAAAGGCAGCGATATTTCCAGGTTGTAGCCCGTTTCTGTTTGCTGCCACTCTGCAGAAATATTCGTCACATGCCTGACATGTTCTTTCTTTTCGTACCATTCATCAATCACCGTATCGATCTGAAAGGGATTAAACCTGCCTGGTGCCGAAGTAGCAAAATAGTATCGTCGTTTGACAGAATATTCATCAGCAATCACAAGTTCTACGTGGTCACTGTTCAGAATTGCATCATCATTTGGCTTTTGATATGTAACATGCGGATCTCGAACCTGTAATAATATCTGCAGATTATTTCCCTGCTGACCCAGAATGAGTTTATAGCTTAGTTTAGTCTTTTCATCTTTCGTATTCTCCTCCTGATACACCTTTGACCAGGCAAGATAATCAAGCCAGTCATCTATATAACCATCCAGTTGAATTGGTGTTTGTAATTTATGAATAAAAAGAGAATTTTCAGAGGTGTCCCGTGTATAAGGAAATAATGTATATTGCTCATGTAATGGACCTGCTGCTGCTCTGGCTGCATCCATCAGTGAAGATTCCAGTCCCGTTCTTAGATATCTATCCAGTTCGCGTAGATACTCATAACCAAGAAATGGAATGCTTAAAACGCCAAGAGACAGAACCAACAGCTTCAAACGGATTGTAAATCTGAATTTCTTCATCAATAAATTATTTATGCGTTCCAGCGATAACCCATACCATACATCGTTTCAATACATTCAAATTCTTTATCAATCTCCTTAAATTTTTTTCGTATCCTCTTCATATGCGACGTGACCGTACTGTCATCTACAAAAATATTAGCTTCGCTCATTAACTGTTCTCGATTTTTCACATGTCCTGGAATACGTGCGAGAGAATGGACAATCCAGAATTCTGTTAGCGTGAGTTCAATACGCTG
>Ga0114949_10002913_pt1 | contig 10766 bp, 14 predicted proteins | sample N074metaG_FD_83505 | JGI IMG/M metagenome (GOLD analysis project Ga0114949, IMG submission 83505) | Deep subsurface microbial communities from Kermadec Trench to uncover new lineages of life (NeLLi) - N074 metaG | ecosystem: Environmental > Aquatic > Marine > Ocean trench > Sediment | place... | reverse complement strand
ATCCGACCTGGCGCACCACATCCGCCGCCTTATCCACCTCCCCCACCACCTCGATCCCTTCCTGGGCTTCGAGAAGGGCGCGCAGACCCCGTCTCACGACTTCATGGTCGTCGACAAGGAGAACCCGCAGCGGTCTCTGCGCTTCGGCATGCATCGCAGCACCGTACCGCACCACACGACGATGGTGGCAGGGCCGAACGGCCCTGCCGCCGACGCCTAGGCTCGTTTGGACATGAACGAGAACGGGCTTGGTACCGAAGGGCTGCGCGATCTGGTTCGCAGCGCGGCAACCGTCGCCAGCCAGACCGACCTCGAGGACCTGCTCGAGGCAACGGTGGTCGCCGGCATGGAGCTGACCGGAGCCAGCTACGGGGCACTGGGCGTGCTCGGCGAACACGGGAACCTCACCGACTTCTCCTACCGCGGCATCGATGAAGAAACGGCCAACAAGATTGGCGCCCGTTCGGACCGGGGACTTGGCCTCTGACCAGGGGTTCCGGCCGGGGCCTTGATGGGCTCGAACCGCAACCTCTTACTGGCCCGTTGGCAACCCGCAGCAAGGCTGCCGCGCGAGCAGGGCCATAGGACCCTAGACCGGGTGTCCGCCTCAAGGCACCCTGTAGGCCATGCCAACGAGATACTCAACCCGCGGTCGGCGACTCCGCATACCTCCCCGGTGATGCCTGAGGAGTGCTGGATCGCATGAGGGTCAGGACCGGGCCTGGTCTTGCGTTGCTGATCGTTCTGACAGCGATCGGCAGCGCCTGCAGCGGATCCCAGTCGGCATCCCCGACCGCCTCTTCGGCCGCCGGTGACCTGGCCGGAATACGCATCGAAGTCCACGAAGCTCCCGGCTGAGGATGCTGCACACAGTGGGTCGGGTACCTGCAGGACAACGGGGCGACTGTCGAGCACTGGGAGGATCCGGATCTCGCGGCATTCAAGGCAGAAGTGGGCGTTCCGGTCGAAGCGAGCTCGTGTCACACCGCATTGGTCGACGGCTACGTTGTTGAAGGCCACGTCCCGGTGAGCGCCTTGGTTTCCTTGCTCGAGACACGACCCCAGGCAGTGGGCCTCGCGCTCGCAGGAATGCCCCCAGACTCTCCTGGCATGGGTGGCAACGAGGAGAGCTGGGATGCCCAACCGGTCCTGTTGATCGACCACAACGGACCGCTCGAACCGTTCGACTACTGAGGAACCGGTGGATGCTTCAAGCAGGCGGGCGACCGCTAGTCGGTTGCCAGCCGCTGGTGGCGTTCGGGGTACCCGAAACGATTGCGTTAGCAGCAGTCGTCTACCGAGTTCTCACCGCCTAGATGCGCGATGCCTACGTTCGTAGCCGGGGCACAAGTAATCAGGGTCCGAAGGCCCTGTTGCTCCGTTTATCCGACGCGTACCGTGCCTCTATGGAGCCGTTGCCAGATGCCCGGATCGACCAGATCCTCGATTTGGCGAAATTCGCCAATGTTGCGGTGGTGTCAGACGGCGATCCTCATGTCGGTCCGCTCTCGTTCGTCCGCTACCAGAAGGCGCTGTATTTCCGTACGGTGCCTGGCGAGCGGGTCGACGCCCTCCGGCTTCACCCGCGCGCCGCTGCCTCCATTGTCGAGTTCGACGATGAGACGGGAGCGTGGGAGTCGGTGCTCGTGCGCGGCGACGTACATTTTCTGGAAATCGATCGGTCGGACGATGCCATCGCTGTGCTGCTGCTCGAGAAGTACCGGGACTACACATCCGAACTCGGTTCCGGCCCGCGGCTCTACGCGCAGGATGCGGCTATGGGTTGGGTCGGCACGCCCGAGGTCGGTCGAGACGCGGCGATCGTCTTCAGCCTGGCGATGCGCGAGGTGACCGGACGCACCTCTGGTCGCTGGATGACCCCGGGAACGCGACCCGGCCGCCTCTGAGCTGTCACTTCGCTCGCGTATTCGGTAACCGGTATCAGGTACCGCTAGAAAGGCACCGCCATCGTGACGACGGTGCCTTCACCCGGTACGGGGCGATGCGCAACGTGCCCCCGGCACGGTCGGTTCGTGCCCATGCTCGACAGTGGGGCCCAGGCCCGGGTCCTCGACTGCGAGATCGAAGCCCTGGCCGTCGTCCCCCACTTCGATGCCCACCGCGTCCCCGCTGGCACTGATGGCGACGCTGATGGTTTCGGCCGCCTGGCGCAACGCGTTGCTCAGTGCTTCACGCACCCTCCGCAGCACGTCATCGATGGTCGATTCGGTGATCCCGGCAAGACCCTGTTGTGTGTGCTGCCGTGTTTGCTGCGACCACCTTTGCGATCGCACGCATCCTCGGCGCCTTCCGCGGAGGCGGAAGCAGCATGCAAAGGGGCAGTCGGTCCCGAGGTGAAGACGTCGACCATGCCCCGACCGGGCCTGCGTGCTGCGGACCCTCCCTCCCGGGACGGTTCGCAGCCTTTTTGAACCCCTCACCTATTACCAGAGGCCAATCGGGCCCCCCGCGGACTGCGCCGCTTTGGTGTCGTCGTATGGGTAGCGAACCTCGTCGACATTCACATCCACCACACCATCCAAGCGCCTCGTCAGCACCCAGAGGATCCGAGCGTCGGTCTTCTTCGGGACCGAGCCGCTGAGTGTCACCTGGCCTTCGATGACTTCGACAGTGACCGCACCCGGTTCGGTCCAAATGATCCGATCCAGGATGTCGACCTGGATCTCGTCTTGGATCAACTCATCGGGACGGACGAATGAGGCCATGATGTCGCTGCAACCGACAATGCCGATCAGGCGACCGTCGGCGTCGACCACCGGGAGCGGCTTGACGCCCCTCTTCTCCATAAGCCTGGCGGCGACGGTGTGGTCGATGTCCGGTCCGGTCGTGATCACCGGAGAGGTCATGGCCTCGCCTGCGGTAATAGCGGGCCCGCCGTCATCGCCGCAAAGGCTGCGAAGCAGCCCTGGGACGTCTCCAAAGGCTTTGCGAGATTCCTGATGCACGATGTCACCTTCGGTGACGATCCCTATCGGGGTCCCGGCAGCATCCACGACTGGAAGGCCGCTGATCCGGTGGGTGAGCATCAACCTGGCCGCCTCCTTGAGCGGGGTGTCGACGGTCGTCGTTACCGGGTCGGTGGTCATCAGTTCGCCTACTCTCACATCCGCTCCTTTGTCTGCTCTCACCGTATCGCCGGCTCCGAGACCCGCACAGGGGCGTTCGGCCCTAACTCGCGAGTGGCCCCATTAGGGACCAACTCCCCTATCGAGAGGCTCTTCTCTGTCATACGCTGTTCTTGTGAAATAATTCACAATCATGAAAGGAGATTGTGATGTCAAGGCGGCTGCAAATCATCGGAATGGTGCTTGCCGTGTTCGGCTTGGGGTTCGTGCTCGCCGGTGGCTACGCCTACCTGCAAGTCCAGGACGGATATGACTCCCTCCAGGCATTCAGCGAGTCCCAGAATGTCACCCTCAGCTACAACGAGGAGGGCGAGCTCGTCGATCGGGGCACCACCGAAGGTGCCGATGCGATCATGACATTGCTCACCGACGACTGGGGTTACCCGGTCGTCATGTCGGATCTCGATCCGGACGACCCGCTGGTCAATACCGCCTCTGAATACATGTTCCAGATGGCCACGATCGGCTACCACGTGCTCCACGGCACCCAGACCGTCGTGCTCGCCGAGGACACTGATTACCAAGGCGAGTTCTTCCCGGCAGGGACCTACGAGTTCGAGGTCGACGGGCGCTACTACACGGGTTTCGATCGTCAGCACCCGATCGAGGGCCCCGCTCGCAACCAGGCGTGGACCAGTACGGTTCACGGCCTGTTCGGCGAGCTCGGTGTCGGCACCGTGACCGCCTCGACCCTCCAGCTCGGTCTGGCCTTTGCCGGAGTTCTGGCTGGACTCGGCCTGACGTTCCTCCTCCTCGGTGGCGGCCTGATCTGGGCCGGCAGGGGACACGAAGAGATCGTCGCCCTGTCCATCGATGAGCGGATTCCCGAGCCGGGCACGGTGTGAAGATCAGGGAATAGCGGCAAGCAACAACCTGAAAGCGCTGAGGCCCCGACCAGGCGCGTCGGGGCCTCAGCGCGGAACAGGCGCGCTGTGACTAGTGCGATCGGCGGGCTGGTTCTTCCGGGTGTGGCAGACGCCGTGGACAAACAGGCACATCCACCACATGTTCCCCAGCCGCAACCAGCTGTTGAGCGAGCAAAGACCGGGAGAGTTGGTTTGAGCGATCAGGGCCGTCCATGGCGCAGCGCGAGATGGTCGCCGTTGTCGTCTCTGCTGAGAACCGGTGTCATTACTGCATGTTGGCCCATAGAGCCGCGTGCCGGCTCCGTACTAAAGACCCCGTCCTTGTCGACAGGTTGCTCACCAACCACCATCGTGCCGACCTCGAGCCCGTTGAGAGTGCGATGCTCGAGTACGCGGTCAAGGTCGCTTCTGTAGCCGACAAGATGACGACTGAGGACGTCGACGTGATGCGCCGTGTCGGCTGGGGGGACCAGGATATCCTTCACATCACTGAGATTGCCGCCGTGTTCAGTTACACAGGACGCCTGGCGAACGCGCTCGGCCTGATCGCCAACCCGCAGTACGGCGACATGGGACGTCACCCTCCACGCCGACTGAGCACCCATCCCGACCTGTCGGGATCCAAAAGGGAGACGTAGATGCCTCGCGGTATTTGGATTTGGGATTCGGCATCTACCCAATCGACACCCCCGCGTGTAGTTTGACGCCAGGCGACACCGGGAGGAGATTGGATGGCCGAAACGACGATCGCTGGCGACACTGGACGGCTCGAGGATGCAGAAGGGCGGGTCGCCGGTTGGTGGGTCTGGGGTTCGCTCCGGCTCGCCATCGGATGGACGTTCCTCTGGTCCTTCTTGGACAAGCTGCTCGGATTGGGGTTCGCTACCTGCCGCAATGGGGACACCGGCGAGATCGACTACCTCTGCGACGCCGCCTTCGTCAATGGCGGATCGCCGACGTACGGGTTCCTCACGTTCGGCACCGAGGCGAGCCACACCGGTGAGCTGTTCTCGTGGATGGCTCCGAGTGCGCCCGACCAGCAGACCCTGACCGGCTGGCTCTTCATGCTCGCCTTGCTCCTCATCGGGATGGCGTTGCTCTTCGGCATCGCCGTGCGGCTCGGAGGCCTCGGCGGGGCCCTGCTCCTTACCTTCCTATACCTGGCCGGCTTCGTGTGGCCGGCCAACAACCCGTTCATGGATAACCACATCATCGAGGCGCTGGCCTGCATCGGGTTCATCGTGGTTCCGGCGGGCAGGTACCTCGGTTTCGGCAAGTTGTGGGAGATGATCCCCATTGTGAAGAACAACCCGATTCTGCGCTGACGGACCGGTTCAGACGGGGGACAGCCAGTCCCGGATGGCACCTCCGACATCGTGGGGCGAGTCCTCCAGACGCATATGGCGGATGTTGATGGGGTTGCCGACCTGTGCGAATGGTCTTGTGGCCCTAGCTCGGTTCTCTGGTCCCGTTCATGGTTGACGGGACCCCTCCACCAAACCGGCGAACAGATTAGGAGAACACGATGAAGGCGATCGTCCAAGACAAGTTCGGCTCACCTGATGATGTCCTGGAAATCAGGGAAATCGACAAGCCGGTGGTCAAGGATGATGAGGTGCTGGTACGAGTTCACGCCGCTTCCATCCACATCGGTGACTGGTAGGCCATGGCAGGCGTGCCGTACCTCATGCGCCCGGTGTTCTCGCTGAGCAGAGGAAAGAACCGTGTCCCGGGAACCGACATCGCGGGGACGGTCGAGGCGGTCGGCAAGAGCGTGACCCAGCTCCGACCAGGTGACGAGGTCTTCGGCTGCTGCAAGGGCGCGTTCGCCCAGTATGTGTCTGTTTCCGAAAACGCGCTGGCACTAAAGCCGGCCAACCTGACGTTCGGGCAAGCCGCCGCCGTCGGGGTGGCCGCATTTACCGCCCTCCAAGCTCTCCGCGACCACGGGAAGGTCCAGCCAGGGCAGAAGGTCTTGATCACCGGTGCGTCGGGCGGCGTGGGCACGTTCGCCGTTCAGATCGCCAAATCGTTCGGTGCCGAAGTGACCGGCGTCTGCAGCACCAGGAACGTGGACATGATCCGATCGATCGGCGCCGACCAGGTCATCGACTACACCCAAGAAGACTTCACCCAAAGCGAGCAGCGTTACGACCTCATCCTCGACAACGTGGGGAACCACTCGTTGTCAGACACCAGAGCCGCGCTCACAGAACCGGCAATATGCTCTGTCTCGGATGTCGCGGTCTCTGGTCAGCAGACTGCTGCATGCCCCAACGTGTGCGAATGTTCCTGGAGGGACTAGCCCGCCAACCGGGGGATGCTATTTCCATGGTGGGCGACCACTGTCGGCCGCCTGGTTCTCACCCAAGGTGAACTGATGGGACCCGAACCGGCGACCTCTTGACTGCCTGTCAGGCCCAGCGGATTTCGGCTGGTCCCGAATCCTCCCTGTTAGTCGAGCGCTGCTTCCCAGAACGCCGTCTGACGCTCGAGGTCGTCCACCCGAATGACGATGGACCCGACGCTGAGCATGTCGGTCAGCGTACCCGGGCGCGAGACGCCCAGATCATGCCGCGTGTGGCGGTCCGTAGCTGTGGCGAAACATCAGGGCGATGCGGGGATCGGCCCGCCGTACCTTGGGGACGGCATGCTCCCACGTGCGTTGACAGGACCCGCCCATCACCACGAGGTCACCGTGGCCGAGGGACAGCGTGTGGCTCTCCCCGCCGGCCTTCGGTCTGATGAGGAATCTCCTCGGCTCGCCGAGGGAGACGGTGGCGACGATCGCCTCGGTCAGATCACGGGCAATCCGATCACCGTGGAATGCCACCGAGTCGTCCCCGTTGCGATACCAGCCGGCGCTGACCCGATCTAGCCGCACCCCGTACCGATCCGAGAGGACGTCGATCAGATCCGGGATCACCCGATGGAGCGATGGATCGACCTGAGCCACCAGCCTGGGGGTCACGACCTCTCGGTCGTACATCCGCACCACCGGCTGCTCCCATGGAGCTCCCTGAGCGATGGCATCGAAGATCTCCACGTCACCGTGCAGCCACATCGAGGCGTAATCGATCCATGCGTCCGCATCGAGTTGCATTCGTTGGAGCGTGGCAAAGCGCTCGTCGAAGGCGACGCCGGCGATCCCGAACAGGCTCCCTTGCATCGACACGAACATATGTTCGATGGTACCGCTGTCTCGTCACCTACGCAATCCCGAGACCTCCCTACGGGGAAGACTCGGCGACCAGCTGGTCGTAGGTGCACTGGTCGGGGTCTTTGTCGTAACGGAAGCCCTGGAACAATGGTGCTCGGAGACGGCCAGCGTCGGTGAGCTGGCGGTGCTCCACCCTGGCGACCAGCGAGGGGGTGACCCAGTGCGTCCGGCGCAGATCGGCCGGCGACCGCAACACGTCGGCGGGAAATGGCGGCTCGGTCGCCTCGAGGGCATGGAGCCGTTCGAGTGTTTCGTCCAATGCGCGTTGGTCGAATCCGGTACCGACATTGCCCACGTACCGCAGCGCGGAGTCGTCGTATACGGCCATGACCAGCGAGCCGAAGGTCCCAGCCCGACTTCCCTCACCCTCGGTCCATCCAACGATCACCACGTCGGCATCGAAGGTGATCTTCACCTTGAGCCAATCTCGGGAGCGCGCTCCGGGTCGGTATCGGGAGGCGAGGCGCTTAGCCATGATCCCTTCCAGCCCATGCTCGACCGACGCCTGGTACAGCGCAACCCCGTCGCCCTCGGTCATTGGCGATATCTGGATCCGGTCCGTGGGGACGACGGTCTCCTCCAGGATCCGGTGACGCTCTTCGAGCGGCCGGCCCGTGAGGTCCCGACCGTCGAGGTAGAGGAGATCGAAGACGATGTACACCACCGGGATCTGTCGTGCCATCGTCTGAATTTGCCGCTCGTCGCGCAGGTGCATCCGCTGTTGGAGCCGCTGAAAGGTGGGAGCCCCATCGGCGAAGGCGACGATCTCGCCGTCGAGCATCGCCTCCAGCGCCACCACCCGGTCGTGCAGAGCGTGGAGCTCCGGATAAGCGACGGTGATGTCGTGCCCGTTGCGCGAGATGAGCCGGGTCTCGTCGTCGCAGAGGGCGATGGCCCGGATCCCGTCCCATTTAGGCTCGAACCCCCACTCGGGGTCGTCGAAGGCCGCGGCGGTCAGGGTGGCCAGCATCGGGTCGGGTCGGGGTCGGTCCTCGTTGGGCGGGCGCCGGTCCTCGGACATGATGGCCAGCCACTGGTCCTTGCCGTCCTTGGGCCCGGTGTGCACCAGGTGCCAGATGCCGGCGAGTCGCTCCCCGTGCAGCCGGACGGTGAGCCGCTCCCGGTTCCGCTCGACCAGCTCGTAGGTGCCGTGGTCGAAGATGCGGACCTCTCCCCCGCCGTACTCCCCTTCGGGGATGGACCCGGAGAAGGTGAGGTATTCGATCGGGTGGTCCTCGACGTGGATGGCCAGGTGGCGTTCCCCGCGGCGTTTGGGGAGCCCCTTGGGGACCGCCCAGGAGACCAGCACCGGCACATCGCCGTTCATCATCTCCAACCGAACGTCGTGATGGAGCCGGGTTGCGTAGTGCTGTCCGATGACGAATTGCTCACCGACGGGAGCGGTCAGCGGGTCGACGTCATCGGTGACCTGCTCGCCCGGCGGTTCCGGGGTTTTGTCGAAGGCGCGCCTCTCGTCGTACTCGCTCATCGGTCGCGATTCTCGCGCTACTCCCAGCGGACGACGATCTAGCCCTCGACACTGGGCAGCGGGAGCGACCGGCCCACGCGCTGGTGCCAAGACGGGGTAGGCAAGGGGGTGATCCCATGGCCGGGCGCTTCGTGCGGCTTGGGACTCAAGGCACGTCGGGTGGCGTGGGCGACGGTGATGCTTCTGATCCGGGTCGCCTCCGCCTTTGGAATTCCCGAGCCCCGTGTTGAGGTTTACCGTTACCACGACCACCGAGGAAGCAGAAGAAGAAATGGCAGACAACGATATGGAATCACCAGAAGACCGCAACGAAGCCCGTGATCTCAGTATGGCCGCCGGTTTTGGTGCAGCCATCGGGATAATCGTCGGGGCGGTCGTGTTCGCCATCACTCAGAACCCCGTCTGGATCGGGATCGGCATCCCGTTCGGCGCAGCGTTAGGGATCGTCTTTGGGCGGTACCTCAGGCGACTCGACGATAACTCCCCCCTCGTCGCCATCTTCGGCCCCTTCCTGATCCACGGATACCGCCGGGACAGGGGCTGAGGCGACGCTGCCAAAAGCGGAGCACCAAGCCGATGCCGATGTGGCACTGCTCCAGGTGACTGGGCTCGGACAGCCGCAGAGACTCACTCGATCGGCGTGACGAACAACCCGAGGGCTGCCCGGAGCCGCACAGATCACGCACGGTGTAGTGCACGCGCCGTCCGTGTAACAGCGCGATAACCGGCATTAGGTGCGGTCGGATCTCGCGAGCTCAGGTCACACGACGCCTCTGTGCCCCAACGTGCGCCAATGTTACCGGAGGGACTAGCCCTCCAACCGGGGCGACCTTTTGACTGCCAGTCAAGATCAGGGGGTTTCGCTGACCTGGCGATTTGGCCGAAAACCCTTTGGGAGGGGTTTCGGCTCTCAGCAGTTCGCACCGTTTCGCACCATTTCGCGATGTCTCGCGGACTATCCGCGGACTCTGAGAGCGGGCGGCTCAAGGCCTCGAATCCCCTTGTTTGAACCGCACGCATATGTGCCGATACTGAGCACTCGCGATTTCGGGCGATATCGCTCAGATTGAGTTTTCTGGATCGGCGGCCCGTGGGGTAAGGGGTAGGGTGCCAACAATCATGCGGAGGTGATCGGTGGCTCTCGGTGCGTTTCTGCTGGCGGCGTTTGCGCAATCCTCGTTATTGGTGGGTGGACTAGTCGTCTACCCCTTCCGCTTCTCGGCAAAGGTGATCGGGGCGCTGGCGGCCTTCGGTGCGGGTGCGTTGCTGAGCGCGGTCTCGTTCGACCTGGTTCCGCAAGCCGCAGCCCTTGCCACCGTGGAGAGTGCGTTTCTTCTGCTGGCCGGCGCAGCGATCTACCTGGTTGCCGATCGTTTCGTTGAGAGCCGTTTTGGGGGAGAGGACTCGGGAAGCCCGCTCGGAATAGTCGTCGGTGCCATCGTCGATGGTGTCCCGGAGTCGCTGATCTTCGGTATCGCGGTGACCACAGGAGACCCAATCAGCATCGCCTTTGTGGCGGCGGTCTGGATCTCAAATGTTCCACAAGCAATGGCGCCGTCCGACGACCTCCGCCAGCAGGGATGGTCGGTTACCAAGACGGGTCTGATGTGGGGTGCGGTTGTGTTGGTCTGTGCTCTGACTGCGGTTTTTGGTTTCTGGCTCGGCACCACGTTCAGCTCCGCCACCGGTGCCGGGGCCGCCGCCATCGCCGCAGGGGGTGTGCTTGCCATGCTCACCGACTCGATGATCCCGTTCTCGTTCGCCAAGGGAGGCCGCCCAGCCGGGATCTGGATGGTTGTTGGGTTCGCCCTCACGCTCCTCATGATCTGAGCTGTCCGGCAAACCCTGGCTTGGTGACCTCCTATACGCCGGTATCGGGTGACGCCGGTAACGACAGTCACCCAGGGCGCACTCGACAGCTTCACCGGCTTCATCGCCCAGGCTGCGATTCCTGCTGATCGCGTTCCTTTTCGGCGATCTCGCCTTCGGCGTCTCGACCAATCTCAGGTAGCGCATATCCGGCTGGGAGGGATGATGTTGGCTGT
>Ga0114949_10002911_pt1 | contig 10772 bp, 7 predicted proteins | sample N074metaG_FD_83505 | JGI IMG/M metagenome (GOLD analysis project Ga0114949, IMG submission 83505) | Deep subsurface microbial communities from Kermadec Trench to uncover new lineages of life (NeLLi) - N074 metaG | ecosystem: Environmental > Aquatic > Marine > Ocean trench > Sediment | place... | reverse complement strand
CTTCCCAAAGGAGAAAGTGAAGGTCCACTTCCACAACCATATCATCCATGGTCCGATATGGACTATGGCAACTGGTTGATCAGATGTTATGAGATGTCGGATTCAGATGATTCACCCAAAGTAATCTCAACCAAGGGCTCTCCTCTGCCCAATGAGGACTATAGCCAGGTCAATTTTGCATACAAAGGAATTGCCGTTCGCCTGGATAAAGGTGAGGGAGGCATTGCAGCAGGAACCACCTTTGCACTTTTTGACCACGATCTCCTGCGTTTTGTAGGTGCATGGACAGGCAAAGGATTTATTGACTGGGAAGAGATCCTGCTCGATGACCAACACAATACTTACCCACGAACTGTTGGTCAACGCCAATTTGCTAATCCCATAACTCCAGGTTGGGCGAACCCGCTCACGGGGTCTTTTGATGATCCACGTTCCCTAGGTTCAGACGGCAGACCTTTCGGCCCACTACCGAAGGATTGGGCACATTACCAAGGTCTCTACCGATATGATAATCGTATCGTGATCAAGTATACCGTCGGAGATGCTACTGTATTAGAAACTTATGATCTGGTAGAGCCGGGGGAGCAACCCATAGTAAGTCGAACTTTGCAAATAAGTGGTACCAACAAACCTTTAAAACTAAGGGTCTCTCCTGACTCTACCTCCGTTTTGATCAAAGGAAGGGGTGTCAACCTTATAAGGGAGGATGGCTATGTGGTAGTTAACACAGCTGTAAGTCCTTTAATTAATTTCATTTTATACATGTCAGCTCGTCCTCAGGAAGAACTTGAGGCATCTGTTAAATCGCTGCCTGGTCCGGAGTTACTGGATCAATACACTAAAGGAAGTAGGAAGCAGTACACCGAATCGATCAGCAGCCCAATAATAGCAGGCAACCAAGAGGATCCTTATGCCGTGGATGTATTTACCCTCCCTTTGATCAATCCCTGGAAAAGCCGAATGCGTCTGACAGGCATTGACTTTTTAGAGGGAGGAGAAGCTGCGGTGGTTTGCACCATTGATGGGGAAGTTTGGAGGGTAGAGGGGATCTCGCAAGGATCGGGCAGTACTACCTGGCACCGCATAGCTACCGGGATGTTTCAACCTCTAGGCATCAAAGTGCATCAGGGGGATATATATGTTAGCTGCAGAGATCAGATTGTAATTTTGAGGGACCTAAATGAAGATGGCGAGACAGATTTTTACGAAAGTTTTAACAGTGACCATCAGGTAACCGAACATTTTCACGAGTTTGCCATGGGACTGCAAACTGACCCGGAAGGAAACTTCTATTACACAAAAAGTGGACGACATGCCCGTACTTCCTTGGTGCCACAGCATGGAACCCTGATCAAGGTTAGTCCTGATGGGAAGTACAGTGAAATCCTGGCCAACGGGTTTCGGGCGGCCAACGGAGTTTGTTTAAACCCAGATGGCTCCTTTTATGTGACAGATCAGCAAGGATATTGGAACCCTATGAACAGAATAAACCGGGTGACAAAAGGAGGTTTTTATGGAAATATGTGGGGATACGGGGCTCCCTCAGACTCTTCTGACAAAGCCATGATACAACCTGTCATGTGGGTGGACATGAAATATGATCGCTCTCCTTCAGAATTACTTTGGGCTGAGTCTGACCGGTGGGGGCCACTTGGAGGAAGCCTACTGAATCTTTCATACGGGTTTGGAAAAATATTTGTAGTACTAATCCAGAAAATTGGAAACAATGAACAGGGCGGTATAATTGAACTCCCCATACCCCAGTTTCCTACCGGGATCATGCGTGCCAGATTTAATCCCAGGGACGGGCAATTTTATGGCTGTGGCATGGCGGCCTGGGCAACTAGTCGCATGATACAGCTAGGAGGGTTGTATAGAGTTAGATATACGGGGAAGCCTCTCAATTTACCGGTATCTATGGAGGCCTTGAAAACAGGAATAAATTTGAGATTTAGTGAACCAATTGATAAATCCACAGCGACTGACATAGATAATTTTGAGATAAATACCTGGGATATCAAAAGAAGTAGCAAATATGGTTCGGACCGGTATAACGAGCAGCAACTAGTGATCGGTAAAGTTGAAATAAGTGAAGATGCGCGGACACTCTTAATTCATCTTCCGGATATCCGCCCAACCTGGATAATGGAAATTAAATACCAGCTAAAGAGTAAGCATGGAGTGGCGTTTAAAGGAGCGGTTCAAAATATTATTTACCAACTGAAATAAACTCATGCTTCTCTTCTCACCCTTTTCGCTTCTATCTTAAATTCGGATTTGATCAACATTAGAAACAGGGCTGCTGAAATGCCTGCTGAACTGAACATCATACACATTACCATGATCTGATATCTGGCGGCTATAAACGGAGATACTCCCGATAGAATCTGCCCGGTCATCATGCCAGGAAGTGAGACTAGGCCAACAGCTAGCAGGGAATTTGTGATTGGGATGAGTGAAGACTTCAGGGCGATAATACGAGCCTGATCATAGGTCATATTGCGATTGATCTCTGCTTCCAATCTTTCCCCGGCAAGACTAATACTGTTCATGGCGCTGGCAAAGATCATCCCCGCCAGGGGTATCATATAACTTGGCAGATACCAGGGTTGCAAATTCAGAACACCCTGAGTAATCAATATTAATATTACACCACCACCCAATGTAATGGACCAAAAACATTTTAGATACAATATCTTCCGGGGGATATTCATTGTTCGCAAAGCGATCCAGCTTGATGAAAAGAGCATAACTGCAAGAACAGCTATAACCACCCACGAATTATCAGCCTTAAATATATACACCAAAACATATCCAATGAGCATAAGCTGAACCAGCATCCGGAAAACTGCATAAATTGAGTTTCCGTGGCCAATTTTCCATTTCCACAAAATGATAATCACCAGGACAACCGGTATGAAAGCCAGTGCCAAATTGGCATAGGGTATTGTTTGAATTGAATTATTCATGGCAGTTTAATAAGGTCCTTTAGTGAAGTGATGAACAAGGTATTGTTTTATTTTCTCATCGTATAACTTTTCAAATGCGATCGGTTGAAGGTATTTTCCCGAAATACTTGGACCATCCCTAAAACAGCTCTCAGCACTTTGCTTAAATTCAAATTATCAATTAACTTTGCAAACTCTTTAATTAGACCCAGAGGGTTGGCGGAGTGGTCGAACGCGGCGGTCTTGAAAACCGTTGTACCGCGAGGTACCGGGGGTTCGAATCCCTCACCCTCTGCAAACCAAGAAGCCTCACACGATAGTGTGGGGTTTTTTTGTAAAGAGAATCAAGCCGAAGGATTGAGGACTCTTGAGAAAAAAGACCACCTGAGCGGAGCGAAGGAAGGCTTCGAAGTTTAACAGTCCCCCACATAGGGATCACCGAAGGTAATCTAATCACTCTCTTTGGTCTCTGCCGTATTAAAAACCTTGTTACTCCTTGCCGATTTATCTATGGACGCATTTATTTCGAAACCAATTAGCATGATGACTGATAGCAGCAATAGCCAGACCATCAATGCAATCAGCACCCCTATAGAACCATAGAATTTATTGTAAGCTGCAAAATTGTTAATGTAGTAGGTGAAGGCAAATGTTACTACCAGGCTTAGAAAGGCAGCTGTCAAAGATCCCGGAGAAAAAAATTGCCAGCGGTCGTGAACCGCCGGAGCCAAATAATATATGGAGGAAATAGCTACTAGGAAAATAAAGAACAACACAATAAACCTCAGGGTCAATACCAGTATAAATACATAACTTTCTATGTCTATCCAGGTCTCCAAGAAATTGATGGCTTGCTGGCCAATCACTAGTAATAACATGGCAAAGAAAAGTACCACAGCCAGCATGAAGGTAAGTGAGGTGGCAATAAATCGCGATTGAAAAAAACTACGACTTTCTACCGTTTTATAACATTTGTTGAAGGCCTTCATTAGCGACATCATTCCATTGGTGGCAAGAAATAATGAGAATATGAAACCAAAAGACAACAACCCTCCACGCCGGTTGCTGATGATGTCTTCAATGGTGCTGGATGCTACATCGTACATTGGCGCTGGCATCCAACCTTCCAGGAATTGCATAATCTCCTGATCAAGATCAGGTAAATTGGAAATTTGAATATAGGGTATCAACGTGAAAATAAATATGATCGCTGGGAAAATGGCCAATGTAAAATTAAAAGCCACACCGTTTGCTCGTGTAACAATCTCGTCGTTCTGAAGCTTCTCTATAAAGACCTCAATTATATCGTGTAGTGAGACACCCTTCTTTCGCAAACGCACCCTTTTCAACAAGGACACCAGGTCCAGATAGTGGGTGGAATTAGCTATCATATTCCAGATTCTACGCTTCATCAAAAAAAGGCTTGAAAAGCTCCAATAAGATCTTTGGTGGGCGACAGGGCCTTCCTGAGTCAATCTTAACAAAAGCTAATAATGTATTGCCCGTATGTATCAACTCATGTTGTTCATTGAAGATCTTGTAAAAGAACTGGATGCGAACTGATGGTGGCTCTTTCATGGTGACCTCAATACCAAGCAGTTCGTCATACATGGCAGGCTGTAAAAATCGGGAATGATTTTCAAGTACTGGCATCATTATACCCTGGCGTTCAAGGTCTCGATAAGCATAGCCCAAATGTCTTAGGCTTTCAACTCTGGCTACTTCGTAATAGGCAGCGTAATTCCCATAGTACACATATCCCATTTGATCCGTGTCAGCATATCTCACCCTGAGTTGAGTATTAAATAAAAACATTAGCGGTAAAGTTTGGCCTTATTTAGGGCGTTTTGGTACAATCTGGCATTTCTCAAATGTTGAGATAGGCTACTGGCAAAATTATGACTCCCTGAAAAATCTTCTTTCGCACACATATATAAATAATTATGTGTTTCAGAATCCAGAACTCCCATTATTGCAGCAATTGAGGGAGCTCTTATTGGTCCGGGGGGAAGGCCTGTGTACATGTAGGTATTGTAAGGAGAATCAATTTCCCTATGTTCGTTCAATACCCTTCTAATGGTAAAGTCACCCGCCGCATAAACTAAAGTTGGATCTGCCTGTAACGCCATATTTCGATCAAGCCTGTTCATATATAAACCCGCTATCCTTGGCAACTCATCATCATTCTGTTGGCTTTCGGCATGTACGATGGAGGCCAACACTGAAACTTCTTTGGGAGACAGGCCTATTGATCGTGCTTTTTCTTTTTTCTTTTCATCCCAGAAATTTTGATACTCATAATATATCCTGTCCATTAATACAGCTGCGGAGATATCCCAATAAACTTCGTATGTGTTGGGGATGAACATGGAAAGAAAATTTTCCTGGTTAAATCCATAAGATTCAATCACTACAGAATCTGCCAGCAGCTGATTGAATTCTTCAGGTGGCAACGCAATATTCGCACATATTTTTTCAGCCAATTCAGAAACCAGTCGCACATTATTAAATGTGATATTAACCGGCACTTGATTACCTGAGCGCAACAGGTCAATTGCTTCGATATTGTTCATTTCACTTTTTAGAAGATATCGACCTGGCCTAATGTTCTTGTCGTACCCCTTGAATTTGGCCAACATACTGAATGAAATCAAATCGTGTACAATACCTTTGTGATACAACGAGTCCTGAAGCTGTTTGAAGGTAGTCCCCGGGTAAATGTAGATAAAGGTATCATCCTGCTGAACTAAGATGTTTGGAGTTTTGATAACCTGATAAGCATAAAATGAAAAGGAACTTAGTAGTACACTAAAAATTATAATAATCAGGATTAATATTTTCCTACCCTTCATGACTCAAAAGTAACAATTACTATAGAAAACCGGTTATTTGAATATTTTTGTCTTTGATCTCCCCCTGATTTCATGCGTAGTTTATTAATTGAACCGCAATACCTCCCTTGTATTGAATACTTTGCTGTAATTGATTCGGTGGAAAAGGTAGTGCTTGAGTGCCATGAATACTACCTGAAGCAGACCTATAGGAATAGGTGCCGGATCATGACAGCTCAGGGCCCATTTGAACTTTACCTCCCGGTGTTGCAACCCGGGGGCAAGATTAAAATGAAAGATGTCAAAATTGATCATGGTCAAAAATGGGTTAAGGATCATTGGCGAACCATTAATGCTGCTTATGGAAACGCCCCTTTTTTCGAACATTTTGGATTCTTATTTGAGGAAGTATTCCATAAAAAATTTGATTTCCTTCTGGACCTTAATATAGAGTTGTTGATGCTTTGTCGAAAACTCCTGGACATTAATATTCCTTTTGAACAGACCTCCTGTTACCTTTCAAAAACCGGAGCTGACATGGTAGATTGGAGGTCGAAAATTCACCCGAAAAAAGCTCTGGAAAACAATCCCTTTTATAAGCCATGTAACTATAATCAAATTTTTGGCAAAAAGTTTGTGGGTAATTTAAGTATTATTGATTTGTTATTTTGTGAAGGTGTGTCGGCCAGACAGGTTCTGGACTACAGCAAACCCTAGGTGGAATTTTTTGACCTTTTTGATTGTTCTGTAGTCAGAAAAATTGTTTTAATTCATGGTATAATAAATCTAATCGATATACATTTACATTAACTAGTTGTGTTTTATAATGGAGGCAAAATTTTCCAATAGAGTAAAGGAGGTTATTTCCCTTAGTCGGGAAGAAGCTTTACGTTTGGCCCATGACTACATTGGCACTGAACATTTATTACTAGGAATGATCCGCGAAGGAGAAGGAGTTGCCATCAGTTTGCTTCAAAAACTGGGTGTTTCCATTGATGACTTGCGGGTTGCTATTGAACAAGCTACCAAAGGCACTGCGGCCAAGGAGGTAAAGAACCTATCCAATATACCTTTAACCAGACAATCAGAAAAGGTACTCAAGATCACCTATCTGGAAGCCAAGATATTTAAAAGCCAACTCATCGGGACCGAACATCTATTGTTGTCGATACTTCGAGATGAAGACAACATTGCCTCCCAGATAATGGAAAAGTTTGAAGTGAGTTATGAAGTGGTTAAAGAACTATTGGAGTACCAGACAGACAACCCAATGGCCTCTTCGGAGACTGACGATCCGGATGATGATTCATCGAGAATATTTGGGAGCTCTTCCTCCTCAAAGGAACCAGGCAAGGGTTCGGAGAAGTCACGCACTCCGGTCCTGGATAATTTTGGCAGGGACCTAACTAAAATGGGTGAAGAGGACAAACTTGACCCCATAGTTGGACGGGAAAAGGAAATTGAACGTGTTGCTCAAATCCTGAGTCGGCGCAAAAAGAATAACCCCATTTTAATTGGTGAACCTGGTGTTGGTAAAACAGCAATTGCCGAGGGACTGGCCTTAAGGATCATTCAAAAGAAAGTGTCCAGAGTATTATTTGGAAAGCGGGTAGTCACTCTGGATCTAGCTTCTCTGGTAGCTGGAACTAAGTATCGTGGCCAATTTGAAGAGCGCATGAAGGCTGTTATGAACGAGCTGGAGAAATCTCCTGAAGTAATCTTATTTATCGATGAACTCCACACAATTGTTGGGGCGGGGGGCGCTTCCGGTTCTTTGGATGCCTCGAATATGTTCAAACCAGCATTGGCCCGAGGAGAGATACAATGCATTGGGGCTACTACCCTGGACGAATACCGCCAGTATATTGAAAAAGACGGAGCATTGGCCCGAAGGTTTCAAATGGTAATGGTAGATCCAACTACACCGAAAGAGACCATTGAAATCTTAGAAAATATTAAAGACAAGTATGAAGACCATCACCATGTGAATTACTCTGAAGCGGCTATCAAAGCTTGTGTAATACTATCAGACCGCTATATCAGTGATCGGTACCTTCCAGACAAAGCCATAGATGTATTGGATGAGGCTGGATCGAGAGTCCACATTAACAATATTTACGTACCTGATGAAGTGGTAAAACTGGAAGAAGCCATTGAGGACATCAAAAAGGAAAAGAACAGGGTAGTAAAGAGCCAAAAATACGAAGAGGCCGCTCAACTTCGGGATAAGGAGAAAAAATTAATCGAGCAGTTGGATACAGAAAAATTGAAATGGGAGGAGGAGACAAAAACCAAACGCTACATGGTTGATGAAGAGAGTGTGGCGGAAATTATAGGTATGATGACGGGTATTCCCACTAGTAGAATAGCTCAAAAGGAGAGCCTAAAACTATTGGGTATGGGGGAAGAGCTAACCAACAAGGTGGTGGGTCAGAAAGATGCCATTGGAAAATTGGTAAAAGCCATCCAAAGAACCCGTGTTGGTCTTAAGGATCCCCGCAAGCCTATTGGTTCTTTTGTTTTCCTGGGACCTACAGGTGTTGGGAAAACCGAACTGGCCAAAGTGCTGGCCTCCTATCTTTTTGATAAGGATGACGCGCTGATCCGTATTGATATGAGTGAATACATGGAGAAGTTCAGTGTTTCCCGACTGGTAGGGGCACCTCCGGGATATGTAGGATATGAAGAAGGAGGTCAGCTCACCGAAAAAGTGCGCCGAAAACCATACAGTGTAGTATTGCTTGATGAGATCGAAAAAGCTCACCCCGATGTATTTAATATTCTTCTTCAGGTAATGGATGATGGAATATTGACCGATGGCCTGGGGCGCAAAGTGGATTTCAGGAATACTATTATAATCATGACCTCCAACATTGGGGCCCGCGATCTAAAAGACTTTGGTGCAGGTATCGGGTTTTCCTCTAGCGCAAAAGAAGAGAATATGGACGAGATAATGATTTCAACTATTCAGAAGGCCCTGAAAAAAACCTTTAGCCCGGAGTTCCTTAACCGGCTTGATGATGTGATTGTTTTCAATTCACTGAAAAGAGGGGATATTCATAAGATTATTGAAATTACTCTTGGCAATCTATTTGCTCGTATTAAAGACCTGGGCTATAAAGTAGAACTAACCGCAAAGGCCAAAGATTTTCTGGCTGAAAAAGGATATGATCCTCAATACGGGGCCCGACCTCTAAACAGGGCTATCCAAAAATTCTTAGAAGACGTAGTAGCTGAAGAGATACTGAGAGGAGACATTATGGAAGGAGATGTGATCATTGCCGACCATGATGGAAAGTCGGATGAATTGAAGATCAGGGTCCGCAAGAAAAAAGTCCCCAAAGAAGAAAAATAACCAGGAGTCTCACTTCTTTCCAATCCCCAAATAATATAATTTTAGCCCTCTAAATGGTACTTTTCAAGGAAATAATTCAATTATTTGCCCACTTTGCCACAATTAAGTAACTTGCATTTCGCTTTTCGTAAAATAAGGCCTGAAATGAGAAAATTGCCCTTTTTAGCAGCGCTGGTAGTATTTTTATCTTTACAGATGACAGGGCAGCAGGTCACCAACATCAACGCTAATCTTCTGGATGAAAGTATTGTACGGGTAGCGTATGATCTAGAGGGAGAGGTACCCGGCCAGTTATTTACGGTAAAGCTTTATAATTCTACAAATCAATTTAGCTTACCATTGGAGTATGTAGATGGTTATGTGGGAGAACGGGTTGAAGCCGGACCAAATAAGTTCATTGATTGGGATATTAGTAAGGAGTTGGTGGCATTCGAAGGAGAATTGACCTTCGAAGTTAAGGCAGAATTAACATTTACCCCAATCAATGTGGTATTCCCAGAGAAAAATGCCATAACCCGGGGAAAACAGCATATTATTACCTGGAGGGGAACCAATACCGGTGAACATGTGGATATTCAATTATACCGTGATGGTAGGAAGATTAATACCATAACCCATACCATTAACGATGGACAGTATGAATGGGAGGTCCCTTATTCAACTAAACCTGGCAAGGGTTATTCGGTTAAGATAAATAGTACTTCCTCCAGCCAGTCAGACATAGGTACCGAGTTCTCGATACATAGAAAAATACCTTTACTGGTTAAACTGATCCCTTTTGCAATCATTACACCTATTGTGATCAACTTAACAGAGGAGAAACCTGTTGAGCCGCAAATATTGCCAGCTCCACCAAATACGCCAAATTAACGTCCCGTGATTGAAATGGAAATAAAGAGGACTGGCATAGCATTACTATCTTTTCTGCTGCTTGGCATACCAGGTCTGGCCCAGGTTGTGGATTTCAATTCAGCATCTCAGAGTGGATTAGAATCTGTGGGGATATTTATGGCTAGGGTTCAGCTTGATGTAGCATCAGGGTCGGATATTGATGTCCCATTTACTTTGTCAGGGTCAGCTACTGAAGGGGTTGTGGATGATTATACCATAACCACCAGTCCGGTAATCATCACCGCAGGTCAATTAAGCACAGATATAGTAATTACCGTAAATGATGATACGGAAACGGAAAGCAGTGAGACGGTTGAGATTACCCTGGGCACACCTTCTTTAGGCAGCTTAGGGACCACTACAGTACATACCGCGACCATAGATGATAATGACACGCCACCGGTAGTCACTGTTACCTCCCCTGCCGACCCTACCACCGAAGTGGAAGGTACCAGCATCACGTTTACTGCCACTGCCACTGATGTGGAGGAAGGAGACTTGGCCGGTAACCTGTCGTGGGATTCTGATTTGGATGGAAATATTGGTAATGGAGGATCGTTCAGTACCACCGCACTGTCAGCGGGGACACATATCATTACTGCAAGTGTTACAGATGCCGGAGGACTGGCGGGCAGTGCTGCGGTCACAGTAACCATAACAGGTCTGGAGGTTGAATTCACCGCTGCAAGCCAGACTGACACCGAGTCAGTTGGCACATTCACAGCTACCATACAACTTAACACCGTT
>Ga0114949_10002910_pt1 | contig 10772 bp, 7 predicted proteins | sample N074metaG_FD_83505 | JGI IMG/M metagenome (GOLD analysis project Ga0114949, IMG submission 83505) | Deep subsurface microbial communities from Kermadec Trench to uncover new lineages of life (NeLLi) - N074 metaG | ecosystem: Environmental > Aquatic > Marine > Ocean trench > Sediment | place... | reverse complement strand
CTGTGGGCGTGCCCGGTGGGCCGGGTGGGGGTTCAGCTTTGATCCAAACAAACAGCAAAGACCACCGTATACCAGCACCAGGGACGAGTATCCGGCAAGCCGTTCCGGACGAAGAGGTGGTCCGGCAGGTCTTGAAGGGAGATACCGACCGGTTCGAGGAACTGGTCCGGCGCCATCAGCGGCCGATCATCAATTTTCTCTACAGGATGGTAGGCAATTTCGACCTGGCGCTGGATCTCTCGCAGGATGTCTTCGTGCGAGTGTATGCCTCACTCAACCGCTTCGACTCCCGCTACCGGTTCACCACCTGGCTGTATCGGATCGCCTCGAATTGTGCCATCGATCATCTCAGGCGCCGGCGGCTGGCGACGACGTCCCTGGACGCTCCGCAACGGCTGGAGGATGGCGAGGTTTCTTATCAGCCGGTCTCCACCGACGCGGACCCGGCACGGCAGTTCGAGGCGCGTGAGCGGCTCAGCCGCCTGGAACGCGCCATTGACCGCCTGCCCGGGGAGTACAGAAAGCTGGTCCTGCTGCGTCATTCGGCGCATCTGTCGTACGAGGACATGGCACGGGCCACGCGGAGCCCACTGGGCACCGTCAAGAACCGCCTTTTCCGGGCGCGCGAGATGCTGCGTGCCCAGTTCGATCAGGAGGAGTCATGAAGCCGGAGAGCAGGGCGCAGACCGGATCCCATCTGGATCCCCTGGCGCTGCAGACCTTTGTGGACCACGAGGCCTCTCCTGCCGATTCCCTCCGTGTGGCCCGTCATCTGAGTGACTGCTGCCGCTGCGACGGGTTGCGCCAGCGCCTGCAAACCCTCAACGACGACCTCTTCTCCCTGCCGGGCGCCGAGGTCCCCGAAGGCTTCTCCCGGCGGGTCATGCAGCGCGTGGTCAACCTGCCGCAACCGCGCCGCCGTGCGCCGCTGCTGCGGCTGGTGGCCACTGCCGCGGCGGCAATGGTCCTGGCCGTGGCCGCCATGACCAGCCCATGGACCCTCCGTCTGACCCGCGGCGTGGGCAACTGGCTGCCCGAGAATCCCTTCGGTCCCACCGAGGTGATGGACCTGCTGTTCGCCATGGGCGGGGCCGTCCTGGCCACCCTGGCCCGGGCCGCGGCCAACCTGGGCCCGTGGTTCACCGGACCCACCGTGGGACCCGGAAACGGGCTCCACCTCCCCACGCCGATGCTGGTGCTGCTGACGGGGATGGCGGCGGTGCTGCTCGGCATCGCCCTGGCCGCCAGCGGCCTGTGGTTCCTGCGAGCACGCAGGGCACCCGCCGGCGGAGCCACGGACTGAAAACGCCCGAAGCGTCGGAACTCTCGATGCTGTAAGTCCTTACCCCAGGCTGACTTCCCTTTTGACAAACCGAAGGTGCGACCATATATTGGTCGTTGATCCAACGGGGTCCCTGGACATCAGGTCCACCCTCAACTCAGGAACCCCTGGGGCCACAGTGTGGGCCAGAATTCTCTCCGCCGCCCCGCTAGCCCTTTCGCGATGCGGTGCCGCCGTTTTCGGCTCCTAGCCGGACGATCCGCGGCCCGTAGGAGGTACCCGAACATGGCCAGCGGCTCCGACCTGATCAACGCCATCTCCCAGAAGCAAGACCCTGAAGGGTTCAAGGAACTCAACTGGCGGGGAAGCTTCGAGCAGTACCTCGATATCGTGCGCAGCAACCCCAAGGTGACACGATCGGCGTTCGAGCGGCTGTACGACATGATTCTCGCCAAGGGGACGCAGGAGTACGAGGATCACAAGAAGAAGATGGTGCACTACAACTTCTTCGATGATCCGTTCCATGACGGCAGGGATGCGGTCTACGGCCTGGACATCTCCCTGATGAAGCTGGTCAACGTCTTCAAGTCGGCGGCCCAGCGCTACGGCACGGAGAAACGTGTGCTGCTGCTGCACGGCCCGGTGGGCTCCGCCAAGAGCACCATCGTGCGCCAGCTCAAGAAAGGCGTGGAGGAGTACTCGCGGCTGCCGGAAGGAGCCCTCTACACCTTCCTGTGGCGCGTAGATGGCGAGCTCAGTGGACGGCCTGACGCCGATGTGGAGGACGTCCGCTGCCCGATGCACGAAGAGCCCCTGCACCTGATCCCGCAGCGCATGCGCGCCATGGCCCTGGAGTCGCTGCAGTCCAACGGCAACAAGCTCCACATCGAGGGAGATCTTTGCCCGGCTTGCCGGCAGAACTACCGCGAGCTGGACCTGCGTTACCAGGGCGATTGGCGTAAGATCATCGAGCATGTGACAGTGTACCGCTTGGTCCTCAGCGAGCAGGACCGTGTGGGCATCGGCACCTTCCAGCCCAAGGACGAGAAGAACCAGGACTCCACCGAACTCACCGGCGACATCAACTATCGCAAGATCGCACAGTACGGCTCCGACTCCGACCCGCGGGCGTTCAACTTCGATGGCGAGTTCAACGTGGCCAACCGCGGACTCATCGAGTTCATCGAGGTCCTGAAACTCGACGTGGCGTTCCTCTACGACCTGCTCGGCGCCAGTCAGGAGCACAAGATCAAACCGAAGAAGTTCGCGCAGACCGATATCGACGAGGTGATCATCGGCCATACCAACGAGCCCGAATACAAGAGGCTGGCGTCCAACGAGTTCATGGAGGCCCTCCGCGACCGCACGGTGAAGATCGATGTGCCTTACATCACCAAGCTCAACAAGGAGGTCCAGATCTACCAGAAGGACTACAACCCCGAGCGCATCCAGGGCAAGCACATCGCGCCGCACACCATCGAGATGGCGGCCATGTGGGCGGTGCTCACCCGGCTCGAGGAACCGAAGAAACATGACCTGACCCTGCTGCAGAAGCTCAAGCTCTACAACGGCAAGACGCTGCCGGGCTTCACCGAGGACAACGTGCGTGAACTGCGCAAGGAGGCGCCGCGCGAGGGCCTGGAGGGCATCTCGCCCCGATACATCCAGGACAAGATCTCCAACGCCCTGGTCTCCGACAAGGGTGAGGGCTGCATCAATCCGTTCATGGTGCTCAACGAGCTCGAGTCCGGGCTGCGCCACCACTCGCTGATCACCAACGAGGAAGTCCGCAAGCGCTACCGCGATCTGCTGGGCGTGGTGAAGCAGGAGTACGAGGACATCACAAAGAACGAGGTGCAGCGTGCCATCTGCGCCGACGAGGAGCTCATCGGCCGCTTGTGTTCCAACTACATCGACAACGTCAAGGCATACACGCAGAAGGAGAAGGTGCGCAACAAGTATACCGGACAGGACGAGAAGCCGGACGAGCGTTTGATGCGGTCCATCGAGGAGAAGATCGATATCCCCGACAACCGCAAGGACGACTTCCGTCGCGAGATCATGAACTATATCGGCGCCCTGGCGGTGGAGGGCAAGAAGTTCGAGTACCGCACCAACGAGCGACTGCACAAGGCCCTGGAACTCAAGATCTTCGAGGACCAGAAGGATTCCATCAAACTCACCAGCCTGGTCTCCAACGTGGTGGACAAGGAGACCCAGGAGAAGATCGACGTGGTGAAGTCGCGGCTCATCAAGGACTACGATTACTGCGACGTGTGCGCCACCGACGTCCTGAACTACATAGCAAGCATCTTTGCTCGCGGCGACTCGAAGGCCTGAATCCAGGCAGCGGAGAGGCCGTGCCTCAGCGAATCGATCAGGACACCAATCGCTTCAAGCAGATCGTGCGCGGCCGCATCAAGGGCCACCTGCGCAAGTTCATGCAGCAGGGCGAACTCATCGGCCGGCGCGGCAAGAACCTGGTGAGCATCCCCATCCCCCAGATCGACCTGCCGCACTTCCAGTTCGACCCCAACCAGCGCCCTGGCGTGGGACAGGGTGAAGGTGAGGTGGGCGATGTGGTGGGGGCGGGCGAGGGTGAGGAGGAAAGCGGCCAGAAGGCCGGCAACGCGCCCGGACAGCACATCCTCGAGGTGGACGTCACCATGGACGAACTGGCGGACATCCTGGGCGAGGAGCTCGAGCTTCCCAACATCCAGGAGCGCGGCCAGAAGAACCTGCGCACCCAGACCAACCGCTACACCGGGATCTCCAACATCGGCCCGGAGAGCATGCGCCACTTCAAGCGCACCTACCGCGAGGCCCTGAAGCGCCAGATCGCTTCCGGTGAGTACGACCCGGACAACCCCGTCATCATCCCCATCCGCCGGGACCTGCGCTACCGCACCTGGAAGGTGAGTGAGAAGAAGGAGTCCAATGCCGTCATCGTCTACATGATGGACGTCAGCGGCTCCATGGGCGATGAGCAGAAGGAGATCGTCCGGCTGGAATCGTTCTGGATCGATATGTGGCTGCGTCGCCAGTACAAGGGCCTGGAACTTCGCTACATCATCCATGACGCCGAGGCGCGCCTGGTGGATCAGGAGACCTTCTACCACACGCGAGAGAGCGGCGGCACGGTGATCTCGTCGGCCTACAAGCTGTGTTCCGCGCTGCTGGAACGACACTACCCGCCGTCCGAGTGGAACATCTATCTGTTCCACTTCTCCGACGGTGACAACTGGTCCCAGGGCGATACCGAGGAGTGCATGACGCTGCTGAGGACCTCGCTCATTCCCGCCGCCAACCTGTTCTGCTACGGCCAGGTGGAGAGCCCCTACGGCACCGGGCAGTTCCTGGTGGACCTGCGTGACGCCTTCCCGGAGGAGCCCACGGTAGTGCACTCCCAGATCGAGAACAAGGAAGCCATCTACGATTCCATCAAGACCTTCCTGGGCAAGGGGCGCTAGCCCTCACGCCATGATACTCACCCCGGAACTCGAGCGTATCCGCCAGGTAACCCACGGCCACGCCCTGGACTACGGTCTGGACTTCTTCGAGGTGATCTACGAGATCCTCACCTACGAGGAGATGAACGCCATCGCCTCGTACGGCGGTTTCCCCACGCGCTACCCTCACTGGCGCTTCGGCATGGAGCACGAGCAGCTGAGCAAGTCGTACGCCTTCGGCCTGCACAAGATCTACGAGATGGTCATCAACAATGACCCATGCTACGCCTACCTGCTGGATGCCAACCCGGTGGTGGACCATAAGATTGTCATGGCGCACGTCTACGGCCACAGCGACTTCTTCAAGAACAACGCCTGGTTTTCCAAGACCAATCGCAAGATGATGGATCAGATGGCGAACCATGGCACCCGCATCCGCCGGCTCATCGATACTCATGGCCTGGAGAAGGTGGAGGACTTCATCGACTGCTGCCTGTCGCTGGAGAACCTCATCGATCCGCACTCCCTGTTCATCCGGCGGGAGCGCGACCCGGAGTCGGTCCAGGAGGACGACCAGGTGCGCAAGCTGCGCTCCAAGGACTACATGCAGGACTTCATCAACCCGCCGAAGGTGCTGGAGGCCGAGCAGAAGCGCCTCAAGGCGGAAAAGGAGCGCGAGCGCCCCTTTCCCGAGGAGCCGGTCCGGGACGTGTTGCGATTCCTCCTCAATCACGGCCAGCTCAAGTCCTGGGAGGCCGAGGTCCTGTCCATCATTCGCGACGAGGCCTATTATTTCGCCCCTCAAGCACAGACCAAGATCACGAACGAAGGCTGGGCCTCCTACTGGCATTCCACCATGATGACCGAGAAGCTGATGGACGCATCCGAACTCATCGACTATGCAGACCACCACTCCGGGACGCTGGGTGGGGGCTCACGCCGCCTCAACCCCTACAAGCTGGGCCTCGAGTTGTTCCGTGACATCGAGGATCGCTGGAACAAGGGGCGTTTCGGCAAGGAATACGAGGAATGTACCGACGTCCTGGAAAAGCAGCACTGGGACCTGAAGCTCGGCCAGGGGCGTGCGAAGATCTTCGAGGTGAGGAAGGTGCACAACGACATCACGTTCATCGACAGCTTCCTCACCGAGGACTTCTGCCGGGAGCACCGGATGTTCTCGTTCGCCTTCGATCAGAAGACCGGCAACTTCCACATTGACAGCAGGAAGTTCCAGCAGGTGAAGCGCGGACTGCTGTTTCAGCTCACCAATTCGGGCCAGCCGATCATCTACGTCAAGGACGGCAACTACGGCAACCGCAGCGAACTGCTTCTCAGCCACCAGCACGAGGGCATCGACCTGAAGGTGGACTACGCGCGCGAGACGCTGAAGAACCTCCAGCGGCTGTGGAAGCGCCCCGTCAACCTGGAGACGGTGGTGGCGGAGAACGGCAAGATCCTGCGCTATGACGGTGAGAATTTCTCCGAGCAGGACCGCAAGGAAGAAGCATCGTCCACGGCAAGCGACTGAACGCAGCAGCCCAGAGCCTGCTACCTTCACCGACCGACCGATGACGCACACACACCCCAACCGTTGACGTGGTCGGTCGGCCGGTGTCTAATCGTCGCGCCCGGGAGATGGTCGCCCTGCGTGCGCGGGCGGAAAGGAGAGAGAGATGTCGCGGCAGGTAGCCGAGGACACGACGCCCATCGAGGAACCCCGGCAGCTTCTCGACTATCTCCTCGCCGGAGCGAAGCCTCGGTCCCGCTGGGGCCACGGGATCGAATACGAGCGCATCGGGGTGTTCACCGCGTCCGGGGAGACCGTGCCGTTCTCGGGACAGCAATCCGTGGAAGCGGTCTTGAAGGCTCTGGCGGATCAGCACGGCTGGATCCCGCTGGAGGAAAACGGCCATGTGGTGGAGCTTTCACGCGGGGACCTGGCATTCTCCCTCGAGCCCGGTGCACAGCTGGAGTTCGTCGGGCCGGTACACTTCCATATCGATTCCTTGCACAGCGAGCTGTGCAGCATCATGTGCCAGGTGGACGCCGTATCGGCTCCGTTGGGGATCTCCTGGCTGGCCATGGGTGTGAACCCGTTCACGCCGGTGGAGAAGATCGGGTGGATCCCCAAGAGCCGCTACAGAATCATGTCGCGCCGGCTGGCGCGGCGCGGCAGCCTGGGCCACCACATGATGAAGGCCACGGCGGGAATCCAGGGCAACTTCGATTTCGGCTCGGCGGAGGACGCCATGGCAAAGCTGCGGATGGCCATGGGCGTCACCTCCATCCTGACTGCGCTGCTGGCCAACTCCCCTCTTTATGTCGGCGTTCCCAACCGGTTCCGCACCATGCGTGCCTTCATCTGGCTGGACACGGATCCGGACCGTTGCGGGCTGCTGGAGCTGGCTTTCCGGGGCGATCTCGACCTGCAGGCGTACGTGGACTATGCGCTGGCCATCCCCCTGCTGTTCATCGTGCGGGACGGGAAGTGGATCGACATGGAGGGCTATACCTTCCGGCGTTTCATGGACCTGGGCCGTGAATCCTGGCATGCCACGGTGTCCGACTGGGCTCTGCACTTGACCACCATCTTCCCGGAGGTGCGGCTCAAGCAATATCTGGAGGTGCGCGGTGCCGACTCGGTCCCTCCCGATCTGGCCGTGGGGCTGATGGCCTGCTGGAAAGGCCTGCTGTACGGGCCGCGTGCCACCGAGGAGGCCTGGGGGCTGGTTGCCGATCTGGGCTGGGCGCAGCGCCAGCAGCTGCACCGGGATGTCTGCACACTCGGGCTGGCAGCCAGTGTGCGCGCCACGCCGGTGGCCGAGTTGGCACGTCAGCTGCTCGAGATCGCCCGCCAGGGGTTGCGGGAGCAGGAAGTCGAGGGCACGCCCGTGGAGACCCCATACCTGGAGCCGCTGTTCGCTCTGCTGGACCCGGTGGCAGCGTCTCCGGCCGCGCGCCTCGAGAAGCTGTGGAAGGGCACCTGGGAGGGCGACCGGGCGAAGCTGGTGGATTATGGCAGCCGCATCACGCTGGACTGCCCCTAGAGGCCCGGCCTCCAGCTTGCCCCTCCTCGGATCGGTGGATATAATCCCACTCTTCCGCGCGTACACCCTTGGTTCCAGCGTCGGGAGCGCTACCGTCTCCCCGGGAGGTTCCCCTGAGATCGGAGAAGACCCAGCCGTCCTTCGCCAGCCGCATCCAGGGGCTCCACCAGTCCGAGATCCGCCGCATGTCCCGGGAGTGCGCCGAGCACGACGGCATCAACCTGGGACAGGGGATCTGCGACCAGCCGGTGGAGCCGATCATCAAGGCCGCCGCGGCCGAGGCGGTGCATCAGGATCGGTCCACCTATTCGCCGTTCGAGGGCATCGCCGAGCTGCGGCAGTGCATTGCGGCGAAGATGCAGGCGTACAACGGGATCTCCTGCGATCCGGACACCGAGGTCCTGGTCACCGTGGGCGCCACGGGGGCGTTCGTCATCGCTTGCCTGTCGCTCATCGAGCCCGGCGATGAGGTCATCCTGTTCTCTCCGTTCTACGGCTACCACCGTCACATCCTGGAGCTCTGCGGCGCACGCCTGCGCTACGTGGACACGCTGCCCCCGGACTGGCACTTCGACCCAGAGCGGCTGCAGTCGATGTTCAACGAGCGCACCCGGGCGGTGATCGTCAACACACCCTCCAACCCCAGCGGCAAGGTGTTCACGGACGAGGAGAACCGGCAGATTGCACGTCTGTGCCAGCAACACGATGTCTTTGCCATCACCGATGAGATCTACGAGTACATCCTGTACGGCGACGCCGTACATCGAAGCATCGGCGCGCTGGAGGGTATGGAGGATCGCACCATCACCATCTCCGGGTTCTCCAAGACCTACAGCATGACCGGCTGGCGTCTGGGTTACCTGGTGTGTCAGCGCGCTCTCGCGGAGCGTCTGGGGGTGATCAACGACCTGCTGTACATCTGCGCGCCCACGCCGCTGCAGCACGGCGTGCTGGCGGCGTTCGACCTCCCTGCGCGGTACTATAGGGAGATGCAGCAGGGCTACGACCGCAAGCTGGAGATGATGACCTCGGCGTGTGATGCCATCGGCATGCGCTCGTTCCAACCCCAGGGTGCCTACTACCTGCTGGCGGACCTGGGAGAGCTTCCGTTCGAGGATGATATCGCCGCGGCTTCCGGGCTGCTGGAGCGCGCGCGTGTTGCCTCGGTTCCCGGGTCGTCGTTCTACCCGGAGCCGGAGGCCGGCCGCCGTCAGTTGCGCTTCTGCTTCGCCAAGCAGGAGCAGGACCTGGTCGAGGCCTGCCGCCGGCTGCGCGAGGCCTTCGCATGAGGCGCCTCGGGCTCGCGACCGTGGTGGTGAGCCTGCTCCTGCCGGGCATGGGCGCGGTGCTGGCCGCGTCCGGCACCCGGGACGTACAGGCCACGCCGCAGCGCCCGGCCAAGTCCTCCAACGCCGACACCGTCGCTGAAGGCTACGTCGAGATGGAGGTGGGAGTGGCGCATGACTCGGACGCCTTCGACAGCTCGCTGCTGTTTCGAATGGGCCTGCACCGCCGCATCGAGTTCTATTTCGGTCTCAACCCATTCATCACCCGGGAGATAGACGGCGAGACGGAGACCGGCATCGGCGACTCCCTGGTGGGCGGCAAGGTGCGCTTCTTCGAGGCCAAGGAGGGCAATGCCGCCATCGAGGTATTCGTGAGGATCCCGTCCGCCGACGAGGACAAGGGGTTGGGCACCGGCGACCTGGATGCCGGCTTCCGCTTCATCGCCAGCCGTACCTGGGACGTGCAACACTTCGACTTCAACCTCGGCGGCGACTTCGCCGGCGTGCCGGACTCCGGCTCCAACGAGGCTCGCTGGACCACGATTCTTGCGTGGTCACGGCCCTGGGGAGACCGCCTGGGCCACTACGGAGAACTGTTCTTGCAGTTCCTGCCGGCCACCGACGACGAGACCATCACCACCGACTGGGGCCTCACCTACCGCCTGAATCCCTCCTTCGTCCTGGACGCCGGCGTCAACGTCGGCCTGTCCGAGGACGCCCCCGATTTCCAGTTCACCCTGGGCCTGACCAAGGTGCTGGGGCGGGCGTTCCACTGATCGGCGTCAGTCCCTCGGTTCTCCGCGCTGCACCGTTCGCGGCCACCACGGCATTTCCAACGCCCGCCCCCGGTAACAAGGTTGGGGTCAGGGTCGTCGTGGAAGACGCCGGGGTCGAGGTGCAGGGTCTGGCCTTATCACCAGGACAAGAGGAGTGACCCCAACCATCTAGAGTGCAAGATCAAAGCCCCAGGGCTTTGATCTTGCGATGCAGATGACTGCGCTCCACCCCCAGCGCCTGCGCGGTGCGGGTGATGTTGTTGTCGTGCTCCGCCAGGCGGCGACGGATGAACTGCCGTTCAAAGATCTCACGGCCCTGGCGCAGCGTACGGTTGGCGGCGAACGGGTCCTCCAGGGAACCGGCGTCACGATAGGAGGCCGGCAGATCGCGCCGGCTCACGCTCTCCCGGACCACGGTGATCATCATGCGCTCCACCAGGTTGCTGAGTTCACGGACGTTCCCCGGCCAGGAGTGCGCCTTCAGGGCCTCGAGTGCCTCGGCATCGAACTGCAGCGGTCCGCGTCCGTTCTGGCGGCGAAACCTGTCGACGAAGCACGCCACCAGGGAGTCGATGTCCTCGCGCCTCTCACGCAGCGTGGGCAACCGGATGGAGTGCGTGCGCAGCCGGCCAAGCAGCCCGTCGCGAAACGTCTCGCGCTCCGCGGCCTCGTCCAGATCCTGGGTGCTGGTGGCCAGCAGGCGCACATCGACATGGCGGGGCTCCGATCCTCCCACCTCCAGGAACGTGCCCTCCTCCAGCACCTGGAGCACACGGGTCTGCGTCCGCAGGGGAAGTTCGCCCACCTCGCACAGCACCAACGTGCCGCCGTCGGCCAGCTCCAGCCGCCCGCTGTCGGATTTCCCGGACGATCCCCGGACGTGGCCGAACAGCCCGGAATCGATGAGCTCCTCCGGCGACAGCACCAGATCG
>Ga0114949_10002908_pt1 | contig 10774 bp, 8 predicted proteins | sample N074metaG_FD_83505 | JGI IMG/M metagenome (GOLD analysis project Ga0114949, IMG submission 83505) | Deep subsurface microbial communities from Kermadec Trench to uncover new lineages of life (NeLLi) - N074 metaG | ecosystem: Environmental > Aquatic > Marine > Ocean trench > Sediment | place... | reverse complement strand
CGGCGAAGAAGGAGGCGTTAAATTGATGGTTAAGGAGGGCGTCCTGGAAGGTCCCGACGCCCCGGAAGTAATTTTCGGCCTGCATGTGTTCCCACTCGAAACAGGAAGCATCTATTATCGGGCCCGCGGAACGCTGGCCGCCGCGGACTGGCTAACAATCAAGGTCACCGGACGCCAGACCCACGGATCATTACCGTGGCTCGGTGTCGATCCAATCACTGTTGCCGCTCAGATAATTACGGCATTGCAGACCATACCCAGTCGACAACTCGACATCACGAATGCGCCTGCTTTAGTAACCATCGGATCCATTCATGGTGGTGTTAGAGGAAATATCATCCCGGACACAGTGGAGATGAGCGGCACTATTCGAACTTTTGATCGAAATATGCGTGACGATTTTCACGATCGCATCATACGGACAGTCGAGAATATTGCTGAGAGCGCAGGTGCCAGCGCTGAGGACTTCGCCTATTTTCAGGAAAAGATTCCTGGCTTGTATGTCGGGCTTGGCGTAAATAAGCAAGGCGTCCCCGCATGGGAATCTCCGCCCAATCACTCACCCCTTTTCTTCGTCAATGAGGACGCTTTGCTGGTGGGTGTTCGGACGATGGTTGGCTTTGCTCTGAACTATGCGGGAAGTGAGTAGCGACAGCTGACTGGCTGAATTGTGGGTTGATTTTCCGCAGAATGGGCGCAGTTGACTACGCTAAACCAGCACCCGGACAAACCTCGACAGTAGTAGCGCGCCGTTATCCGAGAATCATTCGTTCAGGTTTGAGTTGCTATCCAGCGGTCTACTTTTGTTTCGAGCAGGCTTAACGGCAATGCGCCGTCAATGAGAATCACGCTGTGAAATTCACGGACATCAAACTTGTCGCCAAGCGCTTTTTCTGCCCTGTCGCGTAACTCACGAATCTTCAACTGACCGATCTTGTAGGCGAGTGCCTGGCCGGGGATGGCGATGAAACGTTCCGCCTCGCTGATGGCACGCGCTTCCTTGACCGCAGAATTTACATACATGTAATCCAGCACATCCTGGCGGCTCCATCCCTTGGCATGAAACCCGGTGTCCACTACCAATCGCAGGGCGCGCCAAAGCTCCGCATTCAGTGCGCCAAAATACTGGTAAGGGTCGGTATAGACACCCAGTTCTTTGCCGAGGGTCTCGGCATACAGGCCCCAGCCTTCGCTGAACGCCGTGTAGCCGCCGAAACGCCGAAACTCCGGCAAGCCTTCAAGTTCCCGCTGAATCGAAATCTGGAAATGATGCCCGGGGATCGCTTCGTGCAAGAAAAGCGATTCCATGGCCCAAATTGGCCGCGCTTTGATGTCGTACGCATTCGCGTAGAAAATCCCGGGCCGCGATCCGTCCGGCGTGCCGCTGCTGTAGGACCCGCCACTTGCGGACTTTTCACGGAACGGCTCTACCCGCCGCACTTCGAATTCCGCTTTGGGAAAAATGCTGAACAGGCTTGGCGCCAGGCTTTCTATGTGTTCAGACATATCTCGATAGCCCTGAATCAGTTGTTCCGGCTCATCGAAGTAAAATTGATCGTCAGAGTTCAGGAAATCGAAGAAATCTTCAAGACTTCCTTCGAATCCGACCTGCTCCATCACGGCGCGCATTTCGTCATGGATGCGGGCCACTTCATTAACACCGATTTGATGAATCTCGTCTGGTGTCAGGTCGGTCGTTGTACGCAACCTGACCATGTGCGCATACCAGGCCTCGCCATTTGGCAAGTCTGAAAGACCGACAGACTCACGCGCAGCACTCAGATATTCATCACCAATGAAATTACTCAGTTGCTGGTAGGCCGGAATAATTTTGTCGGTAATCGCAGCACCATAAGCCGATGTCAAGCGCTCGCGATCTTCGTCGCTGAAGTCTTCCGGCATGTTTTTGATCGGCAGATAAAACGAACTGTCCTCAGCGTTATCAACAATCTGTGAATCAAGTTGTGGCAACACTTTTTCCATGAGGATCCGGGGCTGTACGACACCTTGCTGCATACCCAGTTTCATGTTCTCGATCATCTGAGTATTGAGCACGACATAATCGTCTATGCGCCCCAGGAAATCGTCGTAGTTCTTTACCGTTTTGAATGGATGAAACGCCGCACCGCTTCCAAGCTGCACAAAGAAATTCGGTATGGAGAAGAACTGGTTGACAGGTTGAAGATGTCCGGGAAACTGCTGGCCCGCAATCGAGTTTTCGCGACTTAATTTGAAGGCTTCGTAAGTCAGCCAATCCTGCCCTTGCAGCTCAGACGAGTCGATCTCAAGCAGGCGGCCCAGAAACTCCTCATCCATTGCTTCCGTCTCAGCGATGTATTCGGGCCCGAAGAAATTCGCGATCTGGTCGTCGAATCGGTCATCACCAACCTGCGTTGCACTCAGCGGATTGAGTTCGAGGTTGCGCTGGTAATATTCAGCAACCAAAGAGGCCAGCTGTTCGGAACTTGCCGACGCGGGGTCACCTGCTGAGGATGCGGCCGGCTCCGGGATCTTGTCGCCGCCACAGGCAGCTAATACAAATACAGCTGCGATGCAGCCAAATATTATCTTCTTCATGGGGTTTCCTGCTCTGCTGGTATCGGGGCGATCCGATTTATTGTCGTATTATTGCCCATTTTCGAACCCTTTTTTAATCAAACGCGAAATTGTCCTTGTCCAACTGCATCACTGAACGAGTAGATGCCAAGGCACACGTCTTGTGAGTACTGGCACGTGGCAGGAGTCGCTCAAAGTAGAATTCAGCTGTCTGAATCTTGGCGCGGTAAAAATCTGGTGACTCCCGTCCCTTGCCGTTTTGCAGTAGCTCAGCTGCCTTGTCTGCCTGCAGCGCCCAGAAATAGGCCATCATCACGTAACCGGAATACATGAGGTAGTCGACGGACGCAGAACCGATCGATTCACGATCGCCTTTCGCGCGTAACATGATGCGCATAGTCAAAACATTCCACTCCACTGCCCGCTTGATCAATGTACGTGCCATTTTACCAATCGCGCCGCTTGCGAACACACGCTTTCGAGCAAGACCAAACATTATTCCAGTAAATTCGCGTACGCATTTACCTCGGGAGGTCAGCAACACTTTGCGGCCGAGCAAGTCCAGCGCCTGAATACCCGTCGTCCCTTCATACAAAGTCGCAATCCGTGCGTCGCGGACGATTTGTTCCATGCCGTGCTCATGGATGTAGCCATGTCCACCGTACACCTGCATCCCTAAGTTGGCAGATTCGAGACCCATTTCCGTCAAGAACCCCTTAAGGATGGGGGTATAGAAACCCAGCCGGTCGTCGTGTTCCTTCTGCTTGTCAAAGTCACCTTTCAGAGCCGCGTCAAACATCAAATCGGCGATTTGTGCCGCACCGTATATCATCGCTCGACCGCCTTCGGCGATGGCTTTCTGCGTGAGCAACATGCGCCGCACATCGGGATGCCATATCAGCGCGTCGGCCGCGAAGTCGAGATCCCTTTTTTTCGACAGCGAACGCATCGAGCGTCGTTCCCTGGCATACGGCAGAGCACCCTGAAACGATGCCTCGGCATGGCAGATTCCCTGGATGGCAGTACCGATGCGTGCCGTGTTCATGAAAGTAAACATCGCTTCCAGCCCCTTGTTCGGTTCACCGATCATGTAGCCGATCGCCCCGTCAAAATTCAACACCGCGGTCGCTGAGGCGCGGATTCCCATCTTGTGCTCAATCGATCCGCAGTTGACTGTATTGCGAGCACCGAGCGAGCCGTCCTCATTGACCAGGAACTTGGGCACAACAAACAAAGAAATGCCGCGCGTTCCAGCTGGCGCGTCCGGCAGTCGGGCCAGAACAATATGAATGATGTTGCTGACCAGGTCATGTTCACCCGCCGAGATAAATATTTTCGTTCCGTTGATGTGATAACTGCCATTTTCCTGCGGATTCGCAATGGTCTTGATTTGCGCCAGATCGGTACCGCATTGCGGTTCGGTAAGACACATCGTGCCGGTCCATTCACTCGCCACCAATGGCGGAAGATACTGATTCTTCTGCGCCTCGGTTCCGTATTCCAGAATGGTATTGATACAACCCAGGCTAAGGCCGGGATACATGCCGAAAGACCAATTGGCCGCGCCCATCATTTCCGTATTGAACAGGCTGATTGACGTGGGCAAGCCCTGGCCGCCGTATGCAACCGGAAATGACAAACCCTGCCATCCGCCGTCGGCGAACTGCCGATAGGCCTCTTTGAAACCAGCTGGCGTGCTCACATTTCCATTGTCGAAATGACAGCCCTCCGCATCGCCAGACAGGTTGAGCGGCGCAAGCACATCCTCGCAAATGGCGGCGGCGCCCTCGAGAATGGCGTCAACGGTTTCCGGAGTTGCTTCCGCACCGTTGGACAGTGATGCGTAGTGCGTCGGGTAGTCGAGCACTTCGTTGATCAGGAATCGCATGTCGCGAAGGGGGACTTTGTATTGGGTCATTTGCTTGCCTTTTGGTCTTTGGTTGCTCTGTCTTGAACTTAAGCCTTGATTCAGAACTGCGGCCACGTGAGCATACTTACGATATCGTAACTTACGGTTGCGTAACTTACGCTACCGTAATATCGTTGTCAAGATGGTAAGAAAGAAAAAACATCCCGGGCGGCTCACAGCAGCAGCCAGGCGCGCGCAACTCATTGAAGTCGGACGCTCGACGTTTGCGGAGCGCGGTTACGAGGCCACCACGGTTGAGGAGATCGCCGCTCGCGCAAAGGTCTCGAAACCCATCCTCTACAATCACTTCGGCGGCAAAGAAGGGCTTTACGCCGTTGTGGTTGACCGCGAAGTGGAATACCTGCTTGGGCGATTCACTAAAGCCGTCAGTACAGGTACGCCCCGCGAGCGTCTGGAACAAGCGGTGCTTACGTATCTTAAGTATGCACAGGAACACCCCGAAGGCTTTGCGATACTGCTTAGGGATGCGCCGCCGCACAAGCAAAATGGAGAGCTGCCAGCCCTGATGCACGACTTGGCAGATCGCATCGGCGAGGTCTTCACCGAACAATTCCGCGACGCCGGATACGACTCGAAAGCGGCGCCCATTTATGCTCACGCGCTTGTTGGCATGGTCGCTTTTGTTGCCCCGTGGTGGGCGGAGAGCAACAAATCGATCTCCGTCGAAACTACCGCCAGCCATATTGCGGCGTTAGCCTGGATGGGTCTGCGCCATCTTCCCAAGAAGCCAACCTTGTTGAAATGAGACGCGCGCCGTTATTTCATCGGCGTCGACGTTCAAGGCGACTTCTCAGTACCGTAGAGTCAGGCCCCTCTTTCCGGGAGCTTTGCCAGAATCCGATCGGCGGCACCCAATTCAGGTATCAGGGATCGATATTCGTTATCGCCCAACCGTTCTTGTTGTCGGGCAGGAATTCTCCCTCATCACTACCAACCTCATATTCAATCGCGTCGCCCAGCTTCTGGTTCATCGCGAGCATTAATTCTCCATTTGCTACTAGGTCGACTGCCAGATTCTTCATCTCATATGGATCGGCTTCGATATCGTAAAGTTCAACATCGTTGACCGCGAGAATCTCCTCCAATGTGCCCGGCCGATTGTGTTGTAACGGCGAGAAGTAGCGACTGAATCGATAGTGGCCGTCTGTGACGCTGCGAATCGCGCCTCGTTTGGTAAGATCCGGTTTAATGTTGAGCGTTGCCGGATCCTGCCCAGTCGACTTGGCCTTGTAGATTTCGTCCATGAAGTCGGCATCGATGTACAGCCACATGTTGTAGTTGTACAAAGCGCTACTTCGAATGCCATTGAGTTCCGCCGTTGTTGGCGATGCCAATAAGCCGCTTATATCTTTGCCCTTCAATGCAGGTGCCTTTTGTTGCAGCGTTTCACCGGAAACACCAGCCATGCTGAGTATCGTCGGTGTGATGTCAAGATGCGATGTCAGAGACCTGCACTCCTGGCCCGCATTGGCAGCATACGCCGGGTGCCGAATCCATAACGGCACGTGCAGTTGTTCCACATACGTCGTCGCACCTTTTCCGTGCATGCCGTGGGCGCCGGCCAGCTCGCCGTGGTCCGAGGTCATTATCACGATCGTATTTTCTGCAAGCCCTAAGTCATCGAGCTCCCGCAGAATTCTGTCGACATGTTGGTCGCAGTCCGCAATGCAATTAAGATAGTAGTCTTGTAGTCGCTTCCATCGCGAATCCTCGCCCGGAAACTGCCCAACCAGAGTGCGACGGGCATTCTGGTAATCGTAATGTGCACGTGGGCGGCCCTCCTGTTCGAACTGTTCGTTACGGCTGGACGACAGCGGCATGTCCCATTTCCGCTGATACAGCGCGTGTGGCGGTTCCCGATTAAGATCCAACAGTGACCCTTTGCTTTGAACAGCGGTTTCGCCTCGCGCATCCGTGTTGTAAAACATGACATCGTGCGGATTGACAAGGTTGAGCGCGAGGTACCAGGGTTTACCTTGCTCAGCGAGTTGCGGAGGCTCATCGCGCAACCAGCGAATAGCCGTTGACGTGGTGAACTCGTCTGTCTTGTAGCCACCTTTTGTCATACCGATGATGTCGCCAACGCCCACATAATCGTTAAAGCCGTACTGCTGCATGATTTTGTTTAATTCATCCAGGTTGACCACTGGAGCTTGCTTGACCTCGATTTCTTCCAACGCATCGACAAAATGGCATTTTCCGAGGTACGCAGCGTGATAACCCGCATCATTCAGGTAATTCCCCACCGTCGATATTTCGGGTGACAACTCCTTCGACCAGGGCAGTCCCAGATTGTCGAACACGCCGGTGTGCTGGATATGTTGTCCCGTATAGATGACTGAACGAGATGAACTGCAGACCGATGTCGCAATCTGGTGATTCGTAAATGAAATGCCTTCGCGTCGCATGCGTTCGCGACCGGACAAGCGATAATCTGCTGGCAAACTTGCCGGATCGAAGTAGCGTTCCTGATCCGTCAGGATGAACAAAATATTGTACGGCCCACCAGGCGTCTTTGCGGCTGGCACACCAGACTGCGGTGTAGCTTGTGACCTAAGCTTCGACTCGCTTTCTTCACCTGTACATCCCGTGGCCGAAATACCGGTAAACGCGCCTGTTCCAATTGCCATTGATGCAATTCCTGCTTTCTCCAGAAACGTACGGCGAGACTGATCTTTTACTTTATCCGCTTCATCGGTCATTACAGAAATCTCCCCCAACTTTTGTTGTTCTAATATGAGTTATTCGGTACCAGTCAATAATAGGTCGCGGGCAGCTTTCGTAGCGGCACGGTATATTGATCCGACACTGTAGTGATGACTCTGTCAAGTTCACCATCGAATTTGAAAACACCCGTGTACAGATCGGTCAGCTGGTGGGCTTCTGAGAAACATAGCTCACGCTCATCGACTAACGAATTCGCAAGGCGATTTGCCCCCTGGTGGCTGGTCGTCGGAACAGTCGCGCACTATCTATGATTTCATGGCTCAAGCTCCAGATTTATTCAGCGGCACAGCGCTTGGCGCTTGACTTTCAGCCAATAGTCAAGTTTACTCGACTAAGGATTACCCGACTCGAAATGGAGAATGTCATGCAGGTAACCGTTGCGGCCACACAAATGAAATGCACATGGGATATTGACGGAAATATTGAGCGTGCAGAATCACTCGTCAATGAAGCCGCGGACAAGGGTGCGCAGATAATCCTGCTGCAGGAATTATTCGAGACACCCTACTTCTGCATTGACGAACGGAACGAGCACTTTGATCTGGCGAAAACGCTGTCAGAGCAAACGACGATTCAACGCATGCAGGTGATTGCCAAAGAACGCGGGGTTGTTTTACCCGTGTCATTCTTCGAAAAAGCCGGACTAGCCTACTACAACTCCGTCGCGATTATCGATGCCGATGGCAGCATCATTGGGCACTATCGTAAAAGCCACATTCCGGAATTTCCACTCTATCAGGAAAAATTTTACTTCAGTCCGGGCGATACTGGATTCCAGGTATTCGATACCCGCTACGGATGTATCGGCGTAGCCATTTGCTGGGACCAGTGGTTTCCTGAAGCGGCAAGAGCGATGGTGTTACAAGGTGCCGAAATGCTCTTTTATCCGACCGCTATCGGTAGTGAAGAACACGACAACGAGCTCGACAGCATGGAACACTGGCAGATGGTGATGCAAGGTCATGCAGCGGCGAACATTGTCCCCGTCATCGCATCGAATCGAATTGGCACAGAAGACACCGCTGAGTTGTCGATGGAGTTTTACGGTTCCTCTTTTATTGCCGACCATCTTGGCAGGAAAGTCGAAACAGCAGACAGGCAATGCCAGGCGATCCTGACGCACTGTTTTGATATGGACAAGATTCGCAGGTACCGACGGGATTGGGGCGTTTTCAGGGATCGTCGGCCGGATCTGTACAAGTCCCTGCTCACCCTGGATGGTCAGAGTCCACAGGCAGGCATCTAGTCCATGTCTTCACGATGGCTATCATTCTTTTCATTGTCGCAACAGCGCGTTTTCTAATCGCATCACACCACCGAGCGAAGGAATCCGAGGGCGAAACACCATGAAGAACAAATACACTTCGGACGACCCGAGAGAAAGCGGTATGTTTATGCCGGGTGAATGGCATGAGCACACTTGTTGCTGGATGGCATGGCCGTCGCGAGAGGGATTGTGGGCAGACGATGATGCGACGCAAGCGGATTACGCGAATGTTGCCAATACGATCGGAAAATTCGAGACGCTTAAGATGCTGGTTCCAAAGCACAAGCTCGAATCGGCCACACGACTGCTCGCAGACTACGTCGAGGTCATCGAAATGATCATCGATGACTCATGGGCACGCGATTCGGGTCCAAATTTTCTGATCGGAGGCGAGCAATTGGCGGGGTCAAGTTGGACTTTTAACGCGTGGGGCGAGGAATATCACCCTTATGACCAAGACGCGCTAATGGGACAGCGAATTCTTGAGCTGGCAAATGCGAAGTGTTTTGACAGCCCGTTGGTCGCGGAAGGAGGCGGTGTCACCGTTGACGGTGAAGGCACGATCATCACGACAGAGTCCTGCTTTTTAAACAAGAACAGAAACCCTGACTGGACGCGACAGGAAGTAGAGGAAGAACTTTGTCGAACGCTAGGGGCAGAAAAAGTCATCTGGATTCCAGGTGATCCTGAGGACACGGAGACCGATGGTCACGTTGACGGCATCGCCGCATTCATTGAACCTGGCCGGGTTCTGATAGAAGTTTGTACTGACAAGACAGCGTCACACTATAACGCAAGCGTACTCAATACGAATGCGCTCAAAGATCAAGCTGATGCGAAAGGCCGCAAGCTCGAACTCGAATTTATACAAGAAGGTTATTACGAGGTTCCATGGAACGGTGACTGCAGTTCCTACATCAACTCCTACCTGGCCAACGGCACCGTAATAGTTCCCGGCTATGGCTACGACCGGGACTCACAAGCAGTCGAAACCTACCAAGCGCTTTACCCATCGCGTGAGATCGTTCAGGTCCCCATACATAACATCGCTGTCGGCGGTGGCGGCGTGCATTGCATCACTCAACAACAGCCGCTGCTCGGCTAAACCGACATGTCGAACCGGCAGAGGATTGGCCTGAGAAAAAAGCCAACCAAGACTCGCAAACCCGGCAGGATACGACGTCAACAACTATTGGACGCCGCCTATCAATTGTTGTGTGAGCAACCAATCGAAGATATTTCATTCCGGGACATCGCCTCGCGTGCGGGCGTGCCCGAGGGATCCGCCTATCATTTTTTTGCGAATCGCTTTGATATTTTTACATCTTTGGCGAAATTATTGAGCGAGAAGTTTATCGAGGCGCATCGGCGGCCCATAGCGGCAAAATCGCGAAGAACATGGCAGCATCTCGCGAATCACCTTGTTGAAGTCGGCGCATCTGTATACGCGGATAACCCCCCTACCCGGCAGTTGTTTATCGGCGGCAAAACACCACCCGAAGTAAAACAGGCAGACAGAATCAATGACCGTGCAGTTGGAGATGTTATGCACGAAGTATTCTCCACCCACTTCCAAATACCGGATACCGAAGAAATGAAGGCTGCATTTTACTATTTCATCGAAATTACGGATTTGATATTCATGTTGTCAGTAATAGAGCACGGTGACATCATGCCCGGTATGCTCGAGGAAGCGAAACGCGCCGGTACCGCCTACCTGGGTACTTACATCGAAGGATAAATAGTCTATCCAGTCGACTTTATTGAGTACCCGTATGTCCTTTAGGTAAACTGACGCTTGAGAATAATTCGATACACTGTCCCCGGACTTCATCATATGCCAAGAATTCTATTAGGCGCGCTGACGGCGTCCTTCGCGCTCGCTCTATCAGCACAAGACAATCGCATCGATATCATTCGCCACGATGCGCCAGTGCTCGCGAGTTTTGGCGAGTACGATATCGGCGTGCGCACACTGGTCCTCACCGACCCGAATCGTCCCGACGTTTTGAATACCATCGAACGTGGCGAAACCGTTTTTTATGACCGCAGTCTGACTGTTGAAGTCTGGTATCCCGCTCTGCTCACCGGAGATCAGCATCCGGGTGTCGAATACACAACCACCACCCGAAACACGTCCATAACTGCAACATTGCACGGCAGGGCCGTTAGAGATGCCGCTCCATTGAAAAGTACCGGTGCGATGCCGCTGGTCATTATTTCTCACGGCTATCCGGGCAATCGCTACCTGATGAGTCACCTCGGCGAGAACCTTGCCAGTAAGGGATATGTCG
>Ga0114949_10002905_pt1 | contig 10780 bp, 10 predicted proteins | sample N074metaG_FD_83505 | JGI IMG/M metagenome (GOLD analysis project Ga0114949, IMG submission 83505) | Deep subsurface microbial communities from Kermadec Trench to uncover new lineages of life (NeLLi) - N074 metaG | ecosystem: Environmental > Aquatic > Marine > Ocean trench > Sediment | place... | reverse complement strand
TGGCCGCGGACAAACGCTCGGGAACCGTCAAGGTGACCGTCCTGAACTGACGGCTCCCGCGGCCAGAAAGCTGGACCTAGCGGTCGACGACGGGGCTCGAGAGCTTGCGGAGCTCCGGTGTCTCTGACACGAGGCTGTTCGACACCAACTCGGTGACGCGAGCCTCACGCTGGCGGCCTTCGGTAAAGCACATCGGACACAGGCCGGATGCCGGCTTGACGAACATGCGGGCGCCGCAGCTTCGACAGTGATTCCAGTCCCGGCTGCTCGCCAGCACTCGCAACAGGAAGGCGCTTCGAATCGTGTGCTTGTTCCAGGTTCGCAACCGCATTGCCTCGTCCCCTCGACCGCCCGGCAGGCGCTGGCTTCGTCAGTATGTACCCCGAGGTGCAGTGGCGTGACGAGATTAGTCTCTCATGGAAGTGCTCCAACCGGCAAGCGAGCGTGCAAGACGCTGTCTCGATTGGAAAAGATGGATATGATTTGCCACGCAGGGGCTCGCGGGAAATAATTCACTCCGACGCTCCTCCGACCCTCAACACCCGCCGTCAGTGCACTGGAGTCGATTCCCATGACACGCAGCCTCGTCACGCTTCTCGGCATCACACTGCTCGCCAGCGGCTGCGAGTCCCTGCTTCCCCGGCGCGACCCGGGATCCGCCGCCGCCGCCTATGCCGCCGCTGGCCGTTACGACGAGGCAGCCCGCGAGGTCGACGTCGCCGTCCGCAGCCATCCGCGCAACGCCGCGCTGCGCCGCCAGGCGGCGGAGATCCACACCCAGGCCGGCCAGGTTCCCCGGGCGATTTCCCACCTGGAGGCCGCCATCCAGATCTCACCCTCGAGCGCCCAATCCTGGATCCAGCTCGCCGAACTCGAGAAGAAACGCGAAAATGTGGCGGACGCCTACATCGCCTACCGGCGAGCCGCCGAGTTGGCGCCGGACGACATCCGCGCCGTCTCGGGGCTGGCGCTCAGCGCCGACTCGCTCGGCTTCGACGACGAGGCCCGCAGCGCCTACGCGCGCTGGGCCGAGCTCGAGCGAAACATGGACGGTCAGCCCGAGAAGTAGCGAACCCGGGCCCGTATCGCCCGCGTTGCAATGACCGTCCCAGCTCTCCGCCCCGCCTCTTCAGGCGCGAACGCGCGCCGGATCCCGGGACAGGTCCTTCACCAGATTCTTTTGGTGAGCCTCGAGGGTGCCTCCACCAATCTCTAGCAGCTTCGCGTCCCGCCAGAGACGCTCGACCACGTACTCGCCCATGTAGCCATAGCCGCCCAGCACCTGGATCGCGGCGTCGGCGGCGCGCTTGGCAACCTGGGAGGCGAACAGCTTCGCCGCGTCGGCTTCAATCCGCTGACCGGCCTGGCTCAGGTCGAAGCGCCGCGCCACGTCGAACACGAGCGACGCAGCCGCGCGGTACTCGGCGAAACTCTCGGCGATGTAGCGTTGCACCTGACCATGCTCGCGAATCGGCACACCGAAGGTCTTGCGCTGGCCCGCGTAGTCGAGCATCACGCTGACGCAGCGGCGGGCGATCCCGACGCTCATGGCGGCGAGTGTGAGCCGTTCGATCTCGAGGTTGCGCATCATCGCCAGTGTGCCCTCACCTTCGGCTCCCATGCGGTTCGCGGCGGGGACTCGCACGCCATCAAAGACCAGCTCCGCCGTGAAGGACGCGCGCATGCCCAGCTTATCCTTCCACTGCTGACCCAGGGACAGGCCGCCCATCCCCTTCTCGACCACGAATGCGCTGATCTCCTTCTCGCCGGTTACCGCATAGACGACAAAGACGTCTCCCAGGGTCTTCTCGTCGATGCCTCCGTTGGTGATGAAGGTCTTGCGGCCGTCGATCAGGTAGTCGTTCCCGTCCCGCTTCGCTCGGGTTCGCAGGGCCAGCACGTCGGTGCCGGCCTCGGGTTCGGTCATACACAGCCCACCGATCCACTCCCCCGAGATCGCCCGCGGCAGCACACGCTGACGGATCGCATCGTCGCCATTCACGTTGACGTTCTGGGCGAACAGGATCGAGTGCGCCAGCACAGCCAGAGCAAAGCCCGGATCAGAGCTCGACAACGCCTCGTACAGGATCACGGCCGCGGTCGCATCCAGGTCGGATCCACCAAACTCCTCCGGCAACGTGACGCCGAGCAGCCCGAGGTCGGCGGCACGACGGAAGAGATCGTGGTTGAAGGTCTCGTTACGATCGTGCTCGGCCGCCTGGGGCTCGACCTCACGTTCGACGAATTCATCCAGCGTGTCGCGAAACGCTTGATGCTCGGGAGTCGGCACGTAGAGGTCGAAGCGACGCCAATCTTCTGCACTCATGCTGTCAGATTAACCCAGGAGCATCGAGCAAGGCCTCGGGCCGGACCGACGGGGACGTTGCCGGGGGCTTGGCGTGGCTCGGGGCGGAGATGCACTGCGGGGTCCGGATCCGGAGACCGTACGCGGAGATCGACCGCAGGGCGCCCAGCAGCCGGCGGAGCAATGACTCCGAGGTCATCTCCCTACAGCGGCAGGATCCCGGCCTCGATTCGATCACCCAACTTCGGTCGGAATTTTGCCCTGCCGGGGGAAACGCCCCGCTAAGCGGTTACCATTCAAAACGATGAGCGGGGGGATCAGCAAAACTCGGCTGGCGGGCTGGTTCGTCGCGAACCGCGCCTCGATCGACCAACTGGTGTCGGCCCGTCTGGGTCCGGCCGCGCCGCAGGCCGGCGCGGAGGAGACCGAGGTGCTGCGGCGATTCCGATCGTTCGTGACCTCGGCCCTGCGCCGGGGCGAGGCCGCCAAGCCAGCACTGGACAACTTGCGACCCAACGAGCGTCGGGTGGACGCCCTGCTGTCGGCCTGGTCCGATGCGGCCACCGAGCTCGCAGGCGATGCGGGCGAGGGCGTCCGCGAAGCCCTCAATCCCCTGCTCGAGAGGTTCAGAATGTCGCTGCGGGCGACCGGCCACGCGCGCCGTAAGCGCGGTGCGCCGCGCAGCGGCCGGCGCCGGGTGGTGATGGCTGCCATCGATCGCGTGGCAGACGCCTTCTTCGCCATCGACTCCGACACCGGCACCTTGGTCGACGCAAATCCGGCTGCCGGCGCGCTGCTGGGCGTGCCCCGCGATGCCCTGCTCGAAGTCGACGCCATGTCGTTCGTGCCCGAGGAGGACAAGGCCACCTGGTGGACCGAGCTCGACGCCATGACCGAAGCATCCGAACCGCGCCGATTCCGGGGACGTCTCCGGGACGCGCGCGGTGGCCAGGTCACTGTGGATTGTACGGTGACCCGCTTCTCGAGCCGCGGGCGCGTGCTCGCGCTGGTGCTGGCGCGGCCCGCTCCCATCGCCTGATCCGCGTCACCCTCAGCTCAGGTGTTCTCGGAAGAATGCGACCATGCGCTTCCACGCCTTCCCGGCAATCTCGGGCCGGAAGGCATCGGCTCGCGTGTCGTTCATGAAAGCGTGGCCGGCTCCTTCATAGACGACGACTTCAGCGGGCTTGGGCGCCGCGCGCAGGTTGACGCGCAGCACATCGATGTCGCTCACGGGAACGAATTGATCCTGGTCTCCGAAGAAGCAGAGCAGCGGACACGACAGGTCGCCCGTGGCGTCGAGGGGTTGTCGCGGCTTCAGCTCCGGGTCCGGCCCCGACTCGCCGTGGAGGATCCCGTGTCGGTGCGAGAGCAGGCCATAGAACGCCACGCTGGCAGCCAATCCCGATGGGGCGCAGGCAGCCAGCAGCGCGTACATGCCTCCCATGCAGAAGCCGATCACACCGACTTCGTGGCCTACGCAGGCCTGGTGTCCGCCGAGAAAGCCGACACCGGCCTGGATGTCGGCAATGAGGTCGGGGTCGGAAAGGCTTCGCATCCACTCGCCCGGATTCTCGATCGTGACATCGGAGAAGCTCCGATAGAGGTCCATCGCCAGTACGGCGAAACCCTCGTCACTCAGACGATTGGCGAGGTCCCGGGCGTGGTCCGTCAGCCCCCAGACGTCGTGGATCATCACCACGCCGGGGTGTGTGCCTGAATCGGGGTAGACGAGATGGCCGAATTCCACGTCCTGGCTGCGCATCGCCTAAACCAGTTCCCGAACCGATTCGACCAACGCCAGCACGGTACCCTTGGCGTCGCCAAAGATCATCATGGTGTTGTCGTTGAAGAAGAGCGGGTTCTGGACACCGGCGAAGCCCGGGTTCATGGAACGCTTGATCACGAAGACATGCTGAGCGCGGTCGACGTCGAGGATCGGCATCCCGTAGATGGGGCTGCCTTTGTCGGTGCGGGCATCAGGGTTGACCACGTCGTTGGCCCCAATCACCAGGGCCACGTCGGTTTCGGAAAACTCGCGGTTGATTTCGTCCATCGGCACGAGCTTCTCGTAGGGAACGTCAGCCTCGGCCAGCAGCACGTTCATGTGGCCGGGCATGCGACCCGCCACCGGATGGATCGCGAACTTGACGCGGATCCCCTTCTCTTCGAGGGTGTCCGCCAGCTCGCGCACGGCGTGCTGGGCCTGGGCCACCGCCATGCCATAGCCCGGAACCACGATGCAGGAACGGGAGTTCGAGAAGATCACGGCCGCGTCTTCCGGCGTATAGCCCTTGGCGGTGCGGCCGTCCGTGCTGCCGGCACTGGCGGTCGTCTTGTCCACGGCACCGAACGCCCCGAACAGCACGTTCGTGAGCGACCGGTTCATGGCGTCGCACATGATCTTGGTGAGAATGATTCCCGAGGCGCCGACCAGCGAGCCGCTGATTACCAGGCCGCTGTTGCCCAGCACGAAGCCGGTCGCACAAGCTGCAAGACCGGAATAGGAATTCAGGAGAGAGATGACGACCGGCATGTCGGCACCGCCGATCGGGATCACCAGCAGCACACCGAGCAGGAGCGAGAGGCCGAGAACCACGTAGAAGGGGTTCAGCTCGAGCGGTGTCATCACCATCATCACGCCGGCCCCCAAGAGGCCCACGCCGAGCGCCGCGTTCACGAAGCGCTGGCCCGCGTACACCAGCGGTGCGCCCTTCATCAACTCCTGGAGCTTGGCGAAGGCGATCAGGCTGCCGGTGAAGGTGATGCCACCGATCAGGATGCCGAGCACGATGGCGGTCGGAACGATCCCGGTGGGCTCGCTGCCTTCTCGCATGTAGTTCAGCAGCTCGGCCGAGGCGACCAGCGCCGAGGCACCGCCACCAAAGCCGTTGAGCACCGCCACCATCTGGGGCATGGCCGTCATCTGGATACGTAGCGCCAGCACGGCGCCGATGGTCGAGCCCACGATGATGCCCGCAATAATCACCGTGTAGCTGACGACGCCCTTCATCAGCAGCGTCGCCACGATGGCGATCAGCATGCCGGCTGCCGCGGTCAGGTTCCCGCGCGGCGCCGTCTTCGGCGAGCCCAGGCCGCTCAGCCCTCGAATCAGCAGGACGGCCGCGGCGAGATAGGCAAACTGGATGAACTGGTCGTTCACGGCTTCTTCTTCTTGAACATGGCCAGCATGCGGTCGGTCACGAGGAAGCCGCCCACCACGTTGATGCTGGCAAAGACGATCGCGATGAAGCCGAGCGCCGTGGAGAGGGTCTGCTCTTCTCTGCCGGCCGCCAACAGCGCTCCCACGATCGTGATGCCCGAGATCGCATTCGACCCCGACATGAGCGGCGTGTGCAGCAACGGCGGCACTTTGGCGATCACCTCGAAGCCGACGAAGAGCGCCAGCACGAGGATCGTCAATGCAATGGCCGGGTCGTCGAGCATCAGGCGTTCCCTCCCTCGGCGCGCGCCTTCACCCGGTCGTTGGTGATCTGGCCCGCGTGGACAAGCATCGCTCCGCTGGTGATTTCGTCTTCGAGGTCCAGCTTGATTTCACCGTCTTCGATCAGATGATTGAGGAAGGTGACGAGGTTCTTCCCGTACATCTGGCTTGCGTGGCCCGGGATCTCGCTGGCCAGGTTGGTATGACCGAGGATGTTGACGCCATCGACGACGATGTCTCGATCCGGCTCGGTGCACGCGCAGTTGCCCCCCTTCTCGGCGGCCAGATCGACGATCACTGAGCCGGGCTTCATGGCCTTCACGGCCGCCTCGTCGATCAGCAGCGGGGCAGGCTCGCCTGGAACCAGTGCGGTCGTGATCACGACATCGGACGCCGCGACACGCTTGCCGAGCTGCTCGCGCTGTTGCTGGTAGAACTCTTCGGTCTGGGCCTTCGCGTAGCCGCCGGCGCCCTCGGCGTCGTCGGTCTCGAGGTCGAGCTCGACAAAGCGGGCGCCCAGACTCTCGACCTGCTCCTTCACGGCCGGTCGCGTGTCGTAGGCCTCGACGACGCCGCCCAGGCGGCGAGAGGTGCCGATGGCCTGCAGGCCAGCGACCCCGGCACCGATCACGAGAACCCTGGCCGGCGAGAGCGTGCCCGCCGCCGTCACCAGCATTGGAAAAATCTTCGGAAGGGTCGTCGCCGCCAGCAATACCGCGCGGTAGCCGGCGATCGTGCTCTGGGAGGAGAGCGCGTCCATCGACTGGGCGCGCGTGATTCGCGGCATCAGCTCCATGGAGAACGCGGTCACGCCGCGACTCGCGAGACGCGTCGCCAGCTCGGGGAGATCCAGCGGCTTCAGGAACGCGATCAAGACACGCCCCGACTCCAGATCGTCGGCCTCGTGGCTGCCGTCAGCACGTAGCGCCGGCGGCTGGACCTTGAGCAGCACGTCGGCTCGTGAGAAGACGCTCTTCGAATCGGAGCAGAGCGTGACCCCCATCTCCTCGTAGGCCGCGTCGGGAAAACCGGCCTGCTCGCCAGCACCCGACTCGACGAGCACTTCGAGGTTCTCGCCGACCAGTGCCTTCACCGAGTCCGGGACCAGCGCGACGCGCCGTTCACCGTTGGTGATCTCCTTGGGTACGCCGATGATCAAGTTCGATTCCGATCTTGGCCCTGGGGGCGCGCGGTCTTCGCCCTGAGTGCCCACAATCACGGCTCTGCCGGGCGCGCAGGATAGGCAAGTTTGACGCGCGAATCACGCGCCGCACTCCCCTCAGGGAATCAAGGATTTCACCGAATCCGGCATGTCCTCGGCAACCCGGACGATCGGAATACCGGTCTGGATGTTCTGGTGCATCTCCTCCATCGCCCGGGGGAGGTCTTCGAAGGCGTAGATCTCCTTGTGAACCGTCGGCTTGAAGACGCGACCGTAGAGCTCCGTAGCGGCGCTCACGCCGTCGAGAGTCTCGTAATGGATGTGGTCCAGGGTGATCTGGCGGACCGACAGATTGGCCGAGTTGTGCTTCACATTCATGCCGAGCTGCCAACCGGCACTCACGTTCACGCCCTGGCGGCCGAGCACAGCGATACCCGCCGGATAGACCGCACCGCGCAGCATGTCGCAGACCACGTGGGCACCCTCGCCCCCCGTCATGGCCTTCACGTGCTTATTGAAGGCCTTCACGTCGTCACGGTCGGCAAAACGGTTGAACTGCTTCTGGTCGATGCTTTCGATCCCCAGGCCCTCGAGGTGCTCACGCCGCTCCTTGCTTCCCGAACAGAAGAGGGCCCGGTGCCCTTCGTGCTGCGCCAACATCAGGAAGAGTTCGGACACGCCGCCGCCGAAGCCCAGCACGTTGATGCGGGCGCGCTGCTCGCGCGAGACCTTGACGCGAAAGATTCCAATGGCCCGCCGCCAGAGGTGATAGGCAGTGGGTGCACGCAGGGGCAGCGCCGCCATCTCCCACAGGTTGAGGCCGCAATCGAGGGGGGCCTTCACCACCTGCCATTCCCCGACCATCGCCTCCTCGCCATACCAGCCGATCGAGTCGGGCTGGTCATAGGCCCAGATGCGCAGCGCGTAGCCGTAGATGTCGGGCTCGCCATTGCAGTGGGTGGCGACGACGTCGCCCAGCGCCACGTTCTTGACGAGGTCGCCAACGCCGATCACCTCGCCCAGCGCGCTGTTGCCGGGATAGATCTTTCCCCCGCGCGCCTCGGCGATGTTCATCGTGTCGGCCAGGGCGGCGTGGTCCACATTGTGCTCGGCCGAGACGGCCAGGATTCGCAGCTGAACGTCGTTCGGACCCATCTCGCGAAGCGTCAGCTCGTCCAGGACGATCACCCGGGAGACGTCGAACTTCTCGAGGTCGTCGCCGACCCGGGAACGCTCCTTGGCGATCGAGTCCGCACTGATGGAAAATGCACGCGGCATGAAAACCTCCCCTGCGTCGATTCGAGCTTCCGGACCCTGGTTTCGACTCGGGGCCGAGTCGCCGGGCGCTGGCTCCTTTCCGACGTGAAAACCTACGAGAAAACAAGCGCCCCGGCCGGAGAAGGATCCTTGTAGCACGCGCCTTTTGGGGTGCGCAATCAAAGTTCGGAGGCAGAATGACCGGTATCGCGGCGCGGCGCCTGGTAGAGCAGCTGGGGCCCCATCTGGTCGGCCAGCTGGAAATCGACCCCAGCACCGAAGACGGCCTCGAACGCTGGCTGGTGGCGGCGATCCTGCAGTCCTCGGCCCGTGACTCCGGGACCGCCCGACGCGCTTTCGGCGTCCTCGATCGGGCCGGTGCCGCCGTGCCGTCGGCGCTGGCAAGGCAGGAGGTCGGCCACCTGGCGGCCCTGCTCGACGAGGCGAGCATCCGCAAGCCCGGGGCCGTGGCCGCACGCCTGATCCGGATCGGGACGGCTCTGAGAGAGCGCTGGTCCGGCTCGCTCGAAGTCCTGGCCTCAGATGCCGACGGACTCGACGAGCTCGGCAGCCGCATCGCCTCGCTGGCGCCCGGCGTAGGCGTGTCGACGGTGCTTGGCTTCCTGCGACCGCTGCGCGAAAGCTGGAGCTCGGCCGCCGACACGCCGGCCAGTCGCGCAGCGCTGGCCGCGGCCCGACACCTCGGCTGGGCGGGCGACGAGACCGACGAGGCCAGCCTACCCGGCGTCCTGCAGGCGAGAGTCTCCGACGGGCTGGCACTGCGCGACATCGAGGCCGCCCTGGAGCGGCTCGGCTCCCGGTCCTGCCTGCGTTCGCGGACCGCTTCGTGTCCGTTGAGCGACGACTGCCCGGCCCGCCAGAGCCGCGCGAGGACGTGAACGACCCGGCACCGCGCCACCCGCCTTCGGCTGGCAGCCCCGGCGGTCGCGAGCCTTTGGATCGCTAGCTGCCACCATCGTCGGAGGCGCCCCGAACCAGCACCGCCTCGCCACGAGATCCCTCGCGAAAGACGGTCACGCCCTTGAGTCCGCGCTGCCAGGCGGAAAAGTAGATATCGCGAACCGCCTGCCGAGATGCGTCCGAGGGGAGGTTAATCGTCTTCGAGACCGCGTTGTCGACGTAGCGCTGAAACGCCTCCTGGATGTCGAGATGGGCCGTCCAGGAAAGATCCAACGAGATCGGGAAGCGTCGCTGCAATCCCTCGGGAACTCCCGAAAGTCCGCGGATCGAGCCACTGGCTCGAATCCGCTCGAGAACGGAGGGGTCGTCGATGCCGGCGCGTCGCAGGGCGGCCTCGAAGCGTCGATTCGTCTCGGTCAGCTCGGCCCCGTCGAGCACGTGACGGGTGTAGGCCAGAGCGAAGTAGGGTTCGATCCCGCTGGAACAGTCGGCCAGCATCGAGATCGTTCCAGTCGGCGCGATGGAGGTGACCGTCGCGTTGCGCAATCGCAACCCCTGGGCGGCAAACCTCGAACCCTCGAAGCCGGGAAACACGCCGCGCTCATCGGCGAGCCGTGCCGACGCCCGGTGGCCCACGCTCTGGATGTGTGCCATCAACTCCTCGGCCAGTGTCACGGCAGCCGGGGAGTCGTAGGCCAGGCCGACGTCCACCAGCAGGTCCGCGAAACCCATCACGCCCAGACCGATCTTGCGGGTGGCCCGCGTCGCTGCCGCGACCTCGGGGTACGGCGCCTGACTCACCTCGACCACGTCGTCGAGGAAGCGCACGGCCAGCGTGACGATCGCATCGAGCCGATCCCAGTCCACGCGACCGTCGCGAACCACCGCGGCGAGGCAGATCGAACCCAGGTTGCAGCTCTCGTTCGGCAGCAGCGGAAGCTCCCCGCACGGATTCGTCGACTCGAGCGGTCCCCGCTGGGGCGTCGGATTGCCTCGCTCGATCGCGTCGAGGAACAGGACCCCCGGATCGCCGCAGGACCAGGCCGAATCGACGATTTCGTCGAGCAGCTCGCTGGCTCGGACGCTGTCGACGACCTTGCCATTGCGCGGATTGATGAGATCGAAGCACTCGCCGGCCAGCGCCGCGCGCCAGAACGCGTCGGTCGTCCCGACCGAGAGGTTGAAGTTGCTGATGCGTCCAACGCCGAGCTTTGCGCGGATGAACTCGATCACGTCCGGGTGGTCGATGCGCAGAACGCCCATGTTGGCGCCGCGTCGGCGCCCACCCTGTCGGATGACGCCGGTCGCCGCGTCGAAGACCTCCAGAAACGAGACCGGACCGGAAGCCACACCGTAACTCTTCTTCACCCGGTCGCCGGCTGGACGCAGCCGCGAGAACGAGAAGCCGGTGCCGCCACCGGACTGGTGGATCACGGCCATGCGCTTGACGGCTTCGAAGATATCCTCCAGCGAGTCGCCAATCGGCAGCACGAAGCAGCCGGCGAGCTGGCCGTCTTCGGCGCCTGCGTTCATCAGGGTCGGGCTGTTCGGCAGGAACTCGCGGCGCGACAACATCCGCGCAAAGCGCTCCGCCAGCCTGGCGGGAGAACCGCCCCAGGCGGATTCAGCCTCGGCGACCGCCACTGCAACGCGCTGGCAGAGTCCCTCGAAGTCTTCGACCCGCCGTCCC
>Ga0114949_10002902_pt1 | contig 10785 bp, 17 predicted proteins | sample N074metaG_FD_83505 | JGI IMG/M metagenome (GOLD analysis project Ga0114949, IMG submission 83505) | Deep subsurface microbial communities from Kermadec Trench to uncover new lineages of life (NeLLi) - N074 metaG | ecosystem: Environmental > Aquatic > Marine > Ocean trench > Sediment | place... | reverse complement strand
TCGATCGTGACTTCATCCCCTCTTCGTAGAAAGAGACGCGCGTTGTATGTCACGGCACTGCCTTTCACAGCGGCTGTACCTGTTCCGGGCTTGTCGCTGAGCAATTCGATCCCTTTCGCGATGTGGGTTGCCATCCAACCAGACTTGCCGTTGAGTATCAGCGCCGATACTACCGGATGACGGGGATGACGTTGTAGCTCGTACGCCGCTCGATTACTGGGGTGGTCGATTACGATATTGCTGCCACACCCGGCAATACACGATCACATTGAGCACGACGACGACGCCACCAAGGATCAGTTGCAATTCCCGGGTGAGCGCATCGGGATAGATGATGGGTATGACGTATCGTTCGATGAAACCGCCGGAGTATCCCGCCGCCCCACTGAGTTCCCGCAATGAGTTCTCTACGCCAGTCAGCGGACAGTACCAGCCGAAGAACTCGATCGCCGCTCCCCACACAGCCGCGGGCAGGTGTCCCCACATCACCCAGTGCCAGCGTAGAACGAGCAGGCCGCCGAAAACCACGAAAGCGATGAACGCAAGGTGGGTTAGTACGACTAGATCAGCTAAGAGCTGGTAGAACATTCGACTGAGCCTGTTAATCCGCTTGCGGGTTCACGTCCTTTACGCAGAATTCGTTTCCTTCCGGATCAGGGAGAACGCTGCAACCGGCACGGATACTTTGTCACGCCCGGATCATCGCAAATACCGGTGCGAATATTTCGGTCTGGTTCATGGTTGGCTCTGCGGGCTCCCGTTCAGCGACGCACCGTCACTTCTCCTGAGTGATTCTAATTTTGAAAAACGGCGTAGTTCACCTGGCCTTCGAGTCCCGCTTCCCTGTGGTGGTGAATGGCCTGATACTCGGTACTGTTCACCATCTGTGACAGCGCCATTGGCGTGGGATACTCTACCAGGGCAATCACGTCCCAATCGCCGTTTCCCACAAGACAGATCATTGCCTGGCCGGCGAAGAGGCTTTTTGCGCCGACCTTCTGCAGTAGAGGCTGAACGCCCGCCGCGTATTTGCCGTACTCTTCGGCGCCGCCATCCGGTTTGAACTTGAGCAGATTCACCATGACCACGGGTCGTTGCGGAAGATCGAGGAACGCCTGCATCTGCTCAGGCGTCGGCGCCATCGCATTGATCTCGACGACGTTTGCTTGAGCTTTTTCTGTGCTGCTGAGCGCAGCTCCCAACGCAAGTCCGCCTGCGGTTGCAGCGGCGGTGTTGAGGAAACTGCGACGTGAATCTTTCATGGAAACCTCTGGATTGAGATGGTTGGAAACCTGTTGAGTCGTTTATCTATCTCGGCAGTTGGACGCGTGCAATTGAGCGATGCCAGCAGCGTCTCGAGTTCTTTGTTCGATTTCACGAAATGATACTTCGAAGATCCTTGCGATTCTTCGAGTAATTGCGTTCCGATCAGTCGTGGAAACCGCAAGATTATTCTGAGCAGTCGCGGCAGGATCAGAATCTCGGGACAGTTCTCCGGCAGTTCGGGTCTCGAGCGGAATAGAAAGGGCAGACTCCGCTTGGCCGCTCGATAGAGACAGACCCTGCGCGGATAGTCGAGGACGACGACCAGATCGGCTGCAGTTCTCACGTGCGCAGATACTCCGTCGATTACCCAGGAATTCTCACGTGTCAGGTCGTTTTCGAGTCTGCTACGTTCTGCCTGGCAAGTCTTGCGCCAATGCGGCTGCCAGACGACTGAATCGAGGCTGTGAACCGGTAGATTCAGCCCATTACCGATGCGCGCAGCCAGGGTGGTTTTGCCTGCTCCGGCGTTACCAGTAACGTGGATGCGCAAACGGTCAGAAAGATCTGCCGATTGCGTTGGCGGAGGGGTGAATCTTGTGGCGGCTAAAGCGGCTGTCTGATTGGATTCGAAGATCAAGATTTTGCCAGGAAGACGAACGGAATCGCGAATGGACCGAATAGCGCCCCCAGCACCACCCAGAGTTGGACGTTGAGGTGTTTGCGTTTTGCGACTGTGTAGCACACTGCCGCACTGGCAATCACAATAGCAACTAAAACGAACGCCATGCGCGGTTGGTTCCGTAACGTTGGACCCGGTCTATGGTACGGTCATTCGCGGTTCATGCCAATTTGAAGGCTTGCGTGTTGCCGGCTGATCTAACCGGAAAAACTTTCCTCGCCTCAGTATGAGCCCTCTGACGTGATCAGTCAGGTGTATCAGGCCGCCCCTGTGCGTGCTGGGGTGCATCGCCACCAATGTGATCCCAGGGTGCTTTGGAATCCACGAAGATGTGCATTTCGATCGCAACACCCGGATCGCCATCAACACATCCCAGGGTGAGGCCATGCACCTGATCATTAAAGAGCCCGCAGAGCGTTGATCCGCAGATGCTGCAGAATGCGAGCGCCCAGCCCTGCGCGGATTCGTGCCTGCTGATTTTCTCTGCGCCGGATATCCAGTTGAAATCGCTGCCCTCGGCTAACTCGGCGTAGGAGGATGACGCGGCGTTGAACGCTTTGCGACAACGCGAACAGTGGCATGCGCGCGCGTTGCACAATGAGCCGTTGAGTTCGTAGCGGACAGCTCCACAGAAACAACCGCCTGCGATCATCGTGCGAGCCTGCTTGATTGATTCTCTAACGAAGCGTACGTCTGCTTGTTAATCGACATTGCCTGCTCCCAATTTCAGCCGGATCTTCATTGTAGCCGACCTCCTCGTCAACAAGTTGCTCGATTCAGATCAAGCACCTCGGGTGTAATGTGTGGTTTCATCTTAAGATGGCTTTCGGACTTCGTGAGCGTGAGTTCATCGGCCGTGCGTTTGTCGGACGTTGAGTTGACATCTGACCATGGGCAGGCAGATTCTCCGTTGTGCCAACGTCAGGTGTAGCAGCATGATTCATAAACGCTTCTCTGGGGTCTCGCTTTTGCTGGCAGTGCTTTTCCTCCCGCCGCTTTATGCTGCGGATCGGGAGCATCCTTCGATCGGTCAGCTGGAGACACGAGACTACCTGATAATCATCCACTCATCCCCCGATGGCCTTTTGTATACGCTCAAGACCCATGAGGGAGAGGTGGTCGGACACCAGCTCACCGACCAGTTGCTCGCCACGCGGTATCCAAAAATTCATGAATCTCTGCAACGAGGTATTGCCGCTCCGCCTCAAGCGACTCCTGAGGCAGCGACTCCCGCGGATCCGCAACGGTAATTGGACGAGAGTTTCCTAGTGCGCTGAGTGCTTACGTCGGGTGGTGACGTTGTCCAGTGCGCTCGCCCAGTCAAAAACCCGCTTCAAAGTGGAACTCCACCAGGTATACATTTTCACCTCGACCGTGCTTCGCAACCTTGAGCAGATCCGCAACGCCCACAAATCCGGACTTGCGAGCCAGCGCTGGCGTGATGTCGTCGAGTTCGATCCGATAAATACGATCAACCACAATCGCTCCATCTTCCAGTCGGTATCGATTCCCCACTTTGACTCTGGGGCTCTTCCAGATTCTCACGCTGCAGGTGATTTCGCCGCGCTTTATGGGGTCTCTCAGTCTTTTGGTGAATAGCACGAGGGGTAGCGCAGGTTTCAGGTGTCGAGCGAGGCGACATGGGTGATGCACTGTTGCAGATACGCGGATTTATCGTCGTTGCTGATCCCCTCAGGGTCTGGTAGCAGGATATAACTCTGTTTGATAGGCGAATTATCGAAATACCTCAACGGTGTGGCTTTACCCTCCTCGATGAGTCGTTCGCAGTGTGATTTCGGCAGCTTGAATGCCAGACCTTTTGGCGTGAGCGAGGCACAGATTTTGTTTTCTACGTACAGCGCAGCGCCGCTAAAAAAGTGTTTGCAGATCAAAGCGGGATTCTCCGGCTGCACAGAGACAACCAGTTCCTGCAGCTGATCGAGATAGGGTTGCGCCATCGTTGGTTTGCCGGGCTTACTTCGGTCTGCCTTCGCTATGTTGCGGAACCTGCTCCGCGGGATCGTACTGTCTGCAAAGACAGCTACCCATCATTGATGTGTTAGGAGGCATGTTAAGAGGTTTCCGAAGTCGGTTTGGGACATTTCTGGTGTCTCGAGTTGAAAGCGGGTTCTCTACTGTGCCGGCTGAAAAAGCTCAACGACGTTTCCGGATGGATCCAGGCACAGAATCTGTTTTCCTCCCGGACCTTCGACTATTTCGTTTTTAAACTGAACACCGTCCAATTGCAGACGAGCAACGTCAGCTTCCAGATCAGCCACAGTTACCACAAAGCGAGACCAGCCGCCCGGGACCGGAGTGGAGCCGTCGGGCATCGGTCGTGATGCGGAAGCTTTGGGTCCAGCCACCCACAGTGTCAGGTCATCTTTTTGCAGGATGGCCATAGCGGATCCGAACTGATTTTCCAATTCGAAGCCCAGCCGGGAGACGTAGAATTCAACTGCCTTTTTCACGTCATCCACGATATAACGTACGTGCGCCATCGTGGTTTTCTCTTTACAGCTTCGTTCGTAGCGAATCCTAGCGCAGAAATGGTGAGGTTGTTACCGAGCCACTCGAATTCTCTCACCGGCCCGGATGACGTGGTCGAGCGAGTTCTCTCCGGGTGGGACAGGGCAGGCGTATGTTGGGTCGTAAGCATCGCTTGCATGAGTGAACGAAGCGCTGGCAATAAGGAACGCAAGCATTGCGATTGCGATGGTCGGCTTACGGGGGATCGGATTTTTCTCTAATGCGTCGGCTGAGCATAACCAGACGGGATTGCGAGGTATCGAACAGCAAGGCGATCCACGAATCCCGCCAGCCGTATTTCGAACGCATCAGAGTTCTTATCTGCGTGTGAGCCGTCGGTTCGTCCCTGATTGAATACGAATAGTGGCCATCGATGCCGGCCCCACTCAGTTTTAAAATGGCTGAATGGGTCAGATCCTGCACCCAGGGATTGTCCGGATGGCCTGCTTCAAGCAGGATCCTGCCGTCGTGCTCGACGTACCAGACGTGCGTGGAGCGAGTCTCACCGCCCGGAGAACGCAGGGTTTCTACGGACACCACGCCGCCTGATTCCAGCGCCAGATAGGTGGCAGCGATAAACGCCAGCAGCGCGATGCTTGTGACTAGAAGTAGCCCTTTGATCATCTTTCGTCTGTCGGTGTTTAGTGTCTATTCAGACGGCGCGATCGTACAAGCAGCCAAAGCATCTATTGTTTCCTCATACCACATCGCGGATTGTTCGCCTGCCAAGCTGTGACATGTGCACCTCATCGGGACCATCCGCGATCCGACAGTAACGACTTGTCAAAAAGATGCGAGCGATGGGTGTGTCCTGCGTAACCCCCATGCCGCCATGAGCCTGTAGCGCACGGTCTGCCACGATCTGGCACATCTGGGGCGCCACGATCTTGACCATCGAAATATGGTCGCGCGCGCCCTTCGGGCCGAACTTGTCCATCTTGTCGGCAGCCGCAAGCACCAGAAGTCGACATTGTTCGATCTCACAGCGCGAACGGGCGATGTCATGTTGAATGCTTGTCTTTTCGGCCAGCTTTTCACCGAACGCTTCGCGTTCCTCTACCCGCTTGCACATGAGGTCCAGACATCGCTGTGCCATGCCGACGAACATCATGGCGTATTGGAATCTGCCCGGGCCGAGTCTGCCTTGTGCAATTTCAAAACCACGACCTTCGCCGAGTAAGAGATTCTCAACAGGTACTCGTACGTTGTCGTATAGCACCTGAGCGTGGCCGCCCGGCGAGTGCACACTGCCAAACGCGCGCACGTGACGTTCGAGGACCACGCCGGGTGTGTCTTTCGGCACCAGAATCATTGAAAACTGTTTATGACGCGGCGCCTGTGGATCGGTCTTACCCATTACCACGAATACCTTGCACAGCGGATTGAACGCGTTGGATGTGAACCACTTGCGGCCGTTGATGACGTACTCGTCGCCGTCGCGAACGATGGTCGTTTCGAGGTTCGATGCATCCGAAGAAGCAACCGCGGGCTCTGTCATCGAGAATGCCGAACGGATCTTGCCGTCCAGCAGCGGCTTCAGCCACTGTTCCTGCTGCTGCTCATTGCCGAAGCGCGCCAGTACCTCCATGTTTCCGCGATCGGGTGCGCTGCAGTTGAACACCTCCTGCGACCAGGGTACCCGGCACATGATTTCCATGAGGGGCGCGAACTCGAGGTTAGAAAGCCCGGGACTGAACTCTTTATAGTCCCTGGGTAAAAACCAGTTCCAGATGCCTGCAGCTTTGGCTTTGTCCTTTAGATCTTCGAACCAGGGTGGGTATTGCCAGGCGTTCGCGGGATCCTCCACCCAGTTCCCGTGGTCGAGCTCGCGCGGATAGATATGCTCGGTCATGAAAGTTTCGACCCTGGCACGCAGCTCCAACACTTTGTCACTCGGTTCAAAGTCCATACTCACCCCCATCAAGTCGGTTTTTGAAAACTGGAAATATTCCAGCAATCGTGGTTCGTCCAGGGAGGCATTGATGGCCCGTTACTCAGCGACCGTTTGATCTTTTTGTTGACCGGCAATCGGAGTCGCATTGGGCTCGTAAACCACTTCCAACTTTATGCCATCTGGATCCGCGAAGAATACTGCATAGTAGCCTTGTGTGTAGTCGTACTCTGCCGGTGGGTCTAGAACGGTGATGTCGTTATCCAGTAAGAATTCAAAGAACGAAACAACTTCCTGTCTGGTCTGGGCATGGAATGCTAGATGGTGCAGACCTGGCACATACCGATCGTGTTCGCCTGCGGACACAGCCTGATGCAGGGCGATACTGAAATCTGGAGCCTCTGCAGCGACATACGCCCAGCACGGGGAGGTGCCGGCATAGACGCCGGTACGCCGATACCCCAATCGGTTCAGCACAATTTCATAAAAAGGCACTGATACCTCGAGATCCTGGACCGTCAAATCAATGTGATGTGGGAATCCGAACATTGCTGCAGTCACCTGGCGTTTGAAGATTTTCCGAGGATCTTCAGGTACAGGACCTGGATTCGATCTGGCTCTGCTCTGGTGCCACAGATGGTAAAGCCATGCGAGAGATTGAGCCTGGCCATCGCACCGTTTTCTTTGTTTGCTGAGGTCTCGATCAGCTGGTATCCCTGCTCTGCAGCCCAATTATGTTGACGTTTCATGAGCTCAGATGCCAACCCTTCCCGGCGATGGTCGGGATGCACCACCCAGCCAGCTGTAGTATTTGGTTTGCGTCATGGCATAGCCAATTTTGTACGCGGCAAGCCCACTGGCAGATTCAGCGTAAAACGTGCTGGTGTGCGGCATGTTGTGTAATCGCCAACGAACGTAGTTGGGATCGATATCGCCGAAGATCAGATTGTTGAGAGCGACCAGCTCTTCCACAAATTCTGCTGAGTAAGGTGGTAGTTGTAGACGGAAGTTAATATCTGTAAGCGTTGAGTTGATCACTAGTCTGGCGATGCAGCGAATTGTCAGCCGTCGCTCTGGGCCGGTTCATGACAGGCTGCCACTATTTTGTTGCCGTCGAGATCACGAACATAGCACGCATAAAAATTATCGTGGACCTCACGACGCATACCGGGAGCGCCTTCGTCACGGGCGCCCAGACTGATTGCCAGTTGGTAGAATGCATCTACCGAATCTCTCGATGGAGCGACGAAGCACACGTTGGTACCGTTTCCGGCAGACGCTGGTTTCCCGTCTAAGGGAGTGGTGATCCAGAACGTATCAACGCCTTGTTCGTTGGCTTTACCGTATCCCGCTCCTGATTTGGATGACCAACGCCGCTCCTGGTGCAGTAGCCCGAGTACCTGGTCGTAGAAATTCGATGCTGCTCGAATGTTGTTTGATCCAAGGATGACATGACTTAGGAAATGTTCACTCATGGGCAGCTGACGATTCCTGGGTCTGAGTTACTTCAGCTTTTCGTTGTTCCAGGAGACTATCGTATCGGGGATGAATGCAATCCATCGTCTACTTCTACCAGAAGCTGTGGGGGTATACGGAATGATAGCGCCGTCTTTCATCAAATTGTGTTTCACACCCAAATTCATTTGAGCCTCTTCGAGGTACTCATCGGCGGTTTCGTCCTCGCCGGTTTCGAGGATATGTGCATGTCCACGCATCATGATGCCTTTTAACGCGCGCCATTCGCTACCGACGTCAACAAGTACTGTCGCTGTATCACTTCGTCGAATATCTGCTACTTTTTGACCACGCCCAAAGATGTAAACTCTGCCCCCTGCCCAGCCAAACGTCATCGGGGTTAGATTAATTTCGTCTCTCGGCCCTACGGTGGCGATTCGTAATCTTGATTCGGTTCGCATGAGATCATTGATCTCATCGCTCGAGAGTACCAGCGAAGAATCGATTTTCGCCATCTAACCGCAGCGCCGAAAAATGCGATTAACCGAAGCCGGCGATCTTTTTACGTTAGCAAACGAAGCGGCAGGCGCGGACGTTCGCTTCATGTTAGGTGCCAGTCGCGTTCATCGAGCATTCCTCAACCTATCTAATGCTTTGTTCTGATAATCCAGAGTTTCGTCGGGATCTTCCGCAAACTGTTTTTGGCTGTCCGCTGCATCGACTGGTTAGGTATTACCGCTAGGCGACCAGTGATATTCCACATCCGGCACGGACTCTGGAGCGGGACTGACTCCAAACTTAGCTGCAACGAAACCGTGTTTCTCGTAAAAGTTCCTCGCGCGCACGTTTTGTTGATGTGTATGAAGTTGCAGGCCATCAGGAAAAACTGATTTGGCATGGTCTAGCAGGCGAGATCCAACACCGGCTCTTTGATGCTCCGGATCAACATACAAACGATCTATATATGAATCGCTTAATGCTAGAAAGCCTCGAGTAATCGAATTTTTCTCTTCCACCCAAAGCTGGTTCTTTGGAAGAATCACGTTACGAAACACCTTCAGCGCTTCCAGCTCGTCGAGCGCTTGAAACCGAGGCAGATAATCGTATTCATCGAGGCCAGACCGATACCAGATCAGCGCAACGTGGTCTATTTCTGTGGAGCGAAGCCGTCTGATCATAGAACGAATTCGTGGTGACGCGGAACGCCAGGACAAGACGTGTTGCGACACGAGGGATCTTGCCTAATAGTTTGCAAGCGTACCCTATCAATTTGATCACACTAACGCATATAACGTAAAAGTTGAGCGGTTGCGTGGTGGCCAACCAGCTGAGGATGCTCAAGTGTTGCGTTGTAAACGCCTCCAGCTGGATCTAGGAGTGGATTGAGTTTCCTTTTTCTCATGGTTGTTGCGGATCGCATAGCCCACCACCAAACCGATGGACATGCCGATGCTCGCGCCCATGGTCATGCCCATTGCCAACCCAGCACCGACATTCCCGGATACCGAACCCCAGAGCAACCCGAATACGATCCCTGCACCACTCCCTAGGCTGAGGCCTAAGACAAATGCTGGCGAAACCATGTCCCACTCACCGAGTGGGTCGGAATTACTCTTGGTGCTTCTCATCACTCTCTTGCTCATCAGCTACTCGGGAGTCAATGCAATGATACCTGGCGCAGTTTAGGCGTCATTTAGGCTGACCTCGATGTAACTCCAAGAATGCCCGTCCGCGTGGGGTAAGCGTTACACTCCGATTGCGCACATCGACGAAGGAGGCATCCACGGAATCTTCCCATATTGTCAGTCTTGGACAGGAGGTTCTCCACGCAGACATAACGTCGGGATACGCTTTTGGGCCGGTCTCCATCCATTCTAAGAAGTCCAGGATCAGGGCTTCATTTTCCATTTCAGATACTGGATAGCCTTTCAACCTCTAAATCTCCCAGCTGTTGCATGCAAGAAAAGTGAAACTTTTGGGGGCCTGCTGCATCGATGGATTAGTCATCAGCATAACTCCTTCGAAAAGCCAGGCGAGTCCACGTAACGTTTCGTTTGTTGGGAAGCGCACTGGCCTGATTGGGAATATTTAACACTAAGTCTAATCCAACACGTGCGGCTTCGGTGACAGTCTCATTCGCGGATGCTTGGAAGTAGTGTGTTCCGGTTCCAACAGGGCCATGACGCAACGCCACGGCGAAAATACCTCCCTCATTTAGAGTCTCGGAAATACACACAAGCGCCTCGATTCTGCCATCATGATCGATGTGTTGCCACACGCCATGACAAAGGATGAAATCGAATGTTGTCGTTAAGGCGTTTAGATTCGGTAAACTATCGTTGACCCACTGAATATTCAGTAGTGGGTGAATACGCATAGCTGTTTCAATGAATTCGGAAGCGGGTTCAACAGCAGTCACGTTGTGACCCATCCGGGCTAATGCGGCAGCATCCCTTCCCGAGCCACTTCCAATGTCCAAGACGTCAGATTCTGTAGCCGGTACTAAACCAAGGATAAGTTATGTAGTTTTTCAAACGTTATTGATTCACTAACGTCGATAAAACGGCCAGCTACCTGAGCGTATCCTTGCGTGCCCGGAACTGTTTCCATGACGCCTAACGCCTGAGTTCAGCGGCAGATGAAAGAGGCGTGAGGCTTGCGCATGCAAGACGCGTGGCGCTTTCGAAAGTCCGCTGCAACGAATTGTCATACGGTGCCTCGATCATCCGGAGGTTCCCAGTTTATCGAAAGTCTGCGCGAGCTACTCCGCCTTTAGGCGCCCCTTCATATCAGTGTATGCAGTTTTGATTAGCTTCAACAGAGCCGTGGCATCGACGTCACGTTCGGGCCTGAGTTTCACATGACGCATAAACTTGCCAGTACCCTCCAGCAAGGCCGCCTGATCAGCAATCTCGGCGCCACGAAAGAACCCGACATTGACATGAGCTTTGAAGGCATTGACATA
>Ga0114949_10002899_pt1 | contig 10796 bp, 7 predicted proteins | sample N074metaG_FD_83505 | JGI IMG/M metagenome (GOLD analysis project Ga0114949, IMG submission 83505) | Deep subsurface microbial communities from Kermadec Trench to uncover new lineages of life (NeLLi) - N074 metaG | ecosystem: Environmental > Aquatic > Marine > Ocean trench > Sediment | place... | reverse complement strand
GACAACGCCGACGAGTATTACCTGTGGCCGAAGAAATCGCTCGGACTCACCGAGGCGCGGCGGTTGATGAACGAGGGCATCACCTTCCAAGTGTCGCAGCGCGAGATCAAGAGGAAACAAGACGTGCGCCGGATCATGCAGGAGATATCCCGCTTCCGAGGACCGGGCATTTCCCCATGACGAGCCTGACCAGTGGCAGCCTGAACGTCCTGCGACCGCTCGACTCACGGGCTGGCCTGTCGGTGCCACACTTCCAACCGTTCAACCCGGATCGCGGTGTGATCCAAGCCGCGCTTGAGCAAGAGAACTTCATCGGGTCGTTCCTCATCAACGAGGCGATCTCGCGCGACCCGAAGGGGATCGAGTTCGATGAGCCGGTCGAGGTCTTTGAGGCTGCCGACGCGACGAAGGCTCACTCCATCAGCAACCCGTATCGGTACATACAGGGTTTCGAGGACTTCGCGATCGAGTTCATGGATGCCCGGACGCTCGGTGAGATCGAGCGGATCAAGAAGCGCATCATGCGCGAGCTGGACAACCGCCGCATCCTCGCGCAAGCCGGGATCGGTGGCTTCGCGGCCACCTTCGGCGCCGCCGTCTTGGACCCGCTCATCTTCATCCCCGGCGTGAATGTCGCCAAGAGTGCCAAGGGTGCGTTCAGCGTGGGCAAGGTCGCCCTCCAGTCAGCGCTGGCCGGTGGTGGCATCGTCGGGGCGCAGGAGCTCGCCCTGCACCAGACGCAGCTCACACGCACCGGGGTCGAGTCGGCCATCAACATCACCGGGGGCGTGGTGCTGTCAGGGCTGCTCGGCGGGGCCATCGGCAAGCTGACCAAGCGCCAGCTTGCCGCCGCGACGAGGCAGATCGACAGCATGAACGATCTGCTGACCTCGACTGCGCCGGGCGCCCGGCGCGGGCCTCCAGTTCCACCTCCTGTCCCAACGAGATCGGCAGCCGAACTGGCGAATTCGGCCCAAGCTGGTGATCGGTTCATCGCTGGCTCGGTGGGTGAAGTGGAGATTCTGGCCCGTACAGGCAGGGAACTCATCATTCGCACCGCCGATGGCAAAGTCGGCAGGAGCAATCTGGACACGCTGGAGACTGGCTTCCGCAGGGGAGTGTTCCGGCCAGTCGAGCCGCACCAAGGGACCCGGCCCACGCTCGCTGGCACAGACCCCCTCTCGATCGCCGCAGAGGCCCGTGGACAGGCCCCGAAGATCACGGTGGGTGAGGACCCTCTGTCGCTTGCGGCCTCCACGCCGCTGAACCGGCCCCGTGTGGAGATGCTGACTGGCACTCCCGAACTGATCCGGTCTGGTCGGATCGCGCCAGTCCGACCGGATGGTTCGACGATTCCGCCTCGCCGGGTCCAGTCGCCCAACGACCTTCGCCAGAACCAACAGGTCGCCCACCCGAAGTACGGCGAGGGCGTCGCCGTCCGGGAGCCCGGCGACACCGCCACGCCCGGTGGCCTGCCGAAGTTCAACGAGCCCGGCAACGCCCTGCACAACGGCATGATCGTGCGACTCAGGGACGCCACGGTGGTCAAGGTGCTGCGGGTGTTCCGCGTCCATACCGCGCGGTTCCGAGCAGAGGACGCCCTGATCCGCAAGGGCAAGGCCGCGAAGGTGTCAACGAGCCCGGCTGGGAAGGCCCGGGTTCGGAGGCAGGACGGCAAACAGGCGATCATCGACATCACCGACATCGAGGGCATCGAGCGGGCCGACACCGGCAACTTCGACACCCTGTCAGAACTCGTCGAGGTTCAGTTCCCCAGCGGCATCCGCCGCGTGAGGGCATCGCTTCTCACAACCCGGGTCGGGGGCAAGCGTCAGACCAACTCGCTACTGGCGAGCGCTGGCGATGTCATGGACGGCACTGTTCCCGACCCGGTTGTTCGCATGGACGACATCCACACTCGGCCCGTCCGCGAAACCGAAGGACCACCGGGCCGCGAGCCGCTGGGTGACATCAAGGCCAAGGGCGACGACATCCCACGCGACGACGGGATGCCCAACTCCACCACGACCTCGACGCAGATCATGCGAGCAGCCGGTGTGGACGTTGCCAAGGCGTCCATCTTCGGCTTCGACTTCAACAAGCTGGCGAAGTGGCTCAGCCCCCGGCTCCAGATGAAGCTGAGTCGCCTCAAGTACATGCGCTGGATGACGGACCACCTCATCGAGTCACCCGTGCGTAACGCTGGCGATGCGGTGAAGGTCCCCTCGGCAGAGGTCCGCGTGAAGCTGCGGCGTGCGAGGCTGGAGGCGGTGCGGCTCAAGATAGACGAGCTGTACCTGCAACACCTCCGCAGCGATCCCAACGCCACGGTCGGCGCCGTTGACCTCGTGTTCGGCTTCCGCGACCGAGGCGCGGGCAAGCGCGGCAAGCTGACTCAGGAAGAGTTTTGGAACGAAATCCCTAAGTCGCTGCGCGGCACGCCCGAACCCGATGGCACGGTCAAGGTGTTCGATGTCCATGAGATCGCGGAGGTCCAGCAAGCCGCACGACTCATGCGTAAAGAGATTCTCACGCCGATGCGGGAAGAACTGATCGCCCTCAAGGTGCTGCCGCCAGAAATCCGCGACTTCCCCGGCTACATGACACGGCTGTACCAGACACACGGGAAGAACTCGCTTCGCAAGCGACAGAACCGCAACGACTTCATCGACGCGATCCTGAGCCACCGGGCGCAGCAGCATGTGTTGAAGCACGGCAACCTCGACGACTTCTCCGAGAAGGGCATCCGCAAGGAACTCGACAAGGTGGTGCAGTCGATCCTCGGCATCCCCGAAGGCCGGATGTTCCCCGGCGATGTCCCGCTGCGCGGCCCGATGCTGGAGCGAACGCTGGATATACCCGACGCGCTCATCGAGAAGTGGCTGGTCAACGATGGGCAACGGCTCATCAACTACTACGTCCGCTCGCTCGGTGGAGACATCGAGATCATCAAGCGGTTCGGCCTGATCCGCGAGGACGGGTTCCTCATCGACACACGCAAGGGGGTCGTCGCGGCGCTGCGTGCTGCCGAGGATGGCAAGACGATCGAGCCCCTGCGAGCGCGGGCGAAGCAGCTCCGCAAGCGGCACGGCGGGCGGCAGTTCACACGCATCCTGAAAACCGGCGACGGCAAGCGTGGCATCACCTCCATGAAGGAGCTCGCCAACAAGATTCGCAAGGCCAAGACCGACGCCGAGGCTGAGAAGGTGCTGGAGGCGTACGACGACAAGCTGATCCACAACTTCTCAACCGGCGAGATGTTCTTGGTGTTCGACCGCCTTGAGACTCAGTGGCTCTCACGCATCAACAAGGTGGGCGCGACTGAGCGGGTGCATGGCAAAGAGTTAGCCGAGAAGCACGCACGCCGGTTGCGCAAGCAGATGCAGCGGGACATCTTCAACTTCCGTCTGGCGCGTGACGAGGTGCGAGGCATGGCCGCGCTTCCCGACGACCCGACTGCGTTGGGACCGCGCATCGCACGCGGCCTGCGTATGTGGACGCTCATGGCGGTCGGCGGCAAGATCGCCCTGTCGTCCGTACCGGACATGGGCCTGCCGCTGATGAACCACGGCTTCGCTGACCCCAAGGTGTTCGGCGGGTTCCTCTCCGAGATGCTCGGTGGCTTCCGTGGCGTGAAGCACGCCAAAGAGGACCTAGAGTTCATGCTTGGTCCCTCGGAGGCGGTCACCGGCCACCGCAACGCCAACGTCCACGACATCACACAGGAGTTCATTCCCAAGACCAAGATCGAGCGTGGCCTGACGACCGGGGCCGAGAAATTCAGCCTGATCGGCAACATGATGGGGCCGTGGAATCAGGCGATGCGGACCTTCGGCGGCATGGTGGTGATGAACTTCATCATCGGCTCGGCGCGCAGGGTTCACTCGGGTCAGGCACTCAGCAAGGTCGCCAAGGGTCGGCTGGCCGAACTCGGTCTTGCCGAGGACATCCTGCCGAGAATCTTTGAGCAATTTCGGAAGCACGGCGGCGAAGGCGCTGGCCGAGGTGGACGGCGCATCGACTACGCTCCGAATGTCGGCAAGTGGGCCGATGACGAGATTCGGGAGCTGATGTCCGAGGCGGTCTACCGGGCGTACGACATGAATCTCATCAAGGGCTCCGTCCTCGACCGCCCGACCATCGCACGCAAGATGTTCCCCGGCATGGGCGATGAGGTGTCCAAGACGATCTTTTTCTTCCTGAACTTCGGCATGGCTGCGAACACCCGCATCCTCGCCCGTGGCCTCCAGCACAAGGACGCGGCGTTCGCGTCCGGTGCGGCCCTGTCCGTCGCGCTCGGCATGCTGACGGTGTACCTCAAGTGGCAGGCCAGTGGCCGGGAGGACCCGCCCGCGAAAGACCTCGCCGGGTGGGTGAAGCTGGCTGTCGAGCAGTCGGGCATCTCCGGGTTCATCTTCGACGCCGACCGTTACCTCGACCAAGCGACCATCGGGCGTTTCTCGTTGTCTGCCCTGTTCGACACGCAAGGCACCCGGTACTACTCACCACAGACGACGATGGAGGCGATCTTCGGCCTGCCTGTGGGCCAGCTCCTACACGCCACACACGCTGCGGCAGGATTCCTCGACGGTGATCCCGATGCCGGTGATGTCATCCGCATGCGGAGGCTGATCCCCGCGAACAACACCTTCTGGTTCGGTGCAATCATGGACTCTCTCCAAGAGAAGGCCGTACACGCAGTCCGATAGGATGTAGACATGACAGTTTCCAACGAAACCAACTCAGCGCAGTACACGGCAGCGGGGAATGCGGAAGAAATCTTCCCGACCGTGTTCACCTTCTACGACTCCAGCGATGTGTATGTCCTCGCGGACGGCACGCTGCAAGTGGAAGGCTCGAATTACAATGTCTTTGGCGGCAACGGCACAGCGGGATCGGTCAGATGGGTCGGCAAGCCCACGAACGGCCACACCATTGATGTCATTCGCAGGCGTCCCGGCACGCAGTTGCAGGACTACCTTGAGAACGACGGCTTCCCAGCCGAGGCGCATGAGGACACCGTTGACAAGCTGGCGATGTCGATCAACGCCCGGCTGGCCCTCTCGTTGTCAGACCCTCGGCAATGGGACGCGGCCTCCAAGAAAATCACCAACCTCACCACGCCCACCGTAGCCACCGACGCGGCGACCAAGGCGTATGTCGATGGCGTATCCACCCCGACGATCACGATGCCGACCCCGGCCAACCCCGGCGACGACGGCAAGTATTTGAAGGCCGACTCTGGCGCGTACGCACTCGACACCCTCCCGTTTGCGCCCTCCGACGACCCCGTTGGCGGCGACACCGGACGGGTACTGACCGCGACGGGGGCTGGAACCTTCAACTGGCAGACGGTCCCAAGCACGGCGCCCGCACCGAAGAACCTCATCATCAACCCCTACGGCGAAGTCGCTCAACGCATGGGGATGACCAGCGTAATGACGGCGGCTGGCACGCTGTACCCGAACGACGACGCGAACTACGCATGGGACCGCTGGGTTCTGCTTTCGGACGGCGACGACACCGTGGACTGCAATCGCGAAGTAGGCATAATCCCCCCCGGCTCACCGAGCAGCATGAAGTTCCTTGTCGCAACGGCGAATCAGAAGTTCGGCATGGCGCAGTTCCTCACTTATTCTGACAGCCTACGCCTGCACCAAGACATCGCATCCAAGACCGCCACGCTCCAGTTCAAGGCGTACACGCCGACCGCCAACGCACTGAGCAACCTCCGGTGTGCGGTCCTCGCATGGACCGGAGCCCTAGACAGTCCGACCCGCGATGTCGTGGACGGGACGAATTGGGGCGCCGCTGGCGTGAACCCGACATGGGCGGCGAGCTACACCGCACAGGGCAACTCGTCCAATCTCGCTCTGGTCGTGGACACATGGACACAGTTCACGCTCACCGTCACGCTGGCGCAGGGGGCGACCACCGGCAACCTTGTGGTGGTGATTTGGGTGGACGACGACAACGCCGGGACGGGCGACATCGTTTACATCAGCGATGTGCAGATCGAAGAGGGATCGACGGCACAAGCGCTCGAACGCCGCTCGTTCTTTTCGGAACTGCTGACCTGTCAGCAGTTCTTCATCTGGACGGGCGGCGCGAATCTCGTCCCGAACGACCCACTGGTTGCTGACGCACATGCTCTCCAGACCTACGGGGCCAGCACCACGGGCGATTGGGTGATCGAGTGGTATCTGCCGGTGACAATGTGGCGACCACCCGGACAGGGCAAGGTGACGATCATCAACCCCGGCGCTGGTGTGGCGAACAACGCCCGCAACCTCACAGACAGTACGGATACGCCAGTCACAGCGACGCACCTCGGTTACAGCCGAGTCAACTTCGCGCCGACCATAGATGTCACCGATGTCGATGACCAGATGGCGGTCGCCTATGTCATTGAAAACGAGTTGGGCTATTGAATACTGATGTCAAAGAAATCGGAGAGCTGGCTGCCGAGCTGAATCGAATTCAGACCGAAGATCAGCTCGGAACCTTCTACGCCCTCCCCCGTGATGACGGGGGTGTTGACGGATCGCCCTATGGCTGGCAGGAAGAGTTCCATTCCCTCGGCGCAGTCAAACCCGAACGGGCGATTATTGCGGCCAACCAGACTGGTAAGACTCGCACGGCGGCAGCCGAGGTAGCGGTTCACACTACGGGGCGGTATCCCCCGTGGTGGAAGGGCAGGGTCTATGACCGTCCGACCGATTGGATCGTCGCCGGGATGACCAACGAAGATGTCCGCGACATCCAGCAGCTCGCCCTCATCGGTGAGATCGACGAGCAACGCAAGGCCACGGGGACCGGGTGGATTCCCCGTGATTGCATCGCCGGGATGGGGTTCCGCCAGTGCGGCGTACCCAATGTTGTTGACACGGTGCGCATACGTCACTCGACGGGCGGCTTCTCTTCGATAACCTTCAAGAGCTACGAGCAGAAGGCTACGAAGTTCCAAGGGCGCACGCTCGACGCTTGCTGGCTCGACGAGGAACCCGACGACTACATGATCTTCTCGGAGTGTCAGACGCGCACGATGGTCAAGCAGGGCATGGTGATGTTCACCAACACCCCGCTCAAGGGAATGAGCAGGATCGTCAAGCACTTCCTCGACGGCGGGGAGGGTATTGCGTACGTCACCGCGACTTGGGACGACGCTCTCCACCTGAGCGAGAAAGATAAGCGCGAACGCACAGCACGGTACGACGAACATGAGCGTGATACTCGGACCAAGGGCGTTCCCATGATGGGTACTGGCTTGGTCTATCCCGTTCCGCATGAGATGATCCTAGTTGAACCCTTCCCGATTCCAACACATTTCCGCAGGATGTGCGGCATCGACTTCGGGATTGACCACCCCGGAGCCGCAGCGTGGCTCTGTCACGACGCGGATTCGGACATCATCTACCTCTACGACTGCTATCGGGAGCGGGGCAAGACGCCCGCCTACCACGCTCAGGCCATCATGGCTCGCGGTGCGTGGATACCCGTGGCGTGGCCGCACGACGGCATGCAGCGCGACAAGGGGTCGGGCATCCCGCTCGCACACCAGTACCGAGCTCGTGGCGTGAACATGCTGCTGGAACCGGCGTCGTGGGACTCGGAGTTCCGCTCCGAACGCGGCGCCCGGGCGCAGTCACGCGAGGCAGGCAATCAGGAGATTCTGGAGCGGATGCACACGGGCCGATTCAAGGTCGTGAAGTGTTCGTCCACCGAACCATTCCTCGAAGAGCTGCGGATGCTGCACCGCAAGGATTCACTGATCGTCGCCATCAACGATGACATCGAATCTGCGGTACGGTACGCCGTGATGATGCTCCGATTCTCGATCAGCGACGACTACACCAGCATCAAGAAACCCGCGATGCAGGCCAACGACTACGACCCGCTCGCAGCATTCTCTCGGAGTTACTGACATGGGCTTCCTCAAACCAGACATCCCCCCGCTGCCGCCCCTGCCGCCGCCACCGGAGATCATTGATGTGCCGGATGTTCCTGCACTCTCCGACGCGGAGATTCAAGAGGCGGCTGCCAAGAAACGGGCTGCGCTCGCGGCACAACAGGGCCGATCATCCACGCTGCTCGGAGGCTCTGCGCAAGCCGGGAGTTCTGTAGCGCCGACGCTGCTTGGAGGCTGACATGCCGTTCTCAGTTGACACCATCTTCCAGCGGTACGAAACCGCCAAGGGTGACCGCCAGAACTTCGACTGGCACTGGCAAGAGGTCGCTGACCTTGTACTGCCGACGCGGGACTTCACGATCGAGGACTCACCAGCGGGGAACCAGCGCCGCAATTTCATCTTCAACGAGACAGCGCCCGCCGCGAACGAGTCGCTGTCCGCTGCGTTGCACGGGTTTATGAGCAACACGGCGCTCCGATGGTTCGGCATCGTCTTGACCAACAACGAGCTGAACCGCGACCGCGAGGTGCAGGCGTGGCTCTACGCCGCGACCAACATCATGCTCTCGTTCTTCAACAGTCCGGTATCAGGCTGGGCCACCCACTCGCATGAAGTGTACCTCGACCTCGGTGCGTTCGGGACTGGCGTGATGCTGATGCGGGAGAGCCGCAACCGCTTCAAGTTCCAAGCACGGCAACTGTCGAATATGTACGTCATCGAGGACGACGAAGGCGTTATCACCGACTTCTATCGCATCTTCGAAATGACCAACCGGGACATCGTGACCACCTTCGGTGATGCGAACCCCGGCCCAAGCCAGAAGATCATCGACGCGGCCAACGACACGAAGAGCGCCGGGCAGAAATGCAAGATACTCCACGCAGTCATCAAGAACGACGAACGCGACCCGACGAGTCCCGGTGTTGGTGGCATGGAATGGGCCAGCTTCTATCTGGAGGTTGCCGAGAAGTCGCCGCTCAGTCAAGGCGGCTTCCGCGAAACGCCCTACCTCCTGCCTCGCTGGTCAAAGGCGCCCGAAGAGGTCTACGGCAGAGGCCCTGCGATGACCGTGCTGCCCGCGATCAAGACCGTCAACGCGATGGACAGGGACATACTGGTGGCGTCGGAGCAAGCGGTACGGCCTCCGGTCAATGTGTTCGCGAACAGCCTTGAAGGCCCGATCTCCACGAAGCCCGGCTCGATCAACTACATCCGGTCAGGCACGCGAGAGATGCCCGAGCCGATGAAGCTGGGCGTGCGACCGGACCTTGGCGACAAGGTGGTGGAGCGCCATGAGGCTCGCATCGAGGAAGCGTTCTTCCTCGACACTCTGCGCCTGCCCGACCGTGACCGGATGACCGCCGAAGAGATCATCACCCGGCGACAGCAAGGACTCATCAAGGCGTCACCCGTGATGTCGCGGGTCATCGCGGAGTTTCTGTCCATTGCCATCAAGCGGGTGTTCAACTGGCATCTGCGCACGGGCCGCTTCCCGCCGATGCCCAGCCAGCTTGAGAACCGCAAGCTGGACATCACCTACAACTCACCGATGGCCGCTTCGCAGAAGCAAGCGGAGGCTCAGGCCATCCAGCAGTCGATCGTGCAGATGACCCCGCTCATCCAAGCCGACCCGACGATCATGCTGAATGTCGATGGCGACGAGGCGTTCCGGGCGACATGGGTGAACATGGGAGCTGATCCGAAGCTGCTGCGTGACCCGCGTGAGGTGACACGGCTGCGTGTGGCGATGACGGAGCAAGCGGCTCTGGCCGAGCAAGCTGCGGCCACGCGAGACTTCGCCGCAGCGGGCAAGAGCGCCGCCGAGGCCACGGGCATAGCTGGTAGGATCGGTGCATGACCAAGGTTTCCTCCATCGCGAGCGGTGATAAGGACGAAGTTGAGATTGAATCTCGGCGCAAGGATGTGCTGGATGCGTTCAGCAGCGAGGCAGGCAAGCGGGTGCTGGAGCGGCTGATGCTTGACAACGGTGTGCTGCAAAGCACCTACATCCCCGGCGATTCGTACGCATCGGCGTTCATGGAAGGACGGCGAGCGGTGATTCTTGACATCCTGCAAGTCATGGGCCGGGCCGTCACGCCCGATGACTTCGTACAGAGGGCTCACTGATGCCTGTAGGCGATCCAGTACAACCAACGACCACGCCGAGGCGACAGGTCCGAGTGGTGGCGCCTGTCCAAATCCCAAACCGATTTGAAACTGTCATCGACGCTGGTGGCATGGACAGTGCGGACGGCACGCCCATCATCGACCCGGACACCGAGATCACAGATGCCGACCGGCACCATTTTCTGGTCGCGGACATGGGAACCACCCTTCGGGTTCGCCTCGCATACGACCGCGCGACAAGTTCGGTGACCACCGATCCGATCATTCAGGTGTTCGGTCGGTTCGACGCGAACGAGCAATGGCAACGTCTGGTGAACAAGGCGGGTTCGTGGCTCGCGACCATGACCCTCACGGTCGCGTCCGACTCCGACGACGGTTCAGCGTTCCAGTACACCGATGTCCACCCCGACAATCACTCGTTCGACCTCGATGGATGTCAGGTGATACTCATCGGCGTCAATGTCATCCTCGCCACGAACGGCAACGACGCACTCGCATTCCTCCAAGCAAAGGTGATCTAATGTTGAGCAAGACAATCTGTTGGTGCGACAATCACAAGCTGGGCTTCATCGGGATCGTGGCGGGGGCGATGCTGCTGTCGAGCTGGGTCCAAGCCGGGAAAGCCCCGCGTGATCTGCCTCGCTACGACCACAGCATGTGGCGCGAGACTGTCGCAAAGTCCGCAGGTCACTTCTGCAAAACCGGATTCGGCGCGCCGTGCATCGACATCCTGTTGACCGGCCAATCCGAAGCCAAGGT
>Ga0114949_10002898_pt1 | contig 10799 bp, 8 predicted proteins | sample N074metaG_FD_83505 | JGI IMG/M metagenome (GOLD analysis project Ga0114949, IMG submission 83505) | Deep subsurface microbial communities from Kermadec Trench to uncover new lineages of life (NeLLi) - N074 metaG | ecosystem: Environmental > Aquatic > Marine > Ocean trench > Sediment | place... | reverse complement strand
TTTCATCGTAGTGCGCCTCGGCCATGTAGCCTTCTGCGCTGCGCAGTTCCGCCAGGCGGCCAAGCCTTTCACCCAAATCTGTGCTGGTACCCAGGGCCTGCAGGTAGTCACGTTCGGTCTGGCGTTCGCGCCGGGTGATCAGACTATCGAGACCCTCCTCACCGAACAGCTCACGGACATTCTCGATCAGGCTCAGGCTGAGGTCTGCGTGACGGTCCGGGAAGCGGGCCTGCCCCGCCGTGCTCAGCTGCCAGTACTGGCGGGGTCGTCCAACCTGCTCTGCACGCTCGAAATGCCCGACCAGATGCTGTTGCTCCAGTTTTTGTAAATGCTGGCGCGCGCCCATTGAGCTCATGCCCAGTTCCTCCGCCAGCAGCGCCGCCGTTTGCGGCCCGCGGGTCTTCAACAGGTAGAGAATTCGCTCGCTGCTAGACTGTTGTCGCATGGCGTCTTACCCCCGTGTACAACCAGGCCGAGGCGAGTATGCAAAGCACGCCGCCGGCTACCAGTGACCAGCTACTACCCAATAGAGCGATAACACTTCCCACCAGCGAAGCGATCACGTTGGCGGCATAGAAATTTGTCGTCAGCAGACCCTGGACGCGACCGTGGCCGTAGTCTTCGAAGCGATTGGCCATGTACACAGGAAATACGCCGTTGGCCACCGCGATGACTGCACCAATCGCCAAAAAGACGGGGTAGAGTCCGGGCGGACTGGCCAGTGGCAATAAGAGGAACAGGCAGCCCAGCAGGAGGCTTCCTACCTGCACCGTGCCCAGTGCGCCAAGGCGGTTTTCAATTGGGGCGAGCAGGTAGATGCTGCTGATAATCATGGACAGGGTGATGACCACGGTACCCCAGCCAATGCTTACACTGTCGAAATGAAAGCTCTCCACCAGCCACAGGGGGTAGAACTCATAGAAGGCATTGAGACCCAGGGTAAACAGGAAGTGGTAGAGGATCAGCGGGCGCAGGTCGGCCAGCTTGAGCAGGCCGATTGAATTATTGGCGGCAATGTTCTCCAGCACACTGCCGCCGGCGTGCCCGACACCGTCTACCCTGACGATTGCGATCTGCACCAACAGGGTCGCCAGCAGCGTGACCCCACCGGTAATCAGGAATACGTTGGCGACGCCGAAGGCCATCAGGTAGCCACCGGCCAATGGTCCGACCAGCCAGCCTGCGTAGGCGGTTGCGTAGAGCAATGAAATGGCGCGTGTACGACTAATGGCGGGATGAAGTTCCAGGGCGATGGCCCTGGATATGGCGACATTTCCCTCGCAGATGCCGGTGAGCAATCGTGCCAGCGCGAATAGCGGGTAGCTCTCGATGCTGACCGCGTAGCCGGTCAGGCCATACCCGGCGGCGGCCAGCAGCAGCGATATAACCAGAATCCGTTTGCGGCCGTAGAGGTCGGAGATTGCACCGATAAAGGAACTGCCGAGTAATGAGCCCAGGGGGTATAGCGCCAGTATGATACCCAGCAGGATCTTGGGCGGCAGGTCCATAAACTGGATTAGCGCGTTATCGGCACCGGTGTCGAGAAAAAACGGTGACAGGACCGGGTAGGGCAGCGCGATACCGGCGGTTCCCAGCAGGGATACCAGCATGACGGTGTAGAGAGTGGAGCGGGGACTGGCCATGATCAATGTATAAATATACTAAATAGTTTGTTTATTGTGGGGGGATATGAACCAATATATAAAGCATATAGTTTATTTAATTTGAGTGTCAGGCAGCGGTGGTGACGCCCGAGGGCAGCCGGGGCATAAGCGCGCCCTGTGGTCCCCATTATGCCCCGCTTATTCCGGAGTGTTGAATCAGGCGTTCTCCAGCACCATCAGGGAGCCACGGGCCTTGATCGCGCCTCGTGTTTTCCAGTCGAGTATGTCGGCGCAGAACTTGTCTTCACAACGTCGGGCCATCTCAAAAAAGGTCGAGCGCTCGGGATCGGCGATGATGATCTTCTTCACGCCTGCCTTGACCGCGCGGTTGACCAGGTTGAAGACGGGATTGACCAATTCATCCCAGAAGCAGATGTCCGCGGCGATGAGCAGGTCGATGTCTTTGAGTTGTCGGGTGGTGATTTTCTCGAAACGGGACTGCAGGGTCGTCACGCTGACCCCATTGGCGGCAGCATTGGCTTCGAGATAGGGGAATACATCCCCGTCAGCATCCACTGAAATGACCTGCGACCTGAAGGCCTTGGCGCAGTAGATGCCCGATGTGCCCCAACCACAGCCGGCGTCCATAACCCGGCGGCAGTGCTCCGGCGGGTTCTTCTTGAGGTAGTCGATCAGCAGCAAGCTGGACTTCCACAGTTTGTTGCCGTGAATGGAAGGTTGGGCGTCGGTACGTTTTATCCGCCGGATAGCCGGGTGGGATGCGGTGAGCATCTTCACCCCGTGAAAGCGGTATTCGGTGCGGGGCCTGGCCACGCTGTCTCCTTAGTCGTTACTACTGGCCTGGTACCAAATGGGGGAGGTCCAGGCGCGTTCCTGAATGACGGGAGAATAAAAGGGTTGGCTGGCTTCGTCCAGGCAACATTTTCCGTAGACGTCGCCTATCGCACCGGCGTCCGTCTCCAGGGCAGTCGCCGCTGCTGCCTGGGCGGCGCAGTTTTCGGCAAAGGGGTTTACACCCGCGGCCTGGCACTGCAGGGTGGTCCAGCGGCAGCTGGGGTTCTCGATTGCCCTCAGGTAATAAAACGCATCCTCGGAGGCGTTGAACGCGGGGTCTTGCCAGACTGTGCACAGGTTGTTGAAGCCGCGGCCACGGGGGGCGCAATTCTGCGGGTCCACATTCGCCCCGTTGTTGGGGTTACCCGCCACATCGTACACCTGTTCATGGGTGTTGCCGTCGGCATCCACCCAGCCCTTGATCACCTGCAAGCGTTGCAGGTCGTTGCCGGGATTACCCGGGCTGCCCGGGTCCTTGAGCGCCGATACCAGGAAGCGGGGTGGGCGGTCGGCGGTTGTCGCCGCCAGTTCGCCGCCCATGGGCACGCCGTGGGCGTAGGCTTTTTCCACCATATCCTCTGCACCGCAAAGGTCGGCGGGGAGGTCTGTGCCGGCAAAAAAACGGACCACTGGGCGGGTGCCGCTGGTGGCATAGGTTTCTTTGCGGCGCATGGCTTCGAAAATCGAGTCGCGGGAGTTTTCCTCGGCCCAGACCACGGCGAGGCCGCCGGGATTGTCGAAGAAGTGGTCCTGCACATTGCGGTAGCCCGCATCGCGGCGACCGAGGTGGCCGCGGTAGTTGTTTTCCTCGGCGCCGCCGGGTGTGGCGGAGTGGGTATCGGTACTGCCGATGAAGCCCATTTTGAACGGGTTGATGCCGTTCTCGCGGCCGCGGGCGAGGCCATCCTTGAGGGCGTTGCGGACCATATTGCGGCGACCGAACTCATCCAGCGGTACGGCCCGGGCAGATTCGGTTTGTACTTCGCCAAACACGGTGCCAAGCATCGAGAGGTTGTCGGCAACCACTTGTTCAAAGTCGCAGAGTTCGTCCTCTGTATCCAGCCCACGGGCCGCCAGGCGGTCGTAGCGACACTCGGAGGCGGCCTTGTGCTGCACCAGTTCGAACAACGGCTCGAAAAACAGGCGCTCTTCTGCCTGTTGTCTGTCTATGGGGTCGGGGAACATGAGGCCGCCACTGAGATTGGAGTTATGGGGGATGGACATCACATCACAGCCCTCGTCGCCCTCGATACACTCCTCGCGCAGGCGTCGCCACAGCTCAGGAAAGTTCATGGTGCCGGTGTCATAGGTAGAGATTGCCGTTTGTGTGACCCGTTCGTTGCGGAATATCACATTGCGGTGCAGGTTTCTGAAATTCGGAGCATCCGTGTACTCGTAGCCGACGAAGGTGGTGAAGTTGCAGGCGCTGCTGCGATCGTAGTGGTCTTCGGCGGCCTGCTGGATCTGCTGCCAGGTTTCCCTGTGGGCGGCGTCACAGTCAGACAGGGTGCAGACAAAGGAGACATCTTTCTCCTTGTCTTCACCGAGGACACCCAGTTCCACCCAGTACTGTGCGGCCAACAGCTGGGCCATAAAGATTTCGCTGCGGGTGAGCATGCAGTAGGGGAACCAGTAACCGGCTTTGGAGAAATCCTGGGTGCAGATATTGATCGGCCCCAGGAACTCCGAGTGGTCGGTTACGCTGCTAAAGTCCAGCGGCCGCTGAATCTGCGCCTTCAGGGTCTGGTTGGCGTCCGCATCCGAGAGCATAATCGGCTCACCCTTGGCGTAGCGATAGGCCGCCCAGGGGTCGTTGCGCTGGCTGGAGACGTAGGAATCGAAGGAGTAACTGGTGTGTACATGCAAGTCCCCGAACAGGGGCCGGCGTGTTTCCGTGTAATTATCACAGGGTTCCCGCTGTTCGGTGCGTTCAAAGTCGGCCGCAGCCAGTGGTGATAAAAACAGAGTCAGCGCCAGCAGTCCCGAGTGGGATACGTAATCAAATTTCATAGTCGCTCCGCATAGCAAGTGTCGTTTTTATGTCGACTGACCCATTTGGGTCATGACGTTGCCGACCAAATCGCACATTTTTAGGCAACTTTACACTGAATGTGTGAGCTCCGTCACAAATTGCCATCGCAGAGAGTAGTAAACTAATGGGGCAGATGCTTTAGCAAAATAAAAGATGGTACTTATGCAGAGTGATGATAATGGCAGCCGCGAAGTCGAGTTGGTGGAGAAACACCAGCCCAAGCAAGCCCGCGCCATCAAGACCTATGAGGCTATTCTTACTGCCGCCGCCGAATTGCTGGTGGAGGTTGGGCTCGAGCGTATTTCTACCAACCTGATTGCCGAGCGCGCCGGTATAACCGTGCCCGCGCTGTATCGCTATTTCCCCAATAAATACTCGGTGCTCAATGCCCTGGGTGCCCGCCTGATGGACCACCAGAACGAGGCATTCTCCTCCTGGCATGAAACCCATGTGGCGGGCAAGCCTGCCAGTGCGTTGATGGAGAGCATGGAAGAGATGTTACGCCAGACTTACGAGGCTACCCGGGAGCTCACCGGCGGTCTGGAAATCATGCACGGCATGCAGGTGCTGGGTCCGCTGCAGAAAGTGCGCCTGCAGAGCCACTGGACCGTGGCGGAGGCCTTTGGCCAATTCTGGTGTGATCAATACCAGGTACCCTTCACCGCGGAAGTCGCCCAGCGTGTGCGTATTGCTGTGGAGATAGGCTTCTGTGCCGTGCAAATAGCACTCGAGGATTCGCGTATGGATCCAAATGTCGCGCTGGAAGAGGGGGCGACTGCGCTGCGCCTCTATCTGATACACGTTGCCCAGAAGGCAGGTGTCAGTCTCGAGTAAATCACAACAGGATTGCCCGATCAGTCCGCTCCTCGTAGAATCACCGGTTGTTTCCCTACCCATAAGAGAACAACTGGAGAGAGTTAATGTCAGAGAGCGAGCGCAAGGACACCCGCGAACAGGCTGAATTCCGCGACTATTGCCGCGACTGGGTAGCGGACAATCGGCCGGCAGAAACCAGCGTACGGCTGCCTCTTTCCCCGCTTGAAATAATGACCACTGACCAGCTGCAGTACCTGCAGGCCTGGCAAAAGGCAGCCTACGATGCAGGGCTGGTGGGTTGCGATTACCCGGTAGACTGCGGCGGCGGCGGTCGCACGGATTGCCAGCGCATCGCCAACTCGGAGATGGTCGCGGCGAAAACGCCCTTTTTCCCCAATGTCATCGGCCTGGGTATGGCGGCGCCGACGGTGTTCCACCACGCCCTGGAAGAAAGAAAACAGCAGTTGCTGCCGAAGCTGCTGTCGGGAGAGGAGATCTGGTGCCAGGGCTTCAGTGAGCCCGGGGCGGGTTCAGATCTGGCCAGCGTACAAACCTTCGCCGAGAAGCAGGGCGACAAATGGATTATCAATGGCCACAAGGTATGGACCTCACTGGCCCACTTTGCCGAGTGGATGATCATCCTGCTGCGCACCAGCAAGGACCACAAGTATGACGGCCTGTCCTATTTTGTAGTGCCTATTCGCGCCGCCCTGGGCAAGGGCGTAACCGTGCGTCCGCTGATCAAGATGACCGGGGAAACCGGCTTTAACGAAGTCATGTTCGAGAACCTGGAAGTCGACGACAGTTACCGCCTCGATGAGGTGGGCAAAGGTTGGCAGGTGGCGATGACAACGCTGCTCCACGAGCGCGGTGCCGGCCAATTGGTAACGCCGCAATCCGGCGGCATGGTGCAGCGAAAGGAAGGCGAGGAGGCGGGCGAGGGCGGCGCCTACGGCCTTATTGCGTTGGCAAAGAGCAGCAGCCGCAATGGCAAGACCGCGGCAGATGATCCGGTCATCCGCGATCGCATCATGCGGGAGATTATCCGCGAAGAGGGCTTCCGCCAGAGCAAGCGACGAACCCGGGTGCCGGGACTGGTCGATAATCCCATGCGGATTCCGCTGCAGCACAAACTCCAGCAGAGTGAAATGTTGCAGGAGATCGCACAACTTGCGACCGAGATCGAAGGTGCGGCGGGCTCTCTGTACATAGCCGACCCCAACGCTCCCGCGGCCGGTCGCTGGCCCATGGCCTATATGAATTCCTTCGGGTTTACCATCGCCGCCGGTGCCAACGAGGTGCAGCGTAATATTCTTGGCGAGCGCGTGCTCGGCATGCCCAAGTCCAAATAGGAGAGAAACAATGACTCAAGCCACCGATTTTGGCTTTGGTGAAGAGGAAACCATGCTGCGGGATTCTGCAGCGCGCTTTTTTGCTGACAATTTGCCCATCGATCAACTGCACAAACTGGTGGCTGCCGACCCGGACCCGCATAAATCACTGGCTGCGAGCTGGGCACCGAAATTATGGCGGCAGATGGTGGAGTTGGGCTGGACCATGCTGGCGGTTCCCGAAAGTGCCGGTGGTATGGGCATGAGTGCGGTTGCCGTTGCCGGCCTGTGTGAAGAGGCGGGCAGGGCGGCGTTCCCCTCACCCCTGTTAGCGACCATTAACAGCACTTTTATCCTCGCCGCCTGTGATTCCGCGAACGCGACACTCGCCCTGGAAGCCATCGTCGGTGGCGCCGCTGTGAGCCCGGCCCTGATCAATGCACGGGGGGCCTGGGAAACCGCGGCCACCGATGTCAGCGCCGTCGATGGAAAACTGAACGGTACTGCGTGTTATGTACAGGACGCGCAGAAGGTCGAATACTTGCTGGTGAAGGCGCAGACCCCTGCAGGCGTCGGCCTGTACTGGGTAGCCGCCGATGCCGAGGGTATCAGCATACTGCCAGATGCCATCATCGATCTGACCCGCGACCAGGCCCGGGTGGAGTTGGCCGGTGTCGAGGCAATAGAAGTCAGCGCCGATGCGGTGGCGGCACTGGAAAAAGCCATGCCGGCAATCTGGACCATGGTGGCGGCAGATATGGTCGGGGCGGCAGAGTGGCAGCTACAGACCACCACCGAGTACGCCAAAACCCGCAAGCAGTTTGAGCGGCAGCTGGGATTTTTCCAAGCCGTAAAACATCCGCTGGTCAATGTGATGGTCGATATCGATAACAGTAAATCGCTGGTTTATAACGCCGCCTGTGCAATTGACAGCGAGCCGGAGAATGCCGGCAAGTACGCGCATATGGCGAAAGCTTCTGCCAGTGATGTGGCGGCCTTTGCTTCCAGCCGATCAGTGCAGTTCCACGGCGGCATCGGCTTTACCTGGGAGTGTTTTATTCACCTGTATTTCAAACGGCAAATGCATAACCAGGCCCTGTGGGGTGATGGCAACTGGCACCGCGCTCGTCTGGCCGACCTGTTGATGGGGGCTGCAGCATGAAAACTCTGCTGAAGGTACTGCTTGGCATGGTGGCGGTGGCCGGATTTTCGCTGTGGTGGTTTATCGTGCCATCGGCGCCCCCGGAGCACCGGGTCTTTATCAATGGCCAGGTGCTGTCCATGAATGCGGACAACCGGGTGTTTGAGGCCATGTCGGTGAGTGGCGATCGCATTCGCCGGCTCGGTACCACTGAAGAAATCATGGCGATGGTTGCCGACCATACGCTGGTGACCGATCTGCAGGGCAAAACACTGTTGCCTGGATTCGTCGATGCCCACGGCCACTTTCCGGGTTCGGGAATGGGTGTGGTAATGGTTGATCTGAACAGCCCACCGATAGGCAAGGTCACCACGATTGCCGAGTTGCAGGATCGCCTGCGTGAAAAACTATCCCGGGAGGATGATGAGAAATGGCTGAGTGGCTTTGGCTATGACGATACCCTGTTGGCGGAAAAACGCCATCCAACCCGGGATGACCTCGATGCAGTTTCCAGCGCGGTGCCCATCTATATCATGCACGTCTCGGGGCATATGGGCGTCGGTAACAGCCGCGTGCTGGAGTTGATGAATATAGACGCGGATACAAAGGACCCCGTCGGGGGTGTTATTGCACGTCGTCCGGGCAGTCTCGAACCCATCGGTCTGCTCGAGGAAACAGCGCATATGGCGTTGACGGAACAGCTGATGGATTTTTCGATCACCGATGCTATCCGCATGACCATGGCGGCCAACGAAGAGTACATCGCACAGGGCGTGACTACCGCCCAGAGTGGCGGTGTCGACGAAAGCATGGCCACTGGCATGGCCCGCTTGTCCAGGCTTAATGTGATTGACCTGCGCCTGGTATTGTTCCCCTTTTACCACATGCTGGGCCCCGACCTTCTCAGTGGCGAGTTTGACCCCACCAGTATCGAATCAGACAAAGTCGATGTCGGTGCGGTGAAAATCGTCGCAGACGGCAGCATCCAGGGATATACCGGCTACCTCAGCGAGCCTTACTACGTGGCCTACAAGGGAGACGCAGCGTATCGCGGCTATCCGGCTGTGCCGCGGGATGATCTCATCAAGGCAATTGCCGATATTCACCGGGCCGGCTTTCAGCTCGCTGTACACGGCAACGGTGACGAGTCTATCGAAGACATCCTCGATGCCTTTGAGTTGGCCCAGGCTGAAAATCCGGTAGCGGATCCACGGCTGATCCTGATCCACGCGCAGATGGCCCGGGACGATCAATTACTGCGCATGAAAGAGTTGGGCGTGACCCCGAGCTTTTTCTCCGCCCACACCTATTACTGGGGTGACCGGCATCGGGATATTTTCATGGGTCCCGAACGTGCGGCGCGCATGAGTCCCACCAAATCCGCGGAGAATATCGGCCTGCGCTACAGCGTGCACCTGGATACGCCGGTGGTACCCATGCAGCCGATGCAGATGTTGTGGAGTACGGTCAACCGCCGCTCTACCAGCGGTGCAGAGATTGGCCCCGAGCAGCGGGTCAGCCCGATGAACGCCCTGCGGGCAATGACCATCGATGCGGCCTGGCAGGTGTTCCAGGAGGACCGTGTCGGTTCACTGGAGGCCGGCAAACTTGCCGACATAGTGATTCTCGATGGGGATCCGCTGACTGTGGAAGACGTCAGAACCCTGAATGTGGTTGAAACGATTATTGGGGGTAGAACGGTCTACCAAAACTGAGGGACATTATCCGCGACCCTTGTGAGGGCCAGCTTCGCAGCATCTTCGGGGTCAGAGGAGCTTTGCTCTCCGTGGAGAGCTTGCCCCTCTTTTCGGGTATAAGTATAAAGACACTTATCCACCGATAGCGGCAGCACCTCCGACCTCTGGTTCATAGCAGGTCCTCTGACCCCAGCCAGATCCTAGAAGCGGTAACCCGCGGTCACACCGTAGGTGCGCGGCTCCAACAGTTGGAAGGTGTGGTACAGGCCCACCGCAGGATCCTGCAGGTACTGGCCGGTGAAGTTGTCCTCGTCACTGAGATTGCGGCCCCAGGCCTCCACGTACCAGTCCTCATCTGCGGAGTTCAGCACCACCGAGGCGTTCCATATATCCCACTCCTCGATCAGGTCGTCTTTGGTGTTGAATACGCGGGTGTAGAACTCCTCCTGGTAGTAGTAGTTGGCTTGTATATCCAGCCGCATACCGTTGGCCAGGAAGTAGCTGTAGCGGGCCTGCAGGTAGAAACTGAACTCCGGCGCGTTCGGCATCTCGTTGCCGTCGATGTTCACCTCGATACCAGCGCAGTTGCAGGCTAGCACAAGGTTGCCGTTGCCCAGCGATACGATGCCAGCCGAAGTGCCCGTCTGGGCGGGATCCGCCGTGTCAAAGGTTTCCAGATCACCTAGCTCGGTGTCCAGGTAGGAGAGGTTGCTGGTGAAAGTCCAGTTCTCGCTGGGTGCCCAGATGAATTCCCCCTCAAAGCCATACACATCGGCATCTGTGTTCTCATTGACGGAGGTTTGTGACACGATCTTGGAGACCTGCAGGTCCTCATAATCGTAGTAGAAGGCAGTCAGGTTGGCTTGCAGGGTATTGTCAAACAGACGAGTCTTGGCGCCAATTTCGATAGAGTTGATATATTCCGGCTCGAAGCTGGTGAGGCCTGGATCGCCACCCAGGTCCGGGTCGAGTAGGGGTGATTCCGAGCTGATTGGGTTGAAGCCGCCGCTTTTGTAGCTGCGCGCCACCGTGGCAAACAGCATGACATCATCATTCAGGTTGTAGCTAAGATTGGCCTTGCCGGTGGTCTCCTGCCAGTCATCTTTGAAGTTGGAATAGCCATCGTCATCGGGGGTAGGAATATCGGCGAAGCCCAGGTAGATAGTGCGCTGGTCGGCTTCCTTGTCGTCATCCGTGTAGCGTAGACCGATGGTGAGCTCGGTCTTTTCATTGATGTCATAGTAGAGTTCACCGAACAGGGCGAAGGTTTCCAACTGGAATTTCTTGGTGTCGTTGTCAAATACCCGTAGCTCTTCGGGGACT
>Ga0114949_10002897_pt1 | contig 10800 bp, 10 predicted proteins | sample N074metaG_FD_83505 | JGI IMG/M metagenome (GOLD analysis project Ga0114949, IMG submission 83505) | Deep subsurface microbial communities from Kermadec Trench to uncover new lineages of life (NeLLi) - N074 metaG | ecosystem: Environmental > Aquatic > Marine > Ocean trench > Sediment | place... | reverse complement strand
TAATGGTCTATTTCTCGAATCGGCAGTAGAGGCGACCCGTTAGACGGGTTGACTTGCTTTTCCCGGTTGGCAAGTGGGTACGGGCCAGGGTTGGCATAGCTGGAAGAGAACCTCTGTGGTAAGTGGCGAAAGGACAACGCAAGTGGGCAACAAGCGATCAGGTGAACTCGAGACGATTCCCGGCGTTGGGCCGAGTATTGCCCAGGACCTTCGCGACCTGGGCTTCCAGCGAGTTGAGGATCTTGCGGCGAAGGATCCGCAGGAGATGTTCGAGGCGCTTTGCGAACTGCGTGGCGCCAGGATCGATCGGTGCGTCCTGTACGTCTTCCGGTGCGCGACATACTTTGCCGGCAATAGCACGCATGATCCGGAACTCCTGAAGTGGTGGAACTGGAAGAGTCGAGAGACCGCGACCAGGTAGGATGCCAGGCTTCCGTGGAGACGACAGTGAAAAATCTGTGGCGTGGATCCCGAACAGGATTTCTTCTGGTCTCCCTGCTCTTGCTGGGCTGCCCGCCGGCCGAGGAACCCCTGGAGCGAGGGGGAGCGGTGACCCGCATCGTCTCCCTGGCTCCCAACCTGACGGAGATCCTGTTCGCGCTCGACCTGGGTGACCGGATCGTCGGCGTTACCGACCACTGCGACTACCCGACCGAGGCGCTGGAGAAGACACGGGTCGGCGGGTTCGTCAACCCCAACCTGGAAGCGGTCGTGGGCCTGGAGCCGGACCTGGTGGTGGCCACGCCCAACGTCGGGAACAAGAATACGGTGTTGCAACTGCGGAAGCTGGGTATCGAGTTCCTCATCGTGGACCCCGACAGCCTGGAAGGATTGTGGACCACGATCCGGGTGCTGGGAGAACGCGCCGGCGTCCCGGAACGCGGCAAGGCTCTGGCAGCCCGGCTGTCCGGCGAGGTCGAGGCGGTGCGCGCCCGGCTGGAACCCTTGCCGCGTGTCTCCACCCTCATGGTGTTCTCCAGGGAGCCGCTCATCGTCGCCGGTCCGGACACGTTCTTCGATGAGCTGCTGCGAACCGCCGGCGGCGACAACATCGCAGCGGATGCCGGCACGCAGTTCCCGCAGTTCTCGCTGGAGGAGGTGGTACGCCAGGGCCCGGCGGTGATCATCGACAGCGCCATGGGCGCCGGCGACGGTTGGGATTTCTGGAAGCGCTGGGGCTCCATCCCGGCGGTGCGCGACGGCCGGGTGTGCTCACCTCCCACCGACGTCATCACGCGTCCCGGCCCGCGCGTTGCCGAGGGCATCCGACTGCTGGCGGCTTGCCTGCACCCCGAAGTCATGTAGCAAGGCCTGACGAGAGCTCCCGGCAAGTCCACCGTGGCGCGTTCGGGCTGATAGCCGCAAAGTGGCTCCGGAGGAGGGACTGGTGGTGCATCAGGGATTCCGTGAACTTCCTCTGATTCGGGCGTCTCGGAGATCCTAATTCCTTGAGATAATGTAGGTTGTACAACGGTCCGGCGGTGTCCAGAATCATTGGACTACTTCAGCCGATGCAAGGCCATCAGCGGGAACGCAGCCTGAATCTCCTGTACGCTGAGGTGGGAACGCTGACCTACGGTCCAGACCGAACCGGCCAGACGAGGCGGGAGCCGGTCTTGCCGCCGAAGCAACCCCCTGGAACGCTCAGGAAACCGCACATCGCGTTGTTCGGAAAATTGGCATAGGTAGTCGACGACCAGTATGCGCTGTTCTGGACCCCAGTGAACGCGCATACCCCGGTGCCGCAGCAGCCCAGTCCGAGAACATCTGGCACCAACGGGGCGCTACAAGCGTTCAGGATCGCCTGATCGATGATCACGTTCCACTCCGCTTCTGTCGGAAGCCGCCAGTCCCCGGGAGACGAACCATCGGTCAAGCCACACTGACCGTCGCCAACCTGGGCTGCCAAGATGTTGGCGTCCGCCCAGGTAGCCGACGCGAAGCAGCCGGCGTCTTCCATCCATGTGAGGCCGGTCAGGTTGTCCTTCACAGTCCCATCCCCGCAGACCACAAAACGACCCGCGTTGTCGAAACAGGTATCGGGAGGCGGGCTCAGGAGGTCATGGATCTCCTGGAGCGTGGCCATGGTCGGGGCAGGCGGGCCCGGGGGTTCCAGGTCCCCGGCAGGGACCAGCACAGGGGTGACCAGGACGGCCCCAACGAGCAACCACCGTTTCATCCTCTTCATGTCGCTATCCTTCCTTTCCCACACATCATGATCTAGTTGATCTGGAAGCAGTACAGGTGCCGCTGCGCGTTGCAAGGCACCTGTCCCCAATTGGTCCAGCCCGAACCGAATTGCCCCGTGCTGCCCGCGAGCCCTGTGTCACCCGACGAGGAAGAGACCCAGCCGAGACAGTCGAAGCTCGGCGACCCGACCTGCGTCGTTCCGGTCCATACACGGTCCGTGCCGCTCGCTGGGCTTGCATCGGCTTGCTGGTCCACCACCGCCACGATCCCGTCGCCGTCGAACCAGTCCGCGAAGTCGACCGCAACCTGGGCGCCTCCCGGCAGGTAGTAGGGGACGTCGGGATCCGAGGGCGTAACGTTGGACATGCTCAGCATCGCCCTGTAGTTCCCCGGAAGCCCCGCCGCGTCCGCCTCGTTCTGGCAGACGAGGTTGGCCCCGGCCTCGCCACTCAGGTTCCCGTCCAGCACGACCGTCGTGACGAAGACGATCAACCTTGACGACGGGCAGTCGTTGCCCGAGCTCGCGATCTCCAGGTCGCGAGGTGCGGCTTGCGAGGGCTGGGCTGCGTCATAGGTGCCCCGTCCGCCGCAATTGGCGCCTCGGACCGCGTACCAGAATCCGTTACCGAGGGACGGGTTGGGAGCGTGTGCCAGCGCGTTCGAGGTCCGACCGCGATCGAGACACTGCACCGTCGCCGAGCCAAAGCCGCTCCCCAGTGCGGCGAGGTCGCCCTGCACGATGTCGTACCCGGTGGCGCCCGGGAGGACGGTCCACGTGAGGCCCGACTCGGCCACCGTCAGCGACGGCGACGCAGGCGGCACGCTCGGCGGCGGGTCGCAGTTCCATTCCGTCTTCATGGAGAAGGGGTGGGCCCCGGCCGAGGCGAAGCTGACCCAGCCGATATTCTCGCCCCAGGCTCGCCCCCCGAACTCTCCCGTCGAGACGTCGATGGCCACCCCGGCCGTCACCGGCGAGAAATTGATCCAGCCGACGTTTTCCGCCCAGGCATAGCCGGAAAGAACGCCGTCACCGTCATGGACAACCCCATAGTCCGTGGTCCCGCAGCTCGAGTCGTTCCGGCACGACAGGCTGATCCAGCCGATGTTCTCGCCCCACATGTATCCCGAAAGCTCAAAATCGTCGATCTGAAGGCCGACGCCACCGTCACCCAGGGGCTGCGCGTTGATCCAGCCGGTGTTCTCGCACCAAGCGAAATGCGAACCATCGCCCACAGGGTCGATGTTCTCGGCCATTGCCCCGTCGCCAGCCCACATGGCCAAGGCGACGAGCAGCCAGCCGTAGGGCGAGCTTCGCCACGTACCCATCCTGTTGTTCGCTCCTCTTGGGGGCTTCCCAGCGACTTCTGCTTCCCTTCAAATATGCCCCATTGGGAGTTCGTGTCAAGCAAGTCGGGCCACGCGAGTGCCGCGACCACAGTCTTGGCCAGACCCACGGGCTGAACATCTTGCCCGTCAGCTTGCTTTGTGCCTTGACCTTGAGGACCGGGGCCGCCCACTTCGATGTTTCCTCGACCGGCACGCTGGTCTCTCTCTCCGGATGGTCGTTGGATCGTTTATTCATCGGAAGATTCGGGTCGCTCGGGCTGGAAGAAGCCACGAGTATTCGGTCCCTCGCCCCGGGTTGAACTCCGCCCAGGCCGTCCTATCCTCGGGCGTGACTACGGCACTCGTGCCCCGGCGAGGGCGGTATTCTGCCCCGAGAGCAGATAGAATCAACCCCGTAATGGGAACAAATAAGGTCATCCAGCTGCGGCATGATCTGCATCGCCACCCCGAGCTCTCCAGCTCCGAGGCGGCCACCTCGCAGCGCATCGCACGGTTCTTCGAGCCGCTGCACCCCGACGAGACCTGGACCGGCCTGGGCGGCCACGGCCTGGCCTTCGGCTTCGGCAACGCGCAGACCGGCCCCACCGTGATGCTGCGCTGTGAGCTGGACGCCCTGCCCATCACCGAGATCCATCAGACAGCACACCGCTCGCTCACCGAAGGAATTTCCCACCAGTGCGGCCATGACGGCCACATGGCCATCATCGCGGCCGTGGGTGAGTCGCTGTCACGGCAGCGTCCAACCAAGGGCAGGGTGGTCCTGCTCTATCAGCCCGCAGAGGAGACCGGCGCAGGCGCAGCAGCCGTGCTGGCGGATCCGCGGCTCGCTCAGATCCGTCCCGACTTCGTCTTTGCGCTGCACAACCTGCCGGGCTTCCCCATGGGGCAACTGCTGGTCCGCACGGGAACCTTCAGCTGTGCCTCCCGGGGGATGGAGATCCGGCTGACCGGAAGAACTGCGCACGCCGCACAGCCCGAGACCGGGATCAGCCCTGCAGTGGCCATGTGCCGCATCATCGACGAGTTCCACAAGCTTCCCCCCGGGCTGGAGGTCGGGACAGAACTCGCCTTTGTCACGGTGGTGGGGGCGCAACTGGGGAAGAAGGCATTCGGCACCGCGCCAGGTGATGCCGCAGTCCTGGCCACGCTGCGCAGCGAGACCGATATCACCATGGACCGGATGGTGCGGCGCAGCGAGGAGATGGTGCGCAGCATTGCCTCCGCCGAGCATCTCGACCACACCGTCTCCTATGAAGACGTGTACCCTTCAACGCAGAATTCGCAGGCGGCCGTGGACACCATCCGGAAGGCAGCCGGAACGGCGACGGTGCAGGTGGTCGATGCACCATTCCGCTGGTCCGAGGACTTCGGCCGTTTCACCGCCGTTGCCGAGGGCGCCCTGTTCGGGCTGGGTGCAGGCGAGAAGACCATCGATCTCCACAGTCCTGACTACGACTTCCCGGACGAGCTGATCGAATCGGGCTCGAACATCTTCCAGCGGATCGTCCGCGAGTGTCTCGGCTCGTGAGGGGCTCACGACGTAGCCTGACCCTGGGGCGCTACTTCACCGTTCTGGCCGGGCTCACCGCCGTGCTGGCCGTGGCGTTCGTCATCGCCTTGACCTTCGGCGGCTCGGGCCTGTCTCTGGCCGAGCTCGTCGGTGCGCTGTGGCGCGGCGAGACCGGGGCGCCGGCGGTGATCCTGCTGGACATCCGGCTACCCCGGGCCATCCTGGCGGCGCTGGCCGGCCTGGCCCTGGCCGCCGCCGGGACGACCTTCCAGGCCGTGCTGCGCAACCCGCTGGCCGAGCCGTACATCCTGGGAGTCTCCGGTGGCGCGGCGGTGGGCGCCATCCTGACGGTGGCCGCCGGCGCCGGCGTCCTGGGCGGCCTGGTGCCGCTACGGCCGCTGGGTGCGTTCGCCGGCGCCTTGCTCACCATCGCCATCATCTTCCGGGTGGCCACGCTGCGCGGTCGCGCCTCATCGTACTCGTTGATCCTGGTGGGCGTGGTGATCAACTCGTTCTTCTCCGCGATAATCCTGTTCATCATTACTGTGGCGGACTTCACCCGCTTCCAGGGCGTCCTGTTCTGGATGGCCGGGACCCTCTCGTCGCAGCCGTATCCGGTGCTGGTGACGCTGGGGGTCCTGCTGGCACTGGGCCTGGGTGTCCTGCTGTCCCTGGGCTCCGCGCTGAACCTGGTGAGCCAGGGCGAGGAGACCGCCGGCCAGCTCGGCCTGAACGTCCGGCGCATCCGGGTCACGGCGCTGGTGGCGGCATCGCTGCTCACCGCGGCGGTGGTGTCGTTCTCCGGGCTCATCGGCTTCGTGGGGCTCATGGTGCCGCACATCATGCGTCTCGCCGTGGGGCCGGATCATCGCCTGCTGCTGCCGGCTGCGGGCCTGGCCGGCGCATCGTTCCTGCTGGCAGCCGATACCCTGGCCCGGGTTTTGTTCGCCCCCACCGAGATCCCGGTGGGGATCATCACCGCCGTCATCGGCGGACCGTTCTTCATCTGGCTCTATCGCCGCCAGGGTGGGAGTTCCTACTTTGACTGAGCCAGAGGTAGCCCTCGAGGTCGAAGCGCTGCGCTTCGCCTACGACGGACCGTTCGTCCTGGACGGCCTCGACCTGCACGTCGAGCGCGGCGAGCTGGTGGGGATCATCGGGCCCAATGGCTGCGGCAAGACCACCTTGTTGCGCCTGATCTCCGGCACGCTGGCGCCGGCCGCCGGCGCCATCCGCCTGTTCGGCCAACTTCTCGACGATCTTCCGCGACGCCGGCGGGCGTGCATGGTATCGGTGGTGCCGCAGGAGGCGCGGGTGGTGTTCGACTTCACCGTGCGCGAGATCGTCCTCATGGGCAGGGCGCCGCACCTGGGCCTGCTGGGCATCGAGAGCAAGGACGACCGGCACATCGCCGAGGAGGCGTTGCGCGCCACGGACGCCGCTCATCTGGGCGACGCACGGCTGGCCGAGTTGAGCGGGGGCGAGAAGCAGCGCGTCCTGCTGGCCCGGGCTCTGGCCCAGCAGGCACCGCTCATGCTCCTGGACGAGCCCACGGCGTACCTGGATATCCGCCACCGTCTGGATTTCTACCGCCTGGTGGAGCGACTGCGCGCCGAGCGCAGCCTGACCGTGGTGGTGGTCTCCCACGACATCCAGCTGGCGGCGCGCTTCTGCCCGCGGCTGGTGATGCTGCACCAGGGCCACGTGGCTGCCGACGGCCCCCCGAAGCAGGTGATCACACAGGAGAACCTGCGCCGGGTCTACGAGGCCGATGTGCGCATCCTGGAGGATCCGGTCTCGGGGGCGCCCCTGGTGGTGCCGGCCCCCGAGGGCGATTGATTGACGCTCCCCGGGCACCCTGGTACCATGTCAGTAAGTTCGGGCGGGCAGGTTCCGGCGGGAGGACTCCCGTCGGCATCAGGGTCCGGCCCGCACCCTCTTTCCGACATGGCCTGGTTCCGCAAGCAGAAGACGCCCAAGGCTCCCCTCCAGAACAAACGGGTGCGTATGCCCGAGGGGTTGTGGGAGAAGTGTGGCAACTGCAAGGAGATCATCTACAAGAAGGAGATCCTGCGGAACCACAAGGTCTGCCCCAAGTGCGACTACCACTTCCGCATCTCGGCCCGGGAGCGGTTGGAATCGCTCCTCGACGGTGGCGTGTGGGAGGAGCTGGATGAGGGAATCCGGCCGGTGGACGCGCTGAAGTTCCAGGATACGAAGCCGTACCACCAGCGCCTGACCGACTACCAGGAACGCACCGGCATGGCGGACGCGGTGGTGAGCGCCCGCGGCAAGCTGGAGCGCTACGATATCATCATCGCCGCCATGGAGTACCGCTTCATGGGCGGCTCCATGGGCTCGGTGGTGGGCGAGAAGATCACCCGGGCGTGCGAGCGTGCCCTGCGTGAACGCATCCCGCTCATCGTGGTCTCCTGCTCCGGCGGAGCGCGCATGCAGGAGGGCGCGCTATCCCTCATGCAGATGGCGAAGATCTCGTCCATGCTCGCCCAGCTGCACGAGGCCTCGGTGCCCTACATCTCGGTGCTCACCGACCCCACCACCGGAGGCGTCACCGCATCATTCGCCATGCTGGGCGACGTGAACATCGCCGAGCCCCGAGCTCTCATCGGCTTCGCCGGCCCAAGGGTCATCGAGCAGACCATCCGTCAGACACTCCCCGAAGGCTTCCAGCGTTCCGAGTTCCTGCTGGAGAAGGGGATGATCGATATGATCGTCGAGCGCGTGGAGATGAAGGCCACCCTGGCGCGTTGCCTGCGCTTCCTGGTGGGCGTCCCCCCGGATGAGCACGCCGGGGAGCAGTCGTCGCCGCAGGAGGCGCAGGTGCCTTCTTCCGTCCCAAGGAACTGAACCCAGCCCCCCCTCGCTCCCATGAACTACCCAGAGACGCTCCAGTACACGGAAGGGCTTCTCGGCTCGGGGATGAAGCTCGGCCTGGAGAACATCTCCTTGCTGCTCGAGCGCATGGGCTCGCCGCAGAATCAGGTGCCCGCCATCCACGTGGGCGGCAGCAACGGCAAGGGCTCGGTATGCGCTTTCCTGTCCTCCATCCTGGTGCAGGCAGGCTATCGCGTCGGGCTCTCCACCTCGCCGCACCTGGTGAACCTCGAGGAGCGCATCGCCCTGGACAACAACCCCATCTCGCCGGAGATGCTGGCGGAAGCCGCCACCCATGTGCGTGGCCGGGTGGAAGCGCTGCAGGCCGAGCGCGTCCTGGAGCGCACGCCGACCTACTACGAATTCCTCATCGCCACCGCGTTCCATGTCTTCCATGAGAAGCGCTGCGATTTCCAGATCATCGAGGTCGGCATGGGAGGACGTCTGGACGCCACCAACACCATGAAGAAACCTCTGCTCTGCGTGGTCACCCGCATCGACATGGAGCACAGCGCCCATCTGGGCAGCACGCTGGAGCAGATCGCGGTGGAGAAGGCCGGCATCGCCCGGCCGGGCGTGCCGGTGGTGACCTACGAGGGTCGTGAGGAAACACTGCAAGCACTGCGCGATGCAGTCAGACAGAAGGATGCGACCCTGATCGAGGCGCGCCGCGACAGCAGCATCGAGATGGATGATGACGGCAACGCTACCGCCCGGGTCCGACGCATGACCTACAAGAATCTGTCCATCCCGCTTCCCGGCCGTCACCAGCGTGAGAACCTGCTGCTGGCGCTGCGCATCGTGGAGCAGCTCAAGATCCAGGGCTTCGAGATCACGCAGGACCACGTGGTCCTGGGCGTGGAGCAGACGCGCTGGCCGGGCCGTCTGGAGATCGTGCGCAACCACCCCACCCTCCTGCTGGACGGCGCTCACAACCCGGCCGGCGCCGCGGCGCTGGCCGCCTACCTGGATACCATGCCGAAGAACGGCAAGCTGCTGCTGATCTTCGGCGCCATGAAGGACAAGGACATTGCCGGCGTCCTGGAGACGCTGTTGCCACGTGCGGCGCAGGTATTCTTCACCCGCGCTGCGGTGCAGCGCTCGGAGGACCCGGAGAATCTCGCCAGAATGGCGCGACCGCTGCACGAGCACATCACCGTGGTGCCCGACCCCGGCGAGGCGCTGGAACAGGCCCTTGCACAGGCCGAGCAACAGGACGTCGTCCTGGTGGCCGGCTCGCTGATCCTGGTGGGCGACATCCACCGCCACCTCGCCGCTGGTTGAAATACCGGGTCAGCAGCAGCTTTTCCGCGTTGCGATTTTTTGGTTCGGAAGCAGGATTTTGGTGATAAGGTTGCCGTTCCAGGGTCCCCCCGCCACATGGTCCGCTTGCATCCCTAGCACCAGCATCAGCAGGAAACCCATGACCCGGACTCCATTCGTACGACTGGACGCCCTTGCCCAGGCCCTGCTCCGAGAATCCATCCCGCGCACACCACCCAAAGCTCTGAAGTTCGCCGGGAAGGCTGAACCCACCCACCTCGATGAACCTGGCGAGCGCGCCGTGGCGGCGGTGGGCGCGTTGCTGGTCTGGAAGCTCATCCAGCATGGCGGCAGCAACCTCCCGGTGGGACCGGCGGCCAGCGCCGTCAACCGGCTGATGGCAACGTTCCCGGACATCGACCGCCACCGCCTGGAGCACGAGGCGGCGGAGATCCTGCGCTGGCTGGAAGATGCGCTCAACCTCCTGGGAGACGGCTGGGAAGCGGTGGAAGAGCGCGGCATGTACCCATGGGAAGACCGCGAGTTTCCCTTCGAGGGCAAGCTGCAGACCCTGCGCCAGGCCATCCGGGAGAAGGCGGATCTGGAGGTGGAGTACTTCACCTACCGGCGCAACAGCATGTCGCACCGCCGCATCACACCACTGGAGATCCAGGATGAGCGCATCCTTCGGGCGCGCTGCCACTGGCGTGACGACGAACGCTCGTTCGCCATCCACCGCATCAAGGAGGTCCGGCTCATCGCCGTGGACTCCCCCCGCACCGAGGAGTTGGGAAGCACGGAATCCTGACCGGGTGTGCCTGCCCCCCCTTGCTCACCGTATATTTAGCCCATCGGACGAAAGAACCCGGGAACCCATGGACCTGAGGGAGCAAGGGTGTAGGTAGGGTTCACGGATTCTCCGGGGGTCATTCCCATGCTCAAGTTTCGGCTCATTCTGACGGTAATCCTGCTCGTTTGTTGGCTCTCTGCCGGGGCCCAGGAGCTCCCCCTGCGCTCGGTGGTGGAGGATCAAGGCTCGCCAGGCTCCTCTCCTCCCTCCGAGACTGCACCGCGGCCAGAGAGCGAGCCCCGCGGAGCCGGCCGGACCAGCCGGATATTCCTGGTGGACAACTTCCAGGGTGGGACCATCCACGAGTACAACTACGAGACCAACACCATCGTCAACTCGTTCCCCACCCCGGAGCCGGTCGAGGGTGTGTTCGGTGACGGGTTGGCCTACGCTCCCGATCGCGGCACGTTGTTCTACACCAATGCCGCGGGGAGCAAGCTGATCTACGAGCTCGACGCCAATACCGGCGCGGTTCTCAACAGCTTCGATTCCGGCAGTGCGACTGGCGGGGACATCACCAACGCCACCGGTCTGGGCTACGGCGACGTGATCGGAATCGGCGGCGGCATCTTTGTGGCCGGGGTGGACTCGGGCTGCATGCTTGGAATCGACCCCGACGCGCCGGGCACGGTGCTGGACGGCTTCTGCTTTGGGGTCGGCTTCTTCCCGACCTCGGCTACCATCGCTGCGGAGCTGGACGGCGAGCCTCAGTGGTTCGTCATCGACTACTACCCCGAGATCGCCG
>Ga0114949_10002895_pt1 | contig 10803 bp, 13 predicted proteins | sample N074metaG_FD_83505 | JGI IMG/M metagenome (GOLD analysis project Ga0114949, IMG submission 83505) | Deep subsurface microbial communities from Kermadec Trench to uncover new lineages of life (NeLLi) - N074 metaG | ecosystem: Environmental > Aquatic > Marine > Ocean trench > Sediment | place... | reverse complement strand
ATGGGTGTCGAGCGACTGGTGATGTTATACGAGGTCTGCGGCGGCGTGGCACCGGCAGTCACGCCGGATGTGTATATCGTGGCAGTGGGTGAGGCAGCTCTCAAGCACTGCCTTGGCTTGGCCGAGCAGATTCGAAATGAATTCGCAGACGCGGTTGTCGAGCTGAATCTCGATGGTGGCAGTTTCAAGTCTCAACTGAAACGGGCCGACAAAAGTGGCGCAAAATACGCATTGATAATGGGCGAGGACGAAGTCGCCAACAACGAAATTGGAATGAAACCTTTGCGTAGCAAAGATGATCAAATCAGCATTGCGCTGGATGACCTGATCACGATGCTCGCGGACAAACTGAAAAAGAAGGCAGATTAGTGGAAGATTTAACCGAGAAAGAACAGATTGAAGAAATGCGCGCGTGGTGGTCGGAATACGGCAACTACGTGATTGGTGGCATCGTGGTCGGCATTACGTTGATGGTTGGCCTGGGTCAATACCGGTCGAACACCGCAAGCACCCAGGTGGAAGCGTCGGTGTTGTACGAGACGCTGTTCGAAGCAGTTGCAGATGGCGACACCGACGATGCGGAAGCCGCAGCCAGCGAACTTTACGCAGACTACGATTCGACGGTGTATCCGTCGCAGGCACGTCTTGCAATGGCGCGACTCTACATGGACAAAGGTCGTGACAAAGACGCAGCAGATTCACTGCGTGCGCTTGTCGACGCAGAGCCCGGGACGGAGCTGGGTCTGATCGCCCGATTGCGACTTGCCAAGGTGCTGTTGTACCAGGACAAGCCGCAGGAGGTCGTCGACCTGTTGAGTAATCTGGATGATTCGGCATTTACGCCGCGTTACAGCGAGGTGATTGCAGATGCCCATGTAATTCTCGGACAGTATTCGGATGCCAGGGATGCTTATCTTGTTGCCATGGCAGACAGTGCATCGATGCCAACCGTCGATCGTGTGCTGGTACAAATGAAGTTTGATGATCTGCCGGAAATCGACATGGCAGATGACAGTGCCGAAGAGCCTGTTGAAGAGTCAACAGACGAATCCTCAGCCGATGAGGAAGTGGCAACTGACGGAGGCGAGGCTTCCGAGTGAACAAGTTCAGGCAATTATTCGCGATCGGCCTGACCGTAATGGTTCTTGCAGGTTGCAGCTTGTTTGGCGACAAAGAAACAGTATTGCCGCCGACGGAGCTGACCAAGTTCAAGCAAACGCTGGATCTCAAAAAAGTATGGTCTGCAAAGCTTGGCAAGGGCTCTGAACTATTGAGACTGTCGCTAATACCGGCGGGAGATGGCACGCGTGTCTATGCCGCCAGCGTCAACGGCGAGGTTTCTGCTTTTGATCCTGCGAGCGGCAAACGCCAGTGGACCAACAAACTGGAAATCGGATTGTCGTCTGGCCCGGGGGTTGGCGAAGGACTGGTGGTTGTGACCGGCAGCGACGGTTACGTGGTCGCCTTGAACGCCGCCGACGGCGTCGAGCGCTGGCGTACCAGCGTGTTGGGTGAATCGCTCGCAATCCCTTTGATTAGCGACCGGGGCGTCGTCATCTACACCACTGACGGCCGGCTGCGAATGCTGTCTCTGTTTGATGGAACTGAAGCCTGGTCCATGGAGCAAAGCCAGCCGTCTCTGACATTGCGCGGTGCGTCGACACCGGTCATCGTTGGTAGCAGCGTTATGGTGGGTTTTGATAACGGGCGATTGATCGCGCTGAGTCTGGATACCGGCGATACGGAGTGGGAGGCGATGATGTCACCGCCTACTGGCCGCTCGGATCTCGAACGCCTGGCCGATGTCGATGGCCGGCTGCAAGTGGTCGGTCAGGACATTTATGCATCCGGTTACCAGGGACGAGTAGCGTCTTTGGCGGCAGAGTCCGGACAGGTTTTGTGGTCCAGGGAAATTTCGACTTACGTCGGCACCGGGGCTGACTGGAACAACGTATATGTCGCTGCCGACGACGGCGAAATTTTCGCATTGCAGCGCCGCAACGGTGACGATGTCTGGCGATCAGATTTGATGATTCGTCGTGAACCGACTGCGCCGACGTCATTCGATCTTACGGTAGCCATCGGTGACTTCAAGGGCTATGTTCATTTTTTTAGCAATCTGGACGGTCACCCCGTTGCTCGCGTTCGTGTTGGCAAGGGCAAGATATCCGGTGCACCGGTTGTCATTGGCAATCGTTTGTACGTACAAAGTGAGTCCGGCGCGCTGAACGTTTTCGAGATTAAACAACCAAAGCGTAAAGACAGTGCACCACCGATTGCAGAGGAGGCGTCGTAAGTGTGATCGCGACATTGAAACGCCATGCTCCCTGTTATTGCACTCATCGGTCGACCCAATGTTGGTAAGTCGACACTATTCAATCGCCTGACACGTTCCCGCGACGCGTTGGTCGCAGATTACCCGGGTCTTACCCGCGACAGGCAATACGGTTTCGGTAAGCTCGGGCCCGTTCCCTATCTCGTCATTGACACTTGCGGCGTCGCCGGCGGTGAAGTTGGCATCAGCGAGCTCATGGTTGAGCAAACGATTCGCGCTCTGCAGGAGGCAGACGTTGCCATCATCATGGTGGACGGTCGCAGCGGTCGGACGTCGGCAGACGAACACGTTGCCGAGCTGGCCCGCAAACACGCAAAGAGTACCTGGCTGGCCGTAAACAAGTCCGAAGGACTTGATGCCGCGATTGCCTCGAGTGAATTCCACAAGTTAGGTATGGGCGAACCGATCGCAGTATCCGCCGCACATGGCGATCGCATATCCGCGCTTATGGATGAAGTGCTTGCTCCGTGGGTGACAGACGAAGCAGATGAGGAATATTCTGACGCTCCGCCTGGTGAAGAAAGTGATGATGAAGCCGACGAGAACAAACCGCTGCGTATCGCGGTTATCGGCAGGCCGAACGTCGGCAAATCGACCCTGATCAACCGGTTGATCGGCGAAGATCGACTGGTGGTATTCGACCAGCCGGGCACAACGCGAGATAGTGTTGCCGTACCGTTCGAACGCGACGGAAAATCCTATATCCTGATCGACACCGCCGGTGTCCGGCGCAAATCGAAAGTGCACGAAGTCGTCGAGAAGTTCAGCATCATCAAAGCGCTGCAGGCAATGGAGCGCTCGCAGGTTGTGCTTGCTGTGCTCGACGCACAAGAAGGTGTTACTGAACAGGATGTAAGCCTGCTTGGCCTCACGGTTGAGCGTGGCAGGGCGCTGATCGTTGTTGCCAACAAGTGGGACGGGCTTTCCCAGGATCAGCGCCGCCAGGTCAAAAGCGATCTCGATCGGCGTTTGCCATTCCTGGATTTTGCCAAACAAATTACGATATCGGCATTACACGGGACTGCCGTTGGTGACCTGCTGCCGGAAGCGCAAAAGGCCTATCGGGCCGCAACCCGCGACTTGCAGACCAAGGACCTGAACAAAGTGCTCGAAGAAGCGGTCATCGCACACGCGCCGCCGTTGGTGCGCGGGCGACGCATCAAACTGCGTTATGCGCACCAGGGTGGGCGTAATCCACCGGTTATCGTGATCCATGGCAACCAGACGGAGAAGTTACCGGAAGCCTATCGTCGATACCTGATCAACAAATTTCGAAAAGTATTCAAGTTGAAGGGCACGCCTGTGCGGCTTGTCTTCAAGTCCAGTAAAAACCCGTTCGAAGGCAGGCGTAACAAGCTAACGCCACGGCAATTGCAAAAGCGCAAGCGCCTGATGAAGCATGTGAAGCGCTAATTGGCTGCAACTGGTCTGGTTAAAGCCCTGGTCTACTGATATAAACGCATCATGACGGCAAGCCGAAAAATAATGCAATTCGAGGGCCGCTTCGCAATGCATCGAGGTGGGCACATCGAGTCACCCACCATCGCATACGAAACCTGGGGCGAGCTCAACGCCAAGCGCGATAACGCGATCCTGTTATTCACGGGTTTGTCGCCGTCCGCGCACGCGGCATCGTCGGTGGAGAATCCAGCTTCCGGCTGGTGGGAGGACATGATCGGGCCTGGCCTGCCGCTCAATACCAATGACTTTTTCGTCATCTGCATCAATTCCCTGGGAAGCTGTTTTGGTTCAACGGGACCGGCGTCGATCAATCCTGAAAGCGGTGAGCTTTATCGCCTGACCTTTCCTGTGTTGACGCTGGAAGACGTGGCGAGAGGCGGTTATGAAGTTGTCAGGCATCTCGGTATCGATAAATTACACACCGTAGTGGGCGCGTCGATGGGCGGCATGACTGCTTTGGCGTATGTAGCACAGCATCCGGAAGGGTCGGTTCGAATGATCTTGATTTCATCGGCGACCCGGGCGTTGCCGTTTTCGATCGCAATTCGTTCACTGCAGCGCGAGATGATTCGTCGCGATCCGAAATGGCTGGATGGCAATTATCCGCTGGATGATCCGCCTATTTCCGGTCAAAGACTGGCCCGAAAGCTTGGCATGATCAGCTATCGTTCAGCAAAAGAATGGGAACATCGATTCGGCCGTGAACGAATTGTCTTCGAAAAAGAAACGGGAGATCAGTTTGCCGGTGACTTTTCGGTGGAGTCCTATCTCGAGGCCCAAGCCGTAAAATTTACCGGGCAGTTTGATGCAAATTGCTATTTGTATTTGTCGCGAGCGTCGGATCTGTTTGATCTGGCCGAGCACGGCGGTTCGCTGAAAGCGGGATTCAGCAGATTGCAGCTTGATAAAGCATTGGTGATCGGCGTCAAGACCGATTTCCTGTTTCCGTTACAGCAACAGGAACAGCTCGCAGTCGGACTCGCGGAGGTCGTGGAAGACGTCAGTTTTCGTCCGCTGGATTGCATCAAGGGTCACGACTCGTTCCTGGTCGAAATGGATGCGTTTCGGCCGGAAATTTGTACGTTTTTTGATTCCTGTGCTTAGGTTTCGGGCCACGGCCTGGGCGCTATGACGAGCTGTATCGAGATTCGAAGATCGGCAGAAATCAAATGACGCTTCAGATAGTTATCAGGTCTTTTACATACAGCGAAGCTGGAGCCAGGAGAATACGCCGCGGCGCGATTCTGCCGCTGTTCCTGATCGTGCCTCTGGCGACGATCTACGGTCTGGACCCGAGCAAGTCGCAGCCCATGCACTTTCTCATTACGTTCATAATCGGCGTGGTTTGTGCCGGCGTAGTGGTGTCGATCAGCTGGCATGCTGCGAGCCGGCGTATAGATGAACTATCAAAAACGTCACTCACTGTTGGCGATGGCAAACTGGAGTGGACCTCCGGTATGGGTCAGTCCGATCTTGATCTGGAAACGGTGACATCGGTCGTGGTGCAAAAAAGGCGCGGTTTCGTTCGATCGCTTGCGCTGACGTTTTCTAATGGGCGCAGTGTCGAACTGGAAGGGCTCGAAGATATGGAAGACCTTCTGAACTGCCTGGCATCGCAAATCAGGTCAGAGCTATTCGAAACGAAGAAATGGTTTCAGGTATAGACAGTGGACGTTTGGACACATCTGCGCTGCGGAAGCGGCCGTTCGGATATGATCGGCGCGACGGGTCGCTGATGACCCAGTCCGGATGAGAAGATCCATATGCAAGACGCACCATTCGAGAAGGCCCAGGTTGTAGCGATTTATCGGAAGTTGGCTCCATCCTTTGATCTGGATTTTCCCGATAACAGTTTCGACGTTCTGATTAATAATTACATGTTTGATTTACTGCCACAGGAAGCTTTCCCCGCCGTATTTGGGGAGGTCAAATGGCTCCTGATCCGAAATGAACGTTCGTCCTTGACTCTGTATCTACTACAGGGTTTACACTGCCTGCAACATGCTGGACATTGGATACTGAATCAACGATGGATGAATCTTCGTTTGCCGCGCCGGATTGGAAAGGTTCCCGCATGGGGACGGGATTAGGCTGGATAAGCCTTTTTGCAAGTGCGAGCACGTGGGTTTGCTGTGCTTTACCGATATTATTAGTCACGATGGGTGCCGGCGCTGTATTGGCGGGCATTACCAGCCAGTTTCCCGTACTCATCGTGCTGGCTGCGTACAAGAACGTCATATTCGCGATATCTGGCGTCCTGTTAGCGGTTGCGGCCGGGTTGACCTGGCGTTCAGGACAGCACTGTCCGACAGACCCTGTTCTGGCTCAGCAATGTCAACGAATGCAACGCTGGAACAAACGAATATTGCTCGTTTCGGTGATCGTCTGGTTGTTCGGTTTCGTCGCAGCCTATTTGGTGCTACCGGTGAGAATGTATCTTGATCAATTGTAGGTCGATATTTTATGCGTAAGCCATTCATCGTTGCGATTCTTATTTTCCTCTCAGCATCGGTTTTCGGTGCCGATGAAACAGTCCTGGAAATTGACATTAAGGGAATGACTTGCCCGTTTTGTGTTTACAACCTCGAAAAGGAGTTGGGTAAACTAATCGAGGTAGAACAGGTATTGATCAGCCTGAAGTCCAATAAGGCTCGGCTTATTCTGAAAGAGGGTGCCCACATCGATTCTGCTGCTTTGAAAGAAGTCGTCGTGCGGGCGGGCTTTACGCCAGGTGAAGTTCGGGATGTTTCGGCAGTGCAGTAGTGAGGTTACACGGCGCACTGTCTGGTCTGGTGGCGTTGGCTTGTCTGCTTGGACACGTGGCACACGCCGGTGGGCTGCGATCCCTCGTTGCATTACCGCTGGAACCCGGCGGCATCGTTACTCGACTCCAGGTCGTGGGTTCATCGAACCCGGACAATTTGCTCGTTTCCGGAACCGTATTGTACGGACTCACGACGCGTCAGACATTGATTGTCAATGTTCCGTATAGACACCTGGAACGCGGCAATGATGGCTTTGGGTATGTCACAGCTTTGTATCGTGGCACTGTGTACCAGCACGATGAATCCGGTGCGACGCGGCGCATTGCAGTCATCGGTGGCCTTCGTGTGCCGACGGACAGCGGCCTCGATACACAGATTGCTGCAGGTTTGGTTGCAACCGTGTACAAGCAGCGCAGCGAATGGGACTTCGATATCGTATGGATGCAAGGGCTGGGGCGCGGCGGCAACAACGCCCGATATGATGTGTCCTGGCAATACCGCCTCACTCCGTCCGAATACCCGGAATGGGGCATTCCTGCTGAATGGCAATCCGTGGTGGAGTTAGGCGGCCGCTACGCGGAAGGGGCTGAAATGGTTCATCAACTTACACTTGGTGCGCTCTGGGTCCATCCAAGCTGGGTACTCGAGGCAGGCGTTATTCAGGATCTAAACGGTCCCGATGTTACGTCGTTCTTACTCGGCATCCGGAAGCACTTCTGATCGAAGAGACCAGCACCGCTTGTAGTTCTTGCAATCAAGATTAACGCGCCAGATACTGATAACCAGTGAGCAACTCTTCCGGCGGCGAAATCATGCGTAGAAAATGTCCAGCTTGTTCGAGCAAACTTATCGCCACGTCCGTGGCAAGCACCGGATCGGCTGCTTGAAGATTATTGATTTTGAACGCAGCATTCACCTGCAGCAATTACGCGCGTGCGTAATCGAGTTGCAAGACTACGAACATGCGCTGGATCGGCGATTGCCGACAGGATCGGATATTGTCGACGAATATATTCCTCAGATGTTAATGCGCTGCAAAAACTGTCAGGGACAAATATTCATGGCGGAGGTTGATGGAAATATCGCCGGATATGTAACCATCCTGACCAAGGTCAGCAGTGGTGAGTTGGAAGACGGTGATATCGAATACGCTCTGGTCGCAGATCTTCTGGTTCTCAAAGAGTACCGCGGCTCTGGATTTGGACGCAAGTTGCTCGATGCTGCCGAAGCGTATGCCAGAGACCATGCCGTCAAGTGGCTTCGAATAGCGGCGCTTGCTGGAAACCGGCCGGCGATCGAGATGTACAGTTCCATGGGTTTCTCCCATCTGTTTGTGGAGTTTGAAAAGGAATTGGACGAGTGAAAATTCGATGAATGCAATGACAGTTAGTTTTGTGCTTGTAAGGTTGGCGGCGGCGTTTCTATTTGTACGGGGCATTCAGGGTCTCTCTGCATACAGTTACCTGCTGACCGGCGATGCGCCGGCACCCAATTTCGCGGTGTTGACGCTGGTGTTTGGTGTGATGTTGCCGATCGGCATCGCCATTATTTTGTGGCTGTATCCAGAGAAGGTGACCGGTGCCCAGATAGTCAGTACAAAATCCGAAGAAGCGCTTAGTGCGAGCGCGATCTTGATGATCGGAATCACATTGCTTGGTCTGTATGTGTTTGTCTACGGTGTTGTTGATTTGTTTAGCTTCGAGGCGATGCGCATCGCACAGGCCAGAGTGACTGATGAAATGAATCTGCCCAATGAAGCGATGAACGCACACGCGATCGCCAGTCGCGTGACAAACGTCGTTAAAATAGTATTGGGCGTGTGCCTGATCCTGGGTCGAAATGGACTGACCCGGCTATTTTTGAAGGCCAAGTATGGTGGTCTGGCCGTTACGCCACCAAAAGATTAATCACCGATAATTATTTGTATACGTTATGGGAGTCTCGCTTTTGCTTGCATTTGAGCAATTGGATTTGGTGGCCGAAATCTCGGTATCGCTATTGGGATTTATCGCGATATTCCTGGCATTGTCCAAAACGGACGGGCGATTCTCGGCGTCGGACAGACATTTCATTCAAGCTTTGGTCATGAGTTCCGCGCTTGCAATCGTTCTTGCGTTAGCGCCACGATCAATCGGCCTTTTCATTGCTGATGTTTCAGTCTGGTATGTGGCCTCAATGTTGGCGATCGTCTTAGGATCTCTGACTATGTTTTTGCAGCTCTGGCAACAGCTCCGAATGACACGTGATGAAGCTGCTCAGATCCATTGGCGTGGTCTTTAGAAGATTTTTCTGGATAAAGATTAATCCCCGATAAATATCGCCGGATCGACGGCATTGCCGTTCAAATAGGTACCGAAATGCAGATGCGTTCCTGTTACGCGACCCGTGGCGCCCACTTTGCCGATAATCTCGCCCGCGATAACTGACTCACCATCTTCCACGCCAATATTGCTTAAGTGACAATACATCGTCACGAATCCCTGCCCGTGATCGACGAAAATTGTGTTGCCGTTGAAATAATAATCGCCGGTTGCCTTAACAATGCCGTCACCAGCGGCAACCACCGGCGCATCAAGCGGTGCTGCGATATCCATGCCGCTATGAGGAGATCGGGGTTTGTCATTAAAGAATCGCCGCAGTCCGAAGCTGGAACTTCTTCGACCGTCCGCCGGCGCCATCAGGCTAACGCCGGTCATTGGCAATTCCCGGTAGTTTTGCAGCGCGCCATCGATGATCTTTCGATCTGCTATAACCCGGTCAAGCTGTTCCTGGCTCAGATCCACATAGCTTTTCTTTACCGTTAGTCGCTGTTCCTGGTAACTGTGTTCTTTAACGTCGATCATTACGACACTATTCTTACCGTGACTATCGGTAACGGTGAGTGTTGCGTTACCAGCAACTTGGCTCAACGGCAAACCGACAGCCGCATACCATCGACCGTCCGCTTGAAAGACGAGTGTGCGTTTGTCTGCAAACAACACAGTTGGTGCCTGATCATCCGGTGACTTAACCGTTGCAATATCCACTATCGCAACGCCGCCGGGTCGCGGAGAGTGTTCGGCTGCAATTGCGGCTGCCGACACCAGTAAGAAAATGGCAGCACAGACAGACTCTCTAATCATCGAGTTCGTTATTCCGATTAACGTTCGTAATGGTGGCATCCACGCTGCCAATGGACAGTCGTGCTGAAATACTGTCGCCGATAGCCAGCTTGCCGGCGTCGGTCACTACCTGACCGGTCTGGCTGTCGGTGACCATCGCATAGCCGCGATCCAGCGTGGCCAGTGGACTGACAGAGTGCAGACCACGTGCGACGAGCTCCAGCTGGTTCTGTCGTTGCTGCACGTGGTTGCGCCCGGACGACTGCAGGCGGTGATGCAGGCTGTTCAGCCTGGCGACGTTGTTTTGGACAAGCAGTGCCGGCGATCGTTGCAACAGTCGCGAGCGTACCCGCTCCAGTTCTCCGCTGCGCTTCGTCAGGCCGTAGCGCATTGCCGCGGCCATGACTTGCTGCAGATTTGCCAGCCATACCTTTTGGCGGGCGACAATGGAGGCCGGGCTGCTTTGACCCAGTCGCTTGCTCAACCAGTCTACAGTCTGCGCCGTGCGCTCGAGATGGCTACGGCTCAACGCGGCGATACGGGCGACCGTTGCGCTGATCCTTCGTCGCCACTCGTCCTGGTCGGGTACTACGAGCTCTGCGGCACCGGACGGTGTTGCTGCACGTAAATCCGCGACGAAATCGGCAATGGTGAAGTCGACTTCGTGACCAACGGCGCTCACCACCGGAATCGGACAGTCGCCGATGGCGCGTGCCACGATTTCCTCGTTGAATGGCCACAGGTCTTCGAGCGAGCCGCCGCCGCGGCTGACGATCAATACGTCGCATTCGTCTCGTTTGGTCGCGGTTTTGATTGCGGCCACGATCTCGCCTGCGGCCGCGTCACCCTGGACTGCGGACGGGTATATGACGACCGGAACTAATGGAAATCGCCTGTTGAGAACGCTGAGAATATCGCGCACGGCAGCGCCGCTGGGCGAGGTGACAATGCCGATGCAGCTCGGCAACGAGGGGAGTTCACGCTTGCGATCGTCATCAAACAGCCCTTCGCCCTGCAATTTGATCTTGAGCAGCTCAAAGCGCCGGCGAAGCTCTCCTTCGCCGATCGGCTGCATGCGCTCGACAACCATCTGATACTCGCCGCGTGTCTCGTAAATGCCCACTTTGCCCAGTGCCAGCAT
>Ga0114949_10002894_pt1 | contig 10803 bp, 12 predicted proteins | sample N074metaG_FD_83505 | JGI IMG/M metagenome (GOLD analysis project Ga0114949, IMG submission 83505) | Deep subsurface microbial communities from Kermadec Trench to uncover new lineages of life (NeLLi) - N074 metaG | ecosystem: Environmental > Aquatic > Marine > Ocean trench > Sediment | place... | reverse complement strand
TTCTCCACAAACCACCGACTTTCACAGATAGCGAGCAGCCCATGAGCAAAGCATCATTGCCCCATGCTCACCGAATTCTACATCGAAGCGCTGCTAGTTGACGAAGAAGCGGCTGACGCCGTCTAGGAGGCTTGGGCCGCTGGTGAGATCAGTACGTATTGGGCAATATGGATGTGGACCCAGGTAGTGGCGAGTGTCTCCGGTATACCCCGAAAGCAGCCACTCAGATGCTAGAATCGGCTAATTATTGGGTGGCCGCTAATGACCCAAAGCGGACGTAGGACATTACAGTGGCCACGGGATAATTCGGATCGGGGAAAACAATGAAGAGCCTACTTCCTATCATTGCTGCGATTGTCCTTTGTTCTTCAGTAGCAGTAGCCAAGGACCCAGAGATAATCGAAATTTCCCCGGACACATACATGATCATTCGGGATAGTAAGGCTGGAATGTTTGCCAGTATGGATAAACTGAAAACGAAGGTTTTGAAACAAGCACATGAATTTGCACGCTCGCAAGGAAAAATCGCTATACCGATTTCCGAAAGGGAGCGCAGGCCAAATCCAGGGTGGCCCACTTACGAGTATCAGTTCAAACTTGTTGATCCAGACAGCACAGAGGCGACAAGTACCGCGATTGAGTCTCAGCCAGACGAAATCGTTGAGAATCGAAACAAATACAGCGGTGAAGTTACTCTTCGGCAAGAACAGAACTCCAAGCCTGATCTGTATACCGAACTGATGAAGCTGGACGACCTACGTAAGAAAGGAATCATCACGGAGGAGGAATTTGAAGTGGAGAAGAAGGAGCTTCTTGAGTCCAATTGAGAACTATTTGACTCGTTGTGAATGGCTGTTATTGGCCGAAAGCGGACGTTCTGAAGTCACTCACAAATCATTTCTGATTCGCCTATCGTTAGCTTTATTGACGCGATCACGAAAATCAGGCTCTGTTTCATCTTCTTGCTTCTCGATCCCCATGAGTTTAGCAAGCTCCAGTAGTTGCTCGTTGGGGTTGGGTTGACCCGACAAACCGATTTGTTTCGCTTGGTACTCATCAGCGTCAATGATCCAACGTTTCCACCTATCATCCCAGTTGGAGCATGCTCTCGGAAAATCGTAAAGCATAAATTTGACAGTTTCTTTATCGACTGGCACGGAAGGATGGTTTTTCGTTGCCCAATCCTGCAAAACCTTTGAAGGCTTGAAATCTGCTGGAGGGCCTCGGCTTGCTCCCTCTGCCTTTAGGCAATCAGGGAGAGAGCCTTCCTGTCTACTCTCTCTCTTATCTAGTCTTGTCTCTTCTTCTCTCTTCTGTGCGACTTTGTCCGGACGCACTCCGGACTTCCTGGTGCTTTCGTCCCGCCATTCAACCATTCTGTCGATTGAAACCTTACACGAACCTTCCTCCAACTCTACAAGTACCCACCCTATAACCTTGCACAGTTCGAGGAACTTCCTAACCCTATTGGGGTGGGAGTAGGTGATACGTCCCCAATGGGGTATCGAGTAGGTTGCGGAGCAGACGAGATGGCCCTCAGCAGCATCCATGCGAGACCCGATAGCCTCTAAAAGAAACATCAAGAATCCGTAAGCAGCAACACGGTCTTTTCCAGCTTCATCTAAATAACATGCAACGCCTTCGTCCCTTGGAAGATCCGACATATGCTTGAACCATTTCATCGCGAATCACCGCTATTTGGATGATTTTCGATGACAGAGTTGAGTGCCCCCTCGCTACCACACCCCGCATCGTCCTTATGCCCACTAAAACACCCTTCTAGGGGTCGTGAGCAGCGATAAAATCGACGTTCGGCCTTAGGCACTAGGTAGTAATCCAATACGCTCTCAGGAATAGGTGCTTTGCTTTTAGGTCGGGCCGTATAAAGGGCACAATCTGATACTGAACATATCGTGACTTGCTGAAGCCATGTTCCGGACGCTTTCGGATCGTAGATGCAGGATTTGCACTTTTCGTTTATGCATTTGCGGAGACTGAGTTTCTTTGTCATTGCCCAAACCTCGGACGATGATTGGCCGCACAGTACTGCTGCCATTTATCAGGAAAAATAAGCCAGCGACCATTTACGAAACAAGTGACGCCTGCCTCAACAAGTTCTCCGCGTAAGTTTTCCGGGCGAAGCATGTTGTACCAACCATTGACAGTTGGCCAAACGTTTCCTTGGGACTCCCATTGCGAGAGCGGGATAGGGTTCATGTGCAATTACCTCACAGATCAAATTAGACGCGTGACACGTCACTCTACTGTCAGGTACTTTGAACATTTCTCAAGTACTTCGTTCACCCGTGAAAATGCGCTTCTCAGGGGTTATTTGCTGTTAATAAACTTCAATGCGCTCGGAGGGAAACTTGATAAATATGTTTTGCGGTTTTGCACTGTGTCCACGAAAAATGAATCTTGTAATTTGTCGTCGTTTCGATTTTTCTTTAGAAAGAGATTCGGACCACCGTGCTTCTCCCTGAACCTATTCGTCACGGTTTTGGCTATGATTGATAAATTGTACTTTTCGATAACGGCCCTCGCCGCGCTTATAAATGTAATGTCGAACACAGACATCAATACAATCATGTCTTCAAACACCTTCTCTCGCTCTTGAATTCGCTTGAACTCGTCATATGGATTCGTGGCCCCACTGCCAACTCCTCTAACGCCGAATTCCGTTGCAAAAATGTCTGGTTCCGGAATAGTTAACGACGAGTAGAAGCGGTCCGCCAATGCTTGCAAAACCCATTCCGGTGGATATAGACGAAGGCGGTGAAACTTCATGAATACGGTCACCGGAAAGAAAACATTATTTGTTTCGTCGAAGTATCGTTCCTGCCCCGCGTTGATTTTATGTGGATCGTATAAGTCATCTACTGCCTCAAGGTTTTCATGCGGTCTAGACGGTTCTTCACTAATGATCTTCGGCCAGCCACCAATATTGTCAATATCACGCATCGCCCAACACCTTTTTCGCAGTACGCTCGACCACGCCTTTCACATGTTCCTCAGAAAGGTGGCTGTAGCGTTTTACCATTGCCAAGGTCTTGTGCCCCAATACAGCAGCAATTTCTGGCGTTGTCGCACCATTCATAGCCAGATACGACGCGCAGGAATGTCTCAGGTCATGAAATCGAAAATCCTGGAGCTTGGCTTTCTGTCTAGCCTCCCGCCAAGCCTTGTCAAAATAGAAGGGATTTGGCTTACCTGTGGTGGGATGCGTGAATATCAGATCAGTGTCTATTCTACGGACCTTCTGCAGTTTCTTTAGCTCTACGACTACCTGAGATACTAGCGTAAGGGTGCGCCGCTCTCTGTTCTTCGTATCGTGTAATACGGCCCTTTGGGAAGCTAAGTCAACGTCTTTCCAATGCAGACCTAGAATCTCCCCTTTTCGCGCTCCGCTGGTTAAAGCAAGGAGCACAATCGCGTACAGATGTGGATGTGGACTGACCTTTGCGGTTCTGAGCAACCTGTCTCGCTCGTCATCGCTCAGGTAGCGCACCCTGCCCTGTGGTTCTGTAAGACGCCCTACCTTACGAAGTGGATTTGAGTCCATCCACTCCCATTCTCGTTCGGCCATTGTGCAGGCGTGACTTAGCAGGGCTGTGTATCGATTTACCGTTGCAGCGGACCGGTCCTCGGCAAGCTCATCACGAATCTCGACAATCCGGGCACGACTTAATCTAGCGAGTTTCAGATTACCAATACGATCAACCCAAAAATTCGCATATCGAGTAGCGTTCCTCTGATCGCGTTTTCTTGGTATTTCAGTTCGCTTATATCTTTCTAGGAGATCGCGAACTGTTCTGCGCTTTGATTCGGGATTAGGCAAATGCTTGCCCTGAGTAATCTCAGCTTCGATTACTCCGGCCCACTTTAGGGCTTCAGACTTTGTACGGAAAGTAGCTGAACAAGACTGCCCTTCTCGGCGAACAATCGCATTGTAACGAATGCCCTTTGGTCCATCTCGCTTGCGAATAGTTGCCACGTGCAAAACCTCTCTGATTTGGTCGGTTTGCGTAGCATAGTGTGACAAATTTGTGACAAATACAATTCTTGCCAACGAAGAAGGCCTAAGAATTACCTTAAGCCTTTGTTTTTATTGGTGGTGATGGGTGGAATTGAACCACCGACCTGCGGGTTATGAGTCCGCCGCTCTGACCATCTGAGCTACATCACCTAATATTGGTTCGTTAATTTCTGCGACCGCAAATTGTCCTTTGGGTGCATTCCCCAGTCAAGCTGCTAATCGTCCAGCCTAAACATTAAACCGGAAGTGCATGATATCGCCTTCCTGGACAATATACTCCTTGCCCTCAAGCCGCAGGCGCCCTGCTTCTTTCGCGCCCTGTTCGCCGTTGCCGGCAACAAAATCGTCGTAGGCCATGACCTCTGCCCGAATGAAGCCTTTCTCGAAATCCGTGTGGATCTCGCCGGCCGCTTTTGGTGCTGTCGCGCCAATTTTCGTCGTCCAGGCACGAACTTCTTTTTCGCCGGCCGTGAAATAAGTCTGCAGGTGCAGCAATGAATACCCACAGCGAATGACTCGGTCAAGACCCGGCTCTTCCAGGCCCATATCAGCAAGAAACTCTTGCTTGTCGGCATCGTCGAGCAGCGCTATTTCTGCTTCTATCGATGCGCAGATGGACACAACTTCAGCGCCCTCTTTTTTTGCATACTCAACGACGGTGTCCAGGTGTGGATTGTTTTCGAAACCGTCTTCGGCGATGTTGGCGATATACATCACCGGCTTTTCCGTTAGCAGGTGCAAGTCTCTTATCGCAAGCGTTTCGTTCTCGTCCAGAGCGAGCGATCGAATCGGCAAGCCTTCATCAAGATGTGCTTTCACCTTTCTCAATACGTCGCGATGAGCAATAGCCGTTTTTTCATTCGCCTTGGCGTTTCTCTCGGCCTTGTATAACTGCTTCTCGACCGATTCAAGATCGGCCAAAGCCAGTTCCGTATTGATCGTCTCGATATCGTCGATCGGATTAATGGATCCGGACACATGCACGACATCGTCGTCTTCGAAACAGCGCACAACATGTGCAATGGCATTCGTCTCACGTATGTTGGCCAGAAACTGATTGCCCAGGCCTTCGCCTTTCGACGCACCGGCAACCAACCCTGCTATGTCGACAAATTCCATTGTTGTTGGCAATATTTTTTGCGGATTTACAATACCGGCAAGCACCGAGAGCCGCGAGTCCGGCACAGGCACGACGCCCACATTCGGCTCAATCGTGCAAAACGGATAATTCTCCGCTGCGATCTCCGCCGAGGTCAGCGCGTTAAACAGTGTGGACTTGCCGACATTCGGCAGCCCAACGATGCCGCATTTAATTGTCATGATTCTTGGTTGCTGTTCGTGTGTAGTTTTTTCATTGCTGCATTCAGGCCATCATCTGCGAGCAATAGCATGACATCTGCCGCCTCATTGATGTTTTGCAAAATCGCTGCTTCCACATCGCCGGACGCCCGCTTCAGAACGTAATTGGTGACCTGGTCCTTGTGACCCGGATGACCGACGCCCAACCGCAAGCGCATGAAATCTTTGCCGCAGTGCTGCATGACGTCGCGCAGCCCATTGTGGCCACCGTGCCCGCCGCCCTGTTTCAGACGTACTGTTCCGGGCTGCAGGTCAATCTCGTCATGCGCCACCAGCAACTCGTTCGCTGTCAATCGATAGTAGTCCAGCATGCTTCTCACCGGACCGCCGCTCAGATTCATGTAGCTTTGTGGTTTCATCAGCCACACATCTGCGCCCGCAAGCTCGATCTTGCATAGTTCCGCGTCAAATCGTTTTTCGTAGCGAAATTGCGTGCCGGCCTGGCGCGCCAACTCATCAACAAACCAGAAGCCCGCGTTGTGCAACGTCTGCGCGTAGCGGTCTTCCGGGTTGCCTAGTCCGGCAATGATCGTGAGGTGACTGGCCATAGCGATGCCATTTAGTAGAATAAGGAGAATAAAGCACGGCCACGTCAAGCAGCCGTGACTCACAAATACAACGCGCCTTATTCTTCCTTGTCGCCGCCGCTCTCGGCGGTATCGTCGCCTTCTGCAGCGCTGGCCTCGCCCTCTGCGGCTTCTTCGCCGTCGAGCGCTTCTTCGTCCTCGACCACTTCTTCTTCGATCACTGCGACCTTGATAACGTGGATGGAAACAATTCCCTGATCCTGCTCCGCGCCCTGTGCAAGCTGCGGAATCTCGACCCCTTCGGGCAACTTGATGTCCGAGAGATGAAGCATCTCGTCCAGACCCAGGGTTTCGATGTCCACCTCAAAGTACTCGGGCAGGTCCTTCGGCAAACAAATGACTTCAACATCGTTCATGAGCTGCGAAACGGATCCGCCACCTTGCTTCACGCCCTCGGCATTCTCGGCATTCAGGAAGTGAATCGGGACGTTCATCCTGATGACTTCGTCTTCAACGATTCGTTGAAAGTCCATGTGCATGATCCGCGCTTTCGCAGGATGACGCTGGATATCTTTGACGATCGCGGCCTGGCTTTTATCGCCAACCTTGATGTTCAGGACACTTGAGTAGAACGATTCGTTCTCAAGTTGTTCGATGACCTTGTTGTGGTCAAACGTAAGGGCGCGCGGCGGGCGGCCGGCACCGTAGATGATTGCAGGAACTCTTCCGGTTTTTCGCAGGCGGCGGCTCGCACCTTTGCCCTGATCTTCGCGGATTTCTGCAATCAGATCGAATTTCTTAGCCATTAGAGCTCTCCGATAACTGATTGATTTACTGATGGTTAATACAATACTCGATCGCGACCAATCGGGTATTCCCTCGACGAGGGGCGCGCATCATAGCTGATCGGTCCGTGGGCCGCAATCAATCTACGTACAGGGAGCTTACGGACTCATTGTCGGCTATGCGGCGCATGGTTTCGGCGAGCAGCTCTGCGATGGAGAGCTGGCGAATCTTGCTGCAGGCCTGTGCCTCTTCATTCAGCGGAATGGTATCGGTAACCACTATTTCATCGAGTTCGGACTCGCTGATTCGCTCTACTGCCGGGCCGGACAAAACCGCGTGAGTGATATATGCCGTGACACTGGCTGCACCCTGAGCTTTCAGCGCGTCGGCAGCTTTGCACAAGGTACCAGCCGTATCGACCATGTCGTCGATCATCACGCACGGCCTGCCCTCGACCTCGCCGATAATGTTCATGACCTGCGACTGGTTCGCCTTCGAGCGGCGTTTGTCGATAATGACCAGGTCGGAATCGTCGAGTCTTTTTGCCAGGGCACGGGCGCGAACCACACCGCCGACATCCGGCGACACGATCACCATGTTCTCGTATTTTTGCTTCCAGACATCGCCAAGCAATATTGGCGATGCATAGACGTTGTCTACCGCGATGTCGAAGAAGCCCTGAATCTGCTCTGCATGCAAATCGACCGTCAGAACCCGGTCTACGCCCGCCGATCCAATCAGTTTAGCGACTAGTTTTGCTGTGATTGGTACTCGTGAGGAGCGCGGCCGCCTGTCCTGTCGTGCGTAACCGAAGTATGGGATAACGGCTGTTATTCTTGAGGCCGATGCTCGCCGCGCCGCATCTACCATGGTCAGCAATTCAATCAAATTCTCCGCGGCGGGCGGACAGGTGGATTGGATAATAAACGTTTCCCGGCCGCGAATGTTCTCAAGAATTTCGACGTTGACTTCGCCATCACTGAATCGGCCTACTTGCGCCTTGGCCAAAGGCAAGTGCAAGACGCGGGCGATATCCTTGGCAAGTTTCGGGTGCGCGTTCCCGGAAAAAATCGCCATTGTCGCAAGATCCACTTTCTTACCTCCCCTTATTGCATCGCTACATCCTGATGCGGGTTTACAGTGTGGCTGGGGTGGCAGGAATCGAACCTGCGCATGACGGGATCAAAACCCGCTGCCTTACCGCTTGGCTACACCCCAAACATTTGCTTGTGACCTGACCGAAGCCCCAAAATCATGGTCAGTACTGCTCTTCATCGCGCGCAATTGTGATCTGCGACGCTAAGGGTGTCAACGGCGAACTTACCTGCCTTCAAATATCCATTTATCGATGACCAGCCGCACTTTTGCGTCGGCGTTCACGGCTGATAATCGCCTAGGCATCTGCTGGCCACCGCCATCGCTGTATTGGTCGATGCTCACATGCCAATTGCCCTGGTCCATCATTGCGATCATTCCGTCGTTACCCATGCTGACCACGGCTGGCATGGAAGGGTCGGGGATGCCCAGCGCCCAGAAGCGCAAACTGGACACTGGAATGGTCCAGCCATAGCGAAGCTGCAAATCGATCTCCGCATCTTGCAGTTCGGTGACCTCGCCTTTCTTGTCAGTCAGGGTTATGCGCCTGCCATTGCTCTCGATCATGACCGTGCCGATACCGAGCGGCCCGCTTACGATCGCCCGAAAATCATCGCCGTCCTGTCGCCAGCGTATCTTGCCATTGAAGCCCTCGTCGCCCGCGCTTACGCCGATGCGCCCTGAATATTCCCAGCGATCAATGGACTCCAGCACACTCTTGCGAGTGTCAAAATCGGGCAGGTCCGGCAGCAACATTCCACGGCTGCCGGCGCAGGACTGCAAGATTATTGCAGCCAGTATGAGAAGTGACGTCCTGAGAATTGCGATGCGCATCAGGATATTCTATGGATTAATCGTCTTGTGGCGCAACCAGGACGCGCACTTTCCCCAGCAGCGGGCTTTCCGGCCATCTTTCCTCGGCCTCGACCAGATGCTCCATGGACTCGTCAGCGCGATCCATTTTCCACAGCACCTCGACGATATGAGCGGCCACCTCGGGATCTTCCAGAATTTCATACGCGCGCCGGAGTTCATGCAAGGCTTCCTCAAATTCTCCCAGGCGATACAGCACCCAACCGTAACTATCCATGATGGCAGCGCTGTCAGGCTGCAGTTTGAGCGCTTTCTTTATCAGTTTTTCTGCTTCTTTATACTCGGTCGTCCGGTCTGCAAGCGTATAGCCCAGCGCGTTCAACACCGTCGCATCTTCCGGCCACTTCCGTGCCGTGTACCGGTATACCTCAACCGCATCGTCCACGTGGTCCATGCGCAACAGCATGTCTGCCTTTCTAAGCAATGGATTCTGGCTCTCGGGACGGTAGGCGATAACCCGATTTATATATTCGATGGCCTCATCGTATCTTTCTTGCGATGCGAGCAATTGTGATTGCGCCTCGATCATATCGACCGCATAGGTCGGATGACGGCGCCCGAAATCTTCGAGATGTTTCTGCGCCTGATCAAACTTTTTCTGCTGCGCCAGGATTCCGCCAACACGGCGCTGCGAAAATATCGCGTTATCGCCCTGGACAACTTTCGAATAAAGCGCGATTGCCCGCCCGTGTTCGCCTCGAATATCCGCAATACGGGCAAGGTAATAGAACGCGTCCATCGTGTAGTGGCCGGTTGCCAGCAAATCCTCGAAGTCTTGCGAGGCCGCATCGAGATTTTCAAGGCGGAAATTTATGATCGCCAGCAAGCGCAATGCATCGGTGCGCGACGGTTGCTCGAGCAACACCTGGCTTATCTGGCTGAGAGCATCGTCCTCGCGTCCCGCCGAGAGATACATGATGGCAAGCTCGAGTCGGGCTTCGGGATCGGGATCCGGGTCATCGCCGACCAGGCGCGCCGCATAATCGATGGCGGCTTCTTCATCGCCGCCCAATAATAATGCCCGCGCATACAACAAATGCGGCTTGATCCAGTCCGGTTTCAATTCCGTCGCTTTTTTGGAGCGCTCCTGCGCGTGATCGCTGTCACCCGCATACAGAGCCAGCACCGCTGCCGCGTAGTGCGCGTACGGCGACTGTTTGTAGGGCTTGCTGAGCTGCCGCATCAGTTTGTCGGCATTCTCCGGGTCTTCATCGGACAAGAACGGCAGCAAATTGACCAACCGCTCGTCAGCTGGAATATCGCCACGATCGAGAAGTTTCTGGAAGTTGCCGCGAGAGTGTCGGATGTTGCCATCGCGTAAATCGATCAGTGCCAGGTACAGAAGTGCCTCGTCGCTGCTGTCGTCAATATCGATCCAGCGCTCGGCAGAGGCCCTGGCATCTCTGTTAATGCCATAGTTGTACGCAAACCGGGTCGCTTGTTTGGCAATGCTGGCGTCGTCGCTCAGCTCCGCTGCCTGTCGATATTGCGAAGCCGCCCGCCAATAATCATGATTATTAAGCGCGTCCTCGGCAGCGGCGATGTGCTCGCTGATGGCATCGCTGTCCTCGGCAAATCCTTGCGACGGCAACACAAATGCCATCATAAACGCGCTGGCAACCAGCCAAACGGCGCATGTTGCTCTGCGACGGCTATCTCGGGGGTTCAATTCGGTCATTCAATTACGCTGTTTTTTTGCATTCATGGAATCACAGACAAGCAACTACGGCATCAGTTCGCTTATCATAGGAACTGATTCGAAACAGATACCCTTAATTCCCTTATGCCACTGAAAATTCTCGGGCTGAACCATACCACGGCACCAGTCGATATTCGCGAACAAGTAATCTACGCCGGCGATGCAATTCCGCGTGCGCTGGCGGAGATTGTAGCCTTGAGCGGTGTCAGCGAAGCGGTGATGTTGTCCACCTGTAACCGTACCGAGATTTATGTTGAGGCAGATGCCGAGGGCGCGGCCGCCCTGCTCGACTGGCTGAAGAAAGACCAGGATCTCTCCGCCGAGGCACTCGACGCATTATTTGAGCTTGGCGACGAAGAGGCCGTGCGCCACTTGTTCCGTGTTGCCTGCGGGCTTGATTCCATGATCCTGGGTGAGCCGCAGATTTT